>OAVM01000052.1_pt1 | contig 128558 bp, 118 predicted proteins | sample 1476421 | NCBI WGS metagenome assembly OAVM01 (sample SAMEA2580099, study PRJEB22360) | human gut metagenome | biome: human gut; feature: human-associated habitat; material: faeces | place: Denmark | collected 2008/2010
GTGAATTGTCAATGTTTTTTCTGTTTTTTATTTTTTTCGCACAATTCAGACAATTTAATGGTTTTTTCCATATTAAAAGAAAGAAGGACATCACTTCTGAAAGCAACGTCCTTCCTCTGTTAAAATAACGATGTAATAGATTGAATTAAATTAGGAATCTGGGTTTTCAATGCTGAGAATGTCATAAACAGTACAAAAATATAGCTGATTGTCATACAGATTCTCAATGCTGTCGGCTTCTTATATCCTTCGTTTACATCTTTTCTCCATAAAAGGAGCAGAATAAACAAACCTGCTACCGGTGTAGCGATCGAGGTTGCGACATTTGCCATCAGGATCAGCTGTGTTGGAGATCCGCCATAGCTATAGCAAATGATCATCGTCACGATCAGGCAGATCAGACAGCCTACGCGGATTGCTTTTGACTCCAGTGCGGTATCTTTATCAAATCCTGCGCTCAACAACACCATACCTCGCTGTGTGTTTCCTAATAAAGAAGAGAATCCTGCGCCTAACAGCGCCACTCCCATAATATACTTCGCTGCATTTCCCATGATCGGAACCAGCATTTCCGCCAATTGAGCAGGCGCTGTAATTTTCTGTCCTGTAGGATGCAGTACGATCGCACCTACCAGGATAATAGAGCCTGTGATCAGCACAACACTGATAATATGGATCACTGCATCTGTCAGCATTACGCCGTTAAACAAATCTTCTTTTTTCCACTTTTTCTCTTTTCCCAGATATGTACTGTAAATTCCGGTTGTTACTGCTGCGTTTGTAGAAATGAATGCCAATGCTGTCGCCAGTCCGCCTGCCGGAATCTGAAAACTGACAAATGCCTTGCCGGTCTCTCCCCAGTCCGGGCCTCCGACTCCGATCAACGTTGCATAAAACGCTACGATCATACCCAAAATGCACGCCGTAATAATTTTTTCTACTTTTGAATATACATTTTTTGTGAAATAGCAGTAAATTACAACCGCTATCATCAATGCAGAACCTACTTTCCAGTTAAGTCCGGTAATCAAATTCACACCGGCGCCGGTTCCTGAGATGTTCCCCATTGTAAAAAAGAGACATGCCATAAACAACGCAATTCCTACAAATCCTGCTGCCACAGGTCCATAATATTTACGGATTGCATGAATGGTCGGCATTCCCGTCACGATCGCCAGCCGGTTTGTCACCATCATAAATGTGATTCCCATAAAAACAATCGGTATGATCAGCCAGATCAGCGTATATCCGAAATTGCTGCCCAGCATCGCTGCTGTGGTGATCACCCCGGGGCCGATCACAATTCCCGTTGCGATCAACCCCGGTCCAATTCTTTTTATCAGATCCTTTAATGGAAGCCGTTCAACATTTGCCCCAAACACTTCTGTTGTCTTGTTTTCCATAAAGCCACTTCTTTCTCTGATCCCTCTTTATTTGTATTGTTCCATATCTACTTTTGGAAGCTGACTGCGTTCCAGTCCTAAAGAAACCCAGTCTTTTTCTTCCTGATTCAGAGGAAGTACCGGTTTTCTCATCAATGCATTTGAGAAGATTCCTCTCTGATATAATGCTTCTTTTAATCTGGCATGTGCTTCACCGGATGGCTGTCCGCCTCCATAAATTGCCTGTGAAATATGATAAATACGGTCTGACCAGTCCTGTGCTTCTTTTAATGTATGTTTGTCAGGATTTGCAAATACTTCTCTTGCCGGGCAGATGATTTCCGGTACACAGCCTGCAAATCCGATCAGCGCTCCGTCCATTCCTGGGAACCAGCTTACACACAATGTTTCATCATGACATGTGATCAGGGAAATATCCGGACATTCCTGGCGAAGCAGACGTACATCATGTTCATAGATAGAAGTCACTCGTGTTCCCATTTTGATACATTTCACATGATCAATCTCTTTGCACATTTTGATCAAAGTCTCTACCGGATAGAATGCTTTGCTTGTTGCCGGATACAGATGAATGATGATATCGATATCTGCGCCTTCTGCCACATCTTTTACATATTCAAACGGTGCATCCGGATTCATTCCAAATCTCAGCCACATATGAGGAGGCATCAGAAGGATTCCATCTGCGCCTGCTTCTTTTGCTTCTTTTGCCATTTCGATGCTTTCTGCTGTGTTTTCACAGTTTACACCGGAAATGATCGTCATCACATCTCCACATTCCTCTGCACAGATCTCAACAACGCGTTTTCTTTCTGCTCTTGTCAGTCCTGTGATCTCTCCTGTATGTCCGTTACATACAAGACCGTCCATTCCTTTTCCGTAAAAACTCTTGATCCATCTTAAATATGCTCTGAATTCTGGTTCGTTGATGGAATAATCCTCATTGAGCGGTACTGAAACTGCCGGGAAAATTGTTTTAAAATCTTTTACTTTTGCCATTGTTAAAATCTCCTTTACTTTACATTTCATGATTATTTTCAGGGTTCAAAGATCCTGCGCCTGAATCTTTTGTATGTGTCAGCAAACGTTTGCATATCTGTTAGTCTTTATATATCATATCTTTGAAATCACCGTCAACGAAATGGACTCCCTCTGCAAGAAGTTGCATATACCATGCAATTTTTTGCATATTTTCTATATATCCCCTCCCTTTTTCTTTGATTTTTCAACTATTTGACGGAATTTATTTTTTGAGATAAAATGGTTGCATTAAAATCATATGCAATCGTTTGTATCGAACAGACTCATAAAGGAGGCAATCATGGCAACATTAAAAGATGTCGCAAAACTTGCATGTGTAGATGTCAGTACCGTATCACGTGCTCTGAATAATACTTCTTATGTCCACCCTGACACAAAAGCCCGTATCCTGGCGGCAGTCAAAGAACTGAGTTATCAGCCGAACGTTCTTGCCAAAGGACTGCGTCAGGGCAAACGCCACACCATCGGGATCGTCGTCCCCAGATTATCCATGACTGTATTTGCAGAACTGATCCAGGGGATTGATGAAGAAGCCCGTTACCACGGATATTCTATTTTAGTTTGTACGACTGAAGATGATCCGGATGTAGAGAGAGAATGTCTGAATCGATTGAGAAATGGATTTGTAGACGGCATCATTATCGCCGGAACCGGAAAATGCGGACGCCTGATCCGGGATATCCACGCCAGCGGGATTTCTGTCGTACAGATCATCCGAAAGCAGGAATCCCATTTAAGCAGTGTGATCGCTAATTATAAGCAATCCGCGTATCGTGCCGTAAAATACCTTGCCGGGAAAGGCTGTAAAGAAATCGGGCTGATCAATGGTCCTATGTCCCTTTCCACTTATTATGAACGATATCAGGGATATAAAAAAGCCATCTCTGAACTCGGTCTGAAAGAAATCTGCCCGGAGTCCACACAACAGGCAAACACTTTTGAGTACGGCTTTCAGTGCGCGGAATTCTTATTGACCAACTACTTTCACCTGGATGCAATCATCACATCCGTAGATATTCAGGGAATCGGAGCTTTGCGGGCGGTCAAAGAACAGGCGATGCTGGTTCCGGAAGATATCCGTCTGATCAGCCTGACCGGACATTCGATCGGAGGAATGTTGGAAACAACCATGACATCTCTTGAAATTCCTGCGCATGAAATGGGGAAAAAGGCTGCGCTTATGGCCATTGAAGAAATTGATGCCCCCTCCGATCAAAAACCAAGTCCTCAGCACCTTGTTTTTGAAGCTACACTTGTAGAACGGGAAAGTTCCTGATTGTAAAAAATGGTTCAAAAAATGGAGACTGCCTTTTAAGACAATCTCCATTTTTATTATGCCACACTGCCATTTCGGTATCTGTCCGTCTGGCCGCATGCTGCTTCAAACTCTTTTAACTTTTGTTTTGCTTCCGGATTCAGATATTTCGGCACCTCGATCTGCACTGTTACGTATTGATCCCCATGTGCGGAAGTGTTTTTCATAGATACGATTCCTTTTCCACGAAGACGGATCTTCGTTCCGGACTGCGTCCCCGGTCGAATTTTACACATTACATTTCCATATAATGTAGTAACCAGAACTTCCCCGCCAAAAACTGCTGTTGTAAATGGAATATTTACTTTTGTATACAAATCCTGCCCGTTCCTCTCGTATCCCGGCTTATCTCCTACCTTTACTTTCAGAAGAAGATCTCCTGCCTCTCCCCCATTGCTTCCCGGCATTCCTTTTCCACGGAGTCTTACACTTTTTCCTGTTTCAATGCCCGCCGGTATATGAACCTGCAGAGATTGTGTGCTTCCTCTGCCGTCCGGACTCTGGAGATGAATCACTTTATCACATCCAAATGCAGCTTCTTCAAAAGTAATCGAAACTTCTGCTCTTAAGTCTTGGCCTTTTCTCACAAACTGACTGCTGTCAAACCCCTGCCTGTAAAATCCATTTTTGCCAAATCCTCCGCTTTCAAATCCACTGTTTTGGAAACCGCCGGACTGTCTGCCGTGAAAAATATGATCAAACATATCTCCAAAAATATCGTCCATATTTCCGCTCTCAAAATGGTACTCCTGATAGCCTCCTCCTGCATTTTCAAAAGGATTACCGTGCGGATTCTGTCCTGCCCCGCTGCCATCAAATGCGGAATGTCCAAACTGATCGTATAGCCTTTTCTTTTCCGGATCACTTAAAATCGTATATGCTTCTGTCACTTCTTCAAATGATTTCTCTGCCTGTTTATCTCCTGGATTGGTATCCGGATGATATTTTTTCGCCAATTTCCGGTATGCTTTTTTAATTGTTCCTGCATCTGCATTTCTGCTGACTCCGAGCACTTCATAATAATCTCTTTTTGCTGCCATCCTTTCTTCACCTCCTGTTCAAAAAAAATCCCCGGGATCACAATCCCGGGGAAAATACCTTTTATCCTTCTATTGTTACATATCGTTTTTCATCCACAGGTTTCTTTTCCTCTTTTTTCGGGATATCAAGCATCAGAATACCATTTTCAAATTTTGCATGAATATCGGTCTCTGTGATATCCTCTCCAACATAGAAACTTCGGCTCATGTTTCCTGCATAACGCTCTCTTCTAATGTAGGTACCATTCTTATCCTGCTCATCTTTATCGAGACCTCTTGCTGCACTGATGGTCAAATATCCGTCTTTCAGTTCCGCTTTCACCTCGTCTTTTTTAAATCCCGGCAGATCGATCGCTACTTCATAGCCATGTTCTGTCTCTTTGACATCGGTCTTCATCATACGATCTGCACGTTTACCATACAGTTTCTTGTCAATGTCCGGAAATGAAAAATCCATCCAATCGTTAAATAAGTTTTCTCCAAAAATACTAGGCATCATCATAAGTCATATCTCCTTCCTACTATACAATCATCTATGTAAAGCACAACCGGACGATCCGGAGTGTTGATTACTTTTTGATGAATCCTTGTTACCTTTGTTCTATTTGTAATATAGCATTCATTATTGGCGCTGTCAAGAGGTGAGTGCTAATTTTTTTGTTATTTTTTTGCAAACCCTTTAAAATCAATGGTTTGCAGTATCTTATTTCATTTAAAATTGTGATTTTTTCGATTTTGACACCAATTTGACACCAATTTTTCTTTTTATGGTGTCAAGCGTTTAACACCATGCTATCCAGTCTTGCAATCTCTTTTTCAATCCTTGTCATCTCTCCGATATGATTATACACTTCCATTGTTACATTGGATAAGATTTCCGAAAGTGGCAAAAGTAGGTGCTTTCATTTCGTCGAGAAGATACATGTAACGAATGTCATTGCGACATAGTTTTTCGATTTCACGCAGCGAACAATATCTTGATAGGTCGATGTGATCCATAACCTCACAAAAAGTGTATACCGGATCAGAAATATCAATTAATTTTTCGATTTCTAATGGTAATTTCAGCTGACGAGCTGTATAATTATCATTGGTATTTTGATTTAGTAGCATAATTCATTATACCAAAAAATCGCTCAGACTTCACGGTCTGGGCGATTTTTCTATTAGGGAAGTTTTTTACACCCCCTTTTTCATGGAAATGTATAGGGCGACAGCCCTACAGCGAGGGAATTCTTTCCCGAGCTGTGATGGCGTAACATTCTCTTTCGCACTCGATTTTCTTGATTTGACCACATTTTTACGACAAAATCTTGGAAAAATATATTCGTCTGATTTTCTTACCACATTTTACGACAGCGGCTTCTGGTTTATACCACAGCAGGTACGGTTTCTGGCAGATTCATTTTAGACATCTCGTTCTCCACATGAGACTTCCGGTAATTTCATCCTTCCCATCGGCTTACCGCCACCCTGTTCTGGTACAGAAACATAATGTTCTGACATAGAAAACGCATTATTTCCTGTCAACGCAATCACCTTTGCATTTTCCAAAATCACTTCATCCAGTTTGCCTTCGACATCTTTCCGGGTAACCAGAACGAACAGACGACTTTGAAACCATTGGAATCTAAAATCCTTCAGGATTTTAATTGCAGTAAATTCATTTACTGTTCGGATTCAGGACTTGGAAGTACATCCAACCGAATCGTATCTTTTTTAATATAATCGTATTGTATTTGAAATTCCAAACTGCTCGGCCATCTGTGAAAATGTGAAGCTAGTCAACGAATGAAGTAGAAAACGTTATCCAAAAACTGTAAAATAAAAATCGAGGTCATTCTCCCGGGATAAGGAAGTATTGACCTCAACATTTTCTAAAATATTTCGTTGTTAAACTTCTATTCTTCTATTTGCATCATATTCAGAGATTTTCCAAAACGTCTTGGACGTGTAAAAAGATTTACTTCTCCCCATTGTGCAAGCAACTGCTCAATCAATCTTGTCTTATCTACATAATAAAAATCTTCCTGTCGAATCTTTTCAAAATCTTCGATTCCGATTGGAAGTTTCTTTAACTCGGCCATTTGTATCCCCCTTTCAACCTAAAAAACAGGATTCATGCTATCGTTGTTTTTAATGATAGCATGAATCCTGCTTTCTGCCAAGTAAGGATGCTGGAGAATTGTGACATGTGACACTTAGCAGTTGCTGTTCACACTATGTGTGTCCAGTTATACATCTCGGCATTTTAAAGCGTAGTTCTTATCCACTCATCCGCCAGCTCCGGCCACTGTTTTACTTCTTCATTCGCCTGTTCTTTCTCACGCGTAGTCTGTCCGTTGAACATTTTCGCCATTTCATTCAAAGCCTGTTTCGCTTCTTCCGGCACAGGAAATAAGGTGATTTAATTTTTCCTACAATTCATATACCCCTGCTTCCACCCTCATTTTTTCTCTTCCATCTATCAGAATCTCTGCACACATGTTTGTTGGAATCTCAACGTGATATTTCACTTTTCCTTCTTCATACTTCCACTCCGAAACAATCTTTCCATACGGAGAATCATAGGCTGCAGCTGCAAACCTAAGCCGCTCATCCGGATATGGCTGGATCACGATTTTTCCATCTGAAACATTGATTCCGCAGACACAGTCCATCAACCAGCCTGCAACATCCCCATAAGAATAGTGATTGAAAGAATCATGTGGATTTCCTTCCTCGTCATAGCAGTCCCAGCTTTCCGGAATCGTGGTACAACCTTTTGTAACCGCAAACAGCCAGCCGGGTTTTTCTTCTTGCAGAAGAAGGTCGTATGCTTTCCTGTTCTGCCCATATTGGCTCAAGCTTCTGCTTAATTCATGTGTCGTAAGAAAACCGGTATTTAGATGATTTTCATTTCTTTCGATCATTTTCGCCAGTTCAGAAGCGGCTTTTGTTTTCTCCTTTTCTGACAGTAAATCATGTGCAATCGGACGGACATATCGGCACTGTCTTGTTTTTTCTTTCACAGAGCCGTTTTCCAGATATACTGTGCGGTAAGCTGCTTTGACCTTTTCTGCCAATTTCTTATAATACTGCTGATCCTCATCTTCTCCAAGTATCTCCGCCATCTGAGCCATGTAGTTCAGATTCATATAATAAAATGCAGTTCCTACCTCCGGGTCACCTTTCATGACAATATCGCTCATATAATTGACATCCTGTCCCGGTTCGAGCCATTCTCCCCACATCCATTCCGTATCAATCATATATTTCCTATATTTTCTTGGAAGAAGTCTGCAATTGCAGAATCTTGTTTTCTGTGCCCTCTTAATCTCATATGCAGTCCATCGTTTCATCGCCTCATAATTTTCTCTGACTAGGGCATCATCTCCATATCGTTTCATCAGGCGATATGGTACAATTTCAAAAGAATCTGACCATCCGATTCCTCCATCTGTTGTCAATACCCCTCCGATTTTTTCTTTTTTCCCAGGTGTATTCGCTTTCGGTGCAATCTGTGGCACCACGCCATCTTTATATTGACCTGCTGCCTGTTCGCGAATCCATTTTGCATAGACCGGATAGCAGTCCATCAGATACATTGCAGTATGGATATAAGCCTGACAATCTCCGGAATAACCTGATTTTTCACGTGTCGAACAGTCCGTCGGTACATCAATAAAGTTCCCTTTCATAGACCAGAGTGCATTTTGAAATAACTGATTCACTTCTGATATGCCACAGGAAAATTCTGCTGTTGTCCTGATATCAGAATATACAGCCACCGCTCGAAATGCTGCCGGATCAATTTCAAAATCCGCTTCCACTTTCACATAACGGAATCCCATATAAGTTTTTGTCGGATGATATTTATTTCTTCCTTCTCTGCAAATGTAATCAATCTGCTGTTTTGTCGGAACTGCCTTATTCTGGAAATTTTCAATCGTAAAGTTGCCTTTTCCATCCAAAACTTCTCCATGAATCAAGGTCAACTTCTTTCCTTCCTGTTCATCAAATTCAAAGGAAACATATCCCACGATGTTCTGTGCAAAATCAAGAACCACCTCTCCTGCCGGAGTGATGATCTGCTTTGCGAATAAGGTTTCATGCGGGGTAACCGGAACTGTATCAACCGGAATCAACTGCTTCATTCCATAATTTTGAACTTTCACCAGATGAAACCGCTCCCCACAGTCTTCCATCAGACCATGTTCCATCGGGAATTCTTTCCTGGCATCATATACTTCCCCTGCCATAAAGTCATTTTCTCCAATCGGACCATCCTGGGTTGCAGTCCATGTTTCGTCCGAAACAACAATTGGCTCTCTTGCAATCTCAAATTGAAGCAATAATGCCAGATCCGTTCCATAAATATTTTTATTCTGGGAGAATCCCATTGCACCACGATACCAGCCATCCCCCAAAGATACCATAATTTCATTCTCACCTTCTCGTAAAAACCGAGTCACTTCCAATGTCTCAATCATCAGACGCTTATCATACTGCTGTGTTCCAGGCATGAACTGATGATTTGTTATCTCTTCTCCATTGATAAAAAGATTCATAATTCCATGACAGGTTGCATAAATATATGCCCCTTGCTGCTCTGCTGTTTCCATCTGTTTCCTGGTAAGAGAAAATCTTTTTCTAAGATAGCTTGCTCTTCGATTTTCCTTTTTCTTATCCTCAAGTTCCGGATCAATCCATTTCGCATTCCATTCTTCTTTATTAATACCAGTCACAACAGTAATACCTGCCGGTTCTGACTCTTTCTTCTCTTCATCCCAGACTTTCACACAGATTTTCACTTTTGTTCTTGATGGGATTTCTTTTTTCAGAATGCATACCATAGCATTGCTTTCTTCTTCCACGATTTCCAACACATTTCCTTCTGTGTCCTGAACTGTCACTTCAAATCCGTTTTGCTTTTTTCCACCTTCCAGATTCCAGCTCAAACGCAGATTTTTCCCACTGATTCCAACTGGCTTTGTTAGGTGATTTACCTGTAGATTTCTGATTTTCATTCTATTTTCCGTCTCTTTTCCTTTCATTTTCATTCAAGAATGCCTCTGCAATCCTGCCGGAGGCTATATCAGTTCTTCTCCTTCTTGTTTAACGCATTCAAAACTGCTTCATACATCGGTTTCGCCTCCGGTGCAGCTCCAAGAAGCTCAGCCAGTGTCATTCCATATGCGAACTGGATCATCGGACCTTCCAGCATTCCCGGTGCCATCTGATTAAACATTTCTACAGCAAGTGGTTCCGCAACGATTTCGCCAAGTGTGCTATCCATACTGAATCTCTCTACTGCAAGACTTGTCTCTGTATCATATTCAAAATCATATACGCCGGAACCAACTTCGTGTACTTCCTCTTTTTCCGGAAGGACGATCACAGCTGTTGTGTTGGCCGGAACTTCTACATGCACATGGATCTTTCCAGCCTTACAGGATGTATTAGCCACGATTTTTCCGTAAACAGAATCAAACTCTGTGCCCCACTCTTCAATGCCTTTTACAAACATTGGTTTTACCTGGAATTTCTTATATCCTGGCTCTAACTGAGATAATCCGGCAACTTTACGATACATCCAGTCTCCTACAGAACCATACGCATAATGGTTCAGAGAATTCATTCCTGATTCATCAAATGTTCCGTCTGGTTTGATTGAATTCCAACGCTCCCAGATTGTTGTTGCTCCCATGTTTACTGCATAGAGCCATGACGGATAATCTTCTTTCATGAAGAGAGTTGCAGCCATTTCATGAGCTCCATTTTCAGAAAGTGTATGGCAGATATATGGTGTTCCAACGAATCCTGTAGCTAAATGATTTTTGTGATTTGCAATATTTGTAAGCAGAGTATTCAAGATACGTTTTCTGTCTTTTTCTCTTGCAAGATTAAAGTATAGGGAAATGATAGCACCTGTCTGTGTTTCACTTACAATACGTCCTGTCTCTGTATAATATTCTCGTCGAAATGCATCCAAAGTTGTTTCGTAAAGCTCCGCATACTTTTTCGCTTCTTCGTCTTTTCCCAGCACCTCTGCCGTTTTCTTGACAAGCTCTGTTACATACAGATAGTACGCATTTGCAATCATATATTTATCTGTCGCACCGGTTCTGTCTGCGCTCTCTTCTTTATCCAGTGCAAGCCAGTCTCCATACTGGAATCCACTCTGCCAGAGACCGTTCTCTCCACAGTTATTCTTGATATAATCTACCCATTCATGCATACATTTCCAGTTTTCTTCCAGAATACCTTTGTCTCCGTAAATCTGATAAACCACCCACGGAACGATAACTGCTACATCACTCCATGCAGAAGAACTGTAGGAATCCAGAATATCTGGCACTACATGCGGAACACCCTTTTCAAGAGAAGATTCTGCTGCCACATCACGCATCCATTTTTTGTAAAATAATGCTGTATTTCTGTTAAATGCCGCTGTCCAGGAGAACACCTGCGCATCTCCGGTCCATCCAAGACGCTCGTCTCTCTGCGGACAATCTGTCGGGATATCAAGGAAATTATCTCTCTGGCTCCATGTAATATTACTTTGTAGCTGATTTACTTTTTTGTTAGAACAATGGAAATCACCTGTCTTTTCCATATCAGAATGTGTCACACAGGCAATAAACTGATCTGCTGTAAATTCTTCCATTCCTTCCACACAGATATAACGGAATCCGTGGAATGTAAAATGCGGTCGAAAAATCTGTTCTTCTCCGTTGCAGATAAATGTATCGATTGATTTTGCCTGACGAAGTGTCTCCGGATAGAAGTTGCCATCCTTGTCCAGTACCTCTGCGTGACGGAGCACGATCTTCTGTCCCTTTTCACCTTTCACATGCACTTCTACAACACCTGTAACAATCTGTCCGAAGTCAACAAGTTTTTCACCCTTTGGTGTCACAATCAACTCTTTACCCACAATTTTCTCTGTGATACGAACAGGTTCATTCTCCTGTGCGGTCAGAACAGCCTTATCAAACTCTTTGACAACGACTTTTCCCTCTTTTATCTCCGGTGCATCTGTGTCAATTGTCTCACCCATGTAAATTTCACTGTAACGAATCTCTCCTGTTTTTACAGCCCATGTTTCATCTGTAGCGATTACCTCTTTGCTTCCATCTTCATACTCAACATGAAGCTCTGCAAATGCTCCTGCTTGTGTACCATACTGATTCGGCTGGCAATAGAAACCAAGGATTCCTTTATACCATCCGTTTCCAACTGTAATTGCGATTTCATTTTCTTCTGCAAGCTGCTCTGTCACATCATAGATCTGATACTGCAGTCTGTTGTGATAGCTTGTCCATCCCGGTGCCATACGGTAATCACCTACTGTCTGTCCATTCAGTGTGACCTCATATACACCATGTGCAGTTGCATACAGACGGGCTTTCTTTACCTTTTTATCAATTGCAAATGTTTTTCCAAATATAGGACATGCTGTCTCATCTTCCGAGAAATCACTTGTGATCATCTGTGCTTTGAATTCTGTCTGATTAAAAATTCCTGTCTCAAAAGAACCTTCCACTGACTCTACATTTCCATGATTATCAGCTACAGTTACTTCTACTGAATAAAAAGTCTCACCTGCCAGTGCTTCACCTTCATATGAAATCAAGACAGACTGGTCAGATATCTTTTTCCCACTATCCCATACAAGTTTTCCATTTTCATCTGTCACTTTAATCTCATAGGATGTCTGTACTGTATCTTTCTCATCAGATTCTATTTTCCAGGAAAATCTTGGTGCTTTCTCTGTAAGTCCGATTGGATTTTCTCTGTATTCTGTTCTAAAATCATATAATCTCATTCTATTTCCTCCATTTTCAGTAAATCCACAAAAGGACAGAACCTCATTGGCAGTTCCGTCCCTTCATTTTATTCTATCATTTCTATTCTGTTTCTTTTCTCTTCTGCAATTCTGCTACAATCTCAGGATATCTCTTCTCAAGATCATACTTCTTTAAGAGGATAAACATGATTACGAAAAGTGCAAGCGGAATGTAGATACCAAATACAAAGATTGCTGTATCTACCGATGCCGGCTGAACCTCAAGTGCTGCTTTATAACCTGCTGCTGCGAGAAGCCATCCGATCAGGGATGCTCCGATACCGGATCCGATCTTACCTCCGAATGAGTTTGCACTGTTTGTCATACCTACAATACGTTTTCCAAACTTGTAATCATTATACTCAACACAGTTATTAACCATTGCTCCAAACAGGCACATCAGAGGTATATTGGCAAATGTTGTAACAACACCACCTGCAATACATGTTGCAAGGCTATATGGAGTAAATACTCTGACTAAACAAGCTACAGCTCCCATAACACAGGAAACCATACAAGTTTTTGTCATACCTAATTTGGATGTCATCGGTCCTGTCAGGATAAATCCAAGGAATGTAGGGATCAGTCCGACTGCTCCAAGAAGTGCTATGATGTTATCATTTCCGAGAATATATTTTGCATAATATGTACCACCGGATGTGCTAAGTCCGTAAGAAATATTCATTAAAAACTGAAGTATGAGCATGATCACCCAGTATTTGTTCTTGAAAAGAATCTTAAGGCCTTCTGCAAATTGCACATCCTCATCTTCACTTTTTTCTACAATCTGCACATTTTCCTTTGAAACCTTGTAAAGTAACAATAAAGAAAGTACTGAAATCAATCCAAAGATTACAGCAACTTTAATCCATGCACTCTGTGTTCCGCCAAGCATATTTGTGATCGGAATCAAAAGGATCGCAATGATCATTCCTGCAATATATCCGAATGCTGCACGGAAGATACCCATCTTACCACGCTCTTCAGAGCTCTCTGTACGCATAGCCATCAATGCTCCGTAAGGAATTGCAACTGCTGTGTAAACAACTGCTGTGATCAATATATTTGTGATCAATACGTATGCTGCCTGTATTCCGCTGCCTGCATTCTTTGGCACTGTAAACAGTAACACGATCATTACAAATGCCGGAATCGCCATTCTAATGAACCAAGGACGACATTTTCCTTTTGTTGATTTTCCGGCGTCCATGATCTTACCCATAAGAAGATCTGAAAATGCATCGATAATCTTTGCAACCAGAAGCATTGTCGCAACCATTCCTGCTGCCAATCCAACCTTCTCTGTATAGAAGTAAGTCAGCTGTCCCACCAGACCAGACATAATGTTCAATGGCATCTGTCCAAGACCATCACCGAGATAATCTGTCATTCTCATTGATTTCTGAACTCCCATTGAGTCCAGACCAAGTTCTTTTTTTGTTTTAGCCATTTTTTGTCCCTCTCTTATTTTTTCCTTATCCCGTTATTCTCAGCTTACTGCGAATAACAACTCTTTATTACAATCTCATCCTATAATTGATTTAACGCATCTACAATCTGTTCGAGCATTTCTCTTTTAATTCCCGGAACGAAGCTTAGTAGCTGACGAAGTGGCATTCCTTCCATCATGGCTGCCATCATTTCCTGATTCACAACCCCTGACTGGTCGTTTGCATTCGCTTCTGCCATATCCGTTGCTGCATCATTTTGTGCCATTCCCTGCATAAATGGTGCCATCACAGCTTGTGCTTTCGGATCACGCATCAGCTCACCAAGACAAGTATTTAAGGAATATGTTTTTGGAAGTTCTTTTGTAGGATGTACTGTGATTTCTTCCCCTACACACATCTGATCTGCATTTTCGCCGATCATGACTTTATAAGTGCCTTCCTCTGCATACCAGTCATGGATCAATGTATTCCAGTAAGCAAATGCTCTCTCGCCCAGTATAAATGTAACGGTCTTTTCTTCTCCGGCTTCTAAGAAAATCTTTTCAAATCCTCTCAGTTCTCTGACCGGACGGATAACTTCTGTTTCCGGTGCTTCTACATAAAGCTGAACAACCGTTTTACCCGCACGATTTCCGGTATTCTTTACTTTCACACTTACCTGTACGCTCTCTTTGTCAGTCATTTCTTTCTTATCAAGCTGAAGATCACTGTACGCAAATGTTGTATAAGAAAGTCCATGTCCGAACGGGAACGCTGTTTCCATCTTTCTAGATGTATAGTAGCGATATCCTACAAACACACCTTCTCTGTAATCTGCATTGTCAAATCCTTTTCCGTAAGTCAGATAGCAAGGTGTATCTTCCAGACGAAGTGGAAATGTCTCTGCCAGACGTCCGCTAGGATTCTTGATTCCTGCAAGCACTTCCGCGACCGCTTTTCCTACAGCCTCTCCTCCAAGATAAGCTTCTAAGATACCTTCCACCTGATCTTTCCAAGGCATAATGACTGCGGAACCATTATGAAGAACTACTACTACATGTTTCTGTACTTCAAGGACTTTTTCTACTAGTTCATTCTGGCAATTTGGAAGATTCATATGCTTTCTGTCATATCCTTCAGATTCGAAGTTATCCGGAAGTCCAAGGAAAAGAACTGCCACATCAGCTTCTGCCGCTACCTTTACAGCTTTCATCTGAAGCTCTTCGATAACTTCATCTTTCTCATCCTGATATCCTTCTGCAAAAGTCACATTTGCAAGCTCCGGAATCTCCTTTGCCGCTTCCAGTGCTGACTCTACTTTCCAGCTGTTGATGTGAGAGCTTCCGCCGCCCTGATATCTCGGTGTCTTTGCATATTTTCCAATAAATGCAATCTTCTTATCAGAAGTTAACGGAAGAATGTCATTTTCATTCTTTAATAATACCATACACTCCGCTTCGATTTCAGCCGCTGCTTTATGATCTTTTTCATAATCGAATACAGCTTTCTCATCACGATTCTCTGTGTAACGGAAAATAATATTAAGAATTCTTTCACAAGCCTGATCGACTACGCTCTCATCAAGTTTTCCTTCCTGAACTGCCTTTACGATCAGTCGGTCATTTTCATAATCTCCAGGCGGCATCTCCAGGTCAAGCCCCGCTGCAAGAGATGAAATCCTATCATTGACTGCACCCCAGTCAGAAACAACATATCCGTCAAATCCCCATTCTTCTCTTAAGATCTCTGTCAGATACTCCTTGCTGTCTCCTACAAATTCTCCATTAACGCGATTGTAGGAACTCATAACTGTCCAAGGTTTTGCTTTCTTTACTGCGCCCTCAAAGGATGCAAGATAGATTTCTCTTAATGTTCTTTCATCCATATCAGAGGAGTTTGTCATACGGCGTTTCTCCTGATTGTTTGCAACAAAATGCTTTGCACTTGTTCCAACATTCTTGCTCTGAATTCCTTCAATCAGTGCTGCTGCCATCTCTGTAGATACGAATGGATCCTCTGAATAATATTCAAAGTTTCTTCCGCAAAGTGGGGAACGTTTAATGTTCATTGCCGGTCCAAGAATTGTGCTTACATCCATTGCCTGACACTCCTGTCCAAGCAGTTCTCCCTGCCTGCGGATCAGATCACGGTCAAAACTTGATGCAGTCGCACATCCTGCCGGGAAGCAGATTGCCTTCTCACTCTCGTTAATTCCAAGATGGTCTGCTCCCTGTGCCTGTTTTCTAAGTCCATGCGGTCCGTCTGTCACCATAACGGATGGAATCCCCAGACGCTCAATTCCTTTCAGATGCCAGAAGTCTGCTCCGGAGCACATCCCAGCTTTTTCTTCCAGTGTCATCTGTGAGATCAGATTCTGAATCTTCTCTTTTTCCATGCTGTTACCTCCATTTTTTATGATTTCTTACTTTCTGCTTTGTTCTATCGGTTCTTCATCATGGCTTTATAATAACTAGAAAACAGTTGTTTTTATTTCACTATTAAACTTTTATTTATATATTTACACTTTTATTTTCTGTTTTTCTATTGACTCGGAAAATATTTTCGATTACGCTGATAGATAGAATGTAACATACAAATTATTATTACACATAGAACAGAGGCAGAAACTTATGGAAAGAACTTGTTCCCTGATTCATTTTATTGAAACTTACTACCTGGACTCAAATATTCCGCTGTATCTTTTTTCGGATGAAAAATGTATTTTCTGCATGCCGGAACAGAATGAACTGACTTATCCACCATTCCAATATCTTCAGGAACTTTTTTCCGGTTCAGACCGTATTACTTACTGCACGACCGAATATGGTATTATTTTTTGCTCTCTTAGATTAAATCACTGGAAAAACGGTTACATTGTTTTTGGTCCAGTCACAACTGTGCCTTATTCTGATTCTGATCTGCAGCATTTATACAAAGACTACATGGTATCAAACGACAGCCGCTCTGACTTCAATTTGTTTCTCCGCCAGATTCCATGTCTATCCTTGCCTTCTCTGTTGAAAAAATGTATCTTTTTAAATTATTGTCTGCATGAAGAAACCATTTCACTCGACCAGCTTACTTCTGTTGGGCAGACATTTTCTGAAAATGATGTTACAACCGATGCCTCTCTTCTTCTGGAAGAAACTTATCAGAAAAAGGAAAATGAGCAACACAACCAGACATATATTCTTGAAGAACAGCTTTTGAAACTTGTCCGCACGGGTAACTGCGACGGATTTAAGGAATTTATGTATAGCGAAAGTAACTTTCATATCGGTGTCACTGGCTCTACTGCTCTGCGCCAGTTAAAAAATAATATTATCATCACAACGACCTTATGTACCCGTGCTGCAATTGAAGGCGGACTGGATTATGACACTGCTTATCAGCTCTCCGATTATTTCATCCAGTCTTCTGAACGACTGACAAGTGCTGCTCGTTTAACCGACCTTCTTAGTAAAGTCAGTTATACTTTTGCAGAGAAAGTTGCTCAATCAAAAACGCCCGTCTCTACAGACGAGCGCATGCAAAAAGCAATTCGTTATATTCAGCAGAATGTGAATCAGCATCTCACCGTTGGAGATGTTGCTGATTATGTTGGATTCAGTAAATCCTACTTTTCTGCTTATTTTAAGGAAACGCTTGGTTTTTCCGTCAGTGCATTTATCCTTCGCTGTAAACTGGAAGAAGGAAGAGAACTTCTGCAATATACGGATAAGTCCATCAGTACAATCAGTGAATTCCTCTGCTTCTCAAGTCAGAGCCATTTTCATACCGCATTCAAAAAACAATTCGGAATGACACCTTCTGAGTATAGGAAGAGGGCCTGCAACGCTTAACCTCAATTCTTCCTCTGCATCCGGAAGCAATTGCTGTACACTTCATTGTATGAATCTCTGGTGTTTTGACATCCAATACCAGAAAGTCTTTATCCATGCCATCTGGTCTTTCTCCTCATCCGACAATGGATCTTTTTCTTCCAACTGTTTCAGGATCACTTCTTCCCGTTCTCTGGCTGCCTTGTCCATTTCCAGAAGATGCTCTCCAATGGTGTCCCGCAGAAGCATCACCTGATACATTGAGTTTCGATGATTCTTCAGATAATCTCTGCGTAAGAATCCATCTTTTCCAGGTTGCTCCATCTGCTCACCGGACTTATAAGTGAGATTCGGAATCAGGTATCCATTTACATTCGTATACGTTATATAAATAGGACATTCGCAATCCGCTTTCGCTACTTGCTCATGAACGCAGTTGCTTTCACTGCCTGCGTTCATTTTATTAGCACTCTCCATTTCTCATCATTTTTTGACCACAAATTTACGACATTTACGACAAATCTGACACTGCTTTACAATACCAGACAAAATGGCTGATGCCCCGGAAAGCCTGTAAAACAGGCACTTCCGGGATACACAAGACAGGACAAAAATCGACTTCCATTATCAATAGGTGGGTGCTAATTATTTGTGAAGATTGTGTGAACGTTACGAGCCATGCACATCTACGTGAAAAGGGGCTGTAAAAAAGCCTCTGATTAAGAAACGCCAGAACCGGCATTTGCCGCCGCTTTTTGTTGTGATATTTATAAAGATTGAATCCGCATGAAATCAGTGTAAGTTCGAGAATTACATTTTTCTCGCCTCTCCGAAATAATCTTTTATACGATTTATCCCACTTTAACACACCAAAAGTCCTCTCGGATTGAATGCTTCGATTCATTCTTAAAAGAGCTCCATGTATGGACGTAAGATTGTTCAGAACTTCCTGATGGATAGCGGTTAACTCCTGGTTCATTCGGATGGTCCGATTTTTATGTGCCCTCGGGCAGCATTCCTGCTTATGAGGACACCCTTCACAGGATTCGCATTCGTACAGTTCTTCCGTTCTTCCATATTTACTATATTTCACAGGCTGTGTTCTCTTGAAGAGAAATTTCTGTCCGTTTGAACATATGAGATTCCCATCTGCATCTTTTGTAAAATTTACAGCACGATATGGATTTTCACTATATTTTTTGTCCGTCGTTTCTTTTTTATACATGGTAAATTTCATATATTTTTCCATGCCGTGTTCTTCACAATAAAGATAATTATTGTAAGAACCGTATCCTGCATCGGCAACCGGATATTTCGGATAATGACCATATGAACGATTGAATTTTTCCACCAAAGGCACAAAACATTCCATGTCCGATGCATAAGGTTTTACATCGATTACGGCGATGTACTCATCGCAGATGGCTGTCTGCAGGTTATACGCTGGGAGCAGTTGGTCATTTCCCATGTAATCACGTTTCAGTCGCATAAAAGTCGCATCCTGATCAGGTTAAGCCGATGGTCTCACTCACTCTCAGGCAAGCCCCAAGCATAACCTGCATCATTGGAAGATGAGGCTTATACACATTACTCTGTTCCACAAGCTTCAGAAGTTTTTCCTGCTGTTCCAGTGTCAGTGCTTCTTTCTCCTTTGCCGGAGCCCCATAATCTCCTAGTGTTCCAGTTACCGGATTCTTACGGATAATCCCATCTTCTACTGCCAGTTCAAAACTGGGATTCAATAAGCCATAAAGACCTTTGATCGTACTGTGTGCCAGTCCTTCATCTGACAATGTGGAAAAGAACGTCCTTACGTGAGATGTCTTAAAATCCACAACATGAATGTTTCCCAAAGTATTTCGTATCCGGTAGTCCCACATACGGATATAACTCTTTTTCATTTCTCTTTCTTTTTCAAACCAGCCCTACCTTGTGGCAGAAGCTCCGACTCGTAACAACTAAATTGACACAATCAGCTTAATCTGCGAATCAGTTTCAGGATTCTGTCTGCACAAAGACGGATTTCCTTTTCTGTAAGTTTTCCTTCTTTATACGCATCACGAATGTTTTTATCATCATCCGGATTCCCCGGCATAATAATATCATTTCCTGCTGCCACACAAACCCACGGAATGCTTCCATCCTCCGGTACTGTTGTATTCCAGTCAGACATTATAACTCCGTCAAATCCCCACTCTTCACGTGCAATCCTTGTACAAAGGTCCTTGCTGTTTGCTGCATGCACACCATTGATCAGATTATAGGAAGACATGATCGCAGTTGGTGCACCCTCTTTCACGGCAATTTCAAAACCTCTGAGATAAATTTCTCTCAATGTCCTTTCTGATACGTGTGCATCAACACCCATTCTGTTATCTTCCTGATTATTGCATGCAAAATGCTTGATTGTAACACCACATCCCGGTCTGCTCTGAACTCCTCTGGTCACTGCTGCTGCCAGTGTGCCTGCAAGGAATGGATCTTCTGAATAATATTCAAAGTTTCTTCCACACAGCGGATTTCTGTGAATATTCAATCCTGGTGCAAGCCAGAGATTAATATGAAATTCTTCCATCTCTGCCGCAACCTTCCGTCCAAACTGTTCCATCAGTTTTTTGTTCCAGGACTGTGCAAGTGCTGTTCCTACCGGAAATGCAGTACAATACTGATAGTAACGTTCTGCGCCCTCATGGTCTTTTCTTCCAACAAGATAACCATTTTCAAGTGAACCAAGCACACCTGTTCCATAAACTGTATCTTTCTCACGGTCTACTTCATAAGTTTGCTGCAGGCGGATTCCGGCCGGTCCGTCTGCCATGATCAAAGATGGGATTCCGTATTGATCAAGCAGTGCTTCACTCGTCTCTCCTGCTGTTCCCGGTACTTTAATTCCAGATGCTCCAAGTGTACTTCTGATTTCAGACATATTTCCATACAGAAGTGAAATCAAATCTTCTACAGGAATCTCCGTTTCTTCTGGAAATCTGCATACTTTCTTTTCTTCTGCCTCTGGTTCAAATGATACGTTCGGAAGTTCCTCAAGTAGTGCTGTCCATTCTTCTGCGCGTCTGCATAATTCTTCTGCACAGTCTTTGATTTCAACGACTTCACTATGATCTTCCAGTTTCTTTGTTTTCTCCATCATTACATCAGCAGATACCTTTACCCCCGCTGAAAGTTTTGCCTCTGACAAGCTGTTTCCAATCCATATTCCATAAGCACCTGCCTGGATTCTCCACTCCTGCTGCTCTTCCAAAAAGCTTGCGAACGCCTTTGCAGGAAGAACAATATTCAGTATCTCTTTCTCTCCCGGTTTCAGTTCTTCTGTCTTTTCATATCCGACCAGACGACGGAATTCTTTTCTGCTTCCATCCTGAGGAAGAGAAGCATAAATCTGCACAACTTCTTTTCCGCTGTATGTTGTTCCTGTGTTTTCTACCTCAACAGTTACTGTCACACCTTTCGAAGCAGTATTTATACCGCAAAGTCGAATGTCAAATTCTGTATAAGACAGACCATAACCAAATGAAAATAATGGTTCAATTCCAAAGCTGTCAAAATAGCGGTATCCAACATAGATTCCTTCCGCATATTCTTCCGTCTCAAGATTTCCGTTCAAATAGCTGAACTCCTCTGCTGCCGGACAATCATCGTAGCGTTTTGTCCATGTTGTTGTCAGCTTTCCACTCGGTGTAAATTCTCCAAACAATATATCAGCAACTGCATTTCCACCTTCCTGTCCAAGCTGGGAAATATTCAGGATCGCACATATATTTTCTGTTCCAGCCAGCAGGTCTGTAAGTTCTACCGGTCCACCTGCATTAATGATCAATACAGTTGGGATTTTCTGCTCATTCAGGAAATACAGATCTTTTTCTTCCTGATCACTCAGATAATAATCCCCTTTTCTTTTTCTTCTGTCCTTTCCCTCGCCGGAAATACGGCTTACAATATAAACTACGGCGTCTGCATCCTTGATGTCTTCATTTGTCACCGCACGGCCATCCGGCATGGCAAATGGATTGGCAGCATAGGCATCAAACGGATTGTCTACATGTTTTGCAGCTTCTAAGATCTGCTCCTTCCACTCTGTTCTCGCCTGCTCATAACGGTTGTGATAATCTTTTAGCCACTCCTCGCTTACAATATCAGCGTTTTTTTCTTTCATTCCGGCATATATAGATACACTTTCTCTGTTATTTACATCTCCGGAACCAGTACCACCTTTGATCGTCTTCTCTGCCCCAATTCCCAAAAGTGCAATCTTTGTATCTTTTTTTAATGGAAGAAGTCCTTCATTTTTCAACAGGACAATTCCTTCTTCTGCTGCCTCACGCGCAAACACTGCATGATCTATTTCACGCTGGCAAACTTCTGTACTTCTTGTTCCACTATGTTTCAAATTTGTTTCCATTTACACATCTCCTTAAATAAACCAACTGTAAGAAAAAAGCTGCCCACTAAATGACAGCCTTCCTCCAACAACTTAATTCTTATTATTCTTTTACTCCACCAAGAGTAACTCCTGCAATAATATATTTAGACAACAGCAGGTATATAATAATGATCGGCACGATTGCTACTGTGATCATCATATAGATTTTACCCATATCAAAGTTCATATAGTCTGCTCCACGAAGTGTTGCGATCAGGATCGGGACTGTCATCTTATTCTTTGACTGAATGATCAAAGCCGGAACGAAGTAATTGTTCCAGGAACCAACGAAAGTAAAGATTGCCTGAACTGCAATTGCCGGCTTCATGATTGGAAGAACAATGCGGTTAAATGTCTTAAATTCTCCAGATCCATCTATTCTTGCCGCTTCTACAAGAGAAATCGGAAGGGAAGACTGCAGATAACTGTACATAAAATAAAATACAGCCGGTGATGCAATTGATGGAATGATCAATGGAAGCAGAGAATCATACATTCCCATGTTCGTAACCAATTTCAGGAATCCCATTGCTGTAACCTGTGTAGGCATAACAAGGATTGCCATAATAAATGTAAATGCTACTTTTTTCCCTTTAAAATCATAAGCATAAAGTCCATATGCTGTCAGAGCTGAAAAATAGGTACATAATGCTGCTGAACACCCTGATACGATCAAACTGTTCAAAATACCACGGAACATCGGGAAGCTTCCGTCATTCGCTACATTTTTTAGATTTGTAAAGAAATATTTTCCCGGCAGTGCTGAGAATCCCTTCTGCAGATCTGCATGAGAACGTGTTGCATTTATAATCAACACATAGAAGAAAAACAGACACATAAAAGATAACAGAATCAATACGGTATGTGCCAGTATGCTACGTCCACGACTTGACTTCGTTTTTGATTTCATTATCTCTTTCTCCTTTCTGCTTTTGCTCTTTTCTTAGCTGCTTTCTTAGAACCATCCGGATCGTTATCATTTGTCATACGATATACAAAGAAACAGAGGATTGCACTTACGACAAACAGATATACAGAAAGTGCACCGGCCATTCCATAGTTTTTGCTCTTCAGATGACTGTTCAGGAACATGATCAGAGTCATGGATGTTCTGTTCGGGTTACCCTGTCCATTTGTCAGGATCTGAGGAACATCGAACATCTGAAGTCCGCCAATAATGGATGTGATCAATGTATATGCCAGAATTGGACGGATCAAAGGCAGTGTAATATAGAAGAATCTCTGGATACTGTTACATCCATCCAGGTCAGATGCCTCGAAGACGTCCTGACTGATTCCCATAATTGCTGCCATCAACATAATAGTTGTATTTCCAAACCACATCAGGAAGTTCATAAATCCGATCAACGATCTTGTTCCAAATACAGATCCAAGGAAATCGATCGGTTTTTTCAGGATTCCGATTGACATCAGAATTGAGTTAATCGGTCCATTTGTTGAGAACATTGTAAAGAATAACAATGCAAATGCAGATGCCATAATCAGGTTTGGAAGATAAATGACAACTTTGAAAAACTGCTGCCCTCTAATCTTTAATCGGACATCAGTGAACCACGCTGCAAGTACCAGCGCGATCACAATCTGAGGTATAAATCCGATCATCCACAGAATTAAAGTATTCGCTCCATATTTCAGCATATCTGAATGAAGAAGACTCACATAGTTTGCCATTCCTATAAAATTCGGTCCAACCTCTTTAATTCCTGATCGGTAATATTCAAAGAAACTATACCTTACTGTATCGATCAACGGTATCAATGAGAAAATAATGTATGTTACGAAAAAAGGAAGAATAAATATATATCCCCATTTTCCATAATCAATACTTTTTTTCTTTTTCTTCATAATGGTTCTTCCTTTCCACAATATCTTCTAACAGAACAGAGGCTCTGCTGTCACAGAGCTCCCTGCGTTAGTATCTGTTCATTCCAGACATTATTCTGGCCAAACAACCTCTGTAATGTCAGGATAACGTTCTTTAATTGCTGTTTCAAAGTTTGATTTTGCTTTCTCAAAGTCAACTTCGCCCTGGAAGTAATCGCTGAATGAGTTCTGGAGCAACTCCACACATCCCTGATCGTAAGCGGAAAGTGGTGCAATCTTGATGTTTTCAGCAACTGGTGCAAAATACTGGAATGGGTTCTGTCCGCCAAGGAATTCTGAACCATATGTAGCATCATCGTTTGCTGCTTCCTGCATACCGGATTTTGTATTTGTAAAGTCTGAGTAATCCTGGGAGATCTTTAACAGATTATCTTTTTTTGCTGTCACAGCAAGGATAATGTCTTTTGCATGTTCTGGATTATCTGTACCTGTTGCAACATGGATGTAAGATCCTCCCCAGTTGTATTCCTGCGGTGGGTTTGTTACTGCCCATACGCCGTCTTCTCCATCCCAGTTCGGTTTCAGTGTGAAATCAATACCCCATGCCGGGAAGAGGAATGCAAATACTTTGGACTGACTTCCCATTGCTTTGTTCCAGTCATCATTCCACTGACCTTTTACTGTCGGGTTTAAGTAACCTGCATCCAGCCATTCTTTTGAATCATTAATCCACTGCATGATCATTGGATCAACTGTAACCTTTGTGTCTCCATCTTTTACCCATGAATCAGAAATGTTGTTTCCATAGAGACGGAATGTATCAGCATAAGAAGCAAATGCATAATATCCTTTCTGCTTCAGTTCTTCTGCTGTCTGTTTCATAGTATCCCAGTCTTTTACTTTTTCACCTACAGCAGTCGGATCGTCTGTTCCGAATACCTCTTTTGCAATATCACGACGGTAAACCATTGTTCCCGGACAGCACTGCCATGTAGATCCTCTCTGAACTCCGTCTGCATCAGATGCTGTTGTTCTTGTGAAGTCGTACTGATCTGCAAGATCTTTATCCGGATCAATTCCAAGATCCTTCAGTGGCATTGCAGCGTCTGCTTCAGCATCTGTATATTTGTATACATAGTCTGTCTCTGACAGGAAGATATCTACTTTATCATCTGTATCAGCATCTGCCTGTTTCATAAGTGCCTCATCAAGTTTCTGCTGATAAACACCATCCTGATTTGGATTGATGATCCAATGGATCTCTGTTCCATCTTTCAATGTTGTAACAGTTCCATCTTTGGATGTTGACTCAACTTCAGGATATACAGCTTCCAGTCTCTCACGGAACTCATCATTCCAAGAATAAATGTTAATTACCTTTCCTTCTTCTGTACTGGCCTCTCCGCCATTTTCCCCTTTGCTTCCACATCCGGCAAGTAATCCAACAGCAACTACTGTTGTCATAAGAATCGCAACAACTCTCTTTTTCATTTATAAATCCTCCTTTATCTAAGCACTCTGCTATGCTTTTCTTGTTGTTGAACTAAATATACCATCTTTTTTCCTCCGATTATATTATTTATCTTAACAAAATGTCAAATTCGTGTCATAATATAAAAAAGGAGGTTTTTTATGGCTTTATCTAATGAATGGTACAATGCAGAACTCGAAAACAGCGAATTAGAAACGCTTCACAGATCACCAACTGTAGAATATTCTTTCTATAATGCTGTACGCTCCGGCGACATGGAAGCAGTCATAAAAAACTGTTCCGAAGATGAATTTATTCGCCTGGAAGGAACAGGCGTTCTGTCCCGTAATGCGCTTACTAATATAAAATACCACTTTGTTGTCACTGCTGCAATGTTGACCCGTTATTGTATCGACGGTGGGCTCGAACCAGAGCAGGCTTACAGGCTCAGCGACTTCTATATTCTGAAGATGGATTCCTGCACAACGATCCGTCAGGTTGCAGATCTTCACCATGAGATGGCAAAGGATTTTACAGGTAAGATGATTCTTCAGAAAAAGAGTTCCATTTTATCAAAACCCGTTATGCAATGTGTTGATTATATTTACAGTCACATCAAAGAAAGAATCACGATTCAGGTTCTTGCTGACCACACCGAACTTTCCACGAATTATCTTTCACGCATTTTCAAGCAGAATCTGGGAGTCTCTGTCAGCGATTATATCCGTGAGCAGAAGATAGAAAAAGCAACTCATCTGCTGCGATACTCAGATAAATCAATTGTAGATATCGCAAATTATCTTGCTTTTTCTTCACAGAGTCACTTCATCCAGACATTCGAGAGCTTTACCGGGCTCACCCCAAAGAAGTACCGGGACAAATACTATAAAAGCATGTGGTAACATCAGATTTCTTCTCAGAAGAATTCTCAGATTTTCCCACAAAAAATACTGTCAGAAAGCAATTCTCTTTCTGACAGTATTTTTATCTTTTTTTAATCTGTCGATTATACTAATTCAATTTCAATCTTATGTGTCTCTTTCACTGAAAGCATCTGAATCTCTCTCTTTGAAAGTATTGTACACCTTTCAGCTGCTATTTCTAATGCTTTTCCATCGCAAACTGCTTTCCGGATCTTCAACTGATTAAATTCTTTCTTTTCTTTATTATAGAATATAATCTCAAAGTTCCTTCCGGCAAATGTCATCTTAAGTACTGCTTTTCCATCCTGATTATACTGTTCCGGCATAAGTGCAGGTGCGATCTTCAAGTCACCGCAATCTCCTTTCACCCCAAACACTTCTGTGATCATGGTAAGCATATACCAGCTTGCAGCGCCTGTCAGATATGCATAGAGGCCTCTTCCCTGATTATCAAAATATTCCGGAAGTCCAGGATACATCTTACTGTTATCAAATTCCATTGCTGCATCTAAAAGTGCCTGAAGTACTTTATTTCCTTCTTTTGCAAATCCTCTCTGGTACAATGCATTTGAGTACATAACAGCCATGTGTGAGAACACTGCTCCATTCTCTTTCTCTCCATAAGCAAATCCAAACATTCTTCCAAGATCAAATTTTTCCTCATGGAAGTTTGTGTTCAAACGGTATCCGCCGGCTTTCTGATCATAAAGATACTTGTCTGCACTCCTGCAGATAGATTCCACCTGATCTTCTGTTGCCGTTCCACTCATAATGGCAAATACTTGTCCGGTCAGCATCATTCTCACGCTTTCATCCATAACGCCTTCTACTTTTCTGCCATGATTATCATAATAGCCATTGAACCAGCCATCTTCTCCATCCTTCACCCATTCGTTGGCACGGATGTTTTTCATCATCCAGTCTGCTTTTCCCTCAAGATTAGCAGCAAGTTGATCCAGTCTTACAATAATTGTGTCTCCACTGATATTATGTTCACATTTCTTTGCGTATCCTGCAAGGAGTGCCTGCTTACGTGCTGCATCTTCATACAGTTCCACGCTTCCTGCAAGAAGATCTTCCATCTCATGTGCAATTTCAATCTTGCTGCTTCCACTGATTTCTTCCAACTGACGGAGTGTTTTTGCAATATTTCTCAAATTTCCGGCATAAGCACAGGTAAATGCAACACTTTCACCCTTCTCCCATGCCATGTCCAGTGCATCATTCCAGTCGGCACCATGAAGACGCATTTCATTATGCTCTCCTACATCATAGAACGCACACAGATTCTGTAAAAGAATATGCTCCAAAACTGTTCCGAAATAAATGTGGTCTCTTTCTGTTTTCTGCTTCTGTCCATATTCGCTGTTCCAAAACTTATCATGTGCAGTACCTCTCATAGACTGCAAATCTTTAAAATACGGAACCTTTTCAAACAGAACCTCCATATCTCCTGTCTGATCCAGATACAGACGAGTCGTTACAAATGGCCAGAATGCATGATCCATCCAGACACGTGTAATATTGTTTCTGTCTGCAATAAACTCACCCTGCTTATTTCCGATGATTGTCGCATTTGTTCCATCAATTCTTACTCCGCCATAATTATCCACGATCATCTGACGGACGTTTGAGGGATTCATAATCAGAAGTGCAAGGCAATCCTGCCAGAGATCTCTCCAGCCTCTTCCTCCTTTTCCATAATCGTGATATGGAAGGAAGGAACATCCATAAATTCTTCTTAAAATTGGCTGGAAGCAAATCCACTTCAGATAATTGTCTGTAGCTTCATCACCGGTTTCAAACTCTACATTTACTTTTTCTGTCCAATACTTTTTCACTTTGGCAAGCTCGTTTTCCGCTTGCTCCTTCGTACCAAATAAAGTACAGATTTTTGAAATGGAAGCCTTTTCTCCCGTTGCTCCGGCAAGAACAACATACTCTATTGATTCATTTGCTTTTAATTTTCTGCGTTCAAACCTGAATGCCCCAACAGCCTCTTTCCCCTCCAGATGGCAGCCTGCGGTACATCCCGTTTTTTCTACACGTACTGCTTCCGGAATCAGGAAAGAACCTCCCTCTCCAATAAAGCTTTCAACAGTCGGATAAAACTCCTTCGGGGCATTTCCTTCTGCTGTAAAACCATATACAAAATAAGTCGTATCATTTTTCTGATGTCCACGCTCATCAAAGGATAATACCGGTGTAACTTCTACGCCACATTCTTTCGTGTCGATTCTGTGAAGAAGTGATGTAACATGTCTGTGGTCGCGGATATTATCTGCACTTCTTCCATAAACCGGAATGGCAACGATCGGTGTTACTTCCTGTTCTTCTTCCGAAAGATTTGTAATCTTGATCAGCTGGATCTCTGTTGTGCCATCAATAGAAACAAAGGATGTGATCTCTGACTGAAGATCATATTTTTTTGAAGTTCTTGTCAACTTCTGCCACATCATGCCTGCTTCCAGAGTGCTTTCATCCTGTCTGTCTGTATATTTATCAAACTCCTGCTCCGCTGAAACTCCACATGCTGACCAGTAGCCTTTTCCTTCTACCCGACACCAGAAATTTCTGGTGCCACGGTTATTGTGAAGGTTTTCAATGCTGACAGGTTCGAGAAGGAAATGATTCTGGTCCGTTTTACTATCTCCCCCCAAAGTTGGTGTAATACTGGATTTCAGACCTTCTTCCCCTGCCAGTGGTAAGTAAAGTCCACTATAATTTTCCGGATTTGTAATCGTAAATGTTCCGTTTTTATCTGTAAAATTGATTTTTCTCATGTCCAGTCCCTCGTCATTTCATTTAAGAAAGGAATAATTCTACCTCTGTTGTCTTTGTTAACTTCTCCTGTGGAATATAATTATCTTTCATTTGTTCTCCATTTACGAAAAGTTTTTCACATCCTGACTCTGCATGCCCCGGATTTTTCACAACGATATGTAAATGTGAACCTCTGAAATCTTTTTCGATTTCAAATTCCTCCCACTCTTTCGGTACTGACGGAGCAATCTTCAGTCCATAGAAGTCTGGCCGCATTCCGAGAATTCCTTCTACACATCCCACCATAACCGTAGATGCTGTTCCTGTCAGCCAGTGTACATGAGAACGGCCGAAGTTCGGGCTGTGTTTTCCTTCTGTAAACTGTCCATAGCAGTATGGTTCAAGTCTTCTGATCTCTGCACGATTATTCTGTGCAGCCGGTGCATTTTCAATAAAATAGTTAAATGCTCTCTCTCCGTGTCCACGAAGCGCCTCTGCAAGAATGATCCATCCCTGAGACTGTGAAAAAATTCCTGCATTTTCCTTTGTTCCGGCATTGTAGATCACAGCCAGTGCACCGTCAAATGCATGTGCATGATACGGAGGATCCATCAGGATTGCACCATATTCTGTATTCAGTTTGTCATATACATTCTGAAGTGCAAGATCTGCCTGCGCTTCATTTGCAAGCCCACTGATCACAGACCAGCTCTGTGGGTTCAGCCACATATTTGCCTCCGGATCTGTGCGCTGTCCGATCACTTCACCATCCTCTGTGAAGCCACGGATAAAGCGGTCTTCATTCCAACAGAGATCCTGGATCAGTTTTTCCAGCTTCTTCTGACTTTCCTCCAGATAATTCAGATATTCTGTGTCTTTCTTATACTCAGCAAATTCCTTCAAAATTGTCATTGCATAGTAGAACTGTAATGCAACGAAGGTTGACTCTCCATCTTTTCCGAGTCTTAAGCAGTCATTCCAGTCAGCATAAAGGCCTGCCGGCATACCATGCTTTCCAAGATGATTCATGGAGAAATCTACTGCACGTTTCAAATGCTCGTACACGGTACCTTCTTCTTTATTTGCAAACGGAATCACTTCATCGATAAATTCCAGATTTCCCGTCTCTGAAATGTATTTGTATACTGTCGGGAACAGCCACAGCGCATCATCTGCACGATAAGCCGGGTGTCCTGTCTCCTGCACATAAGAAGCATCATCCGGTGTATCCTCATGTCCCGGATTGTGTGTGAATTTTACAAGTGGAAGCCCTCCACCATTATTTACTTGTGCAGAAAGCATGAAGCGGATCTTCTCTACTGCCATCTCCGGTGCCAGATGGATCACACCCTGGATATCCTGTACTGTGTCACGATAACCGTATCCATTTCTCAGTCCACAATATGTAAAGGATGCAGCACGTGACCAGATAAATGTCATAAAGCAGTTATATGCATTCCATGTATTGATCATTATATTAAATTCTTCGCTTGGTGTCTTCACCTGGAAATGGGACAGATGTCCATGCCAGTACTGGATTAATTCTTCCAGTTCATTTCTGCAGATCGTTTCACAATCCTCATAACGAGACACGATTGTTTCTGCATCAACATCTTCTTTCATACCAACAAGAAATGCTATTTCTTTTGTCTCTCCCGGATATAAAGTCAGGATTGTAGCTAATGCTCCACATCCATTTTCATTATAATTTCCTTCACAATTTAAAATACCATCTTCCACTCCGACCGGATTGTTGTATCCATGATATCTTCCAAGGAAACCTTCCCTGCTTCCACACCAGGAATCAACCTTTGCACCTGCAAGTCCGAAGAAACGGTCAACAACGATCTTGTCATCCACATCTTTTCCATCTTCCAGCTGATCCAGATTGGCATGGATCATCTGCCGCACACGGTTTCCACGGAACACTGTTCTTGTAATGAACTGAGAGTACTGAAGATTTACCTGATCCTGCTCGTAATTGCTGTTGTTTGTAAATTCTGCATAGCCTGTTACATTGATCTTGCGCATGCGATCCGAGGTATTTGTCACTGCAAGATTCCACACTTCATAAGACTGATTCAGCGGAACATAGTATCTTACTTCTGAATGGATCTCGCTATAATCAGCCATCATCTTTGTGTATGCTGTACCATGATGACATTCACTCTTATAAGAATTCAGATCTTTTCCTACCGGCTGCCAGGAAGCTGACCAATAATCTTCACTCTCCTGATCTCTTAAGTAGATATATCTTCCCGGCTGGTCAAACTGATTGAAGACATATCTTAAAATTCTTCCGTTCGCTCCTGATTTTGCAAAGCTATATCCACCTGCATTATTAGAAATAATTGCTCCATATTCTGGAGATCCAAGATAGTTCACCCAAGGTGCCGGTGTATCCGGTCTTGTGATCACATATTCTTTTTTCGATTCGTCAAAAAAACCATATTTCATACTTCACATTCTCCTATCACACTTATTATAAACAAATTGCAGCCATTCCTACTATCTGCAATTCTATCTTTACTGTGATAAAAGAATATCAAATCAGAACACATTAATATACAAAATAAGAACTTAAAATATCAAATTCGTGACATGACAAAAAGGAATTTACCATATCTGGTTTTCCTATTTTCTGATGTCCGGAGATAGAAATTTCCTATGACCTGATTGTCCCAAATTGGACTATCCGCTCTTAGGCACTTCTCTTCTCCACTTAATCATTTTCTTCTCCTAATGGAACTTCCCGGATAATAGACCTTTCGCTTTCAATGTCAGATTCTTATTCTTGAAATGGTGATTACTCATTACCGTAAAATTCTTAGTTCTCTCTACACGAAAAATCTGTGCCATGCTCCATCCTCCTTTTCAGTTCAAAAGAAAAAGCGTAAGTAATATCTCTATCACTCACGCCTTCTCTAAACATTTTATTCTTTTTTCAATAAATTTTTAATCTGTCCAATTACCTGTTCAATCCTCAGTTACCAGCTTCAACTTTGTTAAACATAGATCAGTTCATTCAAAATAATCTCTTCCGCAATCGCTCTGTGCTGATTAGCAGTTCTTACCCAGGCAATCTGATTTTTCTCTTTATCCGGTAATGGTTCTTTTTCTTCCAACTGCTTCATGATAATTTCTTCCCGTTCCCTGGCTGCCTTGTCTACTTCCAGCAGATGCTCACTAATACTATCCTGCAGGAGCATCACCTGATACAGCGAATTTCTATGATTCTTCAAATAATCTCTGCGTAAAAATCCATATTTGCCAAGTTGTTCCATCTGCTCACCGGATTTATAGGTGAGATTGGGAATCAGATATCCATTCACATTTGTATAAGTCAGTTTCATTTTATTAGCACTCTCCTTTTTTCTTTGATTTTTTACACCAAATTTACACCATTTGCAATTCATTTGACGCTATTCTACGATACCAGACAAAATGTCTGATCACTCCGAAAGCCTGTAAAACAGGCATTTCTGAGATACACAAGACAGGACAAAAATCGACTTCCATTATCAAGAGGTGAGTCTAATTTTTTATATTTTTTCTTTCTTGACAATCACTCCCCCTCTCTGTTATGATAATAAAACTGCAATAAGGGAGTAGTTAGCTCTGTACAGAGTCGCTGTGTCAACATATTGATGGTTTTCCATCTGGTACAGCGTTCAATAACGAGACTTATTCACGTGATATTTTTGCGTGGATAAGTCTCGTTTTTTATGAAGGAGGAGAAAAAATGAGCTTATTTTCTGTATTTCTGATCGGAATCGGCCTTTCCATGGATGCATGTGCCGTATCCTTTGCAAAAGGAATCTGTCTGAAAAAACAAGTCAAAACTTATGCCTTGAAACTGGGGCTCGCCTTTGGATTTTTCCAGGCAATGATGCCGCTGATCGGCTGGTGGGTAGGAACCTATTTTGAGTCCTTTATCACAGCTGTAGATCACTGGATTGCATTTTTCCTGCTTGGTTTTATCGGGGTCAATATGATTCGGGAATCAAAAGAAGCTGCATCGGAATGTGATACTTCGATCGAGTCCATTCCGACAAAAGATATTTTTCTGCTTGCGATCGCTACCAGTATTGACGCTTTGGCCGTGGGTATCAGCTTTGCATTTCTAAAAGTAGATATCCTTTCTGCCGTCTGTCTGATCGGTGTCACTACTTTTTTCATCAGCGCAGCTGCTGTATTTCTCGGAAATAAAATTGGCGGAAAACTTGGAAAATACGCAGAGATCACCGGTGGTGTCATACTGATCCTCATCGGTCTGAAAATTCTGATCGAGCATTTATTTGGATTGTAATATAGAAAAAACCGGAAAGAATTTCCATACACTGGAATTCCTTCCGGTTCTTTTTATATGCAGTCAACTGCTACAGCAGCCCGGCAATCTGATAAACAACGAATGCAACAACCCATGCGATCAGGCACTGTCCGAATACCATGGCTGCTGCCCATTTTCCGCCCAATTCCTGTTTCACAGACGCGATTGCTGCGACACATGGCGTATAAAGCAGGCAGAATACGAGAAGTGCTACTGCCCCTGCAATGGTAAGACTGCCCTGAAGTGCTGCACTGCTTCCAAACAAAATAGTCAAAGACGATACAACGCTTTCTTTTGCCAGAAATCCCGAAATCAGCGCGGTCACGATACGCCAGTCTCCAAATCCTACAGGAAGGAAAATCGGCGCAAGTCCGCCTGCCACCAATGCCAGAATACTGTTTTGAGAATCTGCTGTCATATTCAGTCCGGTATCAAAATTCTGCAAAAACCAGATTACGATCGTAGCAATAAAAATAACGGTAAACGCTCTCTGCAGAAAATCCTTTGCTTTATCCCACAAAAGATGTCCCACATTTTTGGCACCCGGCAGACGATAGTTCGGCAGCTCCATCACAAACGGAACCGCTTCCCCTTTGAATGCCGTTTTCTTAAAGATCAGTGCCATTAAAATTCCCATCACAATTCCAAATACATAAAGTCCGATCATCACAAGCGCTCCCCTCTTCGGGAAAAATGCCGCAGTGAAAAATGCGTAAATCGGCAGCTTCGCCGTACAGCTCATGAACGGAGTCAGAAGAATTGTCATCTTTCGGTCTCTCTCAGACGGCAGCGTCCGGCTTGCCATCACACCAGGAACTGTACATCCGAATCCAACCAGCATCGGAACAATGCTTCGTCCGGAGAGTCCCAGTTTTCGGAGAAGTTTATCCATGATAAAAGCTACTCTTGCCATATATCCACTGTCTTCCAGAAGCGACAGAAAGAAAAACAGTGTCACAATGATCGGCAGAAAACTTAAAACACCGCCGACTCCGCTGAAAATTCCATCAATCACCAGCGAATGTACCACACTATTTACATGCGCTGCTGTCATTGCATGATCCACGACATTCGTCAGTGCTGTGATTCCAGACTCCAGAAGCCCCTGCAAAAATGCTCCGATTACATTGAAAGTAAGCCAGAATACAACTGCCATAATTCCAACAAATGCAGGAATTCCGGTATATTTTCCAGTCAGGAACCGATCGATTTTCCGACTTCTGAGATGTTCTCTGCTCTCTTTCGGCTTGATCACTGACTCACTGCAGACATCTTCAATGTAAGCAAACCTCATCTGTGCAATTGCGGCTGCACGGTCCAGTCCGGTTTCCTCCTCCGTCTGTCGGGAAATATCCTCCAGAAGGTTTTTCTCATTTTCTGTCAGATTCAGCTGCTCTAATATTTTTTCATCACCTTCCATGATCTTGCTTGCCGCAAACCGAACCGGTATCTCTGCTTTTTCAGCATGATCCTCGATCAGATGCATTACTGCATGAATTCCTCTGTGAACCCCTTCCTCTTTTCGGCAGAAATCTGTTTCCAGTGGTTTTTCCTGATATTTTGCTACATGGATGGCATGCTGGATCAACTCCTCAATTCCTTCTGCCTTTGCCGCAGAAATCGGAATGACCGGCACTCCCAGGGCCTCCTCCATTTCATTAACCAGAACGGAACCTCCGTTTTCACGCAGTTCATCCATCATATTCAATGCAACAACCATCGGAAAACCAAGCTCTAACAGCTGCATGGTAAGATACAGATTTCGCTCAATATTTGTTGCATCCACAATATTGATGATCCCTTTCGGTTTCTCACGAATGACAAACTCTCTCGTCACGATTTCCTCACTGCTGTAAGGAGACATCGAATAAATCCCCGGCAGATCTGTGATCAGTGTATTATTATGGCCTTTGATCACTCCATCTTTTCTGTCTACTGTAACTCCCGGAAAGTTACCCACATGCTGTTTGGAACCGGTCAACTGGTTAAACAATGTCGTCTTTCCACAATTCTGATTCCCCACAAGAGCAAACGTCAGTGTCTCCCCTTCAGGCAGTGGAGTCTCCTCTTTCCGGTTATGAAACTTTCCGCCTTCCCCGTATCCCGGATGCAGTTTCTCCTGTTTTTCTACTTTTTTTCTGATATTCTTTGGTTTGTGTTCTTTACTGATTTCAATGTTTTTTGCATCTTTCAGGCGAATCGTCAGCTCGTAGCCATGAAGCCGCAGCTCAATTGGATCTCCCATCGGTGCATATTGTACAACCGTCACTTCTGTGCCTTGTATCAATCCCATATCCAGAAAATGTTGGCGCAGAGCGCCCTCTCCCCCAACCGAAAGAATGGTGGCAGTACTTCCTATTTGTAATTCATTTAATTTCATGTCTTTTCCTCTTTCTCATTCGTTTGAGCTTTCTTACTACTCTACCATACACTGATGTTTTTATAAAAGCAACTGTTTGGGCACAAAAATACCGACGGATTACTCCGCCGGCCTTCTATTATTTTAAAATTGCTTCTACATCTGCTGCAATCTGCTCTGCATTCAGATGATTTTTCTCCAATACTTCCTGCACGTCATATCGGTCAAGGAACTCTTTCTTCAATCCAACGTTTAACACTTTCATATCAGAAGCGCCGTAATAACGGGCAATTTTTTCACCAAAACCTCCGTCTAAAATTCCATCCTCCAGGGTCACTACGATTTCATGATCTTTCTTCAGATCATCAAGAAGTGCTTCATCCAGACCTGTGATGTAGTATGGATTCACCAGTGTCGGCTGCACACCTGTTTTCTCTGCGATCAGTTCTGCTGCTTTCTCTCCCAGTGAATAGAATGCACCGAGTCCGATCACTGCAACCTTGCTTCCTTTCTGTATTACTTCATAAGTATTCAGTTTGCCGAAATCCTTAGTCACTGTTTTTCCATCCGAAATCAGCTCACCGCCCGGTACTTTTATTGCAACCGGATAAGAATTCTGCTCCACACTCCAATCAAGCATGGCAAGATATTCTTCTTTTGTCGTCGGTGCCAGATAAACAAGGTTCGGAATATTTGCCATCATCGGAATATCCTGAAATCCCAGATGTGTGACATCATTCATTCCATAAACAGAACCCCAGAATGTCACAATCGTTGCCGGACTGTTGTTGATACACAGATCCTGTGCAATCTGGTCAAATGTCCGCTGTACAAAAGTACTGTACACGCCGTAAACAGGCTTTCCTCCATTTGCCGCAATACCGGATGCCAGAGCAACCGCTGTCTCTTCTGCAATTCCCACATCAATAAACTGGCGTCCGGCTTCTTTTCGCTTATCTTCTGTAAATCCCATAACTGCAGGCGTTCCGGATGTGATGGCAACCACACGGGAATCTTCTTTCATCTTTTTCAAAAGATAATCTCTCGTAATACCGGCGTAGTCCTCCGTATTTGAAGTATAAAGAGGTTTTCCCGTCTCAAGATCAAACGGACCGCTGAAATGCCACTGTTCTTTATTTTGCTCTGCCGGCTCATATCCTTTTCCTTTCAGCGTATTGATATGAACCACAACCGGCTGACTGCTGTTTTTTACTTTCTGAAATGCCTCCACCAGCGCTTTTGTATCGTTTCCCTGGTTTACATAAATATAATCAAGCCCCATCGCTTTGAACAGGTTACATGGAGCTGTTCCGTTTGTTTCCCGCAGCAGCTTCAAATTCTGATACAATCCTCCATGATTCTCTGCGATGGACATATCATTGTCATTCACTACAATAATTAGATTTCCACCCAATTCTGCGGCGTAGTCAATTCCCTCCAGTGCTTCTCCGCCGCTTAAAGAACCGTCTCCGATCACTGCGATTACATTTCCGTCTTCCCCTTTCAGATCTCTTGCTTTTGCAAGTCCACAGGCAAGACTGACAGAAGTAGATGTATGACCGATTGTAAAGAAATCATGCTCACTCTCATGCGGATTTGTATAACCGGATACATCATCGTAATGCTCTTCATAAAGATATGCATCTTTTCTTCCTGTCAGCATTTTGTGCGGATAACTCTGATGGGAAACGTCATATACAATTTTATCTTTTGGAGATTCAAATACATAATGCATGGCAATGGTCGCTTCCACCATTCCGAAATTTGGTCCGAAATGTCCGTCATGCCGGCTTGCCCTGATCAAAAGTGCATGGCGCATCTCTTCTGCCAGTGCCGGAAGCTCCTCGATCGTCAGTTTTTTTACATCTTCAGGGCTGTTGATTGTTTCAATATACATTAATATCCACTCCTCTTTTTCTTATCAATTCCTACTGTTTTCCTCCTTTGTGAGGATTGATGATACTATATCACCTGGAGTTAACTCCAAGTCAAGAGCGATTTTAAATATTTTTTTATTTTCTTTTCACCAGACACGAATAGCACTTTTTTCATAAATGTAATCAAACATACTGGTAATAAAAACGAAGATGTTTCACGTGAAACATCTTCATCTCCATTTTATTCCTTTATTTTTTCAAACCTGTACTGTTGCTTAATATCCGGATATTTTTCATGATCCACTTCACTCATAAACATTCCATATGGTCTTGCACAGATTTTAAACGGAGAATACAACCCCTGATAAATCACCAGTTTTTCTCCTGTCTCTGTATGCTGCGCAAATGCAAGCACTTTATATAAATATTCTGAAGTTTCCCCTGACACCCATTCTCTCTTAAAATGCTGTACAATATCTCCCACTCGGATGTCTCTCGGAATCACCTCTTCTTGCTTTAACTCAGGCTCTGTGTCCAATTCTACATATTCCTCTTTATCCAGAGAAACAGGCGCACCTGATTTTCCCATAATATGGACGCCTCCATACCAGGTGCCTGTAATCTCAAACAGATCCCCCACCTGATATTCTGAAGTATATTCATCGTTCTTTTTTACAATTCTTATTCTGCTCATTCTGATTATCCCTTATTCTATTTTCTTCTTTCAATCACATCACTGATTGCATCAATCCCTAAAAGTATCTGACTTACCAGAATCAGCACAAATAAAAATTTCACCACTTTTTTCCCTGTCTCGTCTTCTCTTTCTGCACAGTCTTTTGCAATTCTTCCGATGATCCCCAGTAATCCGATCAGGGAAATTCTCTGTGCTGTTCTGTTTAACAATTTGTTCTGATAATAAATTTCCTGCAATAATTCATGATTGTTCATACTCATGTTCTTCTCTCCTTATAATCCGTCTCTGTAAATCTGATTGATTGTTGCCTGAGCATGTTCCAGCTCCTTTTTCTGCATGACAGCATCTCGATCACTGAAAATTGCCAGCATCTCATCCACCACATCTTCCGCTCTCGGATTTGATGTTCTGTAAAGATACCCCAGCATACGAGTTGCCGTATAATCTGTCCTGATTTGATTATACGCAATTTCTCTGCAAAAGTCATCAGGATAATCCTTCTCCTTCAAAGCTCTGTACAATTCATCATTTCTTGCTTTTTCCATATTTATTGCCGCCTGTTCTTTCTAAAATACTGTTTTTCAAATTCTTTTTCTGATAATGGCTTATTCAAAAAGTATCCTTGAATGACATCACAATACATCTCTTTTAATACGCCAAGCTGCTTTTGGGTTTCAACACCTTTGTTTCATCCCTTTTTGCATCACTTCCCAACAAAGCTTACCTTCCGGATGCTCAACCTGAAATGTCTTTTTACAACACTCATTCATATATACAATCTTATTTGTCTCAACATCTATGATACGAATATTCGAATTTATTCCATTTAAAATTTTATAAAAAATTTGTGAATCGGAATTATCTTTCACCGCAATACTCCTTTTAACAGCAAATAATTCTCTCCCATATTCTACATCATATTGACTGGAAAAATCTACTCAAAAAAATCCTGTTCCAAATGGAATTTTTGCTCCACTTCCAACAGGATTTTGATTCAATCATTTAAATATTTCTTACTTTTTGGATGATTGTACGATAATCTTCATTTTTTTCAAATAAAATCTGTTTTCCCAGTACAAAGCCTTCCACCCCTTTTTTCCAGAGACGCTCCAGAATCTCCCAGGTCACACCGCCGTCAATCACAATATCGAATTTATACCTCTGCCGCAATTTCAAAAGTTGCTCAATTTTAGGTTCTACAAAATGAAGATAGTCTCTTCCCGCAAATCCGGGATTTACGGTCATGACCAGCACGTAATCTACTAACGACAACAATTCCTGAATACTGTCAAGTGAAATTCCGGGATTGATCACAATCCCCGGAGCCTTTCCAAGTTCACGGATTCTGCAGAGTGTCTCTGTTGGAATTGCTTCCGAATCCGGATGGATATAAATAATATCTGCTCCGAACTCTGCATATCGTTCTATATAACGTCCGGGATTATACATCATCATATGAACATCCAGCTTCAAAGAAGTGTTTTTACGTATTGTTTCAATATCCTGAAAACTCATCCCGAAATTCGGCACATAATGGCCATCCATTACATCTATATGTAAAATATCCGCCCCGCTCACATCAAGTCTCATAATCTCATCTTTCAGATAATCCATCGAAAGATTCAAAAGCGACGGGCATAATAATTTTTCCATAACGCCTCTCTCCCTACTGAATAAGTCCTGCAGCAGTTGGTAATGTCATAGAAATCGCAGGAATATATGTGGTCAGCAACAGTACGATCAAAATCACACCAAAATAGGGCAGTAATTCTTTAAACACCTGCTCAATTTTTACATTTCCGACCTTCGCTCCTGTAAACAAGATAGAGCCAACCGGAGGCGTAATTGTTCCAATACAAAGGTTCAACGTGACCATAATACCAAACTGTACCGGATGCATCCCGAACGTCTGACAAATTGGCAGAAAAATCGGTGTAAAAATCAAAACCGCCGGAGTCGGATCCATAAAGGTTCCTACGATCAACAAAATAATATTCATTAAAATCAAAATCACATATCTGTTTTCTGTAATAGAAAGCATTCCATTTGCGATCAGATCCGGCAAACCTGTAAATGCCATAACCCATGACATAATAGAGGATAATCCAATCATAAACGTAATAATACCCGTCATTTTTGCAGGAATTCGTCGTTCTGCAACATATCCACATTTCTTTGCTTTAACCCCTGCAAGGAACATCACGAGTAATCCCCACAGAATTCCCGGCACATATCCTCCCGTAAACAAGGCAGCAACTGATACACTTCCTGCAATTGTCGAATAAACAATCATCAGATTGGACGGTGGAATCAGCATTCCTGTCGGCGCAGAAGCAATATTTACACCGGCACTGTAAACCGGATCATATCCTTCCTTTTTTTCCATCGGTCCGATCGTACCACCATTGCAGCAGCCGCTGCTGCACCGGAACCTGAAATTGCACCAAATAACATGTTTGCTACTACATTAGACTGCGCCAGTGCCCCCGGCATACGTCCGACAACAACCTTGGCAACATTCACAATTCGCTCTGCAATTCCACCGTTATTCATAATATTTCCTGCAAGAATAAAAAACGGAATTGCAATCAGTGAAAATGAATTGGCTCCGGCAAACAATCTCTGCGCAGATGTCGCAAATGAAATATTTGCATCGAGCATACACAACATAGCCAGCGCGGATGATAATCCTACCGCTACACTGATTGACACACCGATCGCTAGCATAATCACCAAAAGCACAACCATAACAATTGCTGTTTGATGTGTGACTTTATGAAATGAGTATTCAATGATTCGGGAAATGAAGTGTTCCCAGATAAACAGGTACAACAACATTCCTGTTCTCAGTAACTAAAATTTTGAAAAGATAGAAGAAAATAAAAAATTGCTTGAGAAAGTAAGACAAAAATGGTATATTAATAAGTGTGTTCCCTTAGTAAAATGGATATTACGGATCCCTCCTAAGAGAAAGCCGAGGCATTCCCCAAAGGGAAAAAATGAAAAACAACTTTCAGTTCGAATCTATTCTGAAAAATGCTAAGGGTGACAACAAAGCATTCCCCAAATTGGGGAACGTTCTAATGTTACCAAATCAAAAAAATCTGTAGATTGACAACTCGAAAAAGAGTTGATAATCTTATATATGGCCGAAGGGAAAAATCCCAGAAACCCAGTAAAATCAAGGGTTTGCGGCATGTGTCGTCATAGCTCAGCTGGATAGAGCACTCGCCTCCTAAGCGAGGGGTCGGAGGTTCAAATCCTCTTGGCGACGGGCTTCAAAGCGTTCGAAAATGTTAGCTGGATTAGCTGACAACGAACGCTTTTGTTATTTTCAAATCACGTTCGTGACACAAAATTCCATTCAAAATGATCAATTTCCAGCTAACGCAATCCGATTTTTGTTAGCTGACAGCTAATCAAAATTACCGGTTTGCAAACATGGGTTTTAAGAAGTCCAGCTAACATTTGGGTTCCGCTCCGTTGTCACCCCTTATTCGGGGATGTAAATCAGAGAAAAGGCGGGAAAAGAAACAATCTCTCCCAAACCTGCAAACATGAATTAGCTGAAACAGTATTTAATTCTATTAGCTACAGCTAATGGTCAAACAGCAATGTCTGTTTGGAACTTTACTATCTATAAAAGTTCCAGGCAGGCATTTTTTATTTCCTGAATCCTGGAGGAAAGGAGTCAAGATGACTGAGCCAAACAGACAATCAGGAGAAAACGAAGAAAGAATCATAGAAATTGAGATTGAGCGTCTTCGTCCGTTCAAAGAGCACCCGTTTCAGGTAAAAGATGATAAGGAAATGTTTCTTCTGCAGGAAAGCATTGAGAAGTATGGAATTTTAAATCCGCTAATCGTCAGACCAGTACCGGATGGATACTATGAGATCATATCCGGTCACAGAAGAAAACATGCTGCGGAGAAACTGGGATACCGTAAAGTACCAGTAATCATCCGGGTATTAAGTGAAGATGATTCCATTTTAAGCATGGTAGATTCTAATCTTCACAGAGAACGGATCAGCTACAGTGAAAAAGCTTTTGCTTACAAACTGAAGAATGACGTATTAAAAAGAAAAAGTGGTCGAAAAAAGAGCCAAGTTGACCACAAAACACCAAGAAAGCGGGCAATAGAAATCATCAGTGAAGATTGTGGTGATAGCCCAAAACAAGTGCAGCGTTATATCTCACTGACAAAACTGATACCGGAAATGCTGCAGAAACTGGATGATGAGATCATTTCTTTTTGTCCGGCTGTAGAGATAGCTGCATTAAGTGAAAAAGAGCAAAAGGAACTGCTTGTAGCAATGGAGTATGCACAGGCAATCCCATCACTCTCACAGGCCCAGAGGATCCGGCAAATGAGTAAAGAAAAGCAGTTGTCACTGGAAAAGATGGAAGAAATCATGTGTGAGGTTAAAAAGGGTGAAATCACAAGAGTGGCTTTCACAAACGAACAGCTACATAAGTATTTTCCGAATTCCTATACACCGGCAATGATGAAGCGGGAAATACTGGCACTGTTGAAATTATGGAAAAAAGAATCATGGGAAAGTTAAAGGAGGAAGAAATCATGTGTAAAGTTATATCCGTAGTAAACCAGAAAGGCGGCGTTGGAAAGACCACCACAACCGTAAATGTAGGCATTGGACTGGCAAGAGAAGGTAAGAAAGTGTTGCTGATTGACGCGGATCCACAGGGAAGTTTAACAGCAAGTCTTGGATATGAGGAACCGGATGATCTTCGCATCACACTGGCAACGATCATGATGGATGTCATCAACGAAGAAGAAATCTCTCTGGAAGATGGTATCTTACATCACCAGGAAAATGTAGATCTACTTCCGGCAAATATTGAGCTTTCTGCCCTGGAAGTAACGATGGGAAATGTTATGAGCAGAGAAATGATCATGAAGGAATATATCGATGCGATAAGATGCCGATACGATTATATCCTGATCGACTGTATGCCAAGCCTTGGTATGATGACAATCAATGCACTGGTCTCCTCTGATTCTGTGCTGATACCTGTACAGGCCGCATATCTGCCTGTTAAAGGACTTCAGCAGCTGATCAAGACCATTCTTACAGTAAAGAAAAGACTGAACCGGAAACTGGCGATTGAGGGCATTCTCCTGACTATGGTAGATTTCAGAACCAATTACGCAAGAGACATTGCATCGAGAGTACATACAACCTACGGAAGCCAGATTGAAGTATTTGAAAATGTGATCCCGATGTCTGTAAAAGCAGCTGAGACCAGTGCAGAGGGAAAAAGTATTTACATGCACTGTCCGAAAGGAAAAGTTGCCGAGGCATATATGAAATTGACACAGGAGGTTTTGAGTAATGAAAAATAGAAGTGGCGAAAAGATTAAACTGGCAAGTATTGATGAACTGCTTGGTGTGGTAAATGAAGAGTCAGCAATGGAGATAGAAATTAGTAAGATCCATCCGTTTAAGAATCATCCGTTCAAGGTGCTGGATGATGAAAAGATGCAGGATCTGGTTGAAAGTGTAAAGATCAATGGAGTACTGACTCCGGTACTGCTTCGCATGGATGAAAATGAAGAATATGAAATGGTATCCGGTCACAGAAGAATGCATGCAGCACAGCTTGCAGGACTTACGACTATTCCGGCAATCGTAAGAGAATTATCGGATGATGATGCCATTGTGGCGATGGTGGACGCTAACATTCAGCGAGAGGAACTGTTGCCGAGTGAGAAAGCTTTTGCTTATAAGATGAAATTAGCAGCTATGAAAAGACAAGCAGGAAGACCAAAAAGTAATTCTGGCCAAAATGACCAGAATTTAATAGGAACTGTATCTAGGGATGTATTAGCAGAGCAAGTTGGAGAAAGTTCTAAACAGATTCAGCGTTACATTCGCCTGACAGAATTGATTCCTGAACTTCTTGATCTGGTAGATAACAAAAAGCTTCAATTCACGGTTGCTGTAGATATCTCTTACATCGATAAGGAAGTACAGGGATGGATTTACGAATATATCTGCGACACAGGATTTATCAAACCAAAACAGATTGCAGCACTCAGAAATCAGCTGAATGATGGACCAATCAATCAGATCCAGATGTTATCAATTTTCAATAACTGTGTGATGGCAAAGAAAGTATCCCGGTCTCTTACTTTCTCAGAAAAGAAACTGACAAAGTACTTTCCGGATGATTATACAGCCAAAGATATGGAGCAGGTGATTGAATCATTATTAGAAAAATGGATGCAGGAACAGTCCTGTTAAGGATAGAAAATGCTAAGAAAACAAAGTCAAAGAAGTTTAAAAAGAGGACTTCTTAGCAAAAAATGAAAGGAGGAAACTATGGAGAAAAAAATGACATTTAATTATTTTTACGGTACCGAAGCTGATCAGTTCAGCTTCTACCGCATACCAAAAGCATTATTTACAGACAGTTATTTTAAAGATTTATCGAGCGATGCTAAAATTTTATATGGACTGATGTTGGATCGAATGTCTCTTTCCATCAAGAATCAGTGGTTTGATGACAAAAACAGAGCATATATCTATTTTTCCATCGAAGATATCATGGAATTACTGAACTGTGGCAGAAATAAAGCCATCAAATCCATGAGAGAACTGGATGACGAAACAGGAATTGGTTTGATTGAAAAACGCAGACAGGGATTTGGAAAGGTGAACGTTATCTACGTGAAAACCTTTATGCCCGAGAAAACAGATGAGAAAAAATTTGAAGAGGAATTAAAGAAGTTTAAAAAACAAACTTCTTTGGAAAATGAGGAACCTACAGAAGTTTACAATTCAAACTTCATGAAGTCCCAAAATCAAACTTCTAGAAGTCCCGAAAACAAACTTCAAGAAGTTTACATTTCAAACCCTAATAATACTAATCTTAGTGATACTGAAATGAATGATAATAAATCTAATCATATCATATCTGTGGATGAGAAAAGATTTGATAGCGATAACCGCTCTGAGGATTATCAGGCTTATGAAAACCTTGTCAAAGAGACCATTGATTATGAATCACTGGAAGTAACCCATCATGACGATATGCGGCAGGTAGATGAAATCGTGAACCTGATCGTAGAGACTGTGATGTGTAAAAATGACAAGATCTTGATTGCCAGCAACTGGTATCCGGCATCACTGGTGAAGAAAAAATTTCTGATGCTGACCTATTCACATATCGAGTATGTCTTACACTGTATGAGTGGTAACACCACAAAGGTGAAGAACATCAAGAAATATTTATTAGCAGCTCTGTTTAATGCACCGTCAACGATGAACGGGTATTATCAGGCAGAGGTGAACCATGATATGCCAGGACTGGTAAGATAGGAGGTGCACATGTTTATTTTAAAACTTGCTGGGAAGATCTTATTACTGCCGGTATGGTTGATCCTTTTTGTGATCGGCCTGGCAGTAAAAATGACAGTACAGACTTATGCGGTTGTCAGAGGAATCCTTGGATTTATATTCACTTTATTGATTATAGCGACTGCATACTGTTACCATGACTGGGTACAGGTTGCATTTCTGTTTTCGCTGAGTGTAATTCTGTATCTGATCCTTTTTGCAGGAGTGTTCGTAGATACTGTACTGGACATGACAAGAGAACGTATTATTGATTTTATTATATCGTGAGGAGGATATGAAAATGAGCGAAAACAATGATTTTATTCAGTTACCACCACTTAAAAAAGACACACCGGCCGATGTGGTAGCATTTATGTGGGAGTACATGAAAGTACCGGAGAATTCAAGAGAAAAAGTTAAGAATCTGCTTAAAGATGCAAATGAAAATGGAGTAAAATTAAGTCATCAGGCACCAACCCTGTATGATGTTGTCCCAAAAGAAGAAATTACTGAATTTGAAGAGCTTATGCGCAAAACCATAGCTGACATTGTATCAGAAGCCAGTAGCATTGCCTGTTGGGTGTATGTGCAGAAATATGTGAAACAGAAAACTCTTGACGAAATGCTACAAGAATTGCCAGGAGCAGGCCAGTTTATCATTGTCATGGATACCTGGTTCGAAAGACTGATGGCGGAATAATGGATGCTATGATAGAATAAAGAAAACGATTTGAAGTGCAAATCGGAGATTGAAACAGTTAGATAACTTGAATTTAACAAAGGAGTGTGAATGTATGAAAAAATTGATAGCATTAGTTCTAACATTGGCTTGTGTTCTTGCTTTGACAGGATGTGGTAAGAATGATACCTACAAAATCAAAATTGTTGTCCCTGCAGGAAGTACCGAAGAAATTGTTTATCAAGAGGATTTTGTCTATTCCGATGAGGAAATCTCCCCGATAGGCAACAAGATTACAATTTATTCTGGCGATGGATTAGGCGATACAGAGGTGGTGTTAAAACCAATTAGTGTCAAGGAAGAAAATGCATACGAGCCAACATATCTTACCCCAGGAATGCCAGTTGAAATGGATGTAGAAAAAGGCGCTTGGTTTAAGGTAGGTATAAATATGCAAAACAACACTGATACCGACAAAATCGTTTATGTTGAGATTGAAGGTGTCGAAGTAAGAATTGAGTAAATTCAAGTTTACAGAACTGAATCAAAAGAGCTCGAAGGAGCTCTTTTTCCTTTTTTATAATAGTATCTGGGACTGTTGTTCCGTTGATAAGATTTTCAAGTTGTTGTGCGACTTCGGCTTGTTTGTTTGGATACAGACTACTATAAGTATTTAAGGTTTGAAAGAATTGTAGAGCAGATGAAACAGGCACAGGGGATCACGGAACAGTTAAAGGCAGAAAATCAGATGGAATGGGTAGCGAGAATGAACAATATGTAATCGTGTGCAAGGGAGATTGTGGATACAGAGATGGTTTATCAATAATGGAAATAAAATGAAGGAGAAAAGGCGGCAGTTTAGAAAGGCTGTTGCCTTTTAGGAATTGTTGTTTATTTGTTGTTTTTTATAAGATATACTATAAAGAAAAGATAGCATTATAGCCAGAGGTGGAATTTATGAACTATAAAATTTTAATGGTTGATGATGATAGAGAATTGCTAAAAATGTTGAATCAATACTTTACATTGAAGAATTATACAGTGATTATTGCAGAAAATGGCATAGAAGCAATGGAAAAGATAAGTGCAAATCCCGATATTATTTTATTGGACGTAAATATGCCGGGAATGGACGGAATTGAAGTGTGCAGAAGAATCAGAGATATGGTTTCCTGTCCGATTATTTTTTTGACTGCAAAAGTAGAAGAACAGGATCGAGTAATGGGATTGTTGTCTGGTGGTGATGATTATGTTTTAAAACCATTTAGTTTGAAAGAATTAGATGCTAGAATTATTGCCCATTTGAAACGTGAAGAACGTTTACATAGGAAAAAAGAACAAAGGTTTTATGGAGAATTAGTGATTGACTATGCCAGTAAATGTGTACATATTAAAGGGAATGCTTTAGAGCTTACGAAATTAGAGTATGAGATCATAGAATTTTTGTCTATGAACCCTGAAATGGTATTTGATAAAGAACGAATCTATGAGAAGATTGGCGGATATGATGCAGAAGGGGACAGCCGGGTGGTTACGGAGTTGATTCGCAGAATCCGCAAGAAAATGAAAATGTATTCGGAACACGAATATATTGCAACGGTATGGGGGAGGGGATATAAATGGGCAAAATAAAAAATCTTTCGTTAAGGAAAACCATTGTTTTGTATATGATAATTAGTTTAATAATTAGTTTTTATCTTTCAGCACTAATTATGCGAATAGCAAGCACAGTACAAAACAACATTTGGTGGAATTATGTAGACCAAGAAGAATATTTTGAAATGGCTGAAGGGGATGGTAGAAGGTATTTGCCAGATGTTCCGAGACCACATTCTTATGAAATGAAAGAATTTGATTATCATGTATCGGAAATATGTGATTTTCTTCAGACATTTACAGTGCTTATCGTATCTGTTGCAGGGAGTATTATAGCGGTATTTCTTTTTTATAAGCATAAACTGAAATGCCCTATCGAAGAATTAGAACTGGCTTCCCGACAAGTTGGTCGAAATAATTTAGATTTCCATATCACTTATGAAAATGAAGATGAGATGGGCGGATTGTGCAAAGAGTTTGAACGAATGAGAGGACAGCTGGCAGAGAATAATCAACAGTTATGGAAAATGCTTGAGGAAGAAAAGGCTTTGCGGGCTGCCATTGCACATGATATACGTTCTCCGCTCTCTGTGCTGGAGGGGTATCAGGAAATGCTTTCAGAATATCTTCCGAAGAAAGAGATAAACATGGAGCAAGCCTTAGAAATGGTAAATGAAAGCAAAAAACAGATTGAACGTATGGATATCTTTGTGGAAACTATGCGAAAGATGAGCAGTTTAGATACAAGGGAGTTAGTAGCAGAAGAAATTACCAGTAAACAGGTAGAAATAGACGTACGGGCAGAGATGAACGTGTTTAGGAAAAAATTTGGAAAGCTATATGAATTAGAATGTTCGGAAACAGAAGAAAAATTTTCAGGAGATAAGGAAGTGATTTTAGAGGTTATAGAAAACCTTTTGTCAAATGCCTTTCGTTACGCCAAGACAAAAGTGGAAATGGAAGTGTTTCTTACCTGTTCTGAATTACAGATCAGAATAAAGGATGATGGAGTGGGATTTACAATAGATAAGCAAAAGGCAACAGAGCTTTTTTATCAGCAAAATGTGAAAGACAGTTTGAAACATTCAGGAATGGGCATGTATATCAGCAGATTGTATTGTGAAAAGCATGGTGGTCAGTTACTGATAGAAAATGAAAAACAGAGTGGAGCTGTAATAACAGCAGTATTTCATCGGATTGCATGAGCGGTCCGATTTTTTTATGCTGTTGTCTTTTTGTTGTGATTTATATTTTATGATGTCTATAACGAAGGAAAGGAGGAATACGTATGATTGCTATTTTTAAAAGAGAGATTATGAATTATCTAAAGCGACCGTTATTTTGGGTAGGTGTTCTGCTTGTGATTTATGGTGTGTTTAATGCGACAAGTCCATATTTAACCACACATTATCTTACAACGGGGGAGAAAATCATCAATGATCAGTCCAACACTTCGGTTGAAGGAGAAGTGTATGAGGGCTATATTCCAGCCACGCCTGAAAAGCACAGAGAGGTATGGCATGAAAAGGTAAAAATAAAATTAACGGATGTGTTTGGATTGACGGATTCAGAAGCACAGAATGTCATTGAAAAGCTGGAAAGCATGAATTTAAAAGAGGCCTATGCGTATTTGGAGCAGGAATATGACTGGTACGGGGCAAGGTATTTATACGAGGACAGTACGTATTATAAGGGAACGGCAGAAGAAATCAATGCATATCTAGATAAAAAATTGGAAGATAAGACATTTTCTTTTTATTACGCAAGAAAATTTGCTGATTTTGCGGGTCTGTATATGGTGTTTTTTGCAATTATTATGTTGGCGGTTTTATTTTTACAAGATACAAAAAAGCATACTTATGAATTGTTGCATACAAAGCCTGTGACTGCCGGGAAGTATGTAATGGGAAAAGTGAGTGCAGGATTTACAATTTGTTTGCTTGTGCTAACTATTTTGAATATACTGTTTTGGGTATTGTGCCGCATCTATACAAAGGATAGTGGATTTGAAGTGCGACTATGGGATTTTGTGGCTTCTACGGTACTTTATATATTGCCTAATATGCTGATGATTGTGAGTATATATACATTGATTTCACTCATATTTAAAAATCCACTTCCGGGTGTACCACTTTTGATTCTTTATATGGTGTATTCCAATTTGGGCGGAACTAATGCAGAGGGAGTTTACGGATATTGGGGCAAACCTTTGGCAATCATGGTACGATTTCCGGGGCAGCTTTTTGATACGACACCGCCCCCGATGGCGCTCTTAAATCAAAGTTTTCTTATTATTGTATCGGTAGTAATTATACTGATTTCGATACAGATTTGGAAGCGGAGGCGAATATAAATGAAGAAGGAAATGAAGATTGTTCTGCCATTTTATAAAATTGCTTATGCAGTATCCTTTGTTGTAATTTTAAGTGTGATTCGTGCAGTTGTTTTCACGTATGAAATAGGACTATCCATAGAGCCGCCTTTTGCGATATTGACTGCTGTTTTTTGTGCAGATACTTATGTGCAGGAAATTACAAGCAACCGTTCCGAAGTTCAGAGACTGTATCAGATAAAAAAGAGAATCTATTCTATTATACAGAGACTGATGATACAGGGAACTTTTTTGCTGCTGCTCGCTGTTCTTGGATATGGATTGTTTTTTGCGTTTCAGAAACCAATTACACATCCAGTAACAGAAAGTGAAATACTTCAGTTTATTACCTGTTTTGGGGCGATTGTAGTAACTATTTTCTTTTGGGGAATATTGGCTAATACATTGTCTATGCTTTTTCGCAATATGTGGATGGGAATTGGAAGCAGTCTTTTGATATGGGTAGCAACAAATTCCACAGGTGGAGATAAACTTTTTGGAGCATGGAATCTGTTTTCTTATTCTTTTAGAGATATAGAAAATACTGCCGATATTACATGGCTGTATGGGAAAGGCTTGTGTATTTGTATCGGACTGATTTTGTTACTGGCATTGCCGAAGATCGTAAGAAAGAGAGGGTAAATTTATGAGTATTCATATTGAGGATTTAACGGTAAGATTTAAGAATAGTGTCACAGCAATCGACCATGCAGATTTAGATATACCAAATGGGATATTTGGACTATTGGGAGAAAATGGAGCGGGAAAGACAACTTTGATGAGAGTTTTGACCACTGTGCTTAAACCTACAAACGGAATGGTTACATTAGACGGAATTTTGTATAGCGAAGGAAACTATGAAAAAATCCAAAGAAAGATAGGGTATTTACCACAGGAAATTGAACTGTATCCTAATTTGACGGTTCAGGAGTGTTTGGAGTATATGGGAGATCTGGCAGGTGTTCCGAAAGCAGAATGTAGAAAGCGGATAGATTATTATTTGAAAAAGACCAGTCTTATAGAACATCGTAAGAAGAAAATGAAGCAGTTATCAGGCGGTATGAAGCGACGGGTAGGATTGGTGCAGGCGCTTTTAAATGAACCGGAATTTTTAATTGTGGATGAGCCAACTACCGGTTTAGATCCGGAGGAACGTATTCGCATCCGCAATTTGTTAGTAGATTTTTCTGAAAACAGAACGGTTTTGTTTTCAACTCATGTGGTAGAAGACTTAGCTGCCACCTGCAATCAGCTTGCAATTATGCATAAAGGTCGATTTCTGTATGCGGGTTCTATGAAGAATTTGACAGAAGAAGCACAGGGGAAAATCTGGATTTGCAAAGTACCTGATGAGAGAAAAGCAAGAGAAGTGGAACAGAAGTATCGTATTACATCTAAACAGTATGTTGAGGGGGGATTGCAGTTAAGAGTGATTTCTGAAATACAGCCAGAATTGGAGTGTATGTCAATTCCTGCAACGTTGGAAGATGCTTATATTTATGTGACGAATCAATACGAGTAGATAAAGCACCATCTGATGCTTTACTACCAGTTGCACGTTGTTCGCTTTGAATATTTGTGGAGAAAAAGTATGTATTATTTTGGCTTTCTATAAAACCTATAAACCAGCCATTTATATCCTGCCCGTTCACTCGTCCGGTTCCGGTTTTTCCATAAATTCTCCATTTTCAGAGGCGGTAAGATGGATGGAATTTTTGACGGCATGAATATTAGCAGGAGTAAAGTTGAAGTTGTTTCGATATAAATTTTTCAAAAGTTCAACTTGTTCTACTGGTGAAATCTTTAAGGATGACTGCATCCAGTAGGAAGAGAAATCTCCGGATATATTTTTATTGCCATATCCTATTTGCTGAAGGTATGAATTTATAGTGGAAGATCCGAGCTGCTTGTCGATTGATTCAAAATACCAGTTTGTATATATCTTTTAAAAGGTATATGATTAAGAAAAACGGCAGGAGGTATCTGAATGAAATCACATAAATATTGGTCTATCGGTGCACTGATTACAATGCTTGGAACTTTTTATACAGGTTATAAGGGATCAAAAGAAGGCCATAAGTACTTTGCAGCAAGTTCTTTGCTTTGCATGATTATGGCTATTTATACAGGACACAAGATGATTTCTGGTAAAAGTAGGAAGAAAAAAGAAGTTTCAGTAGAGAGTGTTGAAGATTAAAAAACAAAATATTTTAATAAATAACGCCGGTGCGGGATTTGATATCCAGTACTGGCGTTATTTATTCTACAGGGGCTTGGGGGTGTAGCCACCAAATATACTATTCGTTTTCTGCTTCGGCAAGTTTGTTAAGGATCCACTCCCTATTGATAACTATTTCATCATCATCGCGGAGATCCTTGAAATCATTGCAGTGTGAAGAAGCAAATTCATACATATTGTCAATGTCAACTGCACCAGTAATCTCACCCTTATTAATGATTACAAGAATATTTGTTCCGTCGTCGTCGACAGCAAAGCGCAGTTCATCAAATTCTATATCGGGATCATTTTTGAGAATAGAATCTGTCGCAAGTAATTTAACAAGTTCCATTACCCTGTCATCTTTACCTGCATCAAAGATCTGGATCTTTTCAACGAGCTGATTTGCTGATGTCACAATCCGGTATAAGTACTTTTCGGTACGATAATCAGCCAAAGCATTTTCTCCATAAAACATTTCATATGTCTTCTCTACTTCTGATTCAGGAACCAGATAAATCATGACAAGATCTTCCATCTGGTGATAGAGTGTAGGATAGTTTAAACGAAAGGTCTCTCCACAGTTTGGGCAGGTATAAAGGAAAATAGACTGATTAAGTACCTTCTCTTTCATTGCAGGATCCAGTACAGTATTAATGCTGTCCCAGACTTCAAAATCTCCCTCATGATGGCAGGAAGGGCAGGTTACCTTTTCTATATGATGTTTTGACATAAATAATCCCCCTTTCAGTGAGATAAATCTATAGTTTTCTTATTGTAGAATACACTTATCCTTTATTATTTTGCCAGGAAATTACTCTGAATCTCCATCGGCATATGATAAGCCTGGCCTCGTTTTGTCAGGCTGTATAATTTAAAGCTCATGAGTTCCGGAGTCGCATTCAATGAACTGCAGAGTCCGAAATAATCCAGGTCTTCGTTCTGAACCATCTCTTCAATGTCTTCATCTTCAATCAGCAGATCGGCAGCAAACAGATTGGCCTGATATTCTGTATTATCCGTCATATTGTAGAGGGTATCATCTTGCATCGGAGCCATTTTCAGCTGGGAACGATGCAGAATGATATGCCCTAATTCATGGGCGGCAACAATCATCTTTTCTTCTTCTGAAAGGAAACTACTGATCATGACATAGATCGTCTTGCAGCTCATAAAACAATATCCTTTCAGTGTCTTATATCTGGAAGTTTCCCCGACAACAATGTTCATCTGATCCATGATCTCAAATGGATCTCGGGTTCCATATTTCTTGATTAATTTCTTTGTTTCTGTATATATGTAAGTGTTTCTCAAATAAATCACCTCAAAAGTAAAAAATAAAAGGGCAGAAATATCCTTGTAACTATAAGGTAACAGATTAGGTGTACAATAATCCCGCCTTCTATTATTTTTCCTCTTGGTTTTTCAGATATTTTTTCGGTGTAAATTTCTTTGCACGTCTTTTGGAATCCAGATAAAGGCTCTGGATCTCATCCATAAAAGCTATTTTATCTTCGTCTGTCAGTGATCCACCGGCAAACATAGCTGCAGCCTGTTCCAGAATCTGCTGAGCCTGTCTGGCACCACGGTTACCAAACTGTTCGGATGCTTCTGTGATAAAAGCTTCATTCTCACTCATGAGATAAGAAACGTCACACTGTAATGCATCTGCCAGTTTCTGATACAGAACATTTTGTTTTGGAAAACGTCCTTCTACTTCCCAGGATCGAATAGTCCTATATGAAACACCAACCATACTGGCCAGTTCCTGCTGACTCATCTTTTTTTCTTTTCTTAATGATCTTACTTTTTCACCGAATGTCATAAACATACCTCTTTCTAAGCCCTGTCTTATAAGTTTCATTAGCCGCTTCAAGGCAAAACGGGAAATGTGTTTCCTTAAAAATAAAAATTAATCTTGACAAAGGGAAATATCTCTCCTATAATGTGAATCACAGATAAGGGAAACATCTTTCCTATAAGATACACAATATTTCCTCTTTTGTCAATGGATATGTGAAATGAATTTCCTGTAATTCAATGAAAACAGGAAGGATAGACAATCATTGATAGTCAAAATGGGATACATGTTACAAAAAGAGGAAAGACGTATGGGAGGTGGCAATGTGAGTCAGGATCAGACTTCTATTATCTGTATTGATTTGAAGTCCTTTTATGCTTCTGTAGAATGCGTAGAACGTGGGCTGAATCCATTTAAAACAAACCTGGTGGTTGCAGATCCTACCAGATCAAAGTCAACAATCTGCCTGGCAATCACTCCGGCCATGAAGGCGCTTGGCATCAAGAACCGGTGCCGGATCCATGAGATACCGGATTGTGTGAAGTACATTACAGCCATGCCGAGGATGCAGTTGTACATGGATTATTCCGCAAAGATCTATGGAATCTATCTGCGGTATGTCTCAAAAGAAGATATCCATGTGTACAGTGTTGATGAGTGTTTTATTGATGTGACAAACTATCTGCAGCTTTATCATCTCACTGCAAAAGAAATGGCGGTAAAGCTTATGCAGGCAGTCATGGAGGAAACTGGCATCACTGCAACTGCAGGTGTGGGAACCAATCTGTATCTTGCTAAGATTGCAATGGATATCGTAGCAAAGCATGTGGATGACCATATTGGAATCCTGGATGAATTCTCTTACAGAGAGCAGCTATGGGATCATAAACCATTAAGTGACTTCTGGAGGATTGGATCCCGGACCGAAAAAAAACTGGCCGGTTACGGGATCCATACGATGGGCGATATCGCAATGGCTTCTTTAAGATCCGAAGACTGGCTGTATAAGATGTTTGGGATTGATGCAGAGCTGTTGATCGATCATGCATGGGGTTATGAAACATGCCGGATGAGTGACATCAAGAACTATCATTCTGAGGAACACAGCCTATCGAATGGCCAGGTGCTGATGCGAAATTATTCTTTTGACGAAGCACTCGTGATTGTAAGGGAAATGACAGACAACCTGGTCCTGGATCTGTTTGAAAAGGGACTGGTGACAAGTTCTATCACCTTATGGATTGCATACGACCACAGGTATGAGCATGAGGCATCCAAAGGAACAGTAAAACTTGAAAGAGGAAGTAACAGTTCCAAAAAAATCATAGATGCAGTGGCAGATTTATATCTCAGGATTGCAGACAAATATACCGGAATCCGAAGAATCGAGGTGTGTGCGAACAGGGTTGCTCCTGAAAGTTATGTGCAGTACAGCCTGTTTGATGATCCCAAACAGACCGATAAGGAACGGCATTTACAGGAAGCAGTATTGAATGTAAAGCAGCGTTATGGAAAGAATGCGATCATGCGTGGATCCAATCTGCTGGAGTGTTCCACCTATAGAGAACGCAATGAACAGATTGGTGGTCACCGTGCTTAGAGGAGGTGCAAAAAGTGCTGGCAAGTGCATATCAACCGTATTTATATTTACCAAGACCGGTTTCCAGGAGGCATCCCATGGATGTAGGACGCAGGGCAAAACAGTTTGCTCCATTTGCGGCACTTCGTGGACTGGATGAAACGATCCGGCAACAGGAAATCATTTATGAACCAAAAAGAGATTTATCTGAGGAAAAGAAAAATGAGCTGGATATGAAATTAAGAATCCTGGCATATGGAATGAAGATACAGGCAACTTATTTTCAAAAGTCATGGAAGAATCCATTAATTGGTCAGTACCATACATTATCTGGAACCGTAGAATTTTTTGATCCATCAGTCCACTTACGGATTGATGATACCGAGATTCAGATCCAGGACATCTGTGATCTGACTGGTGATGTATTTGAAACTATTGAAATATCATGTTAATTAATCACAGCGGAATTTTTTATACCGGAAAGAGTGAGTGGTAGCTGGTGAAAGGATAAAAAAGGATGCACAGATCGACAAAGCAGATCTGATCAGAATAGAAATCGTGCTGTTCGTGTAGCTTTGGCACTTACGGAATGGATGGCATGATGCTCATAAGGCGGATTTGATTTCCCTTTGGTCCGTTGAGTAATAAATGGAGAAATATCTTATTGCTTAAAGGAGGAAGCCTATATGGGATCAGGTGCTATTAAATGGCATGTACACTGCTCTGTATGTGGAGCATTTATTGAAAAGAGCGCACAAAGCGATTCAGAAGTGGAGTGCAAAAAATGTCGCAGTACATTGGAGATATTTGTAAAGGATGATATGGTGTCGGTTCGTCCGATCCACATCCGAGATGAACAATTAAAGTCCAGGATGCGGACGTATTCCCGAAAGATGATGAATCAGGGATCATAACAGAATAGAATGAGCTGTCTGTAGTAAGTGTTGGATTTGGCAGGAACCATCAAGAACGCACCAGATAGCAAGAGTTTGTCAAGGAGCTGAACCTGACTGGAATCACTAAGAGCCCGGCAAAACATTTACGGATACACTGCAAGATCAGAAGTATTTTCTGGTTTTGGAGATTGTTGAAGTATTTGTTTTGTCGGGCTTTTTTGATGTATTTCAAAAAATTTTTAAATTTTTTGTCGTACCCCACTGTAAAACAGGCTCTCAGCGTTTCGTTATATAGAGGTTGAATTCTCTTCTGCAAAAATAATTGCAGAGAGAGATTTTGATAATATGACACAAAGGAGGAAGCAAAGATGACTGAAATCGAATACCAGGAATTTGTAAGGCATTGTCCTTACGATGCTATGGGCGATTATTCCATGTTTCGCAAAGAGCAAACAGAGAATGAATCAGAAGATGCACATATCAACTGAATAAGCCAGGCAATCTGGCAAACTTAATCTAAACGCAGATACATGCGTTACAAAGGAGTCGCGGATTCCCGTTCAAAAAAAACGGGTGAGTTCGTGACCTCTTGTACTGCAGTTCTTTATGTCTGTGCAGAAATTTCATAAAAGATGGAATGGACCACCCGGAGCCGAAAGGCAGAAAGGTGGTCTTTATGTTGACATTAAAAGAACTGAAAAAAATCGTGAAAGTTGCTGATGTGGAGAAGAGAATCCCAAGCGTGAAATCCTTGAAGGAACACAAAGTTGTAGTAAAGGAAATGATCAATGCAGATACAACAATCTCTGTTTATGATCACGGATATGTACTTTATACAGCAGGAAATCAATCAACCGTATTTCCGCTTCATAGTTGTGATGACTATGAATATGTGAGTGTAACTGGCGATAACAAGGAATTCAATAAAGAGTTCTTTGATAATGAAAACTGGTATATCCGTCTGCTGATGGAGGCTGAAGACCGTATGGCATACAGCCAGAGCAAAATCAGCACCAATCATGGTGTGTTTTCTAACAGCGATGTTACAGATGATGCGGAGATTATGAGAGGATCTTCAAAAGATTTTGTTGACGATGTTATCGACAGAGAAATTCTAAACGCTTTGATCAAAGAGTTAACAGAGAGACAAAAGACGGTACTCAATCTGGTTTATTTCGAGGAAATGCGTCAGCAGGATGTTGCAGATTATCTGGGAATCAAACAGCAGAGTGTAAATGACCTCCTGAACAGGGCATTAAAAACGATGAAAAAAAAGGCGGAAAACGAAGAATTTTAAAAAAATTGAATTAGACCACTGTAAAACAGGCTCTGAGCGTTTCGTTATATGAAGGGTTTGCATAGAACACCTTCATGTACCTTGAAAAATGAATAGCCTGCCCGGAGTGATATTCGGTTTGAACATGCATAGAGCGAAAAGCTGCGTGTCTGCCAGAAGAAAACGTATCAGAGATGGAAACTGATATAGGAACGGATCCGGGAAAGAAAACAGGAAAACGCTTAAATCTTAAATCAAAATAAAATGTCTGAATCTGAAAAGAGGATGACAGTAGAAATCATGTGGCGGTATTTGTGACAAACAGGTACCGCCATATATTTGTGCTGTTATCTCAGCTTGTGCTGACTGTCCCAAATAGCGCAAATTTCAGGAAAGGAGGCGATCATCTTCGTATAAAAGATAATACGCAGACACGAACAGATAACCATACACAAAAAAATCAGAAAGGAAGGATTTAAGAGAATGAACGTGAAAAAGAAAGCACGCAGGGTGATGTCCGGTTTACTGACTGCAGTAACGGTTCTATCGACGGTACTCTCTCCCGCTGTTGCCTATGCTTCTGATGATGCCGGATCTGTAAAAAAGATTCCGTATTATGAGGAGATCAAGGATCAGTTGGATGAAGATGAAGTGGTAACTGCAAAGGATTATGAGATCAAGGTTGGAGACAATTTCGATGTAAAGAGTGATTATACCGGTCTTACGATCCAGGATGACAGCAAAGTAAAAGTTACATTTCAGGAAGCAAAAGATACGGATGGAAATGACTTTTCTACCGATTATGCCAATTCCTATAAGGCAGTCTATTATGTAGAACCACAGACAACGGATCACCCAACCTACCAGATCAATCGAAAGATCGTGGTAAAAGAAGCGGATCAACAGAAAGATTCGCAGTCAGAAAGTTCTTCTGATCAGGATGCTGGTTCTTCCGATAAGACAGAAACAGAGGATTCTGAGGCTGACTCGTCTACAGAGGAAACTGATGCTGCTGACACGGAGAGCAAAACAGAACTGACAGAAAAAGAATTTGATGCAGAGATCGAAGCAACGGAGGATCAGGAGACCGTTGATCCGGAAACAGGGATCACACTCTCAGAGGTTATGCAGGAAGCTGTTGACCAGGAAGTTGCTCTTGCAGATCTTGAAGCAGGCGAAAGTATTACTTTTGATATGCCAATGATGCTTGCTTCCGGTGAAACAGGAACAAAATCAGTCACAGTTACAGCCGGCTCCTGGTACTATTACGCAGACTATGGATTAGGTTCTTATCTGACTTGTCCATATTATGTGAAATGGGGAAGCATCAATGCGACAGCATACTGTGTTGAACCATCGAAAAAAGGACCGGGAAATGGAACTTATACGATCCAGAAACTTGCCGATGGAAAGACACTTGCAAAGGTCTGCTATTACGGAACAAAAGCAAGTGATGAGAATGGTTTCTTCGATGAGAAACATCCGGATTTTCCGGCAGGAAAGAGATTCATCATTACCCATCTTGCAGCGGCTTATGCAAATGGATCCAGTGACTGGGCATCCGGAACCAATGCGACAGGAAAGAACCTGGCAATGGAACTTTATAACTATTGTGTAAATATGCCGGACATTCCATCTGTAGATATGAGCTTTTCCGAATCTAATGTAAAGGCTTATGTGGAAGGAAACAGCCAGCGAACAAGTGTGATCACATTCAAAGCAGATAAACTGCAGACGATTACATTTAAGTTGCCAAGTGGTGTAAAGCTTGTAAATGTGTCAACCGGTAAAACAAGTGCTGCAGGAGCAAGTGTAGAAATCAGTGGAGGTACACAGTTTTATCTGACAGCACCACTTGATCAGGCAGAGAGCGTCAGTGCTACATTTTCTTCTCAGATGAAGGGAAGCATTGATAAAGAATACTCTGCTTACAAGATTGTAACAGGATCCGGAACACAGGATCTGGCTCTTGTTTTCGGTGAAGGTGTCGGAAATGAGAAATATGTGGATTTTAAAGTAACCTGGACAAAAGAATGTAAGGTATCCATTGTAAAGAAAGACCAGGATACAGGCAATGCACTGGCTGGTGCAGTGTACGGGATCTATTCCGATGCTGCATGTACAAAGCTGATCGCAGAGATGCCTGAAACTGATCAGAATGGTGCTTCACAGCTTACAATGGAAAAGACACAGGAAGTTGTTTATCTGAAAGAAATCTCTGTTCCAACAGGGTATCAGATTGATACAAAGTCTTATAATGTGACTCTTGCTATCGGAAAGACAACGACCAAAAATGCAACGGATAAGCGAACAAATGCAAAGCTCAACATTGCAAAACAGGATGCTGAGACAGGCAATGAAGCCCAGGGAGACGCAACACTGGAAGGTGCGGTATATGGTCTTTATGCAAGAGAAGACATTGTTCATCCGGATGGAAAAACCGGAACAATCTATAAGAAAGACACCCTGATCACATCCCTGACAACGGATAAGAATGGCGAAGCTTCTGTATCAGATCTCTATCTTGGAAAGTATTATCTGAAAGAGCTTAGTGCTCCGGTGGGGTACGTACTGGATCCGACAGAACATGATGTGGACTGTACTTACGAAGGTGCTACTGTTCCGACAGTAGAAAGAACTTCTGTATGTAAAGAAACAGTCATTAAGCAGCCGTTCCAGATCATTAAAGCCGCAAACAATGGAAAGACCGATGCAGATCTTCTGCAGGGAGTCGGTTTTTCAGCATGGCTTGTCAGTGATCTGAAAGTAAAAGCAGATGGAAGTTATGATTTTGACTCAGCCAGACCAGTTGTACTGACTGCAGATGGTCAGACAGAAATGTTTACCGATGAAAAAGGATATGCAAGATCGATTCCGCTTCCATATGGAACTTATGTGGTAAGAGAAACCACAAGCAAACACAACTATGCACCGGTTGATGATTTTGTAGTGAAGATCACAGAGAATCATCCGGATACACCGCAGACATGGCGAGTGCTGCTGGATAAAGAATTCAAAGCAAAATTAAAGATCATCAAAAAGGATGCAGAAACACAGAAATCTGTACTCCTGGCTAATACTGAGTTCAAGGTATACGACCTGGATAATCAGAAATATGTGGAACAGACAACATCCTATCCGAAGCCAACGGTACACAAATCCTATTTCACAAATGAGGAAGGATACCTGGTACTGCCAAAGAATCTGAAACCTGGCAACTACCGGATTGAGGAAGTGACGGCACCCGATGGGTACACAATATCCAAAAACTATGTGACAGTTGCAGTTGATACAGATACTGCTTATCTGACCGATCCTGTCACAGGAGATGCAGTCATTGATGTGGAATATACCAATGCCCCGGTCAAAGGTCAGTTAAAGATCTATAAACAGGGTGAAGTGTTAAAGGGATTTGATAAGGACTTCCAGTATGAAATGGCTGGACTTGCAGGTGCTGAATTTGAAGTCTATGCGGCAGAGGATATCTATACTGCCGATCATCAGGTAGATGCAGATGGACAGAGAACTTTGTACTTTGCAAAGGATGCACTGGTGGCAACCGTTACAACGGATACAGATGGTTATGCAACTGTAAAGAATCTTCCACTTGGCAGATACTATGTCAAAGAGAAGAATGCACCGGACACTTATGTGTTAAATACGGTGCCGGAAAATGTCGAATTTGCTTATGCAGATCAGGATACCGCAGTGATCGAGAAAGAAATCTCTGTCACAGATGAACGACAGAAAGTGTCGATTACGGTCGAAAAACAGGATGCTGAGACAGGCAATACAGTAGCCGGAGCAGTGTTCGGTATTTACAATGCAAAAGACATTCAGACGAAAGATGGAAAAGTGATCGTCAAAGCAGATACTCTTTTACAGGAAATGACTTCTGATGAAAAAGGTCAGGCAGCATGTACACTGGATCTTCCACTTGGAAGCTATTATGTAAAAGAACTGAAAGCACCAGATGGATTCGTATCTTCGGATGAAGTACTGAGATTTGATGCTTCTTATCAGGGGCAGGATGTACAGACAGTAACATTAAAATCCGTAAAGAAGAACCAGCCGACAACTGTTGAGATCACAAAATCAGATGCAACAACCGGTGTAGAACTGGATGGAGCTTATCTGAAAGTAACGGATAAAGATGGAAATGTAGTAGATAGCTGGACATCTTCCAAAGATGCACCGCATGTGATCAAATATCTGAAAGTGGGTGAGACTTATACCCTACATGAAGAGTTTGCACCGCATGGTTATCTGGTAGCCAATGATGTGACATTCACAGTCAAAGATACCGGAGAGGTTCAGAAAGTGGAAATGAAGGACGAGGTACCGGTTGGTGAACTCATCATCAACAAAAAGGGAGAATTTCTGGATTCTGTTACGCTGGCCGATAAGGTCAAAGGTGTGGTGGAACACATTTTCAACTATGTAACCGGAAAACTGACAGATGTTACGTTTGAAGTCTATGCTGAGGAAGACATTAAGGCTGCCGATGGCGTCAGTGACGATTACTATAAAAAGGATGAACTGATCGCAACGATCAAGACAGATGAAACCGGTATTGCAAAACTGGAAAATCTTCCACTTGGTAAATACTATGTGAAAGAAACAGGAACTGCTTACGGTCATGTACTGGATGGTGAGATTCGTCATGTAGATCTGACTTACGTGGATCAGAATACACCAGTTGTAGTCTATGACAAAGACTGGCAGAACAACCGCCAGAGAGTAGAAGTCAATGTACTTAAGAAAGAAAAAGATTCTGACCGTACATTGGAAGGCGCTATCTTTGGATTATTTGCCAAAGAAGACATTAAGTCTGAGACAACAGGTAAAGTCCTGATCGAAGCCGATGAGATCATTGAGCTGAAATCTACGGATGAAGAAGGAAAGATCACATTTGTTGCAGATCTTCCAATAGGAGCAACTTACTATGTAAAAGAGCTCTATGCACCGGACGGATTCGTAACCAACGATGAAGTAAAGGAATTTACCTTTGAGTATGCAGGTGAAGATCAGCCGACAGTCACTTATGATTTTACCTTTGATAATCAGCCAACCGTCGTTGAATTTACCAAATCCAGTCTGACAACCGGAAAAGAACTTCCAGGATGTAAGCTGAAAGTGGTAGATGCTGATGGAAATATCGTGGATGAATGGACTTCCGGTAAAGAAGCACATGTGATCCGTGAGCTGACTGTCGGAAAAGAATACACACTGGTTGAAACAAAACCTGCTGATGGTTACGTGACAGCTGAAAGCGTAAAGTTCACGATCAAAGATACTGCCGATGTGCAGAAAGTTGAGATGAAGGATGATGTAACGAAGGTGAAAATCTCCAAACAGGATATCGCCGGAAAAGAACTTCCGGGAGCGAAACTCACAATCCTTGATCAGGATGGAAAAGTTGTGGAAAGCTGGACCAGTACAGAGAAAGCACATTACATCGAAATGCTTCCGATCGGAAAATACACTCTCCGTGAAGAAACGGCACCGGATGGCTATCTGGTTGCAAAAGATGTGGAATTCGAAGTAAAGGATACCTGTGAAGTACAGCATGTAACTATGGTGGATGAGAAAAAACCGGCAGAAAAGACACCGGAAGGTGGAAAACCTGTCAGTGATTCACCAAAGACTGGGGATAACACCAATCTGTGGCTGTGGTTTATGCTTCTCGGCATTGGTGCGACTGGTACAGGAGCCCTTGCATTTATGAGAAAAAAGAAACACTAATTAAATAAGAATGAGCGTTCATGGAAACCGAAAGGAATCTGTGGACGCTTTTTTAGATGGGAGAAACCATGAGAAATATCATTATTTTTGTTGCTCTTCTGGGAGCAGCGGCAATATTTACAGTTTTGTATTGTCTCATTGCTGCCGGAAGTCAGGCAGAGAAAAAACTGACAGAAATCATGAGAAAAGAGGAAGAACAGAATGAAGACTAATAAAGATCTGATCATAGAACCAAATGCAGCTATTGAGGGAAGAAAGTACAGCGAAGAAAAGCCATGGTCCTGCAAGTACTGTTACTGGTGGGGAGGCAAAAAGAAAGGCTGTAGCTTGAAACAGTGCCACTATCTGCTTCCGGAAAAGAAAAAAGCAGTAAAAACAACACCATGTGGTGGCTGTCCGTATGGAAAACATGTTCCATGCATCGGATATTGTATTGCCCGTCTTCATTCTGAAATGAAAGGAAAGAAAGGACGTGGGTAATTGCAGGAAGAAGTAAATCAGAAAGTGATCAGCCTGAGCATCCAGGGAGTCAAGATCACTGCCAGTGTGCTAAAAGCAGCCCTTCGGAAGTTCCTGGAAATGGACAACCGGAGGAAACAGGAAACAACGCAGGTGAAAATGGCTGAAAAGACCGGACGGGCTCAGGAGAAAGGAAGGGAAAAAGCCCGAAAAAAGATTGAAAAGAAAAAGCCACATGGAAAGCAGACCATCAAGCAACTGAATGCACAGGGAGTACAGCTTTCCAACATAAAGATCACAGATGAAAATATCAAATCCTTTGACCGTGTGGCAAGAAAGTACGGGATTGATTACAGCCTGAAAAAAGAAGTCGGTGCTGATCCACCAAAATATCTGGTCTTCTTTAAGGCTAAAGATGTGGATGTGATGACAGCGGCTTTCCGGGAATATGCCGGAGTAGAACTGAAAAAGAAACAGGCGAAGAAACCATCCGTCAGAAAGAAACTGCAGAAATCTGTAGAAAGAAAAGCAAAGCACCGCCAGCGTGTGAAGCAGAGACAAAAATCCAGAGGTCAGGAACGATGATCCGGGAAAAATTACAGAAGGTCCAGATCAAACGGCTGGTGATCTTAAATCTCCCATATTTCTTTATCTTCTATGTAGCAGATAAAGGATCCTGGCTGTACCGGCATTGCCTGGGAGAAAGCATGGTCCAGAGACTTGGCGTGATGTTAGTCAATTTCCGACTGGCATTTTTAAGCTGGCTGCCAAGTATCGCTTTGCAGGACCTTACAGTAGGTGTTCTGGTTGCAAGTGCATTAAAACTGGTTGTCTACTATCGTTCTAAAAACGCAAAGAAGTTCCGGCAGGGTGTGGAGTATGGATCTGCAAGATGGGGAAACAGAAAAGATATCGAACCCTTCATGGATCCGGTTTTTGAAAACAATGTCATCCTCACAGAAACGGAACGTCTGACCATGAACAGCAGACCAAAAGCACCAAAGTATGCCAGAAATAAGAATGTGATTGTCATCGGTGGTTCCGGATCCGGTAAGACAAGATTCTATGTGAAACCCAATCTTATGCAGATGACGGACCACGTATCCTATGTGGTCACTGATCCAAAGGGTACGATCATCGTTGAATGCGGGAAGATGCTGGTAAATGGAGGATACCGGATCAAGGTATTAAATACGATCAACTTTAAAAAGTCCATGCATTACAATCCGTTCCATTATATCCGGAGTGAAAAAGACATCTTAAAGCTGGTCAATACCATTATCGCAAATACCAAGGGTGAGGGCGAAAAATCAACTGAAGATTTCTGGGTCAAGGCCGAGCGTCTTTTGTATTCTGCACTGATCGGATACATCTGGTATGAGGCACCAGAGGAAGAACAGAACTTTTCTACTCTGTTGGAATTTATCAATGCCAGTGAGACCAGGGAGGATGATGAAGAATTTAAAAATGCAGTGGATGAATTGTTTGAAGAACTGGAAGCAGAAAATCCGGAACACTTTGCAGTAAGGCAATATCGCAAGTACAAGCTTGCTGCCGGCAAAACTGCAAAATCGATTTTGATTTCCTGTGGTGCCAGACTCGCACCATTTGACATTCAGGAACTAAGAGAAATTATGTCGTATGACGAAATGGAACTGGATATGATCGGTGATCAGAGAACAGCCATGTTTGTTATCATCAGCGATACAGATGACACATTCAACTTTGTGGTAGCGATCATGTACACCCAGCTTTTTAACCTGCTTTGTGATAAGGCGGATGATGAGCATGGCGGCAGGCTTCCCTATCATGTACGACTGCTTCTTGATGAGTTCAGCAATATCGGACAGATCCCAAAATTCGACAAATTGATTGCTACGATCCGAAGCAGGGAAATTTCCGCTTCTATCATTCTGCAGTCACAATCTCAGCTGAAAACCATCTATAAGGATGCTGCTGAGACGATCACAGGTAACTGTGACACTGTTCTTTTCCTGGGGGGAAAGGAAAGTTCCACACTGAAAGAAATATCAGAAACCCTGGGAAAGGAAACCATTGATCTTTACAACACATCCGACACCAGAGGCAGCAACCGGTCCTATGGACTGAACTATCAAAAGACAGGAAAAGAACTGATGAGTAGAGATGAGCTGGCGGTCATGGATGGAGAAAAATGTATCTTACAGCTTCGAGGAGTCCGGCCGTTTTTAAGCAACAAATATGACATCACAAAGCACAAACGGTACAAGGAACTTGCCGATTTCAATAAGAATAATGCATTTGATGTCGAAAAGTATCTGGCACACCGACTGGTGCTGTCGGAAGATACAGAATTTGAAATGTATGAAGTAACTGTAACACAAGAAGACGTATCAGTGATTGAAGCTGAGGAAGGTGAGGACTGATATGAAAGAAAGAATTCGAGCACCCTGCTACTACTGATAAGGGTACAAAAAGGTCTGAATAAAAGGGAAAGGAGTAGAGCCAAACGCTTACAGACCATAAGAAAAAGCGTTTGTTCATACATTTGATTATGGCTTTTTTTAGCAGTGCAATCAATATTCTTCAGACACTGGTCGTTGCAATCGGTGCCGGCCTTGGTGTCTGGGGCGTAATCAACCTGATGGAAGGTTATGGAAACGACAACCCGGGTGCAAAATCCCAGGGAATTAAGCAGCTGATGAGCGGTGGTGGTGTTATCCTGATCGGAACACAGCTGATCCCGCTTCTGAGTGGATTATTTGGTTAAGAGAAAGGAGTAGAGATCCATGTTCAGTCAGATTTTTGATGCGATTGAGGAATGGATGAGGGAACTCTTAACCGGGATGATCACTTCCAACCTGGACACGATGTTTACTGATGTCAATCAAAAGACTGGTGAGATCGCTACCCAGGTTGGACAGACCCCGCAAGGGTGGAACGGCAGCATATTCAGTATGATCCGGAACTTATCGGATTCCGTGATCATGCCGATCGCAGGTATTATTATCACACTCGTACTCTGCTACGAATTGATTTCTATGCTGACCGAGCGCAACAACATGCATGATATTGATACCTGGATGTTTTTCAAGTACTTCGTAAAAATGTGGATCGCTGTGTATCTGGTGAGTAACACATTTACGATCACAATGGCGGTATTCGATGTGGGCCAGCACGTAGTTAATTCTGCGGCCGGTGTTATCACAGGAAGTACCGCCATTGATATTTCTTCGGCATTGACGGATCTTTCCACAACACTGGAAAGTATGGAAATCGGAGAACTTGTTGTATTGGCGCTGGAAACCCTTATCGTCGGCTTCTGTATGAAGATCTTGTCTGTACTGATCACAGTGATCATGTATGGACGTATGATAGAGATTTACCTATATACCTCAGTTGCGCCGATTCCATTCGCAACTATGAGTAACAGAGAATGGGGACAGATCGGCACAAATTATTTCAGAGGACTCTTTGCCCTGGCTTTCCAGGCATTTCTGATGATGGTATGCGTTGCAATCTATGCAGTGCTTGTTGCAGGTATCCAGTATTCAGATAATCTGAGTTCTTCATTATTTGGCGTTATGGCTTACACAGTGATCTTATGTTACAGCCTCTTTAAGACGGCATCCTTAAGTAAGTCGATATTTAACGCGCACTAAATTACAGGAAGGAGTGAAAATCATGGCATATGTCAGCGTACCGAAAGATTTAACAAAGGTAAAGAATAAAGTAGCATTTAACCTGACCAAAAGACAGTTGATCTGTATCGGGATAGGTGCTGCAATGGGAATTCCAAGCTATTTCCTCTTGCGTAATGTGATGGGAAACAGTAATGCAGCAACAGTCATGGTGCTTTTGATGTTACCGGCATTTTTATTTGCCATGTACGAAAAAGACGGGATGCATCTGGAAGATGTTCTGATGCATATGATCAGGGTGAAGTTTCTTCGTTCACCCATTAGAAAATATGAAACCGAAAACTATTATGAGACAGATCCGGAACAGATCAGACAGTCTCCGGATACAGGAAAACCGAAAGGAGGAAAAACGGTTGCGAAAAAAGAAAAATAAGAAAACTGTCGCAGATACCGGATACAAAAAAGTAGACAGAAAAGAGAAAAAGAAAAAAGAAAAGCAGGAGGAAAAACGCAGGCAGAAAAAACTGTCCGTCCAGCAGTCGATCGCTTATAAGGAAATGGGAAGAGATGGAATCTGCAGGGTACAGGGAAAAACTTATTCTAAGTGTATCCGCTTTTATGACATCAACTACCAGCTGGCTCAGAATGAAGATAAAAATGCAATCTTTGAAAACTGGTGTGACTTCCTCAATTACTTTGACAGCAGCATCCATTTTCAGCTGAGCTTTATCAACCATAAGAGCAGCATGAAGGAGTTTGAGCAGGTCATCCGGATCCGACCACAGGAGGATGCTTTTGATGATGTCCGTATGGAATACGCAAAGATGTTGAAACAGCAGCTGGCAAAAGGAAACAACGGTCTGGTGAAGTCAAAATATATCACCTTTTCCATCGAAGCGGATAATATCCGGGAAGCAAAGCCAAAGCTGGAACGTATTGAATCAGATATCCTGAACAACTTCAAGATCCTTGGAGTTCCGGCATATCCGCTGAATGGCGTGGAACGTCTGCAGATACTGTATGAAACTTTCAATCCGGATATCATGACAGACTTTCAGTTTGATTATGGTTCCATGATCCGTACCGGACTCAATACCAAGGATTATGTGGCACCGACCAGTTTTGTATTCCGAGACAGAAATACGTTCCAGATGGGAAATACTATCGGGGCTGTCTCTTATCTGCAGATCCTGGCACCGGAGCTTACGGATAAGATGCTGGCAGAATTTCTGGATATCGATAAGAACCTGATCGTCAACCTGCATGTCCAGTCTGTGGATCAGATGAAGGCAATCAAGCTGGTAAAAAGCAAAGTGACGGATATCAACCGTATGAAAATCGAAGAACAGGCGCGCCCAGCAGGGCGTGAATAAAAGTAGTTGGAACTACACTGTAGAATAATGCAGTTAGCCATCCGTCTTACCGAAAGGCAAAAGCTGATACGGGACTATAGCATGGCGGAGAAGCGGGGAGTTGCCTAAAGATGCTTTGGCACGACTGACCTGCAAGGCGAAGTAGATATAAGGTTGAAACTAAGGAATGTTGAATGTGAGTTTCAAGTCCGTCTTTCGATGACGCAGGGGCAATGCATCCGAAGCCCTTGGTATGTTGTGTTTATGTATTTTGTTCGCATAAACAATTATTCCAATTCATACGACACGTTGGAGAACCAATAGTAACGAAACGAAAGCGCAACCGACAATCTACATCCAATTATTCACGCAAACTGGGGATTACCTACGTGGGAATGTCTACCATTAGGACTATGTGTAATGCCTTTTGGCGATAAATCTCAAGCTGTTAGGCAAGAGAGATGACACTGAATATCCCATATGGTAACGGAGCTTCCATAGTAGTCTGAGGACCCTGAATTGACAGGGAAGGCTGTAAAAACAGATACGGGAAAACCGTCTACATGGCGAAGGGAAGCAGTTATTGTGTACCAAATATTAAAGTTGATTAGGGAGGAAAACCTCGAATGAAACCAACAATGGAAATTTTGGAAAGAATCAAGAAAAATTCTGAGGAAAACAAGGACGAAGTGTTTACAAGAATCTATAGATACCTTCTTCGTCCGGACATTTATTTTGTAGCATATCAAAATCTGTATTCCAATAATGGTGCATCAACTAAAGGCGTAGATGATGATACGGCAGATGGATTTTCGGAAGCTAAAATTGAGAGAATTATTAAGTGTCTCGAAGATGAAAGCTATCAACCGAAGCCTTTTCGAAGAGTATACATTAAAAAGCCAAATGGAAAAATGCGACCATTGGGAATTCCGTCATTCACTGACAAACTTGTACAGGAAGCTGTAAGAATTATTCTGGAAGCTATCTATGAGCCTATATTTATGGATACGTCACATGGATTTCGCCCTAATAGAAGCTGCCACACGGCACTTCAGAGCGTGAAATACGAATTCAGAGGTGCAAGATGGTTTATAGAGGGGGACATAAAAGGATGTTTTGATAACATCAATCACAATGTTCTGGTATCGTGCATCAACAAAAAAATAAAAGATGCAAGATTTACTAAGCTTATTTACAAGTTTCTGAAAGCAGGCTTTGTGGATGATTTTGTCTACAATAACACATACAGTGGATGCGCTCAGGGTGGAATCATTTCTCCAATCCTAGCGAACATCTATCTGCATGAATTGGATAAATTTGTTGAAAACCTCAGCAAAGAATTCAATGAACCTGCCACAGAAAAGTTTACTGCCGATTACCGTAAAGCACAGAACGCTATGGCGGTGACTAGAAAGAAAATTAAAAAGGCAGAAAATGCAGATGATGAAGTGGAGAAAGCAGAACTGCTGAAAGTATACAAAAGCCAACGGGCAACACTACTCAAAACACCTTGCAAATCTCAGACGGATAAAAAGTTAAAATATGTCCGTTATGCAGATGATTTCATTATAGGTGTAAATGGGAGCAAAGTTGATTGTGTAAGAATCAAACAGCAGTTATCAGATTTTATATCTAACACTCTCAAGATGGAATTAAGTGAAGAAAAAACACTTATTACGCATAGCAACACGTATGCGAAATTTCTTGGATATAACATTAGAGTAAGACGTTCTAATACAGTAAAACCCAATGGAAGAGGTGCAACGCAAAGAACTATGTCTAACGGTGTTGAACTTGCTATTCCGCTAAAAGAGAAAATTAACGGTTTTATGTTCAAAAACGGAATTGTTAAGCAATGTGACAATGGCGAACTTGAACCGGTATGCAGAAATGATATGTTACGACTCACAGACCTTGAAATTGTTTCAGGCTACAATGCTGAACTTAGAGGGATTTGCAATTATTACTACATGGCAAGCAACTTCTATATGCTGAATTATTTCAGCTATCTTATGGAATATAGCTGCCTTAAAACTCTTGCAGGAAAGCATCGTTGCTCTATAGGCAAAATCAAGGAAAAATTTAGTGACCATAAAGGAAAATGGTGTATTGCTTATGAAACCAAGAAAGGTACGAGTTATTTGTACCTATCCAAATATTCTGATTGTAAAAAGGGGAAAAATGCCACGGATACAAGAACGAGTATGGTACAGATTCACAAGAATACACGTAGTACTTTTGAAAGTCGATTAAAAGCTAAATGTTGTGAACTTTGTGGAAGCACGACCAGCAATCAATATGAAATCCATCATGTAAATAAGATTCGTAACCTAAAAGGCAAAGAACCTTGGGAAATAATGATGTTATCGAAAAGAAGAAAAACCATGGTAGTTTGTTGGGAATGTCATAAAAAAATCCACAATCAGAATTTTGAAGTCAAACAATAATGGAGAGCAGTGTGCATCGAGAGGTGCAAGCACTGTTCGGAGGGGGGACTGTGGAAACCTGCCATGGTGACATGGTAAGGCGTCACTTTCCTACCCTACAAAAAAGCAGTCCGGGCCGGATACGATATGGATATCATTCCATCGGATCTGAACACGTATGGCGGAGAAGCTAAGCGTCTGTTAGAAGATCTGCAGTCACGAAATGAGCGTATGTTCCTTGTAACAGCGCTCTTTTTAAATACTGCAAAGACAAAACAGGCACTGGATAATGCCATCTTCCAGACGGCCGGTATTGCACAGAAATATAACTGTGTGCTGAAACGTCTGGATTATCAGCAGGAAGAAGGATTGATGAGCAGTGTTCCGTTGGGAGTAAATCATATCCCAATCAAGCGGGCTCTTACGACTACCAGTACAGCAATCTTTGTTCCGTTTACGACACAGGAACTTTTTATGGCAGGAGAATCCTTATATTACGGATTAAATGCACTCAGCAACAACATGATTATGGTGGATCGTAAAAAGCTGAAAAACCCGAATGGATTGATCCTTGGTACACCTGGATCCGGTAAATCCTTTGCTGCAAAAAGAGAAATCACCAACGCTTTCTTTGTCACGAAGGATGACATTATCATCGGAGATCCGGAGGGTGAGTATTATCCACTGGTCCATGCACTTGGCGGACAGGTCGTACACATTTCACCGACCAGTAAGGATTATATCAATCCGATGGATATCAATATGGATTATTCCGATGATGACAATCCACTTGGTGTAAAATCCGATTTTGTCCTGTCCTTATGTGAGCTGATTATGGGAAGCAGGGATGGTATTGAAGCAGAGGAAAAATCAGTGATCGACCGCTGTCTTCCACTGGTGTATCAGAAGTACTTTGCAGATCCAAAACCGGAAAATATGCCGGTCCTTGGTGACCTGTATGACTGCCTCAGAAAGCAGAAAGAACCCCAGGCCCAGAGAATTGCAACAGCACTGGAAATCTATGTAAATGGATCACTGAAAGTATTCAACCATAGAACCAATGTGGAACTGAATAACCGTATTGTCTGCTTTGATATTAAGGAACTTGGAAAGCAGCTGAAGAAAATCGGAATGCTCATCGTCCAGGATCAGGTATGGAACAGAGTTACAATCAACCGTGGCATCAAATCTACCAGGTACTATATCGATGAATTCCACCTTCTGCTCAAAGAAGAACAGACAGCAGCTTATTCTGTAGAAATCTGGAAGCGATTCCGTAAATGGGGTGGTATTCCAAGTGGTATCACCCAGAATATCAAAGATCTTCTTGCCAGCAGGGAAATTGAAAATATCTTTGAGAACAGTGATTTTATCCTGATGCTGAATCAGGCTGCAGGTGACAGACAGATCCTTGCAAAACAGCTGAATATTTCCCCATATCAGTTGTCTTATGTGACGAATTCTGGGGAAGGAGAAGGACTTCTTTTCTATGGAACAACAATTATTCCATTTAAGGACAAGTTCGATAAGAACTTGAAGCTGTACAGTTTGATGACTACAAAACCGGAAGAAGTTGAAAAACGAGAGAAAGAAATGGAGGCGGAAAAGCATGAAGGAAATTGATAAGATTCGAATCAGGCAGTGGAACCAGGATAATCCTTACATTCAGATGAAAAATCTGGAAAATGCACAGGCTGGATACCGTGTTCATACAGTCAATGATGATCATCATCTGTATGAACTTCCGCTGGAAACACAGAACATTATCCTTGACTGGGTATTCTGGAACTTTTATCCGGCACAGAAGATCTATCCACATCTTACCAGTGATGATCTGAAAGAAGTTTTGTATAAACGTACCCAGATTCATCTGTACAATAATCAGTTTAAGGAAGCTATGCTGATCAATGGTTTCTGGCCAAGAGATCCGAGTGAATTGAACTGGGTATTTCATATCCAGGCGAGCTCTCCAGCAATCAGGACACAGGCAGATGGTTATCCTGGTATCCCGATTATAGGACGCCAGGAACTGAATGAGTACAGAAAGAAAAGTTGTGCCAGGAGGTGATGACCTATAGCTGGAAAAGAATTTAAAGGCAAAGATAAAAAGGTCGCAAAGATGACCAGGGATGGTCTGACAGAAGAAAATCTTCGTGATGGTAGTGTAAAAGATATCAGTCACAGGAGTCGAGGACGACCGGAAAATAAGGAAGAATTTGTTCCTGAACGGGAACGGAAAAAGGCTGAGAATGAAGATTCAAAATCGGGAAAAGGTAAACGACTGCAGATGGAAAAGATCCGGAAATCTTCTGTCAGGCAGGAAGCTGTTGAGGATACAGTTGAAGTCACACCGGAAGAAAAAGTATCCGGATATCGAAAGAAACTGCATCGTCATGAAAAAATCCCGGATGATGATAATAATCTGAACAGCCAAAAGAAATCCATTCGGAAGAAGCAGCTGCAAAAACAGATGACCAAAGAACAGGCAAAAGCCGGAAGATTATCTTTTGATGATGAAGGAAATCAAATGGTGAAAGGTGCTGGCATGAAACCGGGAGGGACAGCCGGGAAATACATTGCTACACAAGCTGTTATATCTGGCATGAAAGCAGTCACTTCCGAAGAGGAAGAAACAGATGAAAATGCAGGTGTGGAAAGTGCCAGACTTGCAGAGCGTGAAACAGAAGCTGCGTTACGTGGCCTACGTCATGCTCAGATCCGCAGCAAACGAACGGATGTGAAAACCCATCGCAGAGGTTATCGTGAGGCTACTGTAGAAAAGAAACTGAAATTTGGTTCTGCAGAAAGTATGGAAGGAGTCAAACATGCAGAATCGGTAAAGAACGCTGAGCAAAAGAGACATTTCTATAACCGCTTCTTTCAGAAAAAACGATATAAGGATGCATACCGGGCAGCCAGAGCCGGAAAATCCGCTGGCAGTCTAGGTGGAGCGACAACCATTACCGGTGTCGAGAACATGACGGTGAAAGCAAAGATTGCCTTGAAAGAGATTATAAAGCGTAATCGTGCCATGTTCGCAGGCATCGGTATTTTTGCGCTTCTTTTTCTTGTCATAGCAGTATCTCTGGGGAGCTGCAGTGCCTCTATTGAGGGTGCTGGATCTGTGATCGGTATTACAACGTATCCAAGTTCAGACGAGGATATCTATGCTGCCGAAAACAGATATGCCGCTTTGGAAAGTGCCTTGAATCAGCAGATCAATGAGATGGAACGAAGACATCCAAATTATGACGAGTATCAGTACAACATTGCTGAGATTGGTCATAATCCATACCATCTTATCTCGTATCTTACCGCAAAATACGGGGACTGGACGTACTCAGATGTTGAAAACGAGCTGCAATCTCTTTTTGAAGCACAATATCATCTGAATACAGAAGGTCGAACAGAAACGGTGACAGAAACCAGAAATGTTCGAGTCGGAGAATCATTAGGACAGGTAGTGACCAGCGGATATTGTAACTGTCGAATCTGTTGTGGTGTATGGTCCGGAGGTCCAACTGCTAGTGGTGCATATCCAACTGCAAACCATACCATTGCTGTAGATGCTTCCAATCCATTTGTGCCGATTGGCACTAAGGTAGTAATGAATGGTGTGGAATACACAGTTGAGGATACCGGAGCCTTTGCACGATATGGTGTCCAGTTTGACGTTTACTATGATAACCATGCTGCAGCCTCTGCTCATGGACACCAGACCTGGGAAGCTTATATCGCAGATGACAATGGCAGTCAGGAAGTAACCGTTACCAGTACAAGTACCAAGAAGATTCTGTATGTGACACTGACAAATGGAGGCTTTGATGCTGTGGCAAGAGCCAATCTGAATGCAGAACAGCTGATTATTTACAATGCGTTAAATACGACCTATGGAAACAGAAATTATCTGTGGGATGTAAACAATGTGACCAGTGGATCAGGCGGTAATGGAATGAGCTATGAGATTCCACCGGAAGCACTGCAGGATGAAGAATTTGCCCGGATGATCCGAGAAGCGGAAAAATATCTGGGAGTACCTTATGTATGGGGTGGTTACTCTCCGTCCGGATTTGACTGCTCAGGATTCGTATCTTATGTCATTAACCACTGTGGTAATGGCTGGAACTATGGACGATTGACCGCAGATGGATTAAGAGGCGTATGTACTTATGTATCACCGCAAGAAGCAAAACCAGGAGATCTGATCTTCTTCCAGGGAACGTATAACACATCCGGTGCAAGCCATGTGGGTATCTATGTCGGTAACAATATGATGATCCATTGCGGGGATCCGATCCATTACTCAAATATCAGCACATCCTACTGGCAGCAACATTTCATGTGCTTTGGAAGACTGCCATAAAGGGGTGAACGAAGGGAGGTGAAAGTTTGAATAAAAAGATTAAAAAATATCTGGATGAGATTGCCAAGACAGAGAAAAAGATCGCGGATCTGCAGCAATATCTTAGGGGTGTCCAGGCTGCATTAAAGCAGGAAGAGGACAATGAGATGATCAGGTGCATCCGTGGTATGAAGATGGATAATGATCAGTTATATGATCTTTTGGATGGTATCCAGAGTGGAAAAGTTAAATTTCAGGTAAGCAGGGAGTCTGACGATGAAGGTTCAGGCTCCTTTGTATTCACAGAAGAAAATAAGGAGGAATATCAGAATGGTGAAATGGAAGAAAATGAATAAGAAAATGGCAGGACTGCTGTTGGGAGTCATGATGCTTTTTACAGCATCAACCACAGCATTTGCCTATGTGGATGAATCAGCAGAGGCATCCAAAGTAGAGACAACTCAGACGGAACAGTCAACAGACAAAGAAGAGAAAAAGGACGAGGCGACAAACACAAACGAGGTGCTGCCAGAAGATGGAACAGACCAGGGAACTGCATTTACGACACCTGGCAATGGTGAAGTCAAGGATGACATTACCGATGATTCCACAAAGGAATTTCTTACGGTTACAACGAAGAATAACAACACTTTCTATATCGTGATCGACCGCAGTGCCACATCCCAGAATGTCTATATGTTATCTCAGATTGATGAGAATGATCTGTCCGAGTTTCTGGATAAAGACAGTACAGCTGCTGTTGTAACACCACAGCCGGATACATCGAAGGTTGTGCTGGATGAGACAAATAATGAGGATGTAGACAAGGAAGCTACTGTTGATCCTGAGAAAACATCATCTGCAAAAACCAATATGGGTGCAATGGCAACAATCCTGATTTTGGCTCTCGGCGGCGTGGCAGCTTACTACTACTTCAAGATCTATAAACCTAAAAAAGAGGAAGATGAGGATGATCAGCCGGAAGGTTTGGAAACAGGTGGACTGGAAGAAGTTCCGGATGAGGAAGAGTCTGAAGACGAAGATTTTGAAGAAAATGAAAAATAAATAAACTTTTTTAGCGGAGGGGGCTGTAAAACATGCTCTCTCCGTTTCGTTATATGAAGGAGGTAATACATCTTGTATTTAGTAATTGCAGAAAAACCAAGTGTATCAAGAGCAATCGCAGAAGTGATTGGAGCACAGGAACGAGAAGACGGATATTTACAAGGAACCGACTGTATGGTCAGCTGGTGCTTCGGACATCTGGCCGAATATGTTTCACCGGATGCTTACGATGAGAAATTTAACCAGTGGAGATATGAAGATCTCCCGATCATCCCGAAAGACTGGAAAGTTACAGTCTCAGAAGATAAGAAAGATCAGTTCTATATCTTAAAAAGACTGCTCAACAGTCCGGAAATTGAATACGTCGTAAATGCCTGTGATGCCGGACGTGAAGGAGAATTAATCTTCAAACATGTCTATGACTTATCCGGAAGTAAAAAGCCGGTGAAACGATTATGGATCAGTTCTCTGGAAGATTCAGCAATCCTTGATGGAATGCAGCATCTGAGATCCGCAGAGGAATACCGACATCTGGCCGAAGCTGCTGTATGCCGTTCTCAGGCTGACTGGCTGGTAGGAATGAATGCAACCAGAGCTTACACCACAAAGTACTTCAAAAAGCTGACCGTTGGAAGGGTTCAGACACCGACACTTGCCATGTTGGTGGAACGTGCCGGACAGATCAGCAATTTCCAGAAAGAAAAGTATTTCAATGTGGAACTCGATTGTGATGGAATTCCGGCTGTAAAGCCAAAAATCTTTGATCCGGATGAGGCGGAACAGTTAAGAAGCAGATGCCAAGGAAGTGAAGCTATTGTCACAGCAGTAAAAGAAACGGAAAAGAAAGTAAAAGCACCAAAGCTTTATGATCTGACCACACTGCAGAGAGAAGCAAACCGTATCTACGGAATGACAGCCAAACAGACACTGGATACCGCTCAGAACCTGTATGAAAAGAAACTGATCACTTATCCAAGAACGGACAGCCAGTATCTGACCGAAGATATGGAGCAGACCGCAAGAAATGTGGTTCGTCAGATTTATGAGAAATATCAACTGACAGGTCCTTTTGATCAGCCGGAACAGCCGGATGTGAAGAAAGTCATGAATAACAGCAAAGTGACAGATCACCATGCAATCATCCCAACGATGGAGCTTTCATCCTGCCATCTGGATGAATTGAAATCTTGGGAAGAAAAGATTCTTTTCCTGATTGCAGTTCACACGGTCATGGCAATGAGTAAGGAGCACGTTTACCAGGAAACAGAGATTGAAGTGGAATGCCAGGGAGAAATCTTCAAAGCAAAAGGAAAAACTGTGTTGCAGGATGGATGGAAACTCTTTGAAAACTGCTTCAAGAATAAGGACCGCATGGCAATCGTAGATCCGGATCAGGAAATGAAAGAGAAGATCCCGAAAGTAACCCAGGGACAGACTTTCTATGCTGTAGCTGCAGAAAAGACAGAACATTTCACATCACCGCCAAAACCATACAGTGAAGATACGCTCCTTGCGGCAATGGAAACTGCTGGAAATAAGGAATTCGATGAAGATACAGAAAAGAAAGGATTAGGAACTCCGGCAACAAGAGCCGGTATCATCGAAAAACTGATCTATTCCCAGTATGCCACCCGAAAAGGAAAACAGATTCTTCCAACAGAGGATGGAAAAGTCCTTGTGGAGATCCTGCCGGACTTCCTGAAATCTGCAAGTATGACTGCAGAATGGGAAAACCAGCTGCTCTTGATGGAGCATGGAGAGATTGCACCGGAACAGTTTATGACCGGGATCAAAAACATGCTGACCATGATGCTGAATGGATGCGATGCGATTTCCGAAGAAGAAACAAGAAGATTTCAGACCAGAGAAAGCATTGGAACATGTCCGGTATGTGGAAGCCTGGTATATGAAAGCAAACCCAACTTCTATTGCAGCAACCATGATTGTCACTTTGCGCTCTGGAAAGATAACCGCTATCTGCAGAGCATGGAAAAAACCATGGATAAAAAGATGGCTGCAGAACTTCTGAAAAACGGAAGTGTGCATGTGAAAGACCTGTATTCCAGAAAGAAAAATATGTACTTTGAGGCAGATCTCCATATGGATACAGATGAAACCGGAAAGGTGAATTTTTCTTTATCCTTTCCCAAAAAGAAATCAAAAAACAAAAGCAAAAAGAAATAAAAAAACAGATTAGAGGAGGAAACGAAGAATGAATTTTAACGAATTTGTAAGTGAAGTAAAGGATAATATCAAACTCTTTTTACCAGAGGAGTATGAGAATGTAGAAGTATCAACGATGGAGTGTCAGCAACTGAACCGTGCCTATACGGGATTGATGGTGAGAAAAGAAGGTGAGATGCTTACCCCGACGATCAATCTTAATCAGTTGTATGAAGCATATAAAGCACAGCCTGGCGTAACAATGGAAACTGTATGCAGAAAGATTGCAGATATAGTTATTGAGGCACCGATACAGGTTGATCTGAAAGCTATTTTTAATTATGAAGATGTGAAGGACAAGCTGTTTATCCGTGTATCATCAGCCGAAGCAAATAAGGAAGTCCTCGAAAATGCTCCACACCAGCTGAAAGAAGACCTCGCAATTACCTATCATGTGGCAGTAGACAAGGATGAGAATGGATTAAGTTCCATGTTTATCAAGAATGATCTGCTTGAACAGTATGGAATCTCAGCAGAACAGCTTCATGAAGATGCTATGAAAAGTTCACCACGAGTTATGGTCCCGGAGGTATCAAGTATAGGTGCATTGATAGATGAAATGTATCAGAAAAATATTCTCATGCTGACACCGGATGAACGTGAAATGCTGCAGGAAACATTGCAGGAATCAAGTGAGATGCCGACATTCTTTGTTGTTACAAATACAGAAAGAGTTGATGGTGCCGGTGTGATCTTTTATCCGGAATTCATGGATAACATGGGGGAACTTCTGGGAAATGATTTCTTTATTTTGCCATCATCCATTCATGAAATGCTGATTTTACCGGATGACGGGCAAGTGGATGCTGAAATGTTAAGAGATATGGTAAAAGAAGTCAATGCGACTCAGGTAGCACCAGCAGAACGCCTTACCAATGATGTATATCACTTTGACACAAAGGATCACGTCTTTGAAAAAGCCGACAGATTTACAGAACGTCAGAAAGAAAAAGAAGCGCAGGCTGCAAAAACAGAGAAAGCAGGAAAAGAACAGCCGGATCAGAAACCGAAAACAAAGAAGCACGATATGGAACTTTAATAAAAAATAATCATCTCGTCAACTAATAAAAAGCCCTGCGGCATAAACACAATGTCGTGGGGCGTTTTTGGAAAGGAGTATTATGACAGAACAAAACAAAACTACTACTATTCCACTGCCGGTTCCGGGAAAAGATATGGACAGCATTATGCAGTCACTGGAATCCGGTGTGGAAGAACTATTTACAAGTAACCGCTATCAGGAATTTCTTAAAACCATGGCAAAGTTTCACAATTATTCTTTTAATAATACAATGCTGATCGCTATGCAGCGACCGGATGCCACACTTGTTACCAGCTACAAAAACTGGCAGTCCATGGGTAGACAGGTCATGAAAGGTGAAAAAGGAATTACAATCATTGCCCCGGCACCATATAAGAAAATGAAGGAAAAAGAGGTTCTGGATGAAAATCAGCGACCGATCATGGGAAGCGATGGAAAACCTAAGACTGAACAGGTGGAAGTTACAGTTCCGCATTTTAAAGCAGTTACGGTATTTGATATTGCTCAGACATCCGGAGAACCGATCCAGACACTGGCACCAGAATTACTGACTGCAGCTGTACAGGATTTTGATTCTTTCATGCAGGCTATTCAGAAAATATCCCCAGTACCGATACGATTCGATGAGATCGATGGCAATGCTAATGGATATTATCATAATGCAGATAAGGAAATTGTGATCAAAAAAGGACTCAGTGAAAGCCAGACCTTAAAGACTGCTATTCATGAAACAGTCCATGCAAAATTGCATGACAGGGAGATCATGGAAAGCCTTGGTGTAGAAAAAGACCGATTGACAAAAGAGGTTGAGGCTGAATCCGTTGCTTACTGTGTGTGTTCTTCCTTTGGTTTGGATACATCGGATTATAGTTTCCCTTACATTGCAGGTTGGAGCAGCAGCCGGGAAATGAAAGAAATGAAAGCATCTATGGATGTGATCCGCAAGACAGCCGGTGAAATGATCGATCAGCTTACAGAAGAGCTGGAAATCATTCTTGAAGAAAAACAGAAAACAGAATTACATGATAAATACGGCATTCTGGTAGATGCACTGGAAGCAGCCGGATACCGCTATGATTATCGGGAAAGCGAACCGGGACATATTGTACTGGCGCCGGATGGGACACATGAAATTGCCGGATACTTGCAGTTTGAATCATGGGGAGATATCAAAGACTGGCTGGAAGATACGATTGCAGAAGGAACGGATATTTCGGAAAGAGTTGATCGGGCTTTGTATCCATTTAAGTTTGATTATACCCTAGAGGAAGAAATGTTCAGAGGTAATGGTGACCGCTATGCGATTTACCACGTGGATGAAGACACACCTGGAAAACAACATTTATTTATGAATATGGCAATGGTCAAAGAAGATGGAATTACAATCGATGCAGCAAATTATAAATGTGTCTATTCTGGCAGATTACATGAAAATGAAAAGCTGGATGATTTGTATGCCGTATTCAACGATAATCCACCGGCAGATTATAAAGCACATTCTATGTCGGTTAGTGATGTTATCATTACAAACCGTGGTGGGGATATGCAGGCATATTACGTGGATCGATTTGGATTTGCAGAACTTCCAGACTTTGCAGTACAAAGAGAAAAAATACTCGATATTGTCCCGGAAATAGAAAATGTGGATTATGAAAATGATCTTACATGTATCAGCTTTTATGCGGCTGAATGTGCTGAATTTCCTGTGATGGGTGAAGTACATTATGACCTGACATTACCGGAAGCCTTGGAAGCTTATGAGAAAATCCCATCAGAACGTATGCATGGACTGAAATGTGTTGGCTTTGATCTGAAAGACGGAAGTGATTATGAAGGAATGCAGAGTCTGATGATCGAAGGAAAAATACAGAAAGAATTTTTGAATTCGATTCCTGGATTTAGAGAAAATTCTTATGTGCAAAATGCAATCAGTCGTGTGGAAAAGTACTTGGAAGAAAGACATCCAAATGTGGAAAATCCTCTGGAATCCAATAAGAAAGTGGATAACGAAAAAAATATAAGCAAAGAAAAAAACGAGAAGGAGCTGAATATACAGATGAAACCAATACCGAAAAAGAAAAGGGGGGAAATGAGCCTATGAGAAATGTAAACCTGGAAGAAAACGAACTGACTATTACTGCTATCTTCCAGCAGCACACAAAGGAAGAAACAATCCAAACACTGAAAGAAGCTTTGGAAGTTATGGAACAGGAAGAAAGTGATCCTGAGAATGATGAAATGATTGAGATCATCAATTCTACAGTTGGAAAATTACAGCAGATCGAAGACAAATACTACTATTCTCTGGATCTGAATTATTATCTGAATAACTTGGAGAACGATGCCTATGAAGCTTAATCAATTTGCAGTCTACCGAGTAGATCAGCAGACAGCAGGAAAAGCACTGTGGCATCTGCCATATCAAGAGGCAAGACAGCAGAATGTGTCGATTACTGTCGAAAATTACCGATTAGTCTCGATTCATGAAATGCAGGAAAATGAAAAAGTCGCTGACATCTGGAAACGAATGAAAAAGCAATGCGAAGTCAGTGACGTGCTCGTATTGAACAAGAACGGAGAAATCAGTTGCTACTATGTAGATGAAAACTATCCACAGTATCTGGCCGGATTCATTCGTATCAATACATCCGGTGCACTGATCACTATGGAAACTGAGAATTATCAGATCGATGGGAAAAAAGGAAACTGGATTGCCACAGACACCATCATTATTGATGGAAAACAGTTTTATTTGATGGAACATCAGGTATACCGAGATCAGGCCCAGGGTGTTATCCTGGATGCCTATGGAAAAATGGTTGTCGAAGAATGTAAGAAATTCGATGAAAAGACAAAACAAAAGATTCATGATTACATCCAACAGCAAGTACCGCTAAATCCGGTCGAACAGCTAAAACAAGATGGTAAAATCCGTCTGGAACATTACCAGAAATTCTACCAGAACGGCACTTATGAACGAAGCAGAGAATCTGGTACCGAAGCCAATTATGATATGGTGGACGGTCTGGTGAATAATCAGAAGAAGAATCAGGAAAAGACCTCTGATGCTAGCAGCAACAATCAGACCTCCCGAAATCAACAGGATGGAAAATCTAAGAAACGAAGATCCGTGATCAAACGTCTGCATCAGAAACAGATTGCCATTGCTCGCCGGTCCGGAAAACCGATACCCAAATACCTGGATCAGGAAATGGAAAGAAAGCGGGGGTAGAATATGCGAAGGTTAAAGTGTGAAAAAGAAACGATTATTCTGACCAATGAAGATGACGGATTCTATGATGTGTATACCTTCAATCAGAGCTTGCAGAAACGGTTACGGGCATTCGCTGAGAAGTATCCGGATGATTGCTGGTTGAAAGGATCTTCGGAGGATGGCAGTGAAACGTATATAATCAAAAAGGGCCGGTTGTCATTGAATTTAAGACCACCCTATTCTAAGGACAGAATTCATAAAGCAACAGAACGAATTATTGAAGAACAGAAGGAACAATCAAAGGATTCATAGAATGCGATTTAAGAGAAAAAAGCCTCATGACCATGAGGAAAAATGAAAGCAAAATATGTTAGCTGATAAAGTGTATAGGCTCAAAAGGGAAAGTTCCCTTTTGGGCCTTATTTTGTTTAAAATCATTTAGTAGTACAAAACCTGATTTTATCTTTTATATATTTGATAACAAGTAGTGAATAGTTGATTTAAGTAGTTTTCAGTGGTACAATTATTTGAGGAAAATTCATGTAATAGTATTAAATGCAGGGAGAAAAAAATGGCAAGACCAAAAAAGAATGGAACATACCTTAATGTATGTATTGAAACTCCTATTTATGAGCGATTAGAAAATTTTTGTAAAGATGCAGGACATGCCTGATACAGATTTTCATCTTCGATTTCATCCAGTAAATCTTCAACGGTCTTTACTTCGGCTGACTGTTCCCTGTCTGCCATTCCCTCAAGGTATTCCCCGAAATCGCTTGTCCAATGGTAAAACCGCCTGTTGGAATTAAAGTCTGCCCTGTCGTCAATACGGATTTGTTCGATGGTAGCTTCATCAACTCCATGTTCCCGCAACACTTTTTCCTCGGCTTCTTTCCAGATACGCCACTTCCTGTCCTCACGTCCGTTGTTATATGCCATTCTTTTTTCCTCCAATCAATCTGAATCTTTGAAAACATAAAAATCCAGATTGAAAGGCGGCGAACGACACTTAACACCAATAATAGTCCTGCGGCACTTTCCAACCAAAAACGACAAAAGAAAAACCGCAAAGGCTTTGTGACCTTTACGGTTATGGGAAATACTAATTCTGTTGTATGGAGATTGTACTTCTACCTTCATGGTGGGAAGTACCGTTGCACTGGCAGGGATTTTTTTAACTGGCTTCCCGCCATTCCCTGATGTGCTATGTATAAATAAACTTTGCTTTATATAAGCAGATGGGCAACCGCCCGAAAAAAGGAACATAAAAACCCTCCAAATTTAAAAACAAATTCAGAGGGTAATTTAGGGTATAACAAAATAACCCACCCGAATATCGTTTTTTTTATTTGGTGAGTTTGTTCTTTCAAATACGAAACAAAAAGAGCCGATGATTCGTGAATTGTTCCACAATTTCATCGGCTCTGCGTCTTAAGCGTCTGGCTCTTTGATGACAGTTATCTTCAAGTTGTCAACTTTAATCAATCTTTCTTGTCTGCATTTTGGACAATAAAGGGGATAATTCTTCAAAACAGTGTCCTTCCTAATTTTATTACGGGTTTTGCTCCCACAAACAGGACATAATATCCATTCGCATTTCATCATAATTAGCTTCTAATCCTTTCAAATCTCATTTTATACGACTTATGCAAGCTGTTAGGCTAACTTGTGGAACATATGCCGAACCTTATCTATACGGCTATTCGGGCGGCGGGGTTGGCAAATAAGTTTACCAGTAGCTGGCTGGTATCCTTTTAACTCTGTCAAGCAGACTCCCTGCCCATTTGTGAAATAAGTTAAATCGTTCCTGTATTCTTGAATACATCTAGCAGGGATTTCTCCTTTCAGAATGACCTCGTCATTCTTTATCTGAGTACTTACAATATCTGCACAATACCTTGGAGCATCATGATACGCCCGTGAGAGATATTCCTGCGGTGCATAAATTTCAAAGTGGAGATATGGCTCTAATAGTTCTGTCCCTGCTTTTTTTAAAGCCTGCTCCAATACGATAGGGGAAAGCAGCCGAAAGTCTGCGGGGGTACTTACAGGACTATAATACAATCCATATTCAAAACAGATTTTACAGTCTGTCACTTTCCATCCATACAGCCCCTGCTCGCAGCCATAAAGAACCCCCTCCATAACCGCATTTTGGAACGATTGGTTTAAATATCCAAGTGAAACTCTGCTTTCATACTGCACTCCGCTTCCAATAGGGAGCGGCTCTATGGACAACCCGACAGAAGCCCAGAAAGGATTTGGCGGGACTTCTATGTGGATGGTATATTCTGCTTTTCTAAGCGGTCTTTCCATATATATAACAGTAGGCTCTTTTATTTCTGCCTCCACATGATATTTTTCCTCAAGGATGGCACAAATGACTTCCATCTGCACTTTCCCCAAAAAAGAAAGTATAATCTCATGCGTTGTAGTATCCACATAATATTTTAAAAGAGGGTCGCCATCTGAAATTTCTGTAAGTGCCCCAAGCAATATTTCCCGCTGTTCAGATTTCTTTGCTGCAATCGTTGTTTGGAGCATAGGGAGAGGATTTTCAATAAATGTTCTCTGCGGCAACAGCATTTCGTTCCCCAAAATACTGTTTAGCTGCAAAACATCATTTGGTAAAATTACAATATCACCAGAGCAGGCTGTATCGGATGAACATAATTCACCGTTTGTCGGAACACACATCTCTGTGATTTTTATTTTCTCTTTTTCAGATATTTTAATAACATCCCTCAAATGCAATGTTCCGCTATATATACGCACATAAACAAAACGCCGCCTTTTCTCTGAATATTCAATCTTAAAAACCTGCCCGCATAGTTCAGATTGACCTTCAGGCGTTGATGAATAAAACTTACTGGCAATCACTTCTATAAGCTGCCGAATCCCCAGATTGTTTTTAGCGCTTCCGTGATAAACGGGAAATAACGTTCCGTTTTGGAATCTCCTGTTTTCTTCCTGTTCCAGTTCTGACATTTTAAACGGTTTCCCTGACATATATTTCTCTAATAGTTCATCGTTTCCCATAATTACCGCATCCCACTGTTCCATATCGTCATTGTCCGTTACATTTATATGAGGATGCTGCCCAACCTTTTGCTTCACTATAATTTCCGAAGAAAGCTTTGCTTTCATTTCTTGATATACCATTGGCAAATCAATCCCCTCTTGGTCAATTTTATTGATGAAAAAAATTGTCGGAATCTTCATTGTCTGTAGTGCATGAAACAGTATACGGGTCTGTGCCTGTATGCCATCCTTTGCAGAAACTAATAATACTGCTCCGTCTAATACGGATAAAGAACGGTATACTTCCGCCAAAAAATCCATATGGCCTGGCGTATCTATAATGTTGACTTTTACATCCTCCCACTGAAAAGATGTCACTGCTGTCTGGATAGTGATTCCCCTTTGACGCTCCAAATTCATTGTATCTGTCCTTGTTGTGCCTTTATCTACGCTCCCTGGTTCTGCAATTGCACCACTGGTATACAATAAACTCTCCGTTAATGTTGTCTTTCCTGCGTCAACGTGAGCCAGAATGCCTAAGTTAATTATTTTCATGTGATTTTCCTCCTATCAACACCCAAAAAAGGGCATAAAAATACCCAGTGATAAATACTCCTATCACTGGGTAAATAACTCCAATAGCCCCAAAACACTTATATGTTTTCGGGCATATAAAATTACATGATAAAAGTATTCTTAAACTGGGTACAAAAAACTAAGCCCCATATTAAAAGTGAAACGGGACTGCTACTTTTTGTTCCCACTATCAAATTGACAGTTTATTTAAGAATACCTTGCCGCATATTTATTAACTCCTTGTATAATACTGAATCTAATTATATTCCTTAACCCTTTATTTGTCAAGCTGACAAACTAAAGCAGAAAAAGCGGCAGGATTTCCCCCTGCCACTAATCATCTGTTTATGCAAAAATAATTTCCTTTTCCACAATCTCCCTCGCACAAGCCCTTATGTTATTCGTTCTTCCAGTCCATTCTAAGGCGTTTTCTTCCTTTAGGCATTCCGTTATGCCCTGTGCTTGCTTCATGCCCTCTATGAGCCGTTCAAAGTGTTCCTGTGCCTGTCTGTCAATGTCGGCAAGGTAAGCATTGAGCCTGCCGCTTGTGAGAAGATTGGTGTATGTAATTTTGCGGTACTCCCGCAGATAGTCCAAGTGCCGCCGTCCGAATAAGTCTATCGACTGTTCCTTTTCGGGTGGTATGGTAAGGCAGGGTAAAATGTATTCGCCTTGCCGTTCGTATCTGCCGCCCATTTCCTCAAAGATTGATTGTACCATTTGTTTTTCCTCCAAATAAGATATTCACTCCATACTCATGTCTGCTATCATTAACACAATTTACGTTTTCTCCTTATCTGGTTTCATACATTATTTAAAATTAAATAAAAAAGTTAATTGGGTAAAATCATGTTTTGCTACATGTGATAAAGATGAATTGTTTTTAGGAAAAAATGTATTAAATGCGAGAATTACACAAGAACAGTTTGTTGAAGAAATGAAAAAAATTAAATAGTATTAAGATAATAAAACGCCCACTTTGTAGGCGTTTTATTTGAAATACAGATTTAATTCAACTATATAATTCTAAGGAACTTAATAAAATGAAGAAAAATAATATAACACTTGTATTTGTTGCTATCGTTTTTTCGATTATTGTTGGAATGATAATTGGAAAAAGCTTATTAAAGTATAAAGAAGGTGAGCCAGATGTAGTTGGCAGTTTTTCTATGAATAGAGATGAAAATTTTACAGTAGTTGCTAACAGAAAAAATATTTCTGATAAAGAAGCATTTGCAAGACTGCTTTTAAAAATGTACAAAGAGAATTCATTTCATTCAATAAAATTTTCTACAGATCATGGATATGCAACCAGCCTTGATATGACCGTATATTCTTGGAAAGAAGATATCGAAAATGGCGAATCCATTATGCAAATAGAATTTAGACCGATTGAATATGGAAAAGATTATGATCTTGTTCATAATCCGGATAAATATGTGCTTCTTATCGATGGAACAGAAATAAAGTGAAATATATAGATATGTAGATAAAGCGCAGAAAAAGAGGATTGCTCAATACAGGTTATTTTCAATTATTACCCCTAAAATGATAAAAGAGAGGCAGCGGATAATCCGTTGCCTCATTACAGTATACGACACTTAATCTAGTTCCGCCCCTAACTCATACCTCCAATACTCCGCCGCCTCATACTCCCTGGGTTCTGAGAGTACCGGTACGGTAAAGAGTTCAACCGGAACACCGAGTGTTGATGCGAAGAGCTTCATAAGATCCTCTTTCGGTGTTCGGACATCACTCTCATACTGAGCAATCCGGACATCAGCACAGCTGTCGGGAAATCCAACAGCCATGCCAAGTTCTTTTTGGGTGAGATGATTTTTTTGTCTTAAGTGTTTTAATTTTCTTCCAAATGTAATCATAGTATTATTCTCCTGTGCTTCCGAATGCCCCAGTTCCTCGTTCTTCACCAAGGTCCAGGACAAAATCTGCGATCACGACCGGTGTAATCACCAGCTGACCGACGCGTGTGTCTTTATGAATGGTCTGAGAAGATGTGCTCACGTTGCTTATAATGGCATGGATTTCACCACGATAACCGGAGTCAATCGGTGGAAGTTCACATACCAGTCCTTTTGCTGCCATGCTGCTTCGTGGAAAGACATATCCGGCAAATCCATCTGGGATGATGAGACCGAATCCAAGCGGAATTCTTGCAACCTCGCCTGGTTTTAATACGCAATCATAAGGCATGAATACATCAGCACCGGCATCATTTTCATGTGGCCGGAATGGATGATGATCTGCTTTCAGACCAAAGTCAATCAGTTTAATCTTTATGGCTGCTCATCTCCTTCCGGATCAGCAATGGATAATCTGTTTTTAAGATATCTGCAGGCATCCAAAGTTTTGAAATGGGATTCTGACAGGACATCTGTTTTTCCATGCAGCTTCCTCTCTGACAGAATGGACCGGTCAGATCTGGTGCAAAAAGAATCGGGCTTAATTTGTACAATCTTTGCCAGATATAGAGCATCACAATCCTGGTTTCATCCGTATTCCTTCTGCAGGTTCTCTGACCAATCATATGCTTCCACTGGTAAGGTGTCGCGCTGATGATCAGTACGTTTCGAAGTCCCTGAGGTGTGGCATATCCGGCTGAATCATGATCAATGCCTAAGGCACAAAGCTCTGCATAATGATCCAGATCTGACTGACAGCTTTTCTTGTAAATATCCTGGATTTCTTTATCTGCTTTCATGATTCCATATGGAATAGCAAATGCAGCATGACCGGAATAATTGCTGTACTGCAGAGATGCACTCATGTACTTTACTTCATTCTGATGTCTTGTGATCTGTGCCAGGAAGCGTCTGCTTGCACCAACAACAGCTACGGTAATGACCATGAATTTCTGCACGGTTGGATGCGGAAGCCCTGCAATGTTTTCTACAGTCTTCTGACTGTAGGATTGACGGTAAAGATCCATCAGATCTGCCATGTTCTGGATCGTATGACCGTGTTGTGTGAGTCTGGCAGCAAAGACCATATTCTGTTCTGCTTCCCGGATTCCATAGCAGTTTAAGATAGCTGTTTCAATGTGATCCATAGGCCTGTTCCTCCTTTACCAGAGCTTTTAAAAGGATCAGATAATTGATGCAGTCTGTGATTTTTTCATCCCACTGTTCCATGTCAAAATGTAACAGAGTGGAATAACACATATCGTAAAGGGATACGACATGTTTCGACATCATACCGGCCAGTGCTGCTTTTGGATCGCAGTTTTGTAAGGCGGCAGCAATCTTGAATGCACTGAGGCGGTCAATATTGTCACCGGTATATTCTTTCTTTTTATGTGCCAGAATATCGGCACACTTTCTCATCTGAAGTTCAAATACAATATTAAATTCTTCTTGTGTCATGTGATAGTTCCTCCTTTGTTTTGTGATAGTTATCGTTCGAGATCTTTGTTTTTTGATCTTACTGGTTCTGGTATCTGCATCTGAAGAATGGCATCAACATTCTGATCGGCAGTATCCAGATCTTTTAATTTTTCTTTCAAGCTGCTTATTGCTTCTTCTTCGGAAGCTATCTGCTGTTGCAGTTTTTCTTTTTGCAAAGTCAAGGTTTTTAGGCTTGTCATATTTCCATCCTGATAAAAGGATTTCAGCCAATTTCTGGCTTCTTCATATTTCTGAATTTCCTTCGCATGTTCTTTTCGGTACTTTCCTTTGTACTTTGCTTTTGAAAACTGGGAATAAACTTCCTTGTTTGCATAGTACTGACCGGTATAACGAATCTGATCGTTGAGGATCCTTAGATCGGAACGATGCTGAGCAAACTGTGTCTGCATTTCTTTCAATTCCTGCTTTGATGCAACCAGTGTATTTTTCAAATCTGACTGCGTATCAAATCCATGTTCCTGCACGTAGATAATGGTATTTGCCATTTGCTGCAGGTTAGAAAGTTTTACCCGATGAGCATAAGCCGGGCTCTGCATTGCTTTCACATTTGTCTGGAGATTTACAACCAGGCGCAGGTGAGATCTGACGTAGAGAATGGCCAATGGATCCTTGCGTAAGAAGGTCTGTTTCAGGTGTTCTTTTCCATATCGTGTTCCCAGTGAACGTTCAGTAATCCGCTTCTGTCGATCAGGATGAAGATAGCTGTATCTGCCACGATGCTCAATTACAGAGATTTGAAATTGTTCCAGAAGTTTGGATTGGAATTCATCAAAACTATTGGATGTGGAAGCACATTCATCAATCGCATTTCGCAAATATTCTTTCTGCGTAAGGAATACAGTGGATGTTGGTTTGAGACCATCTTCGATAATTTTCTGATTGATTTCATCCAGTTTTTGCTGACCATGTTTCTGTGCTATATATTCTTTTTGAGTAGTTTTTCTTTCAGCTGGAACAAGAAGATCTATCTGGTGAAATCCTTCTTGTTGACACCGTTCCATGACTGTTTTCTTGAATGCGTTCATGAATTTATCGGTGGAACGATGCTTGTAACCGGCAGCTTCCTCATGTGGCTTATCCATATACGGCTGCCTTTCCACTGCAGTCTTCCTCACACTGTTTATGACGATGTGGGTATGGATATTTCCGGACTCATTGTGACCGTCAGTATGAGTAACCACCAGTGCCTGATATCCAGGAAACATCTGCTTTGCAAGTTCCAAACTGATTGCTTGTGCTATTGGTCCGGTAAGTCCATTTTCTGTAACATCGGCTGGATCGTAGCTGATAATGTAGTGGTGACTTTTGATATCTGCACGTTTCTTATTTTTGTGAAAATGAGCATTTGTCAGTTCACATTCCTTGTCAAAAGACATCGGATCACAGTTCAGCCCATCCATATAAAACTCTTTTCGCATGATGCTTCGTCCGGATTCGTCTACAATCTTTTTCCCGGTTTTTTCATCATGTTCAAACAGAAGGTAATTGATAGCAGCTGAGTAATTTGCATTTCTGCTTTTAATGTGTTTTACGATTGCCATTCATACCACCTGCCAGTTTCAGTACCTCTTTTCTCAATAGGAATAAGTCCGTGATGCACTGATGGATTTCATTTTCTATAGCACGTGACTGACTGCCACCGCTGTTAAAATGCTTGGCAATCTGATTGAGATTCGATCCAATTTTTCCATATTCACTGACCAGTTTTCTGAGATCATTCATGTCTGCAACCACTTCAATCTGATGATTGATTTGCTTTTCAAGTAGTAGTTTTCTCACATATTCAGAACGAGAAAGTCCTGTAACGTCAGCGGCTTCATTTAATACTGCCAATTCAATATCCGTTAATTTTAATGTGATGATGTTACTCCTCTTGAGATTCTTTTCTTTCTTCTTTGGTGCCATAGTCCTCCTTCTTTTTTGATAAGACATCTTGGATGTGCGATTACACTTTTTAACCGGCTGTCCCTTCCGGTTATATAAAGTGCTGCGACTATCTTTGATAGAGAGCCAACAGATATCTTTGATGTCTGTACGAGGGTATGGGGAATCGGAATCCCCATCAAGAGACTTACCCGGAGGTATGCCGTAGCCATAAAATGGCGATACGGTAATACCTGGGTGGATCTTGCTCTGTATGTGTACCCCTCTATATAACGAAACGCTCAGAGGCTGTTTTACAGTGGGGGAAAAGAAAAAATATCAAAAAATTGATGATTAATGGTGAGCTTGTGATAGAATGGAAAAAAGAGAAAAGCATAAAAGTTGTAGTTGTGGAGAATATTTGTTATGATTAGAAAGTTGCTGAACGGAGATATCGATAGAATTGCTGACATATGGTTAAAGACAAATCTGAAAGCCCATTATTTTATTTCCAATCAATACTGGAAAAGTAATTATGAATTAGTAAAAGAAATGATGTCACAATACGAAGTTTATGTGTTTGAAGCAGATAAAATGATACAAGGATTTGTAGGACTAAATGATGAATATATCGAAGGTATTTTTGTCTCTGATGAAATGCAGTCATGTGGCATAGGTAAGCTTTTATTAGATTATGTTAAGGATAAAAAAGTTAGCTTACGATTAAATGTATACCAGAAGAATGCCAGAGCAATTTCTTTTTACCAAAGAGAAGGGTTCATTATTCAATGTGAAGGCTTGGATGAAGCTACTGGTGAAAAAGAGTACACTATGCTATGGAAACGAAAATAGAAATCGGAATTTATAAAGGAGAATATTGATGAAACTATTTTTATGTTCGCACTTTTCAAGTGTAGGAAGTCTGATAAAGGAAGAAATTGAAAATAAGAAAGTCGCATTTATTCCAACAGCTTCGTTGCGTGAAGGCTACACCGGTTATGTCGGCTCGGCTCGAAAATTATTCAAAAAGTTGGGAGCAATCGTAACTGAAATTGATATTTCAACGGAGGCTTATTCAACGATACAGTCTGTTTTTGAAGATGCAGATGTGATATATTTTACCGGCGGAAATTCTTTCTTTCTTATGGACCAACTCCGTAAAACAAGAACTGATGGGTTGCTGAAAAAGGAATTGGCAAATGGAAAATTGATGATCGGCGAGTCGGCAGGCGCAATTATATGCGCTCCAAGCATCCAATATATCGAGCAAATGGATGAAAAGCCGGAGGACTACTCACAAGAAGATGATGCAGGGCTTGATTTGATTGATTTCTATGTTCTTCCGCATTATCTTACAGCACCATTTAAGAAAGTTACCGAGAAAATAATGACTGAATTTTCGGATTTGAATCTATCCCCAATTAACAACCGTCAGGGAATTGTAATTGATGGTGAAGGTTCAAAGGTTGTTTGCAAAGACTAATTTGAAAGTTCCAGTTTTTGAAACTGGAAAATCGGAAGCTGAGGAGATAGACTATTGAGAACATATGAGAATAAAGACGAACTTAAAAACGAGATAAATAAAAGCTTTGCAAAGTATATTTCAGAATTTAATGATATTCCGGAGCATTTAAAAGATAAGAGAATTGATGAGATCGATCGAACTCCGGCAGAAAATCTTGCTTATCAGGTTGGCTGGACAACTCTTGTTATTAAATGGGAATCAGACGAAAGAAAGGGTATTCCTGTCAAAACTCCTTCGGATAATTTTAAGTGGAATCAGCTTGGCGAATTATATCAATGGTTCACAGATACATATGCTCAGCTGTCACTGCAAGAATTGAAAGACAGATTGAATGAGAATATCAACTCTATTTATGCAATGATTGATTCTCTGAGTGATGAAGAATTATTTAAACCACATATGAGAAAATGGGCTGACGAAGCAACTAAAACAGCTGTATGGGAAGTATACAAATTCATACATGTTAATACAGTTGCTCCGTTCGGAACCTTTAGAACCAAGATTAGAAAATGGAAAAAGATTGCACTATAACTTCAAGTTTGTTGAATTAAAAATGAAATAAAGTTCCAGTAATCATAGAGTGTATGGATTCAATTCCATATGCTCTTTTTCTTTACTTAATTTCATGAAAAATGTAAAAATCTAATGTTACGAGTTGCATTAAAGAAAACTCGTAAGAAAAAAGTAAAAAAATTTGCTTTTGACCACTGTAAAACATGCTCTGAGCGTTTCGTTATATGAAGGGATAATTTTTCTTTCATATTTCAAAGAAAAGAGGATAAAGAAATGTCAGAGAAAAGATGTTATACAGTTCAAGAGTTACAGGAAATCTTAGGAGTCAGCAGACCTACTATTTATAACCTTTTGAAGAAAAAGGAATTCCGGTGGATCCAGTTGGATGGCGGAAAGTATCGCATCTCTAAGAAGAGTTTCGATGACTGGCTCGATAACTTGGAACAGTAAAAAACAGGGTGTTGATCAGGCAGATTTTATCTGCAATCGACATCCTAAATTTTTATCTGGATTTGAGATATGATATAAGAAAAAACACTAACACTAAAAAAGACAGGAAGTGAAGAATAAATGGCAACAGCAATTATGAAACAAAAAGAAGTTCCGGAAATGGACGATGTTGAAGAAATCATTTCGAAAATATCAGAAGAAAGTCCTTACAAACGGCGTCCAACACAAAAGAGGACCTGGATGACCGTGCCGGAAATGGGAAAGCTACTGGGATTAAAAAAGACAGATCGATATTGGCTGGTGCATAAAAACGTTTTTGAATCAAAAGAGATTGCCGGAAAGATACGAATCAATATTGCCAGCTTTGAAAAATGGTATGCCAATCAGATTAAATACCATAAAGTTACCGGAGAAGAACCGGGGAAAGAATTGAAATCCTGGTCCTATTCTGTTAAGGAAGTCGCGGATCTGTTGGGTGTTGATGAATATCTTGTTTATGATTTACTCAAGAAAAATCAAATGGAAGCTGTTATTGTCGATTACTGGAAACGAATACCAAAAGAATCTTTTCAGAATTGGTATAAAAGCCAGTCCCGGTATCGAACAAAGGAAGACAGAGAAAAAGACGCTCTTTTGGAAAATGCAACTATTACGATGCCTGAGATGGCACAGCTGCTTGGAACAACCAGAAGTTCAGTATATACAATTCTTGATAATCCGAAGTATAGTCATTTTTTTGAATTCATTGTGATTGCAGAAAAGAAAAGGATCACAAAAGAGAGTTTTCAAAAATTCCTGGAAGGTCAGGACCGTTATAAGCTGGATCCATCGAATGATTATGAAGAACTTGCACAGGAACAGAATATTGCCCTGGCTAATTTCCGGCGGAAGAAATTATCACAAACCGGAATACGAGGAAGCAATGGAAATATAAAATATCTTACTTTTGATGAAGCTTCCTATCTGGCAAAGGTCAGCAGAAGCATGATCAACAAGTGGGCGGATAAAGGGAAGTTCACAGTAATAAAAGTTGGCAGTCGAGTAAGGATCTGTCGGGATGAATTTGAGGACTGGATGGAACAAAGAGATTTGGAAAGGAGCATGCAATAATATGGCATCTATAAGAGAACGAAATGGAAAATTTAATGTAATCTATTCTTATACGAATGAAAAAGGTGAGAGGAAACAGAAGTGGGAAACCTATGAAACGAAAGCCGAAGCAAAGAGAAGAAAAAAAGAAATTGAATATAAAAAAGAGATGGGATCATTTGTCGTCCGTAAATGCAAAACACTGGACGAGCTTATTACAGAATATGTTGCACTTTATGGCAAAGAAAACTGGGCGCTTTCTACATATGAAGGAAATGTCTCTCTTATCAATAACTATATTCTTCCGATCATTGGTGATACGAAACTCTCAGAGATCAATACCAGATTCATCGAAAGATATTATCAGAGTCTTTTGAAGAGACGTGCAGTTATCAATCCATTGAATAAAACCAGTCGAAATGAATTTGTATCTTCCAGTACGGTCAGGGATATTAATAAGCTGCTTAGAAACTGTTTTGAACAGGCAGTGAAATGGGAGTTGATGGAGAAGAATCCTTGCACCCATGCGACTGTACCAAAACATAAATCACAAAAAAGAGACATCTGGACAGCGGATACATTAATGTATGCGCTCAGTGTCTGTGAAGATGAGCGATTAAAGCTTGCAATAAATCTATCCTTTTCATGTTCCTTACGACTTGGTGAGCTGCTTGGTCTTACCTGGGATTGTGTAGATATTTCTCCTGAGGCAATTGAAGAAAACCGTGCATATGTCTTCATCAACAAAGAATCACAGCGTATAAGAAAAGAATCGTTGAATGCATTGGATGGAAAAGATGTGTTGTTGGTATTCCCGACAAATCATAAGAAGAATTCTACGGTCCGTATTCTGAAAACACCAAAGACAGAAAGCAGTGTGCGTAAGATATTCTTACCAAAGAGTGTCGCTAATATGTTGGTAGACTGGAAAGCGGAACAGGATGAAATGAAAGAAATCCTTGGTGATGAATATATGGACTATAACCTGGTTATGGCAAGTACCTTTGGGCTTCCTCTAGGAGATGGAGCAATACGTGGTCCTTTAAAAAAACTGATCGAGGACTATAATCTCCCACCGGTTGTATTTCACAGTTTTCGTCATAGCAGCGTTACTTATAAGCTGAAATTGAATGGTGGAGACATCAAGGCGGTACAGGGTGATTCCGGCCATGCTCAGGTCAATATGGTTACGGATGTGTACTCTCATATTCTGGATGATGACCGAAGGAAAAATGCAGAGCTTTTTGAAGAAGCGTTTTATGAGAAAAAGAATCTGGATCCACAGATGCATGTACAGCAGGAAAATAATAATGCAACTGTTGCTGATGAAGTCGATCCGGAACTTCTGGCAAAAGTGTTGGCAAATCCAGAGATGCGGGCATTGCTCAATTCACTGGCGAAGACGATGAAGTAATTAGTCTATCTCCATCATATCTATTGGAATCTCCATCATTTGATGATGGAATGATGGAGATTCAGTTACAAAAAAGGTTACAGATATTTTTACTGAATAAAATTTGCCAGTCAAAAACGCATGGACAAACCGTCTCGTATGCGTTATATTATTTATAGACAAGAAAATATCTTGTGCTTTCGATAGGAAGTTTAATTGAATACTGTTTACCATGATCGAACGTACGAAGCATGGTGGTCATATAACAGATGTCGATGGTAATATCAAGGCATTCCCCAATTATTAGCTGGAGCAAACAATCAGCTAACTTTCAGAGCTTGACAGAGCTTGACAGAGGGGGTATTCAGAATAACTCGAATTGAATCGGAAACAGTTTTATATAGTATCCCACTTGGGTTTACCTTACCTCAGATTGACAGAGAGTGACAATAGGTTGGAGCTCTCCTAAGGATCAAGTGCAGGTTCGATTCCTGCAGGGAACGTTTTCAAAACGAGGACAACAGCTTTCTTTATTCAGCCACTGTCCTCGTTTTATTTTTCTATTTCTCTTTTCTTCTTACAGAAACAACTACACCTGTCACCGCAATACAAACAACGCAAAAAATCACATACGATTTTGAATATTTAAAAATTCACATATCCCTGCAGCCAGATCTCACCTTTAAATCGTCTTCCAATCTCTGGCTCTCCCAGAACCTCTTTCTTCGGAACACAAACATCGAACTCCAGTTCATTGACATCCAGTTTCATCTGATAAAGCCGTTCTCCGGTCAATGTATTCTCCCTCTCTCTGATCGCCAGAATCTCTCCCATAATTGAATACAGATCACATTCCACCCCATAAGGCATAAAGTAACTGTCCACAATGGAATATACATCCTCTGTGGCCAATCTACGAGAAACTTTTGAGTAGATATCCATATCTTCCAGAGTCAACGTTTCAATTGCTCCCTGATCTCCATTACGGGCAGCACTCAAAAGTTGCTTTCGTGTTTTTGCTTCCTCTCTTGCGAAACGCATCTGTGTCTCGCTTTTTCTTACAGGCAGCAGGATTCTCCCGGACAGAGCAAGACCGGAAAAAGTGACACCGTTTGGAGCTCCTGTCATCGTACCCAGCTGACGCTCTTTCATATATTCTACGCCATTTTGCATTGTAAAAATCAGACTGATCCCCACTTTTGCATCTTCACAGATTCCTACGTACTGTTGGCGCTCGATTCGTTTTTCAATGGAAACATCTGCATATGTTGTAACACCACTTCCCTGAAAATACGGGAAATAGTATTCCATATCAAACTGGTCATGATCATCCAGTTCTCCACACAATGTAATCCCCACATCCTGACCGTATTCCTTTTGAAATTCACAGTAGTCTGCTTCTTCATTATAGGAAACGGTCATCTGATGGGTAAAGGTTTCTCTTGTCTGCTCCAATATTTCTTTTAGCTCTGCTTTTTTCTTGATGGGACCAAACCCAATTGCTTTCAAATACTGATGCATATTACTCCTTATTTTTTCGGTTCGATCACTGCATTTCCACCCATATATGGACGTAACGCTTCCGGAATCTTCACAGATCCATCTGCCTGCAGATTGTTCTCCAGGAACGCGATCAGCATTCTTGGTGGTGCAACAACTGTATTATTCAGTGTATGTGCAAAATATTTTCCGTCTGCACCTTTTACACGGATACCAAGTCTTCTGGCCTGTGCATCTCCCAGATTTGAGCAGCTTCCTACTTCAAAGTATTTCTGCTGTCTTGGAGACCATGCCTCCACATCCACAGACTTCACTTTCAGATCCGCAAGATCTCCGGAACAGCATTCCAGTGTGCGAACCGGAATATCCATAGAACGGAATAAATCCACTGTGTTCTTCCACAATTTTTCATACCAGTCCATGCTCTCTTCCGGTTTACATACAACGATCATTTCCTGTTTTTCGAACTGGTGAATACGATATACACCACGTTCCTCAATTCCGTGTGCCCCTTTTTCTTTTCTGAAGCATGGAGAATAACTTGTCAGTGTCTGTGGCAGCTGCTCTTCCGGAAGAAGTGTATCGATAAATTTACCGATCATAGAGTGCTCACTTGTTCCGATCAGATAGAGATCTTCTCCTTCAATCTTATACATCATTGCATCCATTTCTGCAAAGCTCATAACACCTGTCACAACATTGCTGCGGATCATAAACGGAGGAATACAGTAAGTAAATCCTCTGTTGATCATGAAATCTCTTGCATAGGAAATAACTGCAGAATGCAATCTCGCAATATCTCCCATCAGATAATAAAATCCGTTTCCTGCCACTTTTCTTGCACTATCCAGATCGATTCCATTGAATCTTTCCATAATTTCTGTGTGATATGGAACTTCAAAATCAGGAATAACCGGCTCACCAAAGCGCTCCAGTTCCACATTTTCACTGTCATCTTTTCCAATCGGAACAGATGGATCAATGATATTTGGAATTGTCATCATGATTTTTTTAATTTTTTCTTCTACTTCTTTTTCTTCTGCAGAAAGTGCTTCCATCTTATCTGCACTCTCTGTTACTTTTCTTTTCAGCTCTTCTGCCTCTTCTTTTTTGCCCTGAGCCATCATTGCACCAATCTGTTTTGATGTTTTGTTTTTCTCAGCTCTAAGTGCTTCTACTTCACCTTTAATTTCACGATTTTTCTGATCCAGTTCCAATACCTCATCTACCAGTGGTAACTTAGAATCCTGAAATTTGTTTTTAATATTCTGTTTTACAACTTCCGGATTTGATCTTACAAATTTGATATCTAACATAATTTTCCTCCTCATACAGTGTATATCACTGCTTCATTGCTTTTTTCAAAGACTCTCTTTCTTCTTCTCCGAGTTCCATATAGCTTTCGCCTTTTATAATTTCCTTTATATAGGTATAACACCCTTCTCGGCTGTGCATCGCATTAAACACCCAGCCATTATTATTTTCATCTAACATCGTCAGAACAAAACTGAGATTTCCTCCCATTTCCTGAAATGCATCATAACGTACAATTCCTATTTTCTGATAATGTGTTTTCATTCTTTTGTAAATTGTATCAATATCTCTTGTATTCTGTTTTACTGCGCGTTCCAGTTTTTCTACTGTTTTAAACTGCTCCAGAAATCCTTTTTCCAGAGATTTACCATCTTTTCCGCGCATAAAAATCTGATATTTTGCCTGCATACGCTTATGTTTCATTTGCAGATTGATCACAATCCCAATGAAAACCACCTGCATGATCAACAAAACAATTACCAGATACAGTAATACTTCTGTTGCCATTCTCATGTCTCCTTCTTATATCTGCGGGACACCTCTTAGCTTTGAATGGACATGATCAAGTCGAATATTCGCTCCAATTCTTCCTCTGAATAATATTCGATTTCAATTTTCCCCTTACCATTCGATTTTGGATTTACATTTACCTTTGTCCCCATGATTCCCTTCATTTTTTCTTCCAGGTTTTCATAGATAAATGTATGCTCAATTTTTTCTTTTTTTGCAGTCTTCTTGGGATTTTTCAATATTTTAATCAGCTTCTCAGTCTCCCTCACACTGAGCTTCTCATCAAATATTTTATTTGCAATTGTGTACTGTTGTTCTTCGTCTTCCAATGCAAGTAACGCTCTGGCATGTCCGGTTGAGATCATATCATCAATCACCATCTGCTGAACCTTACTGTTAAGTTTTAAAAGACGCATTGAGTTTGTCACTGCCGTTCTGCTCTTCGATACACGTTCTGCAATCTCATCCTGTTTTAGATGAAACTCTTTCAATAATCGCTTGTATGCAATTGCTTCTTCAATTGGATTCAGATTTTCTCTCTGAATATTTTCAATCAAAGAAATCTCCACAACTTCCTGCTCCGTATATTCACGAACCAGTACCGGTACTTCTTTTAATCCGGCAAGCTTTGCCGCTCTCCATCTTCTTTCTCCTGCAATGATTTCATAATAATCATTTTTCTTTTGTACTAAAAGTGGCTGAAGTACGCCAAACTGTTTGATAGAATCCGCCAGCTCAAGAAGGGCATCTTCATCAAAATCTTTTCTCGGCTGTTCACTATTTGGTTCTACCTGAGTAATCTTTACTATAGTCTCCCCTGATTTTTCCATTTTTACTTTTTCTTTTTGAGTTTTATTAGCCTGTTTTTCTGTTGTCTTCACTGTCTTGTTTGGAATCAGACTGTCTAACCCCTTTCCAAGTCCATTTCTTTTCACTGCCATTTTATTCTTCTCCTTTATTGATCACTTCTTCAGCCAATAACAAATAACTTTCTGCTCCTGAAGATTTTGGGTCATATAAATTTATTGGCATACCATAACTTGGCGCCTCTGCCAGCCGGACATTTCTTGGAATAATCGTTTTGTAGATGTTTTGATTTAAATTGTCTTTTACATTTTCTACAACCTGGAGTGAGAGGTTCGTTCTGGCATCATACATTGTGAACACAACGCCTTCTATTTCTAATTTTGGATTTAATCTCTCCTGAACAAGCTCTATTGTGTGGATCAACTGGCTTAATCCTTCCAATGCATAATACTCACACTGAATCGGGACAAGTACTGAATTTGCTGTGGTCATTGCATTGATCGTTAGCATACTCAATGCCGGTGGACAATCTATGATAATATAATCATATCTGTCCTTCACTTTTTCAACTTCATTTTTAATAATGTATTCTTTATTATCAACACCAATCAATTCAATTTCTGCTGCCGACAAATTAACATTAGACGGAAGTACATCCAGGTTTTCATAGACTTCTTTGCAAATACATTCTTCAATCCCAATATTCCCAATAATTAAATCATATACTGTATTTTCAACTTCATCTTTATTTACACTCAGTCCACTTGTCATATTTCCCTGTGGATCCATATCAAGTGCCAGAACTTTTTGTCCAAGACTTGCAAGTGAAGCTGATAAATTGATAGCTGTTGTAGTTTTACCTACTCCACCTTTTTGATTTGCAATCGCTATAATTCTTCCCATATTCGTACTCCTTTCATTGAACACGTTCTTATTATATCACCTTTTACTTTTATTATCTATACAATGTTTCACGTGAAACATTGTGATTTTTATGAAATGTTACTGTTTACACTAGATATTTCGTATTCAATACTTTCTCTCTACTTTTTAAAATGTTTCACGTGAAACATTTTTGACTATAATTCTTATAATCATTTTGTGATTCAGCATACATCTACCGTTCCATTTATTTTTGTGCCAAGTTTGTCCAAATAGTTGTTTCCGGCACAATTTCTTCTTCATTTCCCGCATAGACCTAATTCAGCTTTTCCTCTCCTCTATTAAATTTAAACTATTTCTCATTGTATCATAAAAACTACTTTTCAGATAGATTTTTCATTAATCCAAAATGTTTCACGTGAAACATTGGCTGTTTACTGTTTGTCTCACAGAATTTTTCAAATTTTCTTTATTTGACACCTCTCCTGTAGTATAATAAGAAAGTATAAATGGAATTATAAAGGAGGGTATCATTTTGAACTGGAAGAAAAATTTGAAAACTTGTACGATCCTGACAGGATTAACCGTTGCTTCTATGCATATCGTTAATCGTTTCGTTTACTATATGTCTACAATAGATGAAATGCTGTCTGACAAAAATGCAGAATATTATGACTGGCGTTTTGGACGCATTTGCTACCACAAAACAGGAAGTGGATCTCCTCTTCTCTTGATCCATGATCTAAACGTCTGCAGTTCTTCCTATGAATGGAACCAGATTGTAGATCAATTATCTAAAACAAATACTGTATACACAATTGATTTATTAGGCTGTGGACGCTCGGACAAACCCTATTTGACCTATACAAATTATCTTTATGTCCAGTTAATCACTGATTTTATTAAACATATCATTGGTGAAAAAACTGATATTATCGCAATGGGGGAATCCGGTTCTTTTGTCTTAATGGCATGTGCTAATGATCACTCAATTATTGACAAAGTTCTTTTAATTAATCCTGGTGATTTGATTGAACTTTCAAAAATACCGACAAAGCGTACAAAATTAAAACAGCATTGTATTAACATGCCTGTTGTAGGAACATTTCTTTACAATTTACGCTTTAATAAACGAACCATCGAAAAAGATTTATACTTAAATGGATACTATGATTTCAAGAAAATTGATACAAATACAGTAAAGACCTTTTTTGAAGCTGCACATACAGACAATACTGCCGGAAAATATCTGTATTCCAGCATCAAATCTCGCTTTACAAATGCAAATGTGATGTATTCTTTAAATCGAATTAACAACAGCGTGTTTATTATTGTAGGGAATGCAAATCCAGAATATGCACTAATTGCAAACCAATATCAAAATTATATGCCTTCTATTGAAATTCAAGAAATTGATCATACCAAACGTTTTCCACATCTGGAAGACCCTGAAACGTTTTTAGAACAGGTTGAAATTTTATTTGATATCAACAACGGAGAAGAGTTATCCACAAAATAATGTGGATAACTCTTCTTTTTTGGTGGATAAACTGTGAATAACGTAAAAAAAAGATGTAAACTTTTAAATTGTTGTACAATTAAAATACTTTACATCCTTTTTGTTTACTTCTTGATTTTTAAAGAATAATTTTTTTATTTCTCTCTTGTTTTATGACAGTGGTTCTTTTGCTGGAAGTCCTGCTTTTCTCGGGTATTTTTTTCGTGTCTCAGAAATCTTTTTTATTTTCACAAAAGAACGTCCAATCTCGGTATCCGGCAGCTGAAACTTTACTGTTTTCTCAATTTTTCCACCAAGAAGAGACACTGCTTTTTCCGATTGTTTCAATTCGTCTTCAACAGTTCCTGATTTATAGGATACGAACATCCCGCCTACTCGTATATATGGAATGCAGTATTCACTCAAGGTTGACAGATTTGCCACTGCACGGGACACACACAGGTCAAATTGTTCTCTGTATGCTGTCTGCTTTGCAAAATCTTCTGCTCTTCCATGAAGCGTTTCCACATCTTCGAGCCCTAATTTTTCTACTACGGCATCTAAAAAATTAATTCTTTTTTTCAGAGAATCCAACAATACGACTTTCAGATGAGGAAAGGCAATCTTTAACGGCAGTCCCGGAAATCCCGCGCCGGTTCCGATGTCAATCACAGAATTTACCTGATTCATATCCACTGTTTTTACAATTGCAAGGCTGTCCACAAAATGTTTCTCATTTACTTCATCATACTCGGTGATCCCTGTCAGGTTCATCACCTTATTCCACTCCACCAGAAGCTCATAATACTGATGAAACTGCTCTTTCTGGCGTTCTGTCAGCCGGATATCCAGCTGGCTTAATTGCTGTTCAAATTTATTTTCCATACACTCTCCTGTTCTCTCATCTGCTCTCCAGATACACCAGCAGAACCGAAATATCTGCCGGAGATACCCCGGATATCCGGGATGCCTGCCCGATGGATGCCGGTCGGATCTGCGACAATTTCTGCTTTGCCTCTAATCGCAGACTCTGCACCTCTTCATAATTAATATCTGCAGGAATCCGCTTTTTCTCCAGTTTTTTAAACTGCTCTACCTGCTTTTTCTGCCGTTTGATATAACCTTCATACTTAATGTTAATATTCACCTGCTCTGCAACGTCGTATTTAAGCTCTGGACGCATTTTATCCACTGAGGCAAGGATTTCATAGCTAAGCTCCGGACGACGGATCAGATCAGCCAGAGACGCGCCTGAAACAAGCGGTGTACTTCCGCAGGACTCCAGAAGCTCCTGTACTTCTTTGGTCGTTCCCACATGCACACTTTCCACACGCTCGATCTCTTTTTGAATCTGCTCTTCTTTTTTCAGCAGGTTCTGATAGCGCTCCTCCTCGATCAGCCCGACTTCATATCCGATCTTTGTCAGTCTGAGATCTGCATTATCCTGTCTTAAAAGCAGACGGTATTCTGCTCTGGAAGTCATCATTCGATACGGCTCATGACTCTCTTTTGTGACCAGATCATCAATCAGAACTCCGATATATCCCTCGGAACGGTCAATGATGATCCCTTCCTTGCCCTGCAGCTTTCTCGCCGCATTAATACCCGCTACAAGCCCCTGCGCTGCTGCCTCCTCATACCCGGAGCTTCCGTTAAACTGCCCGCCGCTGAACAGCCCTTCGACATTTTTAAACTCCAGTGTACTCTTTAACTGTCTCGCATCAATACAATCATATTCGATGGCATACGCATTTCTTACAATTTTCGCATGTTCAAGCCCCGGCACGCTGCGGTACATCGCATACTGAACATCTTCCGGAAGAGAGCTTGACATCCCTCCCACATACATTTCGTTGGTGTCCAGTCCTTCCGGCTCAATAAACACCTGGTGCCGGTTCTTATCTGCAAATTTTACCACCTTGTCCTCGATCGACGGACAATATCTCGGTCCTGTTCCCTCGATCATTCCTGAAAACAACGGAGAACGGTCCAGATTTTCTCTGATAATTTCATGGGTCTTTTCATTCGTATAAGTCAGCCAGCAGGAAACCTGATCGATCTGGATGTCCTCAGGGTCTGTCGTAAAGGAAAACGGTACGATCCGCTCGTCTCCTTTCTGCTCTTCCATTTTGCTGAAATCAATACTTCTCTTGTCAATACGCGCCGGCGTTCCTGTCTTAAACCGATACATTTCGATTCCAAGTTCTTTCAGACTGTCTGTCAGATAATTTGCCGGCTGCAGTCCGTTTGGCCCGGTCTGCATGCTGACGTCTCCGTAAATACATCTCGCCTTTAAATAGGTTCCGGTGCACAATACGACCGCTCTGCAGCGATATGTGGCACCGGAATAAGTTCTGACTCCTGTAATGATTTTTTTTCCGTCAGCCCCATCCTCAGCAAGAATCTCTGTCACTTCCATCTGCTTGATTTCCAGATTCTCCTGATCCTCAAGCACCTTTCGCATCGTTTTACTGTAATTTGCCTTGTCCGCCTGCGCACGCAGAGAGTGCACAGCCGGTCCTTTTGAACTGTTCAGCATCTTAGACTGGATAAAAGTCCGGTCGATCACCTTTCCCATCTCACCGCCCAACGCGTCCACTTCTTTGACAAGGTGTCCTTTGGAACTGCCCCCGATATTCGGATTACACGGCATCAGCGCAATACTGTCCACACTTACTGTAAACATCAGTGTCTGAAATCCCATCCTCGCACACGCAAGCGCTGCTTCACATCCGGCATGCCCTGCTCCTACGATCACCACATCATATTCATCTTTATTTTCCCATACAGAATTTGCTGAATATTTCATTGACCAAATCTTCTCCTATCGTTTCTCCTGTAATACTTCCGAGTGATTCATATGCATCCATCAGATCGATGGAATAAAAATCCTCCGGCATCTCATTTTCAATACTTTCAATCACTTTATGCAGACTTTCTCTCGCAGACTGAAGTGCTGCTTTCTGTCTGATATTTGTAATGTATATTTCATCATTAAAGGACAGACTGCCCTTTAAAAACATTTTTTCCAGTGTCTTTTCCAACTCCTGGATTCCCAGTTCTTCCTTTGCTGATATCTCGATCATCGGAATCTCTCGTCCCAGAAGCTGTTCTGCCAGCATCTCTTTCGACACGACAGTCTCCAGATCAGTTTTATTTAACAGGATAATCGCCTTTTTATCAAGTACCAGATTCAGGATTTTCTGGTCGTTTTCATCCAATGACCGTGACGCATCCACCACATAGATAACCAGATCAGCACTCTTTGCATACTCTTTTGCTTTTTCTACACCCATTTTTTCAATCACATCTTCCGTATCCCGGATTCCTGCCGTATCAATGATATTCAGGCTAAGCCCCTGCAGATGGATCTGTTCTTCCAAAACGTCTCTGGTCGTCCCTTCAATGTCTGTCACAATGGCTCTCTCTCTTCCGGAAAGCACATTCAACAAAGAGGATTTTCCTGCATTCGGTTTTCCGACGATCACGGTCTGGATTCCCTCTTTTAAAATCCTGCCGTCATCTGATGACCGGATGAGATCCTCCAGTTCTCTTAAAATCCCTTCTGTCACTGTCTGCAGCGTCTCTCCATATCCATCCACACTGATATGCTCCGGATCATCCAGCGCTGTTTCAATAAATGCCGTGTGATACAAGATCTCCTTGCGCATCTCTTCAATTTTTCGCTTTACACTTCCTTTGAGCTGACTCATGGAGCTTTTCAGCGCATACTCATTCTGGGATGTGATTACATCGATCACCGCCTCTGCCTGGGAAAGATCCATCTTTCCATTCAAAAATGCGCGCTTGGTAAATTCTCCCGGTTCTGCCGGTCTGGCCCCGTTTTTGATCACAGTTTCCAGAACCTTTCTCACCACAAATGTTCCTCCATGGCAGTTGATCTCCACGGTATCTTCTCCCGTAAAAGTTCTCGGTGCTCTCATCACACTGACCAGAACTTCATCTATCGTCTCTTCCCTATCTTTGATAAATCCATAGTGTATCGTATGGCTCTCTGCCTGAGATAACTGTTCTTTTCCCTTATAAATTCTGTCAATAATTGCAAATGCTTCCTCTCCGCTGATACGAACAATTCCAATTCCTGAATTGGTCATACCTGTAGAAATGGCAGCAATCGTATCCTTTTTCATCTTCCACCTCTTGGAAATTCTATTTGTCTGATAAAAAAGGACGTTGTTACGCTTCACGAAAGCCTCCGTGAAGCGTAAAACGTCCTCTTTCGCTTCATTTTATACTATCTTTTTAATGTCACAACTACTTTTCTGTAAGGCTCTTCTCCCTCACTGTGTGTTGTCACATGCGGATCTGACTGAAGTGCAGCATGAATGATTCTTCTCTCATATGGATTCATTGGCTCCAGAGAAACTGCTCTTCTCGTTCTTTTCACTTTGAACGCAATGTTCTTTGCAAGATGTCTTAACGTCTCTTCTCTTCTTGCTCTGTAGTTTTCTGTATCAAGTTTAACTCTCACATATCCGTCCTGATGTTTATTGGCAACACGATTTGCAAGATACTGAAGCGCATCCAGAGTCTGCCCTCTTTTTCCGATCAGAATTCCCATATTGCTGCCCTTCATCTCAACACTGAGAGCACCTTCAGAATCCACTTCAGAAACAATTTCCACATCCATGTCCATTGCTTTTAAGGTGTCATTCAGGAAAGCTTCCACAGCTTTGATTGCTTCATCAGAAACTTCTGCCAGCTCTGTAGCTTTCTTTCTTGCCGGCTCCTCTTCTGCTTTTTCTTCCTGCTTTTCCTGTACAGGCTCTGATACCTGCTCTTTTACAACACTTGGTTTTACTTCTTCAACCGGTATTGTCTCTTCTTTCACTTCTGCCACAGGTTCCGGTTTTCTGCGGGCTTCGATCACTGCCTGCTTCATTCCGATTCCAAGAAAACCTGAGCTGCCTTTTTCAATGACTTCATATTCCAGTCTGTCACTGGTAACTCCCAGCTGGATCAATGCCTCTGTGATTGCATCATCCACTGTTTTTGCTGATACTCTGATACTACCGTCCATCGTGAATCCTTCCTTTCCCCGACTCTCTATTTCTCGCTCTCTTCCGTTTTATCTTTGGCATTCTGTCCACTGTTATAACGGCTTACCATATTTGCCTTTGATGCGAGACTTCCCGGCTTGGCATTTTTGATATTCTCTTTTGCCTGCTGGATCTTTTCTTCTTTTTCTTTGCTGGAAACACTTGTCTTCTGTTCTGTTACATTTCGAGTGCTCTTTGTTGCCATCCGGTTGATTTCTTTTGCCGGAGCACCTTTTTTCTCACGTTTCTTCGCCGCTTTTTTGCGCTGCTCTTCGATCATCTCTTCTACTGATTTCTTGCTCAGATATTTATTGATCGCCATCTGCTGTACACATCTTACGATCGCACTGATCGCCCAGTACAGACCAAGACCTGCCGGCAGTGTAAATCCCATAAATACAGAGAACAACGGCATAATATAGTTCATAGAATTCATGGATCTTGCCATCGGATTGTCCGGATCGATCGTCGTTGTCTGTTGCTGTTGCATCAGTTTTACACTGATAAACTGTGTCAGACCTGCCATGATCGGAATGATCACTGCCAGAATGATTCCAACAATTGAAAAATCCTTCAAAGCATCCATCAGCATTGTCAGCGGCTGCTCACCAATGTTAATGCCAAGGAATGTATTCAAATGTCCCATCGTTGCAGTTGTCTTATCTACAACTGTCTCAAGAGACGGCATCTTGTCCACCAGGGTATTCCATGTGGAGTCCTGGAATTTATATAACACCCTCACCAGAATATTCGGGTCTGTATAATCATATGCATTTGCAGGCATATACACCGGAGCTGCATTTCCGATCTTTTCCAGAATCTTCTGGTATCCGTCTGTCGCCATGATCTGATTAACAACCGGCATATAAATCTCTTTAATACCATTTACATATCTCGGTACTTCCTGAATAACAGGATACAATGCGAACAAAATCGGAAGCTGGATCACCATCGGCAGACATCCGCCTGTCGGAGAACTTCCGTATTTTTCGTAGATCAGCTGCTGCTCTTCCTGCATCTTGAGCATGGATGCCTGATCTCTTTTTCCTGCATATTTTTTCTGCAGTTTTTGAATTTCCGGCATCATCACAGACTGCATTTTTGAAAATTTCTGCTGTTTGATCGTCAGCGGGATCATCAATGTATAAATAATAATTGTAAACAGAATAATACATATTCCGATATTCTGAATTCCAAATAAATTCAGAAAATTATAGATTGCATCCATGAGCTTACCAAATACCCATGCAATCTGTCCGACAATCGGCCAGTCTGCCGCTGTCGCAGCGATTAAACCAAATTCCATCTTTTATCCTCCTTAAGGTACCGGATCATATCCGCCTTTTGCAAATGGATTGCACCGCAGAATCCTCCAGACGGTCAGGGCAAGTCCCTTAACTGCACCGTATTTTTCAATTGCCTCAATCCCGTATTGGGAGCAGGTCGGCGTATAAATACAGTGATACGTCGTCTTCAAACCGGATAAATACTTCTGATAAAACCGTATCATCCCTATCAAAATCTTCTTCATCTGCGTCACTTCCTTTGAAATCATGCATATATATTATGAAGTTTTCCCAGGTGGATGAGCGCGCTTTCTATATCATGATAACTTTTCTCTTTTGCGCCTGCTCTTGCAATCACTACTAAGTCAAATCCACATTGGAAATGTTCTTCTTGAAGTCGATAGCTCTCTCGAATAAGCCTTGTAAGATGATGTCTCACAACGCTGTTTCCTACTTTTTTACTGACTGAAATCCCCAAACGATTTTTGTCCATCCCATTTTCTCTGACATACAGTACCAGATATCGGTTGGCATAGGATTTCCCATTTTTATATACGACTTGAAAATCTTTATTTTTCTTTAAAGATTCGGAAAATTTCATCGATAACCTCTTTTTAGCAGCTCTTTCCCCTGGAAATACTGCACTTTTTTATAGAAGAAAAGGCCACATATATGCGGCCTAAGCTGATAACTGTTTTCTTCCTTTTGCTCTTCTGGCAGCTAAAACTTTTCTTCCGCCTGGTGTGCTCATTCTTGCTCTGAATCCGTGAACTTTTGCTCTGGATCTTTTCTTTGGCTGAAATGTCATTTTCATTGGTACATACACCTCCTTGTGATTGATATACTTATTATAAAGTATTTACAATATTTGCCTCTTTTTTTCGTATCTCTACTATATATAGTGTTTATATAGTACTACTGCTGATAAACAGAAAGACACTGCTCTTAATTATATGCAAAAAAGCCCATAAAGTCAAGCATTAGCAGCGAAAATACTAAAATATAGTTTTTCACATATTTTTTTAGAAATTTTTTTATTACCGCTTTTTTTCACACCTGTTCCTTTTATTTTTTTAGTTATCCAAATCTTTTCCACAGAATTATCTACATTTCTGTTTCTTCGCTCATTTCTTTTCCCATATTCTCAAACGCCTTATATTTCCTGAGATTTTCACTTTTTTGTTTCATTTACAAATTTCCCTGATTTTCACCAAATTTCGAGTTTCCACATTATCTACATTTTTCTTACCCACAGTAAGAGGATTTATCCACAGTTATTCACATTTTGTGGATAACTTTATCCAAATTTGTGGATAAACCAGCAAAACAGTGTAGAAAACCACTGGATATTGTGTAGATAGCCTGTAGAAAAATTTTTATTTCTCTTTAAGTTTCCCTTTTTATCGGCGTTGATAGTGTTTAAAAAGTTTTCCACATTATCAACAAAGTTTTCCACCTATCAAATTGTTTCCTGTTATTTTTACATTGCTTCTATTTTCATTTTGATGTAGAATGTAGTTGAGATACTCTGCTTATCTCTCATTTTATATTAATTAGGAGTTTACCATTGATGAACATTGTAGAAGAAAACTGGGAGCAGATTTTGAATAAGATGAAACTAGAATATTGCTCATCCAATATTTCGTACAATACGTGGATCGCACCACTTACCGTTTACGAAGTAACCGATGACACCGTATATATTCTTGTAAAATTACGTGCCAGCCTGGAGCACATTGAAGAAAAATACCTGCTTCCTTTTAAAGTATGTATTACAGAAGTCACAGGATACGAATATGAAGTCTCTTTCGTGACTGACGATCATGTTGTCATCCAGGAAAAAAAAGATACGGCAGTAAAAAAACAGCAGTCAAATGCGATTTTCGAACAGGCCAACCTGAATCCAAAATACACATTTGATACTTTTGTTGTAGGAAGCAATAACAATTTTGCTCATGCTGCATCCCTTGCTGTTGCGGATTCTCCGGGTGAGATTTACAATCCCCTCTTCCTCTACGGAGGTGTAGGACTTGGAAAAACCCACCTGATGCACTCCATTGCTCATTTTATTCTGGAAAAGGATCCGACGAAAAAAGTCCTCTATGTAACCAGTGAGACTTTTACGAATGAACTAATCGATGCTTTGAAAATAGGTAAAAACGGAAATGAACTTGCGATGACGACATTCCGTGAAAAATACAGAAATAATGATGTTCTGCTCATTGACGATATCCAGTTTATCATCGGAAAAGAAAGTACACAGGAAGAATTTTTCCATACATTCAACCATCTTCATGTTTCCGGAAAGCAGATCATCATCTCCAGTGATAAACCTCCAAAAGATATCGAGACTCTGGAGGCACGTCTGCGTACCCGGTTTGAATGGGGACTGATCGCGGACATCTCCTCTCCGGACTATGAGACCAGAATGGCCATTCTCCGGAAAAAAGAAGAACTGGACGGACTGGAGCGATACCACATTCCGGATGAGGTCATGCAGTATATTGCCAATAATATTACATCCAACATCCGTGAACTGGAAGGCTCTTTGAACAAACTCATCGCGCTTGCCAACCTGGAGAACAAGCCGATCGATATTCCCCTGGCTGCAGAAGCCTTAAAGGATATGATTTCTCCGAATAATACACGGGAAATTACACCTGAGCTCATTATCGAGGTCGTTTCTGACCACTTTAATGTACCTGCTGCCGAGTTAAAAGGTAAAAAACGAAACGCTGAGATCGTTCTGCCTCGTCAGATTGTTATGTATCTCTGCCGTAAAATGACCGATACCCCGTTAAAGACCATCGGTCTGATTCTTGGCGGCAAAGATCATGCCTCCGTCAGCCATGGTGTCAAGAAGATTGAACATGATGTAAAGACGGATGAGGCTTTGAACAATACCGTTAACATCATTAAGAAAAAACTGAACCCCATTTAATTTGGAGTTTATACAGAACTATTATGAATCTAAACGTTTATTTTCTGAGGGTTTTTTGACCCTCAGATTCTTTCCGTTTAAGTGTGGATAATTCTGTGGAAATGCTGTGGATTATAGTGTTAATAAAATAATTTCTCAAGGAGGCAGTAAAAGTTATACAAACACCGTCCCCTTGTTTTCCATACTGTTTCTACAGACTTATGAAAGTGGACAACCCCTTGATTTATAAGGCTTTGAAGCATTTATCAACATATCCACACCCCCTACGGCGGCTAAGGCGGAAAACTTTTATATTTCTCTTTATAAGATTCGGCTGCTGAAAGTTTTCCACTACAAATCATATTTCACAAATTCGAAAGGAGATTATCAACAGATGAGAATCGTATGTACGAAATCCAATCTTGTAAAAGGAGTCAGTATTGTTTCTAAAGCTGTTCCTTCTAAAACAACAATGCCTATCTTAGAATGTATTTTAGTTGACGCATCGACAGATGTTATTAAGTTGACAGCAAATGATATGGAACTTGGAATTGAAACCAGAATTGAAGGTGATATTTTAGAAAGAGGTATCATCGCATTAAATGCTAAGATTTTTTCGGAAATTGTAAGAAAGCTTCCGGACAGTGATGTTGTAATCGAAACGACATCTGACAATCAGACTCTGATCACCTGTGAAAAAGCAAAATTCAATATTGCAGCACAGTCCGGAGAAGATTTTTCATATCTTCCTGTAATAGAGAAAGAAGATTACATTACTGTCTCAGAATTCACATTAAAAGAAGTGATTCGTCAGACAATTTTCTCCATCGCAGATAATGATACAAATAAGATGATGACGGGTGAATTGTTTGAAATTGAAGGCAACATACTGAAAGTTGTCTCACTAGATGGTCACAGAATCTCAATTCGTAAGATAGAATTAAAAGAAGATTACGGTCAGAAGAAGGTCATTGTCCCTGGAAAAACGCTTCAGGAAATCAGCAAGATCATTGGTGGAGAGGCGGAAGCACTGGTTGATATTTCTTTCACAAAGAATCATATCGTATTTGAATTTGACAAAACAGTTGTTGTATCTCGTTTGATCGAAGGAGAATATTTTAAAATCGATCAGATGTTATCCAGTGACTATGAAACAAAAGTCAGAATCCATAAAAAAGAACTTCTAGACTGTATTGACCGTGCCACCCTGCTTATCAAAGAGGGAGACAAAAAACCGATCATTATCGATATCAAAGACGGAACGATGGAATTAAAGATCAAATCCCAGATCGGTTCTATGGATGAAACTATTTTTATTACCAAAGAAGGAAAAGACTTGCTCATTGGATTTAACCCGAAATTCCTGATTGATGCTCTTCGTGTCATTGACGATGAGGAAGTGGATCTGTATTTTATGAACGCGAAAGCTCCGTGTTTCATCAAAGATGAGAATCAGAGCTATATTTATCTGATCCTTCCGGTAAATTTTAACGCAGTTGCGTAGAAAGTAGAGTGCATATGGAAACAATTAAATTAAGAGAAACAGATGAGTTTATTAAGCTTGGTCAGGCATTAAAGGCAGCAGGACTGGTAGAATCAGGAGTCGAAGCCAAGGAAGTTATTCAGGATGGAATGGTCACGGTAAACGGAGAGGTTGACACAAGAAGAGGCAGAAAATTATATCCGGGAGATACTGCTTCATTTGACGGACAGGAAATAAAAATTGAAAAATAACGAAAAAACGTGTAAAATAGTTACATATTGATGGAGAAATTATGGTTATCAAATCTTTAAAGCTCAAAAATTACAGGAATTATGAATTACTGGATATGACATTTGATTCAAAGACAAATATCCTGTATGGAGACAATGCCCAGGGAAAGACCAACATCCTTGAGGCATTGTATTTGTCGGGTACGACAAAATCCCACAGAGGGACAAAAGACAGAGATTTGATACAGTTCGGCAGAGAGGAATCACATCTGGAGACGATCGTAGAGAAAAAGGGGATGGAATTCCAGATTGATATGCATCTCAAAAAGAACAGTCCAAAAGGAATCGCAATCAATAAAATTCCAATTCGAAAAGCAAGTGAGTTGTTTGGAATTGTACATTTTGTCTTTTTTTCTCCGGAGGACCTCAATATTATCAAAGACGGACCTGCCGGCAGAAGAAGATTTATCGATCTGGAGTTATCTCAGATCGACAAAGTATATCTGAGCAATTTATCAAATTATAATCGAATCATCAATCAGAGAAATTCTCTGTTAAAAGAGCTTTATCATCAGGATCACTTAATGGATACGCTGGATATCTGGGATATGCAGCTTGCTGAGTATGGGACAAAAGTGATCGAGAGCCGAAAACAATTTATCAGGCAGGTCAATCAGATCATTGCCGACATACATTACAGGCTGACAGGCGGGAGAGAGCGGATTGAACTGTCTTATGAGAGCAGTCTTGGAAGTCTTTCTCTGGAGCAGGCTTTGAAAAAAAACCGGGAGAGAGACATTCGGATGAAAAGCACTTCTGTCGGTCCGCACAGGGATGATTTGTGCTTTTTATCAGGTGATCTGGATATTCGCAAATTCGGCTCACAGGGGCAGCAGAGGACAGCAGCACTGTCGTTAAAACTGTCTGAGATCGAACTGGTGAAAGAAGTGATCAAAGATACACCGATTTTATTATTAGACGATGTATTGTCTGAACTGGACAAGCACAGGCAAAACTATTTGTTAGACAGTATTCATGATATACAGACCGTGATTACATGTACTGGGCTGGATGAGTTTGTGAATCATCGATTTTCTATAAATAAAATTTTCCGTGTAAGCAGCGGAAGTGTGACAAAAGAAAACTAGGAGGTTTTTAAATGGGTGCAACAGGTACTGAATTTGATGCAGAATATGGAGCAGACCAGATCCAAATATTAGAGGGGCTGGAAGCAGTAAGAAAAAGACCGGGAATGTATATTGGAAGCACTTCTGCAAGAGGACTTCATCATCTGGTATATGAGATTGTAGACAATGCGGTAGATGAGGCATTGGCTGGATATTGTGATACGATTAATGTGAGTATCAATCCGGACAATTCTGTGACGGTCGTTGACAACGGACGAGGAATCCCGGTTGGATTAAACCACAAGGCAGGGATTCCTGCGGTAGAGGTTGTATTTACGATTCTTCACGCCGGCGGAAAATTCGGCGGAGGAGGATACAAAGTATCCGGAGGTCTGCACGGAGTAGGTGCGTCCGTTGTAAACGCACTCTCTGTATGGCTTGAAGTTGAGATCTACAACGAAGGAAAAATTTACAAACAGCGATATGAACGCGGAAAGACGATGTATTCGTTAAAAGTAGTCGGTGAATGTGATCCGGATAAAACCGGAACAAAAGTTACATTTCTTCCGGATGGCGAGATCTTTGAAGAGACTGTATTTGAATACGATGTATTAAAGCAGAGACTGCGTGAGATGGCATTTCTCACAAAAGGGCTGAAGATTATTCTGCAGGATCTTCGTGAAGAAGAAATCAGAGAGCATACATTCCATTACGAGGGTGGAATCAAAGAGTTTGTCACTTATCTGAACAAAAGCAAGACACCTTTGTATGACCAGATCATTTATTGTGAAGGCGAAAAAGACGGAGTAGTTGTCGAGATGGCCATGCAGCATAACGACTCCTACAGTGACAATACGTATGGATTTGTAAACAATATTACAACTCCGGAAGGGGGAACTCATATTGAGGGATTCAGAAAGGCATTGACGAAGACCTTTAATGAGTATGCCAGAAAGAATAAACTGCTCAAGGACAATGAGCCGAATCTGTCAGGTGATGACATTCGTGAAGGTCTGACAGCGATTGTCAGTGTTAAGATCGGAGAGCCGCAGTTTGAGGGGCAGACCAAGCAGAAGCTCGGAAACAGTGAAGCGCGTGGAGCAGTGGACAATATTGTCAGCACTCAGCTTGAGATTTTCCTCGAGCAGAATCCATCTGTCGCAAAACAGACAGTAGAGAAATCTCTGATGGCACAAAGAGCAAGAGAGGCAGCAAGAAAGGCCAGAGATCTGACCAGAAGAAAATCAGCTCTGGAAGGGATGTCCCTGCCTGGAAAACTGGCGGATTGTTCAGACAAAAATCCGGAAAACTGTGAAATCTACATCGTCGAGGGAGATTCTGCGGGTGGTTCTGCAAAGACAGCGAGACAGCGTGCGACACAGGCGATCCTTCCACTGAGAGGAAAAATCCTGAATGTAGAAAAAGCAAGGCTGGATAAGATTTACGCCAATGCGGAGATCAAGGCTATGATCACGGCGTTTGGAACAGGAATTCATGAGGATTTTGATATTTCCAAGCTGCGGTATCATAAGATTATTATCATGACTGATGCAGATGTGGATGGTGCGCATATCAGCACCCTGCTTCTGACATTTTTATATCGTTTTATGCCGGATCTGATCAGAGAAGGCTATGTGTATCTGGCACAGCCGCCGCTGTATAAGCTGGAAAAAAATAAAAAAGTCTGGTATGCATACAGTGATGAGGAATTAAATGAGATTCTTACAGAAGTAGGACGTGACAGCAATAATAAGATTCAGCGTTATAAAGGTCTTGGTGAAATGGATGCGGATCAGCTCTGGGAGACAACAATGGATCCGGAGCATCGTGTACTTTTGAGGGTGACTATGGATGACGAGACATCTTCCGAACTGGATCTGACATTTACTACACTGATGGGAGACAAGGTAGAACCAAGACGAGAGTTCATTGAAGAAAATGCCAGATTTGTTAAAAATCTGGATATATAGAATTGCAATACACTTAAAAAACAAGGAGAAGGAACATGGAAGATAATATTTTTGATAAAGTCCATGAAGTTGACCTGAAAAAGACAATGGAGACTTCCTATATCGACTATGCGATGAGCGTTATCGCATCCCGTGCCCTGCCGGATGTCAGAGACGGATTAAAGCCGGTACAGAGAAGAATCCTGTATTCAATGATCGAGCTGAATAATGGACCTGACAAGCCGCATCGTAAATGTGCGCGTATTGTCGGTGATACAATGGGTAAATATCATCCTCATGGCGACAGCTCTATTTATGGAGCACTGGTAAATCTGGCACAGGAATGGTCTACGAGATATCCTCTGGTTGACGGACACGGGAACTTTGGGTCTGTAGACGGTGATGGCGCTGCTGCCATGCGATATACAGAGGCACGTCTGAGCAAGATTTCCATGGAGATGACTGCTGACATCAATAAAAATACCGTAGATTTTGCACCGAACTTTGACGAGACAGAGAAAGAACCGACAGTTCTTCCGGCCAGATTCCCGAATCTTCTGGTAAACGGAACATCCGGTATTGCAGTCGGAATGGCAACGAACATTCCGCCGCATAACCTGCGTGAAATCATTGGCGCGGTCGTGAAGATCATTGACGACCAGATCGATGAAAACGGAGAGACAAGTATTGATGATATTTTAAAGATCGTCAAAGGACCGGATTTTCCAACCGGAGCAGAGATTCTCGGAACAAGAGGAATTGAAGAAGCATACCGCACAGGACGCGGTAAGATCCGTGTGCGTGCGATTACCAATATTGAACCAATGGCAAACGGTAAGAACAGGATTATCGTAACGGAGCTGCCATACATGGTAAATAAAGCCCGACTGATCGAGAAGATCGCAGAGTTGGTACGTGATAAAAAGGTAGATGGGATCACCGATTTAAGCGATCAGTCCAGCCGTGAGGGAATGCGCATCTGTATCGAATTGAGAAGAGATGTCAATCCGAATGTAATTTTAAACCAGCTTTATAAACATACACAGCTGCAGGATACCTTCGGTGTGATCATGCTGGCTTTAGTCAACAATGAGCCAAAAGTCATGAATATCCTGGATATGCTGAAGCATTACCTGAAGCACCAGGAAGAGGTTGTGACGAGAAGAACACAGTATGAGCTGAACAGAGCAGAAGAGCGTGCTCATATTTTACAGGGATTACTGATTGCACTGGATAACATTGATGAAGTAATCCGGATTATCCGCGGATCTAAGAATGTTCAGACTGCGAAGGAAGAGTTGATGGCCAGATTTGACCTGACAGAAGTACAGGCAAGTGCGATCGTAGATATGCGTCTGCGTGCACTGACAGGTCTGGAGCGTGAGAAGCTGGAAGCAGAGTACGAAGAACTGATGAAGAAGATCGGGGAATTAAAAGCGATTCTTGCGGACAGAAAACTGCTTCTTGGTGTGATCAAAAAGGAGATTCTTGTCATTTCCGAAAAATATGGAGATGAGAGAAGAACATCCATCGGATTTGATGAGTTTGATATTTCCATGGAAGATCTGATCCCAAGAGAAAATGTGGTGATCACCATGACAAAAATGGGATACATTAAGAGAATGTCCATGGATACATTCAAGAGTCAGAACCGAGGCGGAAAAGGAATCAAAGGAATGCAGATCCTGGATGATGACTATATCAAGGAACTGTTTATTACGACAACACATCACTATATCATGTTCTTTACAAATACAGGACGTGTGTACCGTCTGAAAGGCTATGAGATTCCGGAAGCAAGCAGAACTGCGCGCGGTACTGCAATCATCAATCTGCTGCAGCTGATGCCGGATGAGAAGATCACAGCAATGATTCCAATCCGGGAGTACGAGGATGGACAGTATCTGTTGATGGCAACAGAAAAAGGTCTTGTGAAAAAGACTCCGATTAAAGATTATGCAAATGTCAGAAAGACCGGACTGGCTGCGATCGTTCTCAGAGAAGATGATAAACTGATCGAAGTGAAGATTACAGATGATGAACAGGATGTGATCCTGGTTACAAAATACGGTATGTGTATCCGGTTTAGTGAGAAGGATGTGCGTCCGACAGGCCGTGTTTCTATGGGAGTGCGTGGCATGAACCTTGGAGATCATGATGAAGTGATCGGAATGCAGATCAGCGATCAAGGAAAATATCTGCTCATTGCATCTGAAAAAGGTATGGGCAAACTGACAGATATGGATGAATTTACAAGACAGAACCGTGGAGGAAAAGGTGTAAAATGCTATAAGATCACGGAAAAAACAGGCGATGTGGTTGGTATGAAGGCGGTCGATGAAGACAGCGAGATCATGATGATCAATACGGAAGGAATCGTGATCCGTATGAAGTGTTCCGACATTTCTGTATACGGACGAATCACATCCGGTGTAAAACTGATCAATCTGCCTGAGAATGAAAAAGTTGCAAGTATCGCAAAAGTAAGAAAAGCATCTGCAGAGATCGATGGAGAAGAAATCGAAATTTCTGAGGATGAGGAAGAGACAGACGTTCCAATAGAAGAATAAAGAGAAAGAGCCTTCGCATGATATGCGGAGGTTTTTTTAAAACAAATAATCAGATAAAATATAAAAAAATAAAGAATATAAAGAAAATATAGATAAAAACAGTAAATTATAGTATAATAAAGAAAAAAGAACCATACAACAAAATAAAGTGCACACAAAGGAAACCAGAAAACCAATGATTAAAATGAAATCAGGGAGAGGAGCGTGAGATTATGAAAAAGGCAAAGAGTTGGCTGGCACTACCTTTAGCAGTTTGTATGTTTGCAGTTATGATTTTTTCAGTTGCAGAGGCGGCGGAAACAAGTGATGAAAATCCGGCTGAGGGAAGACAAGAGATTACGATCATCAATACAAATCATATAACCTGGCCGGTCATCGGAGAAATGCCGTCATATGAATTAGAGGTTCCTGCCGGTGCACACTATTTTATCAATATGGTTGAATGGACGACGAAGAACGGAGAAAACACGTTACTGTCAACAGATAAATTTGAGGAAGGTGAGTATGAGCTTCATGTAACATATGAAGCAAAAGAAGGATATCAATTCGCAGCGCCGGAGCTGATTACTGTGCTTCCTGGAAATGAAGTACAGGGAACACCAAAGGTCGAAGAATCAGAGAATGGATGGTATCGGATTGTAACATTCTCGTTCACGGCAAGACAGTCAGAAAAGCATCAGCACGATATGTTGGTGGTTCAGGAAAAACTACCGACATGTACAGAAGCCGGATATAAAGCCTGCTATCAGTGTCAGTCCTGCAAAAAGCTGTATCTCGACAAGGCGGGAACAGAGGAGACAACGGTAGAAGAGATTACGCTTCCTCCGACGGGACATCAGTATAAAGACGGTATCTGTACCATTTGCCAGGCAAAAGATCCGGATTATGTAGAACCGCACAAACATAGTCTGATCCGGGTTCCAGAAAAGCAGGCAACATGTACAGAAGCCGGAAATAGAGCATACTACCGGTGTGATACTTGTGAAAAATTATATCTGGATAAAGATGGAAAGAACGAAACAACACTGGAGAAGGTGACGATTGCAGTAACAGGACACATATATCGTGATGGAAGATGTGTAGTATGTAAAGCCCTGGTTCCAGCAGTCAAGACTGGTGATTTTGATAACGACTATGCAAAATGGGTGATTGGACTGCTGATCTCACTCAACATTATTGTAGGAGCGATCATTTATCGAAAATCAAGAAAAATAGGATAACTGGATTGTATCACCCCCTTCCCGAAAGAGAGCCGGAACCTCAAAAGAGAGCATCCGGCTCTCTTTTTTTGTTTCAATTTTGAAGGAACTATACTATAATACTGGATAGTGAAAACAGAAACCTGATGATTGTAAAAAATTCTAGGAGGCATTATGATTCGTACAATTGATGTGAGAGAAATCTCAAAAAATATCAAAGAAATGTGTATTGAAGCAAACCACTATCTGTCAAAAGATATGGACACAGCAATGAAACAGGCGGAGCAGGACGAAAAATCACCGCTTGGAAAACAGATATTGGGACAGCTGCAGGAAAATTTAAAAATTGCGGCTGATGATATGATTCCAATCTGTCAGGATACCGGAATGGCAGTTATATTTCTGGAAATCGGACAGGATGTGCATCTGGAGGGGGGCCTTCTGGAAGAGGCAGTCAATGAAGGGGTCAGACAGGGGTACACAGAAGGTTTTTTAAGAAAATCTGTGGTAAAAGATCCATTAATCCGTGAAAATACAAAAGATAATACACCGGCAGTGCTCCATACCAAAATCGTTGCGGGAGATAAGGTGAAGATAAAAGTAGCACCAAAAGGATTTGGAAGCGAAAATATGAGCCGTGTATTTATGTTGAAGCCAGCAGAAGGTATTGAGGGAGTAAAACATGCGATTCTGACGGCAGTCAGGGACGCCGGTCCGAATGCCTGTCCTCCGATGGTAGTTGGAGTAGGAATCGGGGGAACCTTTGAAAAATGTGCGCTGATGGCAAAAGAAGCTCTGACAAGAGAAGTGGGGGTACATTCTGACATTCCATATGTAAAAGACATGGAAGAGGAGATGCTTGTGAAAATCAATAGCCTTGGAATCGGACCCGGCGGGCTTGGAGGAACAACTACTGCGCTTGCAGTTAATATCAATACATATCCGACACATATTGCAGGGCTTCCGGTAGGAATCAATATCTGCTGTCATGTAAACAGACATGTCGTTCGTGAACTTTAAAAGAAAAACAGAAAGGAAAGCATTATGGAAAGACATTTGCAGGCTCCGATTTCAAAAGAAGAATTAAAAACTCTGAAATCAGGAGATTATGTATATATTACAGGAACTATTTATACAGCGCGGGATGCTGCGCATAAAAGAATGTATGAAACACTGCAGAATCAGGAAAATCTTCCGATTGATATCCAGAATCAGATTATCTATTATATGGGACCGTCTCCGGCAAGGGAAGGACGTCCTATCGGTTCTGCAGGTCCGACAACGGCCAGCCGCATGGATAAATATACACCACAGCTTCTGGATCTTGGGATGGGTGCGATGATCGGAAAAGGAAAAAGAACACAGGATGTGATTGATGCTGTAATCAGAAATGGTGCGGTCTATTTTGCGGCAGTAGGAGGCGCAGGAGCGTTGCTGTCAAAATGTATCACAAAATCAGAAGTTGTTGCATATGATGATCTGGGGACAGAAGCAATTCGAAAGCTTCAGGTAGAAAACTTTCCGGTAATCGTTGTCATAGACAGTGAGGGCAATAATTTATATGAAAGTGCAATCAAAGAGTATTGCACCTATAAAAATGAGTAATTTCAGGAGCAGAAAAAATGAAACGTATTTTATTAATGGTGTTTCGGAATATCTTACTGGTTCCGTACATGTGGATCAAATTGTGTCACAGAGCGGCACACCCGGAAAACTATACACTGGAAGAACATGTTAAGTTTTTAAAGTGGATTGTTTTTCGTGCCAACAAAGGCGGAAATGTAAAAATAGAAGAACATGGTGCAGAAAATCTTCCAAAAGAGAACGGATTTATGTTTTTTCCGAACCATCAGGGAATGTATGATGTGCTGGCTATATTAGACGCATGTCCATATCCGTTTTCTGTAGTAGCCAAAAAAGAAGTAAAGGATGTTCCGTTTTTAAAGCAGGTCTTTTCCTGTATGCATGCATATATGATAGACCGGGAAGATATCAGGCAGTCTATGCAGGTGATCATTGATGTATCAAAGGAAGTTCAAAATGGAAAGAACTATCTGATTTTTGCCGAGGGAACCCGTTCTAAAAATGGAAATCAGATCGGCTCCTTCAAAGGCGGAAGCTTTAAAGCTGCAACCAAAGCAAAATGTCCGATTGTTCCGGTTGCATTGATTGATTCTTTTAAACCATTCGATACGAAAACAATCAGTCAGGTTACGGTACAGGTACACTTTTTAGAACCGCTGTATTATGAAGAATACAAAAATATGAAAACTACGGAGATTGCAGAGATCGTACATGACCGTATCCAGAAAATAATTGATGAAAATTGTCCGGAAAGGGCTGAAATACAATGACATTAACACAGTTAAAATATGCGATCACTGTTGCACATGCCAGATCTATGAATGAAGCGGCGAGAAGACTGTTTATTTCCCAGCCGAGCTTATCCTCAGCAATCAAAGAACTGGAGACAGAAATTGGGATTGATCTGTTTCGAAGAACCAACAGAGGCGTGTCTGTTACGCCGGAGGGCGAGGAATTTATCGGGTATGCCAGGCAGGTTGTGGAGCAGTACCAGCTGATCGAATCCAAATACGTGGAAAAAGAAAATCAAAAAAAGAAATTCAGCGTATCAATGCAGCACTATACATTTGCAGTAAATGCCTTTGTAGAGATGGTGAGACAGTTCGGCATGGAAGAATACGAGTTTGCTGTTCATGAAACAAAAACATATGACGTGATTCAGGACGTTAAGAATTTCAAAAGTGAGATCGGGATTCTGTATGTCAATGAGTTTAACCGGAAAGTACTGACAAAATTATTCTATGAGTGTAATCTTGAATTTCATGAACTTCTTAAGTGCAGTATTTATGTGTATATGTGGAAAGGACATCCCTGGGCAAATCGGAAAGAAATTGAACTGGAAGAGTTAAATGAATACCCTTGTCTGTCTTTTGAACAAGGGACGTACAATTCCTTTTATTTTGCAGAAGAAGTGCTGAGTACATTTGAATATAAGCAGCTGATCAAGGTAGATGATCGGGCGACGATTCTGAATTTTATGGTGGGATTGAATGGATATACTTTATGTTCCGGTATCATCTGCGAGGAACTTAACGGGGAAGAGTATTGTGCAGTAAAGCTGAAATCAGATGAAGTGATGACCATTGGATACTTGGTCAGAAGCGGAGTTGCAATCAGTCCACTCGGGAAAAAATATCTGGAAGAAATATCAAAATATAAAGACAAAACGTTGGATATCAATTAAAATATCACAGCCAGTAATAGGGAAAAACTATTACTGGCTGTATTTTTTTAGAATTAACACATTTCCAACTAAAATGATATAGTTAAATACATCCCAAACAGAATAAGGGAAAACGAATAAAAAATGGAAGGAAAAAGCAATGGCGGAAATTAAAATTGAAAATGTGTCCAAAACATATTCTTCCAAAGAAGGAACTGTTCAGGCGTTAAAAAATGTAAACCTGACAATAAGATCAGGAGAAATTTACGGAATTATCGGAATGTCAGGAGCAGGAAAAAGTACATTGGTACGATGTATGAACTTTCTGGAGCAGCCTACATCCGGAAATGTATTGATAAAAGGACGTGCATTGGGCGGGCTGAAAGAGAAAGAATTGAGAAAGCAAAGAGAACAGATTGGAATGATCTTTCAGCATTTTAATCTTCTGATGCAGAAATCAGTACTGGAAAATGTGTGTTTTCCGATGTATATCCAGGGCAAAAAGAAAAAGGAAGCAAGAGAAAAAGCGGAAGAACTTCTGGAAATCGTAGGATTGAAGGAAAAAGCAAATGCATTTCCTTCTCAATTATCAGGTGGTCAAAAACAGAGAGTTGCAATTGCAAGAGCACTTGCAACATCGCCTAAAATCCTGTTGTGTGATGAAGCTACAAGCGCTTTGGATCCACAGACAACAGCATCGATTCTGGAATTGTTACGGGAAATCAACCGGAAATTTAATATTACGATTGTGATCATTACCCACCAGATGTCTGTGGTCAGAAAAATTTGTTCTCATGTAGCGATCATGAAATCAGGAGAAATTGTGGAGACAGGAAGTGTGTCCGAGATATTCAGTCATCCAAAATCAGATGTGGCAAGAGAATTAATCCGAAAAGATGAAGGAGATGATATCAGCAGAGCAGAATCTTCCGGCAATACAAAAGATCTGATTCAGAGTGGCAGAAAAGTACGAATTGTATTTTCAGAAAATTCGGCGTTCCAGCCAGTGATCGCTAATATGATCTTAAAGTTCCGGGAACCGGTCAACATTCTGCGAGCAGACACAAGAAATATCGGAGGTGTTGCAAAAGGCGAAATGATTCTGGAGTTTGCAGGAGACAGCAGACAGGCAGAGGAAATGCAGAACTATTTAAAAACATGTGGCATTGAACTGGAGGAGGTGACGGATGATGTGGAGTGAAGACGTGATCTTAATGATTTTAAATGGAGTAAAAGAAACTTTATATATGACACTGGCATCTACGATTCTGGGATATGTCCTTGGTCTCCCAATGGGAATCTGCCTGGCAGTATCAGATAAAGACGGTTTGAAACCGAATGCAGTGTTATATAAGATATTAGATCTTATTTCAAACATTGTGAGAAGCATCCCGTTTCTGATTCTTTTGATCCTTGTGATACCGCTCACGAGATTGCTCGTGGGGCAAAGCTACGGATCATCGGCGACCATTGTTCCACTGGTGGTGGCAGCAGTGCCGTTTATTGCAAGAATGGTGGAATCTTCGGTTAAAGAAGTGGATGAGGGAGTGATTGAGGCTGCAAAAGCAATGGGAGCAGGAAATTTCAAAATTATCACCAGGGTTCTTCTCGTAGAAGCGAGAACATCTCTGATCACAGGAGCGACAATTGCAATAGGGACGATCCTCGGATACTCAGCTATGGCAGGAACTGTAGGTGGCGGTGGACTTGGAGATATCGCCATCCGTTATGGATATTATCGATATCAGTCTGAAATCATGATCGTGACAGTTGTTCTGCTTGTGATACTGGTTCAGATTTTCCAGTCGGCGGGAATGAAAGCTGCATCTGTACTGGATAAAAGAAAATAGAAAAACAGCAAAAACAAAAGGGAAAAGGAGAGAGAATATGAAAAAGGTAACAGCAATTATATTAACAGGAATTTTAACATTAGGAGTACTGACAGGATGCCAAAGCAATTCAAAAGCAGAGGAGAAAGGCAGCAGTGAAGATGCAAAGACGATTAAAGTAGCAGCATCTGCAACTCCGCACGCTGAAATATTGGAACAGGCAAAATCGATTCTGAAAAAAGAAGGATATCAGCTGGAAGTGACAGTGTTTGATGACTATGTGCAGCCAAATGAAGTTGTAGAGAGCGGAGAATTTGATGCAAACTATTTCCAGCATGTGCCATACCTGGAAAGTTTCAATGAGGAAAAAGGAACTCATCTGGTAGATGCAGGAGATATCCATTATGAGCCATTTGGAATTTATCCAGGAACAAAAAAGAATCTGAATGAAATTTCCGAAGGTGATAAAATCGCAGTGCCAAATGATACGACAAATGAAGCCAGAGCATTGCTTCTCTTACAGGACAATGGAATCATCACATTAAAAGACGGGGCAGGACTCAATGCAACAGTAAATGATATTGAAGAAAATCCATATAATGTAGAAATTGTAGAACTGGAAGCTGCACAGGTAGCAAGAGTGACCGGAGAAACTGCATATGTAGTACTAAATGGAAACTATGCGCTGGAAGCAGGATATTCTGTAGCCAAAGATGCGCTTGCATATGAAAAATCAGATTCTGAGGCTGCAAAAACATATGTAAACATTATTGCAGTAAAAGAGGAAAATGAAAAAGAGGAAAAGATACAGGCTCTTGTAAAGGCATTGAAATCAGATGAGATTAAAGAATATATCGAAAAAACCTATGACGGAGCTGTGATTCCTTTTGAATAAGCACGACAATTGCACATGAAAATGGAACACTAAGGGCGGACATAACAACAAATCAAAGAAATCAAAGAAAAAAGAAAAATAAAAAAGTTTGAATTTAGACATTGACATTGTGACAACAGTCTAGTATAATCACATATGCACTGTTGGTGCACAACTGAATAAATGCTGTAAGATATTACAGAAATTCAGGCGAGGAGAAATACTCAAGAGGCTGAAGAGGCGCCCCTGCTAAGGGTGTAGGTCGGGAAACCGGCGCGAGGGTTCAAATCCCTCTTTCTCCGTTTGGTGCCTATGCACTAAAATGTATTATCAAAATGAATTAAAAAAAGATTCAAAAAAGTGTTGACAAACGAAGATACACGTGATAATATATTAAAGCTGATTCGAAACAAGCGAAAGCTTGAAAAGAATCACAAAAAAATAAAACAAAAAAGTTCTTGACAAACAGAAAACAACATGATAAAATATCAGAGTTACTTCTGGAGAAAAGAAACAACAAAGAACCTTGATAATTAAACAATAGACAACAACCTTGAAAATTTCTTAAGAGAAG
>OAVM01000078.1_pt1 | contig 88638 bp, 82 predicted proteins | sample 1476421 | NCBI WGS metagenome assembly OAVM01 (sample SAMEA2580099, study PRJEB22360) | human gut metagenome | biome: human gut; feature: human-associated habitat; material: faeces | place: Denmark | collected 2008/2010
TTTATTGTAAGAAACCAAGCGGATCAGAAACTTACACAGAAGGAACCGTGATAAGCAATTATTGCGTCCTGTTCAGTTTGACGCCGCAAATGGTTGCAGAAGTGGGAAATACGGAATGCCAGCTACATTTGATTGATGGTAGCAATGCTGTCACATCATTCAAAGTGAAGATGGAGGTCAGAGAAAACTTAGTGGCTGCATCCGAAATACAGTCAACCAATGAATATCAGGCGCTTGTAGATATACTGAATCGTTTGGAGAAGTATGATCCGATTGAAATTACAACGATGGAAATTGATTCTCTGCAGTCAGGGACCATAGAAAGTGGAAGCATTGCTTTAAACGTGCAAAAAATTTATGCCTCTGTAGGACAGATGAATGCAGGATTTGAAACCGATGGTCTTCCGGAAAATGCGATTGTGATGATAAGTACCGGTAACCCGGATGATGCTGATAATGCCAAGGTTTATAGAAAGGGCGCAACTGGATATGAGTACATGGTAGATTTATCCGGTGCAACAGGGGCTAAAGGAGAGAAAGGGGATCCTGGTCCAAGAGGAGAAAAAGGGATTCAGGGGGATCCAGGGAAAGATGGAACGGGTGTTACTATACTGGGTTCCTATAAAACAGAAGAGGAATTGAACAGAGAACATCCAACAGGAAATGTGGGCGAATCCTATCTGGTAGATGGAAATCTATATGTATGGGACAACGTATCTGGCCAGTGGAAAAATGTAGGACGTATTCAGGGTCCGGAAGGACCGGCAGGAAAAGCAGCAACAATACGGATCGGAACTACTACGACCGGGGAGGCCGGAACAGAGGCGTCTGTTGAAAATTCGGGTACAGAAACAGAGGCGGTATTTGATTTCGAAATTCCGCGGGGTGATTCTGGAGAAGTAAAAGGGATAGAAGATATTCCGAATTCGGATATCGATTCGCTTGGAGGAGGCGCATAAGAATGATAATTGCTGTATTTGATGAATGCTCCAGACGTGTGGATATCGATGGGAAATTGATGCAATGGGATCGTGGACAAACGTTACAAATATGCGGAATGAAGATTGAAGAAAAACAGATACAGGTACATTTTACGAACCGGTGCACGGAAAATGCCTTGATTGTGATTGGAACAGTGGAAGATGGGGACATTTTCGTAAAAATTCCAAACGAATTGCTAAGAAAAAGTGGAATCATTAATGCGTATGTATATCAGACGATGCAGGAAGAAGGAAAAACAACATTTGAAGTACGGCTTGGAGTAAAAGCAAGAAAAAAACCACAAGATTACGAAGCGCCAGATGATAAACACGCATTGGAGCAGGTGTTAGAGCAACTCAATAAAAAAGGGGACAGGCTGTATCTGGAAGAAAACCGGATGCAGCTTTTTTCTGGAGAGAATCTACTCAGTGAAGTGGAACTGCCGGAAGGCGGGGGAAGCGAAACTGTGGAGATAGAGTCGATCACCAATCCGGAGATTGACGAGATTATGAAAGGAGCAGAATAAGTATGCCAAGAAAAAAAGCAACAGAAGCAGCAACATTTGCTGCAGAAAAGAAGTACCTGGATCAGGATGGACTTGCACACCTGGTACAGAAGAATGATGAGAGATACGTAAAGAAGGAGGTGGGAAAAGGTTTATCCAGCAATGATTTTTCGGATGAATACAAGAAAAAAATCGATGACCTGGCGTACACCAAGATTGCAATCAACAGTCTGACTGCCACGAACAGCAGCAACGAAATCGGTGCGACAGTTACTGCATCTGATGTAACATGGACTTTAAATAAAGAACCAAAAACACAGAAAATCAAATTTGGAGCAGAACAGGAGGAAATACTGGATAAAGCACCTCGAAAGAAATCTTATACAGGAAAGTCTGTGAAAACAAATACCAACATTGTGCTGACAGTGACAGATGAGAGGGATGCAGTTGTATCCAGAACGGTTGGCATCACGTTCCAGCCGAAAGTATACTGGGGAAAAACTAACAAGGAACAGCTGGGAAATGCCGATATCCTGGCATTGGAAGGATCCGCACTTGCAGGCGGAAGAGGGCGTACCTTTACGGTCAATGCCGGAGTTGGAGAAAAGATCGTATATGCGATTCCGTCTACATTCGGCACACCTACATTTAATGTTGGCGGTTTTGATGGTGGATTCAGGAAATTGCAGACGTTATCGTTTACGAACGCATCTGGACATACTCAGAATTATGACGTTTGGGTGTCTGTAAATACAGGTCTTGGAAACACGACAGTTACAGTAAAATAGGAGGTTTGAAAGATGGCACAGAGTATTGACGGCGGTGTTGTAATCGTCAACACCTTATCGGTAAAAAACAATGGAAATTATCCGTTGGTTATGGCAGAAAGTGTGCAGCTTACAGAGGGGAAATCCGTAGAGCAGAAAATAGGGGAACTGGAAGCAGGAGCGGGAAATGAAGTAATTACAGAAGAAGAGATTAATGGATTGTTTTAAAGAAAAGGAGAAATAGGAACATGGCAAAATTTTTAGATTTAACAGGACTTGGAACATTTAAAACAAAGATACAGGAATGGGCGGATGAAAATTTTCGTAAAAAAACGGAAAAAGTAGTATCAACAGATGTGACTTATAACGGAAAAACGCTCGATGAAGCAATCAAAAGTGAAGAATTTAAAGGAGATAAAGGAGAAACTGGAGCAGCTGGACCGCAAGGCCCAGCGGGCCCGGCTGGAGCGGTAGGAGCACAGGGGCCACAGGGCTTGCAGGGACCACAAGGCCCGGCAGGTGAAGCGTTTAAAATCGCAAAAACATTTACATCAATAGCAGAAATGAATAAAGGATTTGCGACAGATGGAGTAAAGAATGGACAATTTGTCATGATAGACACGGGAAATGTAGAGGATGCTGACAACGCCAAGTTATATGTTAAAGGAGAGTCATCTTACACATACATCACAGACTTATCAGGAGCCACCGGTATGACAGGTCCACAGGGACCTCAGGGATTGCAGGGGGCTGCTGGACCAGCAGGACCGGCAGGAGCAAAAGGTGAACAGGGGATTCAAGGACCTGCAGGAGAAAAAGGCGAAAAGGGAGAAACGGGACCACAAGGACCTCAGGGATTAAAGGGTGAGAAAGGGGACATTGGACCAATGGGACCACAGGGTCCGGCAGGCTCGGATGCAAACGTGGAAAGCATTACAAACGACGAGATAGATTCGCTGTTTACCATGTAAAGAGGGGTGGTTAAATGAAATATTTAAGCTGGACAGGTCTGCAGCATTTTTATGCTAAGTATATAGAGCCGATTAAAGAAGTGGCCAGGACTGGAAAGTATGAAGATCTGATTGAAAAGCCGGAAATTGTAAATAATACAACAACGACAGAAGCGGGGACAGTGTTGGATGGACGCGTAGGAAAAATATTAAAAAAAGAGATGGATGAAAATAAAAGATATTTCGAAGAAGACAAGAAGAAACAAGATGAAAATATATCGAACATCCGGAAAAATCTCGATCAACTGAATGAAAGAAACGTGGACAGTACTGTCAAGTGGACTACAGTCAGACAAAAAATTGTAAATATGAACGGAACAGATTTTTTTGCAATTACGACAATCAATGAGTTGATGAGTGGGAAGGTACCTGCAAATGAATTGGATCGTTTGTATATACAAGCGCAGAATGCGGACGAAAATGCAAATCAAGCCCTAGTAATCGCTACCACAATGAGAAGTAATGGGCAGGTAATTGTGAAATTAGATAGAGCAGCAAGTGGTACAATGCGGCTTTCCTTTTTCTGTGCAATGACTTATGTAGCGGAAACGAAAGAAAAATTAGAAATGCTTAAGGATGCAAAAGAAGAAGCAATGAAAACGTTGATCAATGAGTTTGATGAGGATGGAAACATGATCATCCCAGATGCAATTGATGCGAATACGTTGGATCAAAATGAACCGGCTGTTGAGATTATATAGGAGGCAGAAATGACAGATACAGTTATAGTAGCAATTATATCTCTGCTTGGCACTTTGCTTGGAAGTTTTGGAGGGACACAACTTGTTAAGTACAGGATAGAGCAGCTGGAAAAGAAGGTAGAAAAGCACAATTCTATCGTGGAAAGAACATATATTTTAGAGGAAAAAGTGAAGGTTGCAAATCACAGAATTGAAGATTTGGAAAGGAAAGGTGAGGAATGATGGAACAGATTATGAATTATGTAAAACCAGAATTGATTGTAGTAGCAGTGGTGCTGTATTTTATCGGGATGGGATTAAAACATGCACAGGCAGTAAAAGATAAGTATATACCACTTATCTTGGGTGGTCTTGGTATTGCCCTGTGTGCCGTGTGGGTGTTTGCTTCCTGTCCGATCAGTACCGGGCAGGAGATCGCAATGGCGGTATTTACAGCAATCATACAGGGAATTTTAACTGCCGGATTGAGTACATACGTGAATCAGACAATTAAGCAGATTGGGAAGAATGAATAGGATTTAGAACAGTAGGAGAGCTTGGAAACAGGCTCTCTTTTATTGTGCGACTCGAACGGGAAGGGAGGTGACAACCATGAGCGAACAGAACGAATTTGGCAGAGTATCCGTAGAAGAACTGGAAAAAGCGTTTGAGACAGAAGAGCAGGAGGAACAGAAATAATGAAAATCGGCTTAAGGGGAGGTCACTCCCCAAATTGTAAAGGTGCAATCGGTCTGATCGATGAGCAGGCAGAAGTGCGGAAGATCTACAATGAGCTTGCACCAATGCTGCAGGCGGTCGGTCATACTGTGGTTGATTGTAATTCCAACGCATCCAATGTGTCCAGCGAGTTATCTGACGGAACAAATAAGGCGAATAGTGCCGGGTGCGATATTTACGTAACTTTGCACATGAATGCGGCAGGAGCGGCGTCAGCTGGCGGCACAGAGGTGTGGTTATACGATGCATCTAACCAGACAATGAACACGATCGCAAGCAATATCTGCCAGAATTTCGCAAATAAAGGATTTGCTAACCGTGGTGTAAAGTACAGTTCGGGATACCATGATCTGAATGCATCTAATATGCCCGGTATGATTGTGGAGACATTATTTTGCACCGGCACAGATGATGTAGCCAGATACCGGAGCTTAGGAGCGAGAGGAATTGCAGAACTGATCGCAAAGGCAATCGACAGCAAAGCATCCTCAGGAAGCGGACAGGGAAATAATCAGAATACGGGAGATCAGGAAGGAGAAGAGACTATGCAGTGTATGTTTACGGTGAAAGGAAAAGGGTGTGTATATTGGATGCACGATGGAGTGGTGACGGCTTTGGGACATCCGGACGAAATGAAGATTCTGCAGGAAATCTACAAAGCAAATTACGGGCATGATATGCCAATGTACAAGTGGGATCCAAAAGGACCTTGGTATAAGAGAGCGATGGAGCCTCTGTATCGAGAACCTGTAAAAAAGATTTAACAAAATCCCCTCGGAGATCAACTCTCTGAGGGGCGAATATTGTATCATTTTCGTGTATATTTATAATATGTAAAAATATTATAGGTTATTGCTATTTGGTGGCCCGGACGGGGAGCTCGCTGCATCGATGCGGTATTTATCTCAGCGGTACACCATGCCATATAAAGAGGTGACAGCAACACTTACGGATATCGGTACATCTGTACCGATATTGCACACGTTACTTTTCAATAAAAGATGTTTCTAAAATTTCTGTTTTGAAATATTCCCCTTTTCCCGTTGCCTTTACTTTCAGCCGGATTCCTATCGGTATTGACTTCAACCATACATCAACAATATTTCCCTTATGAATCTCCATATGGTCTAGTACTTCCTTATAAACATCTTCGCTATCACCATCCAGTTCCATAATTTCATCTAAGGCTTTTATATACTTCTCCATATGATTTACCTGACGAGAATCCGACTTGTCTTTTTGTAAAGCATCTGACAGTTGTATATTCAGTTTTTCAAGTTCTTCGTTATACCACTCTGTTTGACTCTGTAAATCTTCCTTTGAAATCAGTCCATCAAGCATTAAATCAATTGCTTTTCGTTTCTTCATTTCAAGATTATCTATTTTCTTCTTGATTTTCTTTGAATCTAATTTTTTTGCTGTTGTTTTTTGAAGCTGTGAGATTTCTTTTAAAATTTCTTTTTTCAAGGAATCACGTTCTCCTTGAACAAGAGTGATACAGTAATTCATGCAAGTTTTTAAAGAACGGTCATTGATAGAAGAATTATTACAGCCGATTTCGTTTCCGTCAGCGTCTTGTTTCTTTGTACCATGATTCGCAGCGGCATAACAACGCCAAGCCTTGTAGACATCTCCGCTCATTAATTTTTTCGTGCGGCTGACATAACGGCATCCACATTCTGCACAATGAATTTTCCCACTGCACCAATAGCGGTTACTGTGCTTTGATTTCTGTTCTTCTGAAGGAGAACGTCTTTTCAATTCCTCCTGTGTCCTGTTCCACAAATCTCTGTCAATAATAGGTTCATGATGTTCTTTCAAGTAAACCATTTCCTCCTCTCCCCTGTTGTATTTCTTTGAATGAGTTAGATAATCTGGTGTGTATGTTTTCTTCTGACATAAATCCCCTACATATTTTTCATTTCTTAACACCCTAAGAATAACTACATTAGACCATAAAGCAATTCTTTTAGGTCGCATACCTTCTGTAAGAAGTTCCTTTGCAATAGTCCATGTTCCTTTTCCTTCATTTGTATATTTATGAAAAATTGCTTGCACTATCGGAACTTCTTCTTCGTTAATATGTAGTTGTCCATTCTGAACAGTATAACCTAATAAGTCTCTGCCAAATACAACACCTTTTTCCATCTGACGCTTTTGCCCCCATTTCACACGTTCCGAAGTCTTTCTGGATTCTTCCTGTGCGATACTTGCCATAATAGTTAGGCGAAGTTCTCCATCAGCGTCTCTTGTGTCGATATTATCAATAGTAAAAATAACACCGACACCTGCTGATTTAAGTTTGCGTGTATAAGACAGCGTATCCACTGTATTTCTGGCGAACCTTGCAACCTCTTTTGTTAGAATCAAATCAACATCTCCGTTTAGAGCATCCTGTATCATTTTCTTAAAGCCGGAACGTTTCTTTATCTGTGTTCCGCTGATTCCCTCATCATAGTACACTTCACTAAGTTGCCAACCCTCATGATGTGTAATATAATCAGCAAAATAACTTCTTTGGCTTAAAAGTGAATTCGTTTGGTCTTCTTTATCTGTAGATACTCTGGCATACGCCGCAACCCTTAAAATATTTTCTTTCATTGTGCTACCTCCATAAATGAAAATAGCACACCACAAGACAACCATATTGTATCAAAATCTCTTGTGATGTGCAATTTAATTTGCGTTATTTTTCATTTATCAGAGAATTTAGTTGCTCATCTGACAAAAGGGAGCGTCTATGTAATTCTTTATATATTCCGCACTTTAAGATTTTACGAAAGGATTTTTGTATCTCTATTGAAAGCATTTTACTATCCGGCTCTTTTCCAGATTCGCCAGTAGATTCTTGCATACAATTCCCCCTTTCCATGACTTATAATTACATTATGCGAAAGCCGCAAAAATGTTCCTAATCTTTCTTTTCCGCAAAAGGTAGCTTTTGCTGTTCCCCTGCTGTCAAAGTACGAAAATCTGTATCTCTTTCAAAATAAGCCTGCACAGACGGATAGATAATTTTCTTCCCCTTATCATCATAGGTTATTACTTTATGTATTCGTCTTAAAAAAGCCTCCCATGATTCTCTGTCTTCTCTTTGTGCTTCTGGATATTGTCTTTCTAAAGACCAATTTGATATTATATATATCGAATTGTAGCACGCAAATTTATTTGCATAACGACTAGGTAATTGAATCGGGTAAATATCACAATACAACAGCATTTCTTTTAATTTAAGCGATGACCGAAATTCGTCAAATGCAATGACCTGTTGACAATTATAATTATCAAATGGATGTAAATAATCTGTCACTCGATATACATTTGAATATCCATGCTTTTCTAACACGCCCCTTGTCTTTCCTGTACCCGTATGTCCGCTAATATATACAACCTCTAAATCAAGCCGAACACTATCTTTATAACGTTCTGTTAAAATGGTAGTTCTAACCTTATCTATTTTATCTATCTGCAAAATATAATCTTGATTGACCGATAAAATTTCAGCATTTGTCATATCTTCTAAAACCATTTGATAAAGTTCTGACATATCCTGCCTACGTCCTCTTGAATCCGGTGGTGGTGTTCCATATTCTTCAAAAGAGCCATCTATTTTTGTTCCATGCTTTTCATCCTGCTCCCATCTTCCCTCTTTTTTCACATACAAAATATTGTCAGAAATATTTCCTTTGCACACTTCGATATGAAATTCCGGAAAGTATCTCTTTATCATGCTAAAACGTACCCTTGAAGAAAATACAACAAAAATATGTGTATGAAATGTCGAACCCATTTCATCTGCCATACATAGGTATCGTAATGTTTTAAAGTTTGCGTGAAAAATTCCAAATATTTTTTGATGGGTATATCCCTTTTCTAAAGGATTATTACTTGTCAGTTGATATTTATACGCTTGTGTATCTATAATCATTCACTCCTTTTGTGCTTTTTGTGCAACAATAGGAACATGGCTCAAAGCCTTGAACTTCCTAGTGTTTTCCGTGTTTGTGCAAGGTTGGGTAATACTAAAGCCAACCTTTTTCCAAAGGCTTGTGGCTACGCCACCGCCTTTGGAATTTTAGATATTACGAAAGTGCCTTGACACAGATTTCCTGCATTGTCTGCATATCTTTCACTAGAGGAATCTTAATAAAGTGCAACTCTGCTCCTTGTAAAAGGAGAATTCCCTCTCCAGTTGTAAATTTGCGTTCCCCTACTTCTTCAATAAATTCTTTTGGCATAACCATTTCATAAGAACTCTTTAAAGCACTTCCAAGCACTACTATGATTCCGAAATTGATTCTTGCACCATTTTCAAATATTTTCGCATCTGCACGCTGAACCGCTATCACAATTCGTACTGCTAAACTCCGACCAAGCATTAGAATCTCACTTACCTTATTCATTGCTTCTGTCGCTTTCTTTTTATCTACTCCTTGTAAAGCTAAGATAAAAGCGGCATACTCATCAATAATTAACGTAATTCCATATCTACTGTTATCTTCTCCTGATTGTCTTCGGTGCATTTTCTCATAAACAATATTTAGTGCATCCAACACTTTTTTATACGGATAATAATGGTTGCATTTTTTTAGAAAAGCAAAACTATCATCTTGCTTAAAATCTCCAAAATAATATTCATCTTGAGGAGAACCCACTTGTACAACTTCTCGAAAGAATCGCAACAATGTATATGATTTTCCACTGCCTGACAGACCACATAAAAGTAAATGAGTATTTGTTTTTGGTGTTATGTCTGAGGTAATAGGTTCTTTTATACCATAGTCATACCACGAATCATAATCATTTCCTAAAACTATATTTCCCCTTTTATTCATACATTGTTCCTCTGTCTTCCGCTTGCAACCCTTTCCGCATATATAAAATAATCTTTTTCCCATCATTATGATTTTTCCCCCCGTATTCTAATCCCTTGCCAACAAAAGTGCCACTAAATTTTGCTTGAATATCTTTCTTCTTTTCCTCCCAAATATGCAACGGCTGATTTGTATAAAATTCCCTTATAATGATTTCTTTTTTTCTATCTTTCTTTTTACTTATTAAAATAGGGGGCTGATTCAGCATAGTAACATTTGTAAACGCAAGTAAGATATTTGTTTCATCTTTTATCGCAGTTCGTTCTCCTATGATTTGAATAGTATAAATCAATAAAATAATCGGAAAAATTATTGCGATAATATGTAAAGATATTTTAAAAACTGGAAATAAAAACTCTGCAACTTCTATCTGTACAAGCATTACATTGATTAACTTCCTTATAATAGGGAAACTTCCTAAAATCAATAAGACAAAAATATTCAAATATGGTCTTTGTATCAGTTGTTGAATCCCAAGCTTTAATCTTGACCACGTTCTTACTCTGTTATAGTGGTTATACTTTTCTTTTAAATATCTGTTTTCCATTTTTTTATCCTTTCGTTTATCTTGAAACAGAGGATGTCCCGGAAACATCCTCTGAATAGCAATATTAAATTTTGTCAATGTACTCAATTTTGCCTTTGTAATCAAATGTGATTTCTACTTTATCACCGCTTTCTAAATCTGTCGGCAATTCAACATCTACATTTGCAAAGAACTTCTCACATTTCTTTCCAATTACTCCACCTTTCTTATCTTCAAAAGCTGTGTAGAGTGTTGTTCCCTCAATCAGCTCTCCCTCCTTATTCTGAAATTTTACTGGTCTTAAACCCATAAGTGTCATCTCCATAATGACGCCCTCCTTTAATCATTGATTTTTATTTATTAAGTGATATAAGCCGCGCAACTTATGTTCTATATTCTACTCAAAAATTTAAATTTGCCTATTACATGTCATGTAGAGCCAAAAAAGCTTGTAAATAACACATTTTTTCGTGAAATACAAAAAGATACCTTTTTAAAACGCACTAAAAGCGTATCTTTTTTTACTTCATAAGTAAAAAGAAATTTTAAAAAAAAATACACACTACCGAAATAGCATGTATTTTTTACTCTATTTTCTTTTTTTCTTCTTTGCATAAGAACCAAGCCAATACTTTTTTTCTATTCCCAATCCCTTTAATATCTCATTACATTCATCAACACTCTTTCCTCTACAACGAGTCAATAGAAATGTATACGCATAATCACGTTTGCTAAAACGATTAAATTCCAATCCCAAACTATACAGCAATGCTTGCGTCATCATTAAATCCAAATTATAGCCTACGCATACCGATACTAATGTATTTCTTTGCGGAGGGTCTTTCTCATCCACCTGCTTCTTTAATCGATAAAGCATATTTGCACTCAAATGTGTTTTATCCGCAAATGACATGTAAGTTTCTCCCTCAAGAATCTCAGAAATCAATTCGCCGAAAGATTTATTGTAAGTTGTAGAGGTTTCATAATCATTCAGAAATTCGTTTTCTAATTTTATCCATTCATCATAAGAATATCCGGCAATATAATCTTTATCCATTCTGCTTACTCCTTTATTCTTTATTTTGAGGACTCTCCATATCTTGCAGAGCATATTCACAAGCCTGAATAACAAAACTTGAAAATGTCACATCTTGATTCCGTATCGCTTCTTCTATTTGCTCTATCAAATGTACTGGAAATCGAATTGTTTTATTTTCTGATTCTTTTTTATTCGGTTTTAATTGAAATGCCATTTTAAACTCCTCCTATGTTTTAGTTTATTGCATTTCATAATATAAATATGCACTTTATTTAGCATTGCATTTTGCATTGCAGTATATTATAATAATTGCAATAATCACAAATACAAAGGAGGAGAGTTTCAAAATCATGCAAAAGGAGGAGTGCATTGAATTAGTCAAATCTTTTATTGCCGAGAAACTAAATGGTAATATATGGAATTTCCTAAATTATGACTTAGACTTATTAGAGAATGATGAAAAATACGGGGGATATGACCCTGACAATTCCAAAATCGCTAATGCCATCTATTTTTTATTATGGGGCGATGAAGTTCCGAATTTAACTTTCGATGAACTGGGAAAATCTTATAGAGGAGATACCCTAAATTCTTTTCACACTTTAATGGGACACCCGACAGAAGACTTCACCAACTTTTTAGGAATCCAAAAATATACAGACAATGAGAAAATCATAGCTATGGCAAAAGAGTTTCACAAAAAATATCATACCATTGGAAATATGATGGTACTTCCTAATAATTCCTTAGAAGTTAATGGTAAAAATTATACTTTGAATACAGCTAGAAGCCTTAGTCCATGGTACGACTACTTTGACAAATTCTTATTGGAGATAAAGCAAGCCTTAACAAACCCAAATCTTATATTTGATGAAAAATCAACTAAGTTTCTCATAGAAAGGCTAGTAGGGGAAAACAGTGACTTTTTTGAAAAATATTTTCAGTTGGGAACTATGGAAAAGTTTGAGGATTTTATCCGTACTTTTTATTTAGAAAAATATGCAGACACAACAACTTTGGAAATTCCGCAAATATTTTCTCCCCATGCGTATCATTGGAATAATACATATAGCAAAGAAGAATATGAACAGTATGTAATATCCTATATACGCAAAGCAACAGAAATTATAGAATACCGTTGTTCTCGCATGATTGAAGATTTGAATACAATTTTAAAAGAAGATAATTCTTCTAGCGAAACATTCAATTTTAAAAAAATCCTAAAAAAAAGCAACCCCAAAAACAAGATTAAAATTTTTTTCTGTAAAAGTATTTCTTTTCTAAATACATTTACTAATGAAAAGTTTTCATATGTTTTACTATTTATTGCTTCAGCAATGATAGGACTAAATGCAGTAAGCATTTATATTCGTTTTTTATTAAATGATGGCTATAATACACTTCCAAGGGAAAGTTTAAATTGGCACTATGACAACGGTATAACTTACATTCTTTTTCTATCAGTCTTTTTTATTAGTGTGTCCTATAGAAAAACACATATGGGAATAAAAAAAATATTGATGACTTTCTTTGTAACATTCCAATTAGTTTTGCTAGCGTTTCCCTGTGTCTTTTATGTCGTTATGGAAATTGTCGGAAATTCTAAATGGTTAATAACAGCAATTCCAAATACTATAGATATTGTAGAATCTACAAAAGATATATTGTATTCCATTTATGCACTCATTCTTAGTATAGGGGTTATTATTCCGTGTTTTATGTTTCTGCTCGAAGAAAAATACAGAAAGTTTGTTAAATACTGGGGAATTATTTTTCTTACGTTTTTATTTGGAATTCCTGCAATTTTTAGTATCCTTTCTTACAAAATTCCTGTAATTTTGTGTGGAATTCTTATTATTGGATTTTTATTAGCAATGGTTCTAGATGATTTACATTATGCCATAAAAACTCGTTGTCCTGCCTGTAAAAAATATTCTGGATTAAAGTATATTAATACACAACTACTTAATGAAGAAAGAATTTCTGTAAAGGTAGAAAACGCAGAAAAGGATAGAAATGGAAACATTATAGGTACATATGAGCAGTATATCCCCGGAAAACGTAAAATTTTTCTAGAAACTTATAAGTGCAAATATTGCGGACATGTACAAACAAAAACTGTAACAAAAGAATTAACTTCTCTTTAGTTATTCTTTAAAACATATTTTATAGAAAGAGGTGCAACAAAATGTCTTTGTTAATCAAATTATACGACAAAATGTCTATAGTAAATATTTTTAAATGGTTTGGTATATTATTACCTGTTTTTAATATATTAGCATTATTTTCCTCTGATTACAGGGCAGAAATTCAAGGAATATCTGGTGTACTATCTTGGATTATGGCAGAAATTGTCTTTCTGTTTATTTCTTTCTGTCTTATTTATTTTGTAGTTGGCAAAAAATCTAAATGTCCTTCTTGCAAAAAGCCATTTTCATTAAAACAGACAGGTCAAGAGATTGTATCAAAAGAAAATGTTTCTGTTCTAGTTGAGAATAAAACACGCAATAGAAATGGTGAAGTTACTGGAACATCAGAACAGTATGTCCCAGGTATTAGAACTACTTACAAAGTATACTACACATGTAAGCATTGCGGAAAAGTAACTTATCAAACAGTTTCCGAAAGCCAACCAACATTATAATACAGATATTGCAGATAAGAGGTATACAATGAAAAACAAAGCAAAAATTATAAGTATTATATCCGTTGTTCTGATTTTAATTATTGGGATTGCCGGATATTTTATGTATCAAAAGGCAGAGGAAGAAAAAGCTATAAAGAAAAGCCTTAACAAAATCACGAAAACCGAAACTTCTTTTTCTAAGGTAGAAACACATGAAGAAAAATTGAATATTTTAAAATCATGTATAACCGAAATGACAGATTATAATAAATCAAAAGAAAATTTTAAGCAAGTAACTGATAAATATAAATCCGCCATTTCCTCTATGCAAGAAGTTTTTACAAAAGAATATGATTCTATCATTGAAGAAAATACTTTAAGCAACCTTGATTCTTTAGATGATATTTCTGCTATCACTAATAATAAAGACAATCTTTCTTCTTTACTTTCTACTATAGAAGCAGAAAAAGATTATGTTCTTTCTTCTAATGATGACTTTGAAAGCTATCAGCAAAAAATTACTGAATTAACAGAATCATACACAAATAGGATAACCGCCTTAGAAGAAGCTAAGAAAAAGGCTGAGGAAGAGGCTAAACGCAAGGCAGAAGAAGAAGCCAAACGTAAAGCAGAGGAAGAAGCAAGAAAAAAAGCCGAAGAAGAAAAAGCAAAAACACATTATGAAAATGAATACTTCTCCGTTGATGTACCAAAAGAATGGATTGACTGCTGGTCTGTACAAGAAGAAAAACGAGGTACTGATGGTACTATATATCACTTTAGTTATGACCCGCCAGGAGAAAACAACGGTGGCGGTGGTAGAATTTTTGTTGTTGATGCCACTTATGGTTTACCACAAAATGGACGAGTACTTAACGAAGCTTGTGAGCTTGTAGGATATACATCTAATAATTTTGGTATATTCAAAGGTATTGAAGCTGGTGCAGGATTTTTTTCTAGTGAAGCAACTCTCACATTAAAATAACAATCAAGGGATATTCCAAAAAACTGAATTGGAATATCCCTTTTCTCATTTTACTGTGTTTTCTTTTGTCAATCCCCACTTTTCAAGTGCTTACAGTAAAGGGATTGACAAAAATGTACGTTGTGGTGTGCTATTAAAGTTCTGACTGTTTCAAATGCGCAATAACGATACCAATATAGGCACGGAGGAACTGGCCCATATGGAAATGATTTGTGCCATTGTGCATCAGCTGACGAAAAATCTTTCTCCGGAAGAAATTGAGAGATCCGGGTTTGCTCCATACTATGTAGATCATACTCTGGCATTGTGGCCACAGGCTGCAAGCGGAGCACCGTGGACTGCAACCTATTTTCAGTCAAAAGGTGATCCGATTACAGATCTTCATGAAGACCTCGCTGCAGAACAAAAAGCCCGTACGACTTACGATAACATTCTCAGGCTTGTAAAAGATCCGGAAGTCTGTGATCCGATTCGTTTCCTGCGTCAGCGTGAAATCGTGCATTACCAGAGATTCGGTGAAAATCTTCGGATCGTGCAGGAACACCTGGACAGCAAAAACTTCTATGCATTCAATCCTGAGTTTGATAAAAATCCGAATTGCGGATGTAAGCGCTCATAAAAAAGCAGGCGGAGTTATGAGGATAACTCTGCCTGACTTTTTATTCGAAAGGGCATTTACTTTTTTCGGGAAGTTTTGTATAATGAAAAACGGTAGTTGCACGACGGGGTGTGGCTCAGTTTGGTTAGAGTGCACGGCTGGGGGCCGTGAGGTCGCAGGTTCGAATCCTGTCACCCCGATTGATCACAAGTTGGACACTTTGGCGAGTGTCTTTTTTTGTTCGATTTTGAAAAAGGCAATTATCGGGTGGAGAAATATTCCCGCGTCTGCTATAATCGGTAGAAGAGGAAAACAGGGGAGACAGGGAGAAGTAAGATGGAACAAAGGAAAAAAGTACTTATTACCAACCTTTATTTTCAGAAGTTTACAGGATCTGAGCTGCATGTGCTGGAGTTTGCACATCTGTTCAAAGAAAAGGGATATGATGTGGTGATTGCTGTATATAAGAAGTCTTATCCACTTCTGCAGGAGTTGGAAGAGGGGATCACAGTGATTGAATGTCAGAAAGAGGCACTCAAAGAGATGGAATTTGAGATTGTCTTTATCCAGCATTTCCCGGTGTTTGATTATCTTGTGAGCCGGTACGGATTAAAATATAAACGAATGGTTGTCTCGAAGCTGAGTGTGATCAATGCCATGGAGAATCTTCCGGTCTGTACGCAGGAAGCGGCCTTCATTCTGTGTGTCAGTCCTGAATGTGCAGATATGGTAGCCATGCAGGTTCCGGAAGGAACGAAGATACGGGTTTTTCAAAACTGTGTGGAAGCAGAGTATTTTGAAGGAAGCAGCGAGTATGCAGGATACAAAAGAGCGTTGGATAAGATCGCGATCATTTCCAATCATATCCCGCAGGAGCTTTTGGAGCTCAAGGAAAAGATGGGCGGGTATTATCAGGTGGATCTGATCGGACTTGGGTATCGCACGGAACAGGTGAATGCAGAGTTTTTGCAGCAGTATGATCTGGTCATTACGATTGGAAGAACCGTACCGAGGTGTCTTGCAATGGGCGTTCCGGTTTATGTTTATGATTATCTGGGAGGTCCCGGATATCTGACAGAAGCCAATTTCAGTCTTGCTGAGCGGAACAATTTTTCGGGAAGAGGATTTGAAAAAAAGACATCAGATGAACTGTTAAAAGAGATCAAGGAAGGATATGGCCCGGCAGGAGAGTGGCTGCCGCTCTGGCAGAAGATCGCTGCGGTGGATTATCAGTATGCCAGCCGGTTTGATGAGATGTATGAAGAACTGATGGCATCTCCGGAGCTTACAGAATGCAGGACATACTATTCGGGAATTGAAGCAGAGAGAATGAAATTCTACAGCGATATTGTGTCCGGATATATCAGTGGAAAAGAATGTCAGGAATCTAAGTGTTACTATGATATCGGAAACGGTTTCTGCGAGGAGGACAGCGAGACATGGCCGAGTATGTCAGGATATAAGATTCAAAAATCCTGGCTTCTGGAAAATGCAAAGATGATGCGCTTTGATCCATGCAATGCAGCGTGCCGTTGTGAGATCTGCAGTGTGAAGATCAATGGAAGATCTGTGGAACACGAGATGAAACCAGTCAATGCAGTTTCTACAGATCGTGGAAAGAGTCTCTTTCTGACGGATGATCCGCAGTACCTGATGGATATTCCGGAGTTGGACGGCGGACCTGCATGGCTGGAAGTAGAATACCGGTTTGATATTCTTTCCGAACAAGAGGAAAAAAACTACTATTGCGAAAAGATAAAAGATCTGGAGGAGCAGCTGACAAAAGCCCGGCATCAGTTGTGGGAAGAACGGCGCAAGGCCACTTCATTCGGAATGAAGAAAACGAGAAAGTAAGGTTTTTCTTGGATTTAAGTATAGCATGTGATATATTAAAAGGCGTTGTTGCGGGCAGGATACTGTCCGGATCTGAAAAAAGAGTCTACATAACCTGTCTGAAAACTGGGAATGTTAAGGACAGGTTACATAAGTTTTAAGAGGAGATATACAGTATATGTGTGGATTTGCAGGATTTGTAGGAGAAGTTGAGAACAGAGAACAGGTGCTGGAGAATATGATAGATACGATCATCCATCGCGGACCGGACAGTTCCGGCAAATTTGTGGATGAAGATGCGGCACTTGGATTCCGGCGTCTTTCAATCATTGATCTTTCAGAAAGCGGAGATCAGCCATTATATAACGAGGACAGAAGCAAGGTGCTTGTATTTAACGGTGAGATCTATAACTATCAGGAACTGAGAGAAGAACTGATTCAGGCTGGACATACATTTGTTTCCAATACGGATTCGGAAACTTTGATCCACGGATACGAGCAGTGGGGAGAAGAACTGGTTTACCGTCTTCGCGGAATGTATGCATTTGCAATCTGGGATCAAAAGGCAAAAAGACTGTTTTCAGCGCGGGATATTTTTGGTATTAAGCCGCTTTATTATGCGCAGATGAATGGAACATTGATGTTTGGATCAGAAATCAAATCTTTTTTGGAGCATCCGAAGTTTGATAAAGTGTTTAATGAAGATGCATTGGGAAATTACCTGTCTTTTCAGTTTGTTCCGACCAATGAGACGTTCTTTAAAGGCGTGTTCTGTGTACAGCCGGGCCATTATTTCGTTTATGAGAACGGGAAAATGACGATCAAACGGTATTTTGAACCGAATTTCACAGGAGATACGACAAAATCCTTTGAAGAAGTTGTAGATGACATTGAAAAAGTCATGAAAGAGTCTGTGGAGATGCACAAGATCAGTGATGTAGAAGTTGCTTCCTATTTGTCCAGTGGAGTGGATTCCAGTTATCTGACATATTTAGGTCAGGTGGATCGTACCTTTACCGTTGGATTCGACGAAGGAAAATACAGCGAGATTCAGGATGCGAAAGAGTTTGCAGCAAGCATCAACATGAAAAATGATGCAAAAGTCATCACTCCACAGGAATACTGGGATAATCTGTCCGATATCCAGTATTATATGGATGAACCGGTGGCAGATCCTGCGGCGATCGCACTTTATTTTCTGAGTCAGGAAGCAGCGAAGAAGGTAAAGGTAGTGCTGTCCGGAGAAGGTTCGGATGAATTGTTCGGAGGATATAATATTTACTGTGAGCCTCTGGAGCATACTTCGTTTAATAAAATTCCAATGCCGATCAGACGAATGCTTGGAAATTTTGCAGAGAGATGCCTTCCAAGAGGCATGAAAGGAAGAGGCTTCCTGATGCGTCACGGAAAAACTCTGGAAGAACGTTATTTTGCCAATGCGACGAATATTTTTACAGAGAGAGAAGCGAACCGTATTTTGAAAAAAGGCTGCAAGCCGGGAATTCAGAAGGTGACTGCACCACTGTATGAGCGCGTGAAAGACAAGGATTCTGTGACCAAGATGCAGTATGTGGATATGCATCTCTGGCTGGTACATGATATTCTGATGAAGGGGGATAAGATGGGAATGGCCAATTCTCTGGAAGTGCGTGTCCCGTTTTTGGATAAAAAAGTACTGGAGCTTGCCCAGACACTGCCGTTGCATTATAAAGTGAGAGCACCGAAGACAAAAGTGGCACTTCGCGGGGCGGCAGAAAAGGTGATCCGCAGTAAGACTGCAGAGAAGAAGAAACTGGGATTCCCGATTCCGATCCGGGTATGGCTCAAAGAAGATGCGTATTACAATCGGGTAAAAGAAATGTTTCTTTCTGATGCGGCAAAAAAATTCTTTGATACAGAGCTTCTTGTGAAAATGCTGGATGAACACAAGCATGCAAAACATGCAAATGAAAAGACAGATAACAGTCGGAAGATCTGGACTGTCTACATTTTCCTTGTATGGTATGACCGGTTTTTTGAACATGGAAAACCGGTGCATCCGGCAATGAGCGCAAGATAACCGAGTAAAATAAAAACAGGGGAGATGTTATGAGCAGCAAAACGGTACAGCCGATTCGCAGAAGAGAGCAGGGGGGAACGAAAAGCAGACGTTCTGCCAGACAGAAACGGGAGAAAAGAGAGATTGCGCAAAGCAGTGTGCCGACCACGTATTTTGATTATAATCTGATGCTGGTCATTATATTTTTGACTTGCTTTGGACTGATTATGCTCTATAGTGCCAGTGCGTACAGCGCTCAGGCGGATTTTCAGGATGACATGTCCTATTTTATCAAACAGGCAATGATCAGTGCGGGCAGTTTTGGAGTTATGTTGATCGTTTCCAGGATTGATTATCATGTTTATGGAGCTTTTTCTTTTGAAATCTATGTGTTTGCCATGATTATGATGGCGCTGGTGCAGACGCCTCTTGGAACAACGATCAATGGAGCCAGACGATGGATCCAGCTTCCGGGAAATATGACATTGCAGCCATCTGAGATTACAAAGATCGCGATTATTTTGTTTATTTCCTGTGAGATCTGTAAGATGGGAAGAAAAGTCAATGACTGGCTTGGAATCCGGAGACTTCTGATCTATGGCGGGGTGGCAGCAGGTGGAGTGTTTATTCTTACAGACAACTTAAGTACTGCCGTGATCGTAATGGCGATTACCTGTGTCTTGATTTTTGTGGCACATCCGAAGACAAAGCCGTTTTTGATGATCGCTGCCATCGGAGCAGGAATTTTGATCGTGATAGTGGCCATACTTGCGGTTTATGCGACGAACAGTGATAATTTCCGAATCGGAAGAATCACAACATGGCTGGATCCGGAAGGGCACTCGGATGGCACCGGCTTCCAGGTGCTTCAGGGACTGTATGCGATCGGATCCGGGGGATTCTTCGGAAAAGGTCTTGGAAACAGCACGCAGAAGCTTGGTATGATCCCCGAAGCGCAGAATGATATGATTCTGAGCGTTATCTGCGAAGAACTTGGCGTTTTCGGAGCAATCGTAGTATTGATCCTGTTCGGACTTCTTCTATATAGATTGATGTTTATTGCAAGAAATGCACCGGATCTGTACGGCTCACTGATCGTGACCGGAATTTTTGCACATATCGCGCTGCAGGTGATCTTAAATATCATGGTTGTAACGAACATGATCCCGACAACGGGTGTTACGCTTCCGTTTGTCAGTTATGGAGGAACTTCGGTTCTGTTCCTGATGACGGAGATGGGACTTGCCCTGAGTGTATCCCGGAGAATTAAGCTTCAGACAGAATAGGAAAAGCAAAAGATATAAAAATGTCTTTTCATCCGACACAAAGTGTGGTATATTAAGTAACGTAGTATTGAAAACCACATATAATAGATGGTGGAAAAAGAAAGTGTGGTTTGGGAGGAAAGACATGAGCTATAAAGTAATTGTTGACAGTTGCGGAGAATTTACGCCGGAGATGAAAGCAGACGGAGGATTTGAACACGTTGCTCTCGGAATTCAGATAGAAGACACTCAGTGGACAGATGATGACAGCTTGAAGCAGGAAGAGCTGCTTTTAAAGATTGCAGAAAGTACATCCTGTGCGAAGACATCCTGTCCGTCTCCGGAAAGATATATGGAAAGTTATCACTGCGATGCCGAACGTATTTATGTGGTGACACTATCGGCAGAATTGAGCGGATCATATAACAGTGCGGTTCTTGGAAAAAATCTGTATGAAGAAGAATATGGGGAAAAACAGATTCATGTATTTAATTCACGCTCCGCTTCAGTAGGAGAGACTTTGATCGCATTGAAGGTTCAGCAGTGTGAAAAGGCCGGGATGACGTTCGAAGAAGTTGTGGAAAGTGTAGAGTGTTATATTGAGGAGCAGCACACTTATTTTGTACTGGAGAATCTGGATACTTTAAGAAAGAACGGAAGACTTACGGGAATCAAATCACTGGTAGCGGGAGCCTTGAATATCAAACCGATCATGGGATCTACTCCGCAGGGAACGATCTGTCAGAAGGAAAAAGCGAGAGGCATGAAAAAAGCACTTGTGAAGATGGCGGACTGCGTGGCAGCAGATGTGGTCAATGCAGGAGATAAGATTCTGGCTATTGCACACTGTAACTGTGAGGAGAGAGCAAAAGAAGTGCAGCGCCTTTTAAAAGAACGGTTTGCAGTGAAGTCCAGTTTTATCGTAGATACATCCGGGATCAGTACGGTTTATGCCAATGACGGAGGAATTATTGTTGTAGTTTAGAGTCGGATGTGGTACACTATGTAGAAAGAGTGCAGGACAGAAGCTGTCAAATACATAGGGGACAAAGGAGCTTTTAGATATGAGTCAGGAAAAAGTAGACCGCTATAAACAGGAAAAGGCGAATCGGAAGAAGAACATGAAAAAGCAGCGCATTATGAACATTGTCAGAAAGTGTGTACTGTCACTGGCTGCATTGGCATTGGTGGGATGGCTCGGATATTCCGCATATGTGTCTCATGAGTCAAAGCAGGAACGGGAAGTGGCAGAAGTGAATTATGATGCGGTGAATAATTATCTGAGCGGACTTGGCGAATAAAAGAATAAAGAATGATATGAGAACAGGTTTTGGAAGCCTGTTCTTTTTTTAACCAAATTTTTACAGAATTGTGACATAGATGTGAAAAATGTGAAAAAAGGGTTGAAAAAGGGGGCGTGGTGGTTTACAATGGTTTCAAGTGGTAGGAAGTGGTGAATAGTGGCATAAAGTGGGGCGAAAGTGGAGTCCTGCTTTTAGAAGGGATTCCAGATGTTATTAGGAGAGTTTAATCATAGTATTGATGAAAAAGGCCGACTCATCATTCCAGCCAAATTACGAGATGACTTGGGAGAAAGCTTTGTGATCTGTAATGGCTTGGAAGGGTGTCTTTTTGTGTATTCTCAAGACGAATGGAATCAGTTTGTTGCTGAATTAAATACCTTACCACGGATGAACAAGGATGCCAGAATTTTCAAGCGTTATTTTTTTGGAAGTGCTTCTGAAGGCAGCTTTGACAAGCAGGGGAGAGTTTCTGTACCTGCATCACTTCGAAAAGCTGCACATCTGGAGAAGGACGTTGTCCTGGTGGGAGTTCAGGACCGCGTGGAGATCTGGGATAAAGCACTTTGGGAAGAGCGCAGTATGGTCAGTGAAGAAGATCTGGATGCGATTGCAGAACGTATGGAGGCGATCGGTATCCGAATTTGATTCTGGACAGAGAGTGAATGGAGGATTCTATGGCATTTAAACACACATCAGTTTTACTTGAAGAGACAGTAGATGGTCTGAAGGTGAAGCCGGATGGCATCTATGTAGACGCGACACTTGGCGGGGGAGGACATGCATATGAAGTCGCAAGCCGCTTAAGTGACAAGGGGAGATTTATAGGAATAGACCAGGACGCCGACGCGATTGAAGCGGCGGGCGCCAGATTATCCGGTTTCGGGGAGAAAGTAACAATAATCCGGAGCAATTATTGTGATATGAAACCGAGGCTCCATGAAATAGGAATTGACAAGGTAGACGGGATTGTAATCGATCTGGGAGTGTCTTCATATCAGTTAGATACGGCGGAGCGCGGTTTCTCTTACCGCACAGATGCGCCGCTTGACATGCGGATGGATCAGAGACAGACTACGACAGCAAAAGACATTGTCAATGACTATAGCGAAGCGGAACTTTACCGTGTCATCCGTGATTATGGAGAAGATAAATTTGCAAAGAATATTGCAAAACACATTGTGATGGAGCGCGGAAAGCATCCAATTGAGACAACAGGACAGTTAAATGAAGTTATCAGAAGAGCCATTCCGATGAAGTTTCAGAAAACATCCGGACATCCGTCCAAAAGGACATTTCAGGCAATCCGGATCGAGCTGAACAGAGAGTTGGATGTACTTCGGGAGACTCTGGATGATATGATCGATATGCTGAATCCGGGAGGCCGGATCTGCATTATCACGTTTCATTCTCTGGAAGATCGGATTGTAAAAAGTGCATTCCGAAAGAATGAAAATCCGTGTACCTGTCCAAGCCACTTTCCGGTTTGTGTATGTGGAAACATATCGAAAGGAAAAGTGATCACAAGGAAACCAATTCTTCCTTCCGAGGAAGAGTTGATGTATAACAGCCGTTCAAAAAGTGCCAAACTTCGCATTTTCGAACGAAGCTGAAAAAAATGAGGGTGAGTATCTGAAAAAATAAAATCTGCCGGGAAGGGGAGAGCCCGGCAGATTGTACGTGGAAAGGGGCAGACCAAATGGCTGCAGGAAAGAGAACTACATACAGAAGACAATCTAATACAGGAAACAGATCTGGACAGTTCTACGTCTATGGAAATGTAGCGCATCAGCCGAAGGTATTGCCAAATCAGGAGAAACAAGCAGTGGAAGTACGTCCTAAAAAACGGACAAGCAGTCAGGTGAAAAAGAACCGCAGGCGTGCATTGGATATGAGCCCGATCTATACAGGGTTTTTGACAGTGGCGGCTGTTTGTGCGGTTTTCATCTGTGTCGTATATCTGCAGCTCCAGTCAGAACTCGTGCAGAGGTCAGAAAATATCACGGCTCTTCAGGAAGAGCTGTCGGATCTGACAGAGGCGAATGATACGGCATACAATGCGGCAGCAGATTCTGTGAATCTGCAGGAAATCCGGGACAAAGCAATGAATGAACTTGGCATGGTATATGCGGCGAATGGGAATGTGGTGGAGTATAACAGCCCGACCAGTGATTACGTGAAGCAGTATAATGAGATACCGTCTGACGGGATTCTTGCAAAGTCAAAGGACGTGTCAAAATAGGAAGATGTAATGACAAGAAGACGAAGAAAAAATCCATTTCAATTTTTAACAAAAAAATTTCCGAAAAGGATGCAAAAGAAGCTGGTAATGCTGTTTGTGGCAATTATACTGGCTTTTGTTGTTCTTATCGGAAGAATCACGTATATCAATGTATTCAAAGGTGGAAAGTATACCAGGATCGTTCTGAACCAACAGCAGTATGGAAGCAGGACCATTCCGTATAAACGAGGAGATATCGTGGACCGGAACGGAACAAAAGTGGCGACCAGTGAGCGTGTGTATAATGTGATCCTGGATGTGATGGTTGTGACAGACGAGGGAGAGAGTGATAAGTATATCGATTCCACACTGGACGTTTTAGAAGAATGCTTTGGCATTGACAGTGAAGAAGTAAGGGATACGATCAAGGCAAATCCGGACAGTCGTTATGAAGTTTTAAAAAAAGGTGTTTCCTATGAAGATGCCAAGAAATTCCAGGAAATTGACAAGGATGATGAAAAATATCCGAATGTTCAGGGAGTCTGGCTGGAGGATGATTACCAGCGTACATACCCTTATAACAGTCTTGCAAGTGATGTGATCGGATTTTCTGTATCCGGAAATCAGGGAGCAATCGGCATTGAAAGTGCGTACAATGATATTCTTAACGGTACAGACGGAAGAGAATATGGATATTTTGACAGTGCTTCTTCAGTAGAACGTACTGTGAAAGCGGCAAAGAACGGAAATACGGTAGTGTCCACGATTGACGTTACACTGCAGAGCATTGTAGAAAAATATATTCTGGAATTTAATGAGGTACACAAAGGGGAAGAACGAGAGGATGAGCCGGGAAGTAAGAATACGGCTGTGATCATAATGGATCCGAACAGCGGAGAGATTCTTGCAGAGGCTTCGTACCCGAACTTTAATCTGAATAATCCAAGAGATCTGACGCCGTGGTATACGACGGAAGCGTTGGCAAAAATGTCAGATGATGATAAGCTGAATGCAATGAACAATCTCTGGAGAAATTTCTGCGTCAGTGATGCCTTTGAACCGGGATCAACAGCCAAGCCGTTTACTTTGGCCACAGGTCTGGAGACCGGAGTTTTGACCGGTCAGGAAACCTATGTATGCCAGGGGGGTACATGGAAAGGTGACTGGTATATTCAATGTCACAATACGTCAGGGCATGGGACAGAGAATGTAGATCAGGCAATCGCCAATTCCTGCAATGTGGCTCTGATGGCTATGGCCGATAAGATCGGAGTGGAAGATTTTATCCGGTATCAGCATATCTTTGGGTTTGGAGAGTACACGGGAATTGATCTGCCGGGAGAGGCGTCCACAGAAAATCTGATCTTTACTGCAGAGAATATGGGAGAGACAGATCTTGCAACGTCTTCCTTTGGGCAGAGTTTCAATGTAACGATGACACAGATGGTGTCGGCATTTTCTTCTCTGATCAATGGCGGGTATTATTATCAGCCTCATGTGGTGAAGCAGGTTCAGGATGAAAACGGAAACGTGATTGAAACAAACGATCCGACTTTGCTTCGAAAAACGGTATCAAAACAGACTTCTGACCGTGTCAAAGAAGCGCTTCGCGCGGTAATGACAGACGGAACCGGAGTTCCGGCAAATGTAGAGGGATACGACATTGGCGGAAAAACCGGAACAGCGGAGAAGCTTCCGCGAGGGAATGGAGACTATCTGCTTTCTTTTATTGGATATGCACCACAGGAAAATCCGGAAGTTGTGATCTATGTGGTCATCGATGAGCCAAATGTGGAAAATCAGGAATTAAGTTCGTATGTTCTGGAGCTCTCACAGAAGATCATGGCGGAAGCATTTCCGTATCTGAACATTACAAGAAACGGGGATGCACTGCCGGAGGACAGCGGTGTAAGAGAAGACGTACAGCAGGATTTCGATGAGAACTACGAAGATACCTACAGTAATCAGGATGGCGCCTATATCGATCCGAACTACCAGCCGGATTATGATAGCTGGGCAACATCTCCGGAATCATCGGAAACAACAGAATAAAACAGGAATAACCTTGCAGAAGAGAAAATATGTTGTATAAAGTCTTCTGTAAGGTTTTTTTATGAAAAATAAAACGTATCATAAAAAGAAAATTCTGGTAGTGTTTACCTGTGCGTTTCTGATTTTGACAGGTTTGATCGGGCGGCTGGTCTATCTGATGGTGTTTGATGCCGAGTATTATCAGAAACGAGCCGAGGATCTGCATAAACGGGAACGTAAGATCAAGGCAGCCAGAGGAGAAATAGTGGATCGAAATGGCGTTGTGCTTGCTACAAACAAAACAGTGTGTACGATTTCTGTGATCCACAGTCAGATCAAGGAACCGGAACGGGTGACGGAAATTCTCGCAAAAGAGCTTGAAATGGATCAGGCAGAGGTGAGAAAGCGAGTGGAGAAGGTCTCTTCCATGGAAAAAGTAAAAACCAACGTGGAAAAAGAAGTGGGAGATAAGATCCGGGAGTATAATCTGGATGGAGTCAAGGTGGATGAAGACTATAAGCGATATTATCCGTATGACAGCCTGGCATCCAAGGTGCTTGGATTCACAGGAGGAGACAATCAGGGGATTATTGGTCTGGAAGTGAAATATGAAGAGACATTAAAAGGCAGCAACGGAACCATTCTCACGACAACGGATGCAAGAGGAATTGAACTGGATGCGGTCGCGGAAGACCGGATCGAGCCTGTGGCCGGCAAAACGCTGGAGATCAGTATGGATTATAATATTCAAAAATATTGTGAGCAGGCGGCTGAAAAAGTCATGCGGGAAAAACAGGCGGACGGAGTGTCGATTTTACTGATGAATCCGCAAAACGGAGAAATTCTGTCCATGGTCAATGTACCGGAATTTAATCTCAATGATCCGTTTGAATTGAATACAGGAGAAGAACCGGAAGGAGAAAAATTGCAGGATGCGTTAAATGCAATGTGGAGAAATCGATGTATCAATGATACGTATGAGCCGGGATCCACATTTAAGATCATTACGTCTGCAGCCTGTCTGGAAGAGGGAGTCGTGACGCCTGAGGATACCTTTTCCTGTCCGGGATACCGCATGGTAGAAGACAGAAGAATCCGGTGTCACAAAGTGGGCGGACATGGCAGTGAAACCTTTGTTCAGGGAATTCAGAATTCCTGCAATCCGGTGTTTATCGATATTGGTCTGCGTCTCGGAGCAGAGCGGTTTTATGACTATTTTCAGCGATTCGGACTTCTGGATCTGACGGGGATCGATCTGCCGGGAGAGGCGGGAACCATTATGCATCAGGTGCAAAATATCGGTCTGGTGGAGCTTGCCACTATCAGTTTTGGACAGTCATTTCAAGTTACGCCGGTTCAGATGGCAGTGACAGTCAGTTCCATTATCAATGGAGGGCGAAGAGTTACCCCGCATTTCGGAAAGGCCGTTCTTGACAGGGAAGGAAATGTGCTGGAAACATTGTCCTATGAAGAAAGATCAGGTGTGGTATCAGAGAAAACATCGAAAACGATGCAGACACTTTTGGAGGGAGTTGTTGCCAATGGTTCCGGGAAAAATGCATATATCGAAGGATATTCTATCGGCGGAAAAACAGCCACCTCTCAGACACTGCCGCGAAGTGCGAATAAGTACATTTCTTCCTTTATCGGATTTGCACCGGCAGAGGATCCGCAGGTACTGGGAATGGTAGTGATCCATAATCCGCAGGGGATTTATTATGGAGGAACGATCGCCGCACCGGTCCTTCGCAGTATTTTTGACAATGTCCTTCCATATCTCGGGATTGAAAAACAGTAGGTAATGCGGTATACTAATTGAGATATTGAAACAAAAGAGATGAAGAGGTGGAAGTATGAGTTATCATGTAGTAATACCGGTATTGGTATCGTTTGCTTTGAGCCTGGTGCTCGGACCGATCGTAATACCATTCCTTAGAAAACTGAAAATGGGACAGACAGAACGGGAAGAGGGAGTACAGTCTCATTTGAAGAAGGCAGGAACGCCGACCATGGGAGGAATTATTATTCTGGCCAGTGTCGTTATCACGTCCCTGTTTTATGTAAAAGATTATCCGAAAGTGATTCCGATCCTGTTTCTGACGCTTGGTTTTGGTCTGATCGGATTTCTGGATGATTATCTGAAGGTTGTGATGAAACGTTCAGACGGTCTGTATCCGAAACAGAAGATGGCACTGCAGCTGGTGGTGACAGCAATTTTTGCATATTACGTGTTTAAAGTGGCAGACATTCCGATGTCTATGCTGATTCCGTTTTCCGGTGGAAAATACTGGGATATCGGCTGGCTGGCAGTTCCGCTTTTATTTATTGCAGTGATCGGTACTGTAAACGGAACGAATTTTACAGACGGACTGGACGGACTGGCATCCAGCGTGACGGTTCTGGTAGCTACGTTCTTTACGGTGGTTGCTATTGGAACAAAGAGCGGAGTAGAGCCGATCACCTGTGCGGTTGTAGGTGCGCTCCTTGGATTTTTATTGTTTAATGTATATCCTGCGAGTGTGTTTATGGGAGACACCGGTTCTCTTGCACTGGGCGGTTTCGTGGCAGGAACGGCATATATGATGCAGATGCCGTTGTTTATCATGATTGTAGGGCTGATCTATCTGGTGGAAGTGGCATCGGTGATGATCCAGGTTACATATTTTAAGAAGACCGGTGGAAAGCGTTTCTTTAAAATGGCACCGATCCATCATCATTTTGAATTGTGCGGCTGGTCAGAGACAAGAGTTGTGGCAGTATTTTCAATTGTGACTGCACTGCTCTGTCTGATCGCATTAATGGGGGTATAGACATGAAGTTTAAAGACAAAAAAGTACTGGTGTTTGGTTCCGGTATCAGTGGTGTTTCTGCTGCGGCTCTGCTGCTGCAGGAAGGTGCAGAAGTCGTATTGTATGATGGGAATGACAGGCTGGATGCGGCAGGAATCAAAGAACAGATCGAAGGACAGGCAAAGGGGAGCGTAAGCGTTGTTCTCGGAGCATTTCCCGAGGCGCTTCTTTCAGAGCTTTCTCTGGTTGTGATGAGTCCGGGTGTTCCGACAGATTTACCATCGGTGAATCAGATGCGGGATGCAGGGATTCCGATCTGGGGTGAAATTGAACTGGCATATGTCCTTGGTAAAGGGGATGTGCTGGCGATCACCGGAACAAACGGAAAGACGACAACGACAGCACTGCTTGGTGCAATCATGAAAAATTTCCGGGAAAGCACATTTGTTGTAGGCAATATCGGCAATCCTTACACGAGCGTTGTGCGGGAGACAAAGGATGATTCTGTTATTGTGGCAGAGATGAGCAGTTTTCAGCTTGAGACGATTCACACATTCTGTCCGAAAGTCAGTGCGATTTTGAATATCACACCGGATCATCTGAACCGTCATCACACGATGGAAGCTTATATCGAAGCCAAAGAGCAGATTGCAAAAAACCAGACAGAAGAAGATGTCTGTGTTTTGAATTATGAGGATGATGTGACTAGAAAATTCGGGGAAAGAGTCAAAGCGCAGGTGATTTATTTTTCCAGCCGCCGCAGACTGGAAAAAGGAATTTATCTGGAAGATGGCAATATCGTCTATTGCAGAGAAAATCCGGAGAAAGTCTGTCATGTGGATGAATTAAAACTGCTTGGAATGCATAATTATGAAAATGTAATGGCAGCTGTGGCTATGGCGGCAGCGTATCACGTTCCGATGGAGATCATCCGTAAGACCATTCGGGAATTTACGGCAGTGGAACATCGGATCGAGTTTGTGGCAGAAAAGAACGGGGTTGCATATTACAACGACTCCAAAGGCACAAATCCGGATGCTGCGATCAAAGGAATCCAGGCAATGAACAGACCTACATTTTTGATCGGCGGAGGATATGACAAGGATTCTTCTTATGATGAGTGGATTCAGTCTTTTGACGGTAAGGTAAAAAAACTGGTGCTTCTCGGAGCAACAAAAGAGAAGATCAATGAGACAGCAAAAAGGCTGGGATTTACAGATACGATTCTGGCAGATACGTTTGAAGAGGCAGTCAATATCTGTGTAGAACAGGCAGAACCCGGAGATGCAGTTCTTTTGTCTCCGGCGTGTGCAAGCTGGGGAATGTTTAAAAATTATGAAGAACGCGGAGATAAATTCAAAGAACTTGTAAATCAATTATAAGGAGTGGATCTGCGTTGAAGCATCCGGCAAAAAAGCAGCGGTATGATTATACTCTGCTTGTGGTGGTATTGCTCCTGGTCGGGATCGGTCTGATACTGCTATACAGTACCAGCGCCTATAATGGCCGGGTAAAGTTCCATGATTCTTTTTACTATTTGAAAAAGCAGGGATTTGCGACAGCGTTGGGACTGGCAGGCATGTTTATTGTGGCAGGGATCGACTATCACAGGTGGATTCCTTTTGCAAAGCTAGGATATGTCACTGCAATCGTTCTGTCTGTAGCAGTCATGTTTATAGGAGATGAGTACAATGGGTCCAAAAGATGGCTGTCTTTGGGACCCATTTCTTTTCAGCCGTCTGAGTTTGCGAAAGTGGCAGTCATTTTATATTTGTCCTGCGTAATCTCAAACCAGGCAAGAAAGATGGAAAAATTTACAACACTTGTCAAAGTTATGCTGCCAGTTCTTCCTGTGGTAGGCCTGGTAGGTGCAAGTAATCTAAGTACGGCCATTATTATCCTGGGAATTGCGGCAGCACTTGTTTTTGTGGCAAGTCCGAAGTATGCCCAGTTTCTTGGAATGGGTGCGGCAGCGGCAGGGTTTATGGGGATATTTCTGGCACTGGAAAGTTATCGTCTGGAGAGACTTGCAATCTGGAGAAATCCGGAAAAGTATGAAAAAGGGTACCAGACACTGCAGGGACTTTATGCCATCGGTTCCGGAGGACTGTTTGGAAGAGGGCTTGGAAAAAGCGTACAGAAGCTGGGATTTCTGCCGGAAGCCCAGAATGATATGATTTTTTCTATCATCTGTGAAGAACTGGGACTGGTCGGAGCAAGCCTGATCATTTTACTGTTTCTGATTCTGATCTGGCGCTTTTTTGTGATCGCAACACATGCGAAGGATCTGACCGGTGCCTTGATCGCAACAGGAGCGATGGCGCATATGATGATCCAGGTGATCTTGAATATTGCTGTTGTGACGAATAGCATTCCCAATACCGGGATCACGCTCCCCTTTATCAGCTATGGGGGAACTTCGGTGGTATTTCTGCTGTTGGAAATGGGGCTTGTGTTAAGTGTGTCTAATTTGGTAGAATAAGCAGAGAAAGAAAAGGAGGAAGCCTTATGAAACAAAAGAAAAAGAAGATTCGAATGGCGGCACTGATCACAGTCCTGTCGGTACTTGTGTTATTTTTTGCGGTATTTCTTCTGTTTCAGACAAGGAAGATCGAGGTGACCGGAAACCAGTACTGTCAGGACGAAGAACTGGTAAAATGGGTTCAAAAAGACAAGTATGCATTCAACTCCATCTATATCTGGTGGAAGTATAATTATGGAGATGTGACAAAGCCGGCAGCGATCGAATCCGTGAAAGTTTCAATTAAAAACCCATGGACGGTCGTGATGAAGGTAAAAGAGAAGGAGTTTCTTGGTTATTTTGATTACCAGGGAGAGTTTTTGTATTTTGATGAGGAGGGAACAGCTGCGTTAAAGACAACGGAAGTGATTCACGGGGCGCCATTTATCGAGGGATTGGAGCTTAATACCAAAAAAGTGAAAATGAACAAAAAACTCCCGGTCACAGATCAGGATATTTTTGAACGTATCGTGGAGGTGACAAGACTTTCCAACAAATATGAACTTTCTTCCGACCGGCTTACCTGCAGTGACGGAGGAGTCAATCTGATTTTCGGAGTGGTCACAGTGCAGCTGGGAAAAGGAAACTATGAGATGAAGATCGCACAGATTTCGCCGATCCTTGAGAAGCTTAATGAAAAGTTTGCGGGGCAGGCAGGTGTACTGCACCTGGAGAATTATGAAACGGCCGGTACTTCCGTGCGTTTTGTGCCGGAGAAAGCAGCGGAAACAGAAGTAGATGAGGGCCAGGACGCCGGACAGACGGACGAAAATCAGTCAGGAGAATCTGAAGCTGCACAGACGGATCAGACATCTGAAGCAGGAACCGGTGAAGGAGAAACAACTGAATAAAAAAAACATAAAATACACAAAAATCTATTGATTATTTGCGTGAAAGACTATATTATATACTTATTGAATTCTATTGTTCATACATATTTATGATGGGATGTATAAAATAAGTTGATAGGACGACGAAGGAGGAACTACCCTTGTTAGAGATTAAGACAAACGAATCAGAAGCAGCTGCAAGAATTATTGTTGTCGGAGTCGGCGGAGGCGGTAACAACGCGGTAAACCGTATGATCGATGAGCAGATTGCAGGTGTAGAATTTATAGCAGTGAATACAGATAAACAGGCACTGCAGTTATGCAAAGCACCAACATTGATGCAGATTGGCGAGAAGCTTACAAAAGGACTTGGTGCGGGAGCACAGCCTGAAGTAGGTGAGAAAGCAGCAGAGGAGAGTGCAGAAGAGATTTCCGCAGCACTCAAAGGCGCTGACATGGTATTTGTCACCTGTGGTATGGGTGGTGGAACCGGAACAGGAGCAGCTCCTGTAGTCGCACGTATCGCAAAAGAGCAGGGCGCACTGACAGTTGCAGTTGTGACAAAGCCGTTCCGTTTTGAATCACGTACAAGAATGGCGAATGCACTGGCTGGTATTGATAAATTAAAAGAGAATGTAGACACGATGATCGTGATTCCGAATGATAAACTTCTGGAAGTAGTAGATCGCAGAACGACAATGCCGGAAGCATTGAAGAAAGCGGATGAGGTTCTCCAGCAGGGTATTCAGGGTATCACAGACCTGATCAACGTACCTTCTCTGATTAACCTTGACTTTGCAGATATTCAGACAGTTATGAAGGATAAGGGAATCGCACACATCGGTATCGGTGAGGGACGCGGTGATGACAAGGCTCTGGAGGCAGTAAAACAGGCTGTTGCCAGTCCGCTGCTTGAGACAACGATTCAGGGAGCATCACACGTTATCATTAATATTTCCGGTGATATCACTCTGATGGATGCATCTGATGCTGCTGATTATGTACAGGAACTTGCAGGAGAGAATGCAAATATTATCTTCGGTGCGATGTATGATGATACAAGATCTGATGAAGCTACAATTACAGTTATTGCAACAGGACTTCACAATGTGGGTGGAAGTGCATCCAAGTTAAAAGCAAGACTGGAAGGACAGCAGAAGATGGGATCTATTCTTCCAAATGCGGACAAGTTTGCAAGAACACCGGCAGCAGAGTACGGTGCAGGAAGAACAACAACAGGAAATTCCACAATCCCGACCCTTCAGGGACAGGGAAGAGTGCCTTCAAGCACAGTAAAAGAGCAGTCCATTAAGATTCCGGATTTCTTTAAAAAATAATAAAGTCAGTTTGGGACAGGTTTCGACAAGAGACCTGTCCTTTTTTCCTTTTCACACGATTGTTGTCGAAATAAAGTCTGTTTCTCTGTCAGTTTCTGACAAATTTTCAAAATGATTCTGATTATAATAAATCTTGTTTGAGTGCCAAATCGATTTAGTACCAACGAGAAAGAGGGTGGAACATGTACTATGAAGTATACATAGATGTCATGTTTTTGGTGAATTTTATGATGGACGTCCTTATCCTGTTTTCTGTAAAAGCCTTGATGAAAATGCCGGGCAGTATGAAAAGAGTGATTGCAGGCGGTCTGGTCGGATCAGGGCTTTCCTGCCTGGTGGTAATTTTGCGGCTGCCCGTGGGAATCACAATGGCAGTGCTTCATATGCTTGTCAGCAGCGGGATGGTGGTATGCGGTCTTAAAATTCGCAGCTTTTCGGAATTTTTGAAGTGTTATATTTTATTGTATTTTGTTTCCGTTTTGATCGGCGGGATTCTGGGAATGTTAAAACCCTATGTGAAATACACAAGTCTCTATTTTGCTGTTGTGATTGGCTGCTATTACACAATCCGCGCGGTCTGGGAGTTTTTGTGCCGGCTTCAGAAGGAGGAACTTAAGCTCTGCCGGATCATCTTGTATCAGGAAGGAAGCTGCTGTGAGATACGCGGGCTTTGGGATACCGGAAATGTGTTGAAAGATCCATTGAGTGAAAAGCCGGTATGTATTTTAGAACAAAGCACAATAGAAAAGCTGACCGGGGAGAAGGAAAACTTGAAAGGGTTTCGTCTGATTCCATATCGGACAGTAGGAAAAAGCGGTGTCATGCCGGTATTTGAATTAGAGAAAATGTATATTGTACAGAAAAAACAGTGGATTTATCATCCACTGGTCGGAATATGTGAAGAACAGATATCAGAACAGGGGATGTATCAAATGATCATCAACCCTGAAATATTAGGAGGAAGAGAAAATGGTTGTAAAAGTAGCAATGCCGCAGCAGTTTAAATTAAAAGTAGTACCCAGTCTGAAAGGGCTGCTGTTTCCAAATCAGAAAGAGGTTCATTACATCGGAGGTTCTGAAGTGCTGCCGCCTCCATTGGAGACAGAACGGGAAACAGAGGTGATCAGAAGACTCGGATCAGAATATGATCAGGAAGCGAAAAAAATGTTAATTGAGCACAATCTGCGTCTGGTCGTGTACATAGCAAAAAAATTTGATAATACCGGAGTGGGAGTAGAGGATCTGATTTCAATCGGAACAATCGGTCTGATCAAAGCGATCAACACATTCAATCCAACCAAAAAGATCAAGCTTGCCACCTATGCATCCCGCTGTATTGAAAATGAAATACTGATGTATCTGCGAAGAAACAGTAAGACTAAAATGGAAGTTTCCATTGACGAGCCTTTAAACGTGGATTGGGACGGCAACGAACTGCTGTTGTCTGATATCCTCGGAACAGAGGAGGATACCATCTATCGGGATCTGGAAACGGAAGCGGAGAGAAAGCTTCTGGTGCGTGCCATCAACCAGTTATCCAGTCGGGAAAAGCTCATTGTTAAGATGCGTTTTGGTCTGGATAATCCCGATGGAATCGAAAAAACTCAGAAAGAAGTAGCAGATTTACTGGGAATTTCACAGTCATACATTTCCCGTCTGGAGAAGAAGATCATGCAGAGATTGAAGCGGGAAATCGTGCGTTATGAGTAAATTAGAAGAATCCTCAAAAAGTGCTTTCACTCCGTAAAAAAGGTGTTATAATGAGAAAAAAGGGTGGTGAAGCTATATGAAACTTACATTTATAGGAGCAGCCCATGAGGTGACCGGAAGTTGTCATTTGCTGCAGGCAGCGGGGAAAAATATTTTAATTGACTGTGGTATGGAGCAGGGACCGGACCTGTATGAAAACCCGGGACTTCCCATTGCAGCGGGAGAAGTGGACTATGTATTTTTGACACATGCACACATCGATCATTCAGGTCTTTTGCCCCTTTTGTGCAAGAATGGATTTAAAGGGCAGATATTGACCACATTTGCCACAGCGGATTTATGTAACATTATGCTTCGTGACAGCGCGCATATTCAGGAATTTGAAGCTGAATGGCGCAACCGGAAAGGAAGACGTGCCGGAGTGCCGGAGTTTGAGCCGCTTTACGTGATGGCAGATGCAGAGGCTGCGATCAATCTTTTCGTTCCATGTGGATATGGAGAACGGCTTCATATTTGCGATGGGGTGGAAATCCGGTTTACAGATGTCGGCCATTTGCTTGGTTCGGCAAGTATTGAGGTCTGGATTACCGAAGGTGAGATTAGCAGGAAGATCGTATTTTCAGGAGATGTGGGGAATGTGGATCAGCCGATCATCAAAGATCCAAGGTGTACGGATACCGCAGATTATGTGGTAGTGGAATCCACCTATGGAAACCGGGTACATTCTTCGGAGAAGATAGATTATGTTTCTGAATTTACGAGAATTTTGAAAGAAACTTTTGATGCAGGCGGTAATGTCGTGATCCCGTCATTTGCAGTGGGACGTACGCAGGAGATGCTGTATTTCATCCGGGAGATCAAAGAACATGGACTTTTGCCGGAATATTCTGATTTTGAGGTATATCTGGACAGTCCACTGGCAATTGAAGCGACCAAAGTGTTTACAAAAAATATGCGGGAATGCTTCGATGAAGAAGCAATCAAACTGGTGGATGAGGGGATCAATCCTCTGGTATTTCCGGGGTTGAAGACATCCGTTACAAGTGATGATTCGAAACTGATTAATTTTATCGAAAAGCCGAAAGTAATTATTTCTGCATCGGGTATGTGTGACGCAGGACGGATCCGTCATCATTTGAAACACAATTTGTGGAGAAAAGAATGTACAATTCTGTTTGTGGGATATCAGGCGAACGGGACATTAGGAAGGCGGCTTCTGGAAGGTGAGAAGAATATCAAGCTGTTTGGAGAGCCGATCGAGGTTCATGCCAGAATTGAAAGTCTTCACGGAATCAGTGGTCATGCAGATATGAATGGTCTGATAGCATGGCTGAAAGGATTTAAGACACCGCTTCAGCATGTATTTGTGGTGCATGGCGAAGACACTGTGACGGAAGAATTTGCGCAGAAAGTAGAAGAGACGCTTGGATGTCCGGCGTGGGCGCCATTCCCGAACGGGGAAGTCGATCTGGCTGCGAATGAGATCTTAAACGAAGGTGTGCGGATTGCCGTGAAAGGCAAGAAGCCATCCCAGAAGAAAGCAGACGCTGCATTTGAGCGTCTTATCGCAGCAGGAAGAAGACTTTTGGATGTTATTTACAGACGAGAGGGAATTCCGAATAAAGACAAAGCAAAATTTGAAAGTCAGATCAATAATCTTGCTGATAAATGGGATCGTTGGGAATAGTGAGAAAGAGAAGATCACGGATGGGAGAAATCTCATCCGTGGTTTTTTGTGAGAAAAAATGAGGCTTGTTAATGACTCTGAATACGTGAAATGGTACAATGAAGATAGGAGGCAAAAGATATGAAAGGGAGTCTGGTACCATGTGGTCATACATTTAGTGATTTCCAGATTTATGATGAGAAGACTGCAAAGGAAGAATGTATCAAAATGGTTAGAAATATTATGGAATATTGGAAAGCAGAGGCGGCAAGAATTGAACAGGAACAAAATTTATAAAAAGAAAGTTCTTTTTGAAATTTAGAAATGCACATTGCTTTTTCTTTGTATGGGACTGTCAGATTTAAGACTTTGATTTGTCAAATGAGAGACTAAATAATTAGAAGGAGGCAAAGGTATGACGGCATATGTGTTTTTTATGATTTTCTGCAGTTTGATCGGTGTGGCAGTAGGAGCAATCGCAGTATTTGGCATTTTTGCCATTCGGCGGGCAATCAGAAACAAAAAGCAGGAAAAAGAGTCAGAAAAGAAATAAAATGAAGAAGAGGTCATAGAGGGATACGTAGCTTGTCAAGGAGTAAAACTTTTTTTATTTTCCGTAAAACCGCATAGACTGCCTGCAGATGGTGAATTCTTTTAACTAGAAACAGGACAGGAGGATTCACAAATGGCAGGAAATAAAGTGGAATTATGCGGGGTAAACACAGCGAAGCTCCCGCTTTTGAAAGAAGAGGAAAAGGAAGAGCTTCTTGCAAGGATCAAGGAGGGGGACGAAGACGCAAGAGAACAGTATATCAAGGGTAATTTAAGACTGGTACTCAGTGTGATCAAACGGTTTTCATCCAGCAGTGAAAATGCCGATGATCTGTTTCAGATCGGCTGTGTGGGACTGATGAAAGCAGTCGATCATTTTGACCCCTCAAGGCTGGTAAAGTTTTCGACGTATGCAGTTCCGATGATCATCGGTGAGATCAGACGATATCTGCGGGACAATAATTCTATCCGTGTGAGCCGTTCTCTGCGTGATACGGCATATAAAGCAATCTACGCCAAAGAAGGATTTGTGAAGAAATATTCCAAAGAGCCTACGGTGCAGGAAATTGCTGAGGAGATCGGGATATCCAAGGAAGATATCGTGTTTGCACTGGATGCAATCCAGATGCCGGTCAGTCTTCATGAACCGGTATACAGCGACGGAGGCGATACGCTGTATATCATGGATCAGGTGAGTGATAAAAAGAACCGGGAAGAAAACTGGGTAGAAGAGCTGTCGCTGGAGGCAGCGATGGAACGCCTCAATGAACGGGAACGTTTTATCATCCAGCTTCGATTTTTTGAAGGAAAGACACAGATGGAGGTGGCAGAACAGATTCAGATTTCGCAGGCGCAGGTGAGCCGGCTGGAAAAAAATGCATTGAAAATAATGAAACAATATCTGTTGGGCTAAAGGCTGTTATTCTTTCCAGTAACAAAATTTCAGAGAAAACTGCATAAAAATGATTTTACGGTTGAAATTTCCAGAACTTCATACTATGATAAGCACGTAGAATAGATGGAGGAGATGGAGACGATGATGTATAAGAGCTGTATTTTTGACTTGGATGGAACACTGACCGATACGCTGGACTCTCTTACATTTTCTGTGAATCTGACCATGAAAGAGATGGGACTGCCAGAGATTACAAGAGATCAGTGCCGGATGTTTGTGGGAAACGGAAGCAGAGTTCTTCTGGAAAAAGCACTGCGTGCCGCGTCAGAAGAAGCTTTAGAGAGGCTGGAGGAAGCGATGGAAATATATGGGAGAGTCTTCAATGAGAATTGTATGTATCATGTGGCTCCCTACGAAGGAATCGTGCAGCTTCTGGGTACATTAAAAGAGCAGGGAATCAGATGCGCTGTTCTTTCCAATAAACCGGACAGACAGGCGGTTCATGTTGTGGAAACTGTATTTGGAAAAGATCTCTTTTTTAAAGTGCAGGGACAGAAAGAAGGCGTGCCGAGAAAGCCGGATCCGACAGCAGTCCTTCAGATTGCAGGGGAGATGGGAGCGACTCCTGAAGAGACCATCTATATCGGAGACTCCGAAGTAGATATCAGGACCGGACATGCAGCCGGGATGCGCACGATAGGCGTTTCCTGGGGATTTCGAAGCAGAGAGGTCTTAAAGGAAGCGAACGCAGCGTATATCGTGGATACGGCACAGGAGCTTCTGGAACTGATATCCGCATGGGAAGAGAAAAAAGGGAGGTAACGGAGCATGAATGAATACGATGAGGAATGTCTGCTTACGTTTCTGAAAAAACAATCGCAGCTTTTTGACGAGCCGGTGGCAGAGACAATGGAAGAGGCAGAGGCTTTTCTGGAAGACTGTATGGCGGTCGTAGTAGATTCTCTGGATGAAGTAAGAGAATATTTTGAGGAGAGCGGTGCAGACGTGGAGAATATGGATGCGGAAGAACTCGAAGAGGCATCTGAAGTATTCCCGCTTTCAGGTGGACGCTATCTGATCGTGGAAGGGTAAAAGACAATCAAAGATATGCAGGAAGCCGCAGTTTTGTTGACTGCGGCTTTTTCTACGGCCTGCCGGATGGCATTTAGAATGATCTGAGAAGTATAAGGCGCGTCATCGGACAATTCCACGGCGTCCAGTGACTGAGTGTCATAAATCTGGTCGGCAATTTCTTCGATCGCAGGCTGGATCAGAGGAAACATTGTAGTCACGGTTTCATCCAGGTTGGCAAACCGGATGGAATTGATCCTGGAGCTGTCCACAGATACTTCCACTTCCAGATTTGTGTTGTTCAGTGTGAGGGTGGATGTGTAAGTACCAGGTGTATACTGTTTGTGAGATGTTTGCTTTTTGTCTGTATGTCCGGGACCAAACATGACGAAAAGCAGCACGATCAGAAGAATACAAAGGAGCGCGAACACAGCAGTATAGATGAGCTCCTTTGTGTGAAGGACAACGATTTTTGTTTTGGAATCCATAAGAATAATCCCCCTTGTTTTTTATCATTTTATGAGGCATATCCGGAAAATATTCCCGTCTTTTGCGTGACAAAAGCCGGGGAATCCTGTAAAATAGGTAACGCAGTTTAAAAGGACAGATTGGAAAAAGAAGAGGTGGACAACTATGTTTATCATTGTAGGACTTGGAAATCCGACACCAGAATATGAGGGAACGAGACACAATGTCGGATTTGAAGTAATAGATGCACTGGCACGAAAATATAATATTGATGTAGATACGAAAAAACACAGAGCTTATATCGGAAAAGGAATGATTGAGGGGCAGAAGGTAATCCTGGCAAAACCTCAGACTTATATGAATCTGAGCGGGGAAAGCGTCAGAAGTCTTCTGGACTATTATAAAGTGGATGAAGAGCAGGAGCTTCTTGTCATTTATGACGATATCAGCCTGGGAGTGGGGCAGATAAGGATTCGGGCGAAAGGAAGTGCCGGAGGGCATAACGGGATCAAAAATATCATTGCCCATTTGGGTGGACAGGTATTTCCCCGTATTAAAGTAGGTGTGGGAGAAAAACCGCCGAAATGGGATCTGGCTGATTATGTGCTGGGACATTTTTCAAAAGAAGAACAGGAACAGATGGAAGAGGGATATGAACATGCAGTTTGTGCAGTGAAGGAGATTGTGACAGGCAATATCGAGGCTGCAATGAACGAGTATAATCGGAAAAAGAAGGAAAAATAAAATGATGCAGGCTTTTATCGCACCGCTTGCGGAACTTGCAGAATATCAGGAGATTTTACAGAAGCGAAGGAAAGAAAAGGGGATTTTGCAGATCGCAGGCTGTGTCAATTCACAAAAAACACATTTGATGTATGCGCTTGGCGATGGTTTTTCTTACAAGATCATCGTTTTTTCCAGTGAAGAAAAAGCGCAGAAGGCATATGAAGAATATCGCTTTTTAGATTCCGGGGTATTGTATTATCCGGCAAGAGATTTGTTGTTTTACCATGCGGATATCAAAGGAAATTATCTGATGAAGCAGCGGATGGAAGTGATCCGCAGTATGGTGACAAGACAAAAGAATCAGGAGATTACAGTGATCACGACTATGGATGCTTTTCTGGACGGGCTTTCTCCGGCAGAGGAAATCGTTTCGAAGCGGATTCAGATCTCATCCGGAGATACTGTTGATTTTACTAAGCTTCAGGAGAGACTTTCCGGCCTGGGGTATGCGCGGGAAGTACAGATTGAAGGACCGGGACAGTTTGCAGTGCGCGGCGGGATCCTGGATATTTTTCCGCTTACAGAAGAGATTCCGGTGCGTGTGGAGCTCTGGGGCGATGAGGTAGATTCGATCCGGACATTTGACGTAGAAAGTCAGCGTTCGATTGAAAACCTGCAGAAAATTGAGATTTATCCGGCAGCAGAACTGCAGAGTCAGAAGAAGCAGTCTTTTCTGGAGTATTTTCCGACAGAAGAGTCGATCCTGTTTCTGGATGAGCCGCAGAGGCTGATTGAAAAAGCAAATGAGATTGAAGAGGAATTTCAGGAGAGCGTCCGCAAGCGGGAAGAGGCCGGGCTGGAAGAAACGCAGGAGCTTACAGTATATCCGGTGCTGGAAATCTTAAACCGGATCAATCAGTTTTACGGAGTGGCATTTACCGCGCTGGAAGGAAAATGCAGGGGGTTAAAGATCCGGGAAACAGATTATATTCAGACGAAGGGTGTCAATCCGTATAACAACAGTTTTGAGATGCTCACAAGGGATTTGAAGCGGCTGAAAAGAAATCAGTACCGGGTGATCTTGCTGTCTGGTTCCAGGACAAGAGCAAAGCGCCTGGCGGAAGATCTGAGGGATTATGATCTGAGCAGCTTCTACAGCGAAGATATGGATCGTGAAGTGCAGCCGGGGGAAATTATGGTGGCATACGGGCATGTGACACAGGGATATGAATATCCGATGCTGAAATTCATGGTGATCTCTGAAACAGATATTTTTGGCAGACAGAAGAAAAAGAAACGCAGAAAACTATATGAAGGACAGAAAATCCAAAGTTTCTCCGAATTAAAGGTTGGAGATTATGTGGTACATGAAAATCATGGTCTGGGTATCTATCAGGGAATTGAAAAGATTGAAGTAGATAAGATCACCAAAGATTATATGAAAATTTCTTATGCGGGAGGAAGCAGCCTGTATATTCTTGCAACGCAGCTGGATCTGATCCAGAAGTATGCAGGAGCAGATGCAAAAAAGCCAAAGCTGAACAAGCTGGGAAGTAACCAGTGGACGAAAACAAAGAATCAGGTGCGCGGGGCAGTCAGACAGATTGCCAGGGATCTGGTGGAGCTGTATGCGGCAAGGCAGCAGGAGAATGGATATCAGTATGAACCGGATACGGTCTGGCAGAAGGAATTTGAAGAAATGTTCCCGTTTGAGGAGACCGATGACCAGCTGCAGGCGATCGCCGATACCAAGCAGGACATGGAGAGCAAAAAGATCATGGACCGCCTGATCTGCGGAGACGTCGGATACGGAAAGACGGAAATTGCCATTCGGGCTGCATTTAAGGCGATCCAGGACGGAAAACAGGTGGTATATCTGGTGCCGACAACGATTCTGGCACAGCAGCATTACAACACGTTTGTGCAGAGGATGAAAGAATTTCCGGTGCGCGTGGATTTGCTCTGCCGGTTTCGGACGCCTGCCCAACAGAAGAAGACAACAGAAGATCTGAAAAAAGGACTGGTGGATATTCTGATCGGGACGCATCGTGTTTTGTCAAAGGATGTGGAATTTAAGGATCTGGGACTTTTGATCATAGATGAAGAGCAGCGATTTGGCGTGACACACAAAGAGAAGATTAAAAAACTGCGGGAAAATGTGGATGTACTGACGCTGACTGCCACGCCGATCCCGCGGACGCTGCATATGAGTTTGATTGGAATCCGCGATATGAGCGTGCTGGAAGAGGCGCCGATGGATCGGATGCCGATCCAGACATATGTGATGGAGTACAATGATGAGATGGTCCGTGAAGCTATTCAAAGAGAACTGGATCGGGACGGACAGGTGTATTATGTATATAACCGGGTAAGTGATATTGCGGAAATTGCAGATCATGTGCAGAAACTTGTTCCGGACGCGACAGTGGCGTTTGCTCACGGGCAGATGGCGGAGCATGAGCTGGAAAATATCATGTATGATTTCATCAACGGAGACATTGATGTGCTGGTGTCAACAACGATTATTGAGACCGGACTGGATATTTCCAATGCCAATACGATGATCATCCATGATGCAGATCGTCTGGGACTTTCTCAAATGTACCAGCTGCGGGGGCGTGTGGGAAGATCCAATCGGATGGCGTATGCATTTCTCCTGTACCGAAGAGACAAGCTGCTAAAGGAAGTGGCGGAAAAAAGACTGGCGGCAATCCGGGAGTTTACAGATCTTGGTTCCGGATTTAAAATTGCGATGCGGGATCTGGAAATTCGTGGGGCAGGAAATCTTCTGGGTGCAGAACAGCATGGGCATATGGAGGCTGTCGGATATGATCTGTACTGCAAGATGCTCAATGAAGCGGTAAAACAGTTAAAAGGCGGAACCGAGGAGGAAATCTATACGACCGTGATGGATCTGAATGTGGATGCGTATATCCCGAATTCCTATATTCCGAACGAATATCAGAAGCTGGATATTTACAAGCGGATCGCGGGAATTGAAGATGAGGAAGAGATGGATGATATGCTGGAGGAGCTTATCGACCGGTTCGGGGATGTACCAAGAAAGGTACAGCAGCTTCTTCAGATCGCAGGTCTTAAAGCGCTTGCACATTCAGCTTATGTGACGGCAGTGGAACAAAAAGGAGAAGAATTCCGGTTTACCATGTATGAAAAAGCGAAGGTCAATCCGCAGAAAATTCCTCCGTTGATTCAGAGCTACCGGGGAAATCTGGTGTTTAAGGCGGAGGCAGTGCCGTATTTTGTCTATTATAAAAAGGGTAGAAATAAAAAGGAAAAGGATGAAACGGTTCTGGAACTTGTGAAAAAGCTCTTAAATGATATAAAGAGCTTGTTAGAGGAGAAAAAAGACGTTATAATGAAATAATTAGGTACAATTAGAGGAGGAATTTATGGTTGGATTGAAAAAAAGAGGTGTGATCACCGCAGTTGCCGGTATTTTAGCGGCGGTTACGATAACAGGATGCAGTGCTGCCCCTGATAATGATGCTACAGTAGTAACGGTCGGAACAGAGAAGGTTTCGTATGGTGTTGCTAATTTTTATGCGCGTATGCAGCAGGCGCAGTATGAGTCGTTTTATGCAGGCCTGATGGGGATGAGTGCGGACACAATGTGGAGCCAGGAAGTGGAAGAAGGCAAGACATATGAGGAGAATATGAAAGACAGTATTTTAGAGTCTCTGGAAAATATGTATCTTGTAAAACAGCATGCTTCTGAATATAAAGTGGAGTTGACAGACAAAGAAAAGAAGAAGATCGACAAAGCCGCAGAGGAGTTTGTGGAAGACAACACATTGGAGGACAAAGAAGTTGTGTCCGGATATAAAAAATATGTCAAAGAATATCTGGAACTTGCTACGATTCAGCAGAAGATGGATGCACCAATGAAAGAGGGCGTGGATGAAAATGTTTCAGATGAGGATGCAGCACAAAAGAAGATCGAGTATGTCCAGTTCTCTTATACGAAGAAGGATGATTCCGGACAGTCTGTTCAGATGACTGACGATGAAAAGAAGGCAGAAAAAGAAAAGGCACAGACCTTTCTGGATACAGTCAGCGCAGATCCGGACAAGGACATGAATGCAGCAGCTGCTTCGGCAGAAAAAGAAGTGCAGACGGCGACATTTGATTCTGAGTCCAGCACACTGAACGCAGATCTTTTAAAGGCGGCAGATGCGCTGGAAAATGTAGGGGACGTGACAAGCCTGATCGAGACAGACGATGGAGTCTACGTGGCGAAGCTGACAAGCAAGCTGGATCGTGAGGCAACAGATCAGAAGAAAAAAGAAATCGTAGAAGAGCGCAAGCAGAAACAGTATGAAGATCAGGTGGAAACATGGCGCAAAGAGACTGATATCAAGGTAGACAAAAAAGAATGGAAAAAAGTAGACTTTGAAGATCAGGGCGTGAATGTAAAGCAGACAACGACTGATTCAGAAAAATAGAATGTAGGAAAAAGGAGAAGAAATCCTGAAAAAGTGAGGGATTTCTTCTCCTTTTTATTTGCGCCGTCGGAAAATCTGTACAAGAACAATCAGCAATAAAAGGGCGGACAGACTGTATCCGAGAAAGCTGATCCAAGGGAGTCCAAACCATCTTGGAATGCTGTAAATGTCCGAGGCAAGACCTGATCCGATAAACAGGGCAGCAGAAAGAATCGTCAAAAGCACCCGGTTTGTAATGGAATAAACATCACGGCGGAAATGCTCGCCATCAGAAAGCTGCAGGTTGACTTGTGCCTGCCCGTTTTTTGTAATGTTTAAAAGATCAGAAAGCTGGGCAGGGATGTTGAGGGATTTGTCCAGCGAAGTATAAACCTGGCGTCCCTTATGTTTTAAAATATGCTTTGCATCCAGTTCATGGATCAGCAGATTGGACATATGTACAGATAAAATCCGCAGCAGATTTACATCCGGAGCACATGCACTTAAAGTACCTTCGATCGTGATCATGCTTCGTGCAAGTAGCGTGACATCCGGGGTAATTGCAAGCCGGTGATCCTTGACCAGCTGCAGGAGCCGTTCGATCAGATCGCCAAGCCGCATGGTACCGAAGTCCATGGAAACATACTTGCTGACAATATCATCAATATCCGTGTACAGGCGGGCATGATTGACACGCTCCTGAGGTTCGGCAAATGCGAGTAATACGTTTTTCAGAGAATAAATATCATTTTCAAGAAGTGCTGTAATCGCTTTGCGAAGCAGCAGCTTGGTGTTGGAAGACAGATGTCCTGCCATTCCGAGATCCAGCCATGCAATCTGCCCCTTGCTGATCCATAGATTTCCAGGATGCGGATCCGCATGGAAAAATCCATCCTCCAAAATCTGCTTGCAGTAGTTTTCCGCTGTCTTTTCGCCAATTTCAGTCATGTCGTAGCCAAGACTTTTTAGTTCTTCTATATGGTCGATCTGGATTCCGTCGATATAATCCATGACAAGAAGTCTTGGAGTCGTCAGTTCGTGATACACCACGGGGCAGGTCGTATAGGCAATTTCTTTTTGGTTGGCGTAAAACAGATCTAGATTGGCGGCCTCTTTTTCAAAGTCAATCTCTTCTCTGGTAGTCTCCCAGAGTTCATCTAAAATCGTATGAAAGTCGATCAGATTTTTAGTTCCCAGTGTCAGTTTTAAAATACCGGAAGCTTTTTTTAAAAGCCGGATATCATTTTCCATCGTCTTTTGGATGGCCGGTCGCTGTACCTTTAAAACAACCTTTGTTCCGTCTTTTAGCTGTGCGGGATGTACCTGTGCAATGGAAGCAGAGCCAAGCGGAGTCTGTTCGATGGAAGAAAAAATGTCAGAGACAGGTCGCTGTAATTCGGATTCAATGATTGAGACTGCAGTCTCATATGGCATGGGGATCACATCGGTACGAAGCCTTGTCAGCTCCTGACAGTATACTTCCGGGAGCATATCGGAACGCATGGACATGATCTGCCCCAGCTTGACACAAGTAGGGCCCAGATCTTCCAGAATCTCGCGGAGCTTGACCGGTGTCAGACCCGAGGTCAGATGGTGTTTTTTTAAAACTTTTAAAATCTCGTTCAGCCGCCTGCCGGAGGCGGCTGAATCTTCTTCCGTGTATGATGGATACCGGGAAGGATCCATTGGTTTTTGTTCTTTATTCATTCTGATTCTTCTGGTGTCCTTTCATCGGAGGTAATATCTGGATCTTCAGGCTGTTCTTTTCTTGCTTCTTCTGTCTGGGCAATCTTTTCTTTCAGAGCGTTTAATTCCTCTTCGGTCATCTGATCGACAGAATTCATGGCATCTGTATAATTCCTGGTAACGGTGACAGAAATATGTTCTTTGACTTTTTCTTTTGCTGTATGTTTCAGTTCTTCATTGAGCATTCTGCCCTGTGCAACGGTCAGTTCGCCTTTTTCTACCAGATCATCGATCAGTTCTTTTGCGTTTTCTGCAGTAGAGGCGACAGCACCTACACCTGCTAAAAATACTTTTCTTAATCCTTCTGTGAATTCCATAAAGACCATCCTTTCTTGAAGTACATGATTGTCATTTGTTGTTTTCTCTATTATAGCATGTATCAGGAGGAACGTTTCTTACTTTTTTTGTTAAAAATATGAAAAAAGTAAGAGGAAAAAAGCAAAATATGGTATAATTTTCTATATCAGACAGGGGAGGAAACAGGTGTGGAAAAAGTAAGAGAGAAGGTACTTTTTGCACTGCAGGAAGTACAGAGGGCAGTGATTGGAAAACAGGAAGTGACAGAGACGGTGATGAAAGCATTTTTGGCGGGTGGGCATGTGCTGGTGGAGGATATTCCGGGACTTGGCAAGACGACCATGGCGATTGCTTTTTCCAGAGCGATCGGACTGCAGAAGCGCAGGGTGCAGTTTACACCGGATGTACTTCCGTCAGATCTGACCGGATTTACCATCTACCAGAAAGAGAGAAATGCGTTTGTATATCATCCGGGAGCCGTGGTCTGCAACCTGCTTCTGGCAGATGAGATTAACCGGGCGTCTCCGAAGACACAGTCAGCCCTTTTGGAAGTGATGGAAGAGGGGCAGGTGACCGTGGATGGAAAAACCAGAAAGATTGCTCCGCCGTTTCTGGTGATCGCTACGGAAAATCCGTCCGGCTCCGCAGGGACGCAGTTGCTTCCGGAATCTCAGTTGGATCGTTTTATGGTCTGTGTAAAGATGGGATATCCGACAATTCGCGAAGAGATGGAGATTCTGCGAAAAAATGAGAATGGCCGTACGTCAGATGCCGTTCAACAGGTGATGACAAAGGAAGAACTTGAGGAAGCACAGCGGGAGACTGCACAGATTTTTATGCATGAGCGGATTCTGGAATATCTGGTGCAGCTGGCACAGGCTACTAGGGAACATGAGATGCTGGAGCTGGGGATGAGTCCAAGAGGAACAGTGGCACTTGCAAAGATGGCGAAAGCGGGTGCGTATCTGGCAGGAAGAGAATATGTGGTTCCGGCAGATGTCAGGGGAGTGTTTCGGGAGACTGCACAGCATCGGATCCTGTTAAATACAAGGGCAAGGATCAGCAAAGTAAAACAGAAGGAAGTACTGCAGGAAATTTTGTCCGCAGTAGAATCACCATCATTGAAAAAGCGATAAAAAGGAGCGTATATGGGAAAACGGATGATAACATATCTTCTGGTGCTTGGCGCAGTGGGATATCTGTTTTTGATGTATATTTATCCGGCACTGAGCGGGCTGTTGATTTTTGTGCTTCTGTATCCGGCGGCAGGAATCGTTTATCTTATTTTTGCGGGGAGAGGACTTTCTGCCAGAGTAAAGCGACTCTCGGATTACGGAGAAAAAGAACAGCAAATGAAAGTCAGTATACAGGTTTGCAGGGAAAGTTCTCTTTGGATCGGAAAGTGCAGGATTCTGCTGGAAATGGAACATGCAGTATCCGGCATCAGACAAAAAGACAGTTTATGGCTTTCTGAAAAGCAGGTAGACTATACATTTGAACCAGACAGGTGCGGAGAGTGGAAGCTGACGATTACAGAAGTGAGAATCTATGATTTTATCGGAATTTTATCTGTGGGTAAAAAGCAGCAGGAAAAGGAGCGATTCACAGTCCTGCCGAAGATCTGTGCAATGCCGGTAGAGATTGGGAGAAGGACGCGGGAATTTCCGGTTGAGCCGGAAACCTATTCCAATGAAAGGGGTGGGCAGGATGCTACGGAAATCTATCAGATCCGGGAGTATCACATTCCGGATCCGGTGCAGATGATCCACTGGAAGATCAGTGCCAAGGCGGGAAAAATGATGGTCAAAGAATCCAGTCATCCTCTTGGATGTGCGGTATGTATCAGACTTTGGCTTTCGAATGCAGCGAAAGATTTCAAAAAGCTGGAGCGTATGATGGAGATTTGTGCTTCACTTTCCAGGACTCTGGTAGAAGAACACTGTATGCACGTTGTGGCATGGTTTGATCAGAAAAACGTCCGTGTTGTGCGATGGCGCGTGAAGGATGAGGAGACGTTTTATGAAATGCTCTGGGAGCTGATGGAAGCAGTCCCTGTAGCGAAACGAGAGGAAGAGCAAAGCGGGTTTGAAGAAGTGTTTCGAACACAGAAATTTTCCAGTGTTCTTGTACTGGATGGCCAGGGGATTCAGGGATGGAATGATACCGGGATTATCCAGGTGTGATATGGGGAGAAGGGGTATGAAAAGAAAAAAGAAGGATTTGAATCAACATAGCTGGAAAGTTCATATCTTACAGTTTCTTACCGTTGGTTTTGCACTGTGGTCCTGGTGGGAGACTGCCGCCGGAGTGAAATTGACGCAGAAATTACCTCAGGATCAGACAGAGAGGTGGATGGCAGTACTTTTGATCACCGGTTTTTTAGGGAGTGTCTGGCTTGGGACAATGCTGGTAAAAAGAAAGAAGCTCCTGCTTTGTATTTCTGCGGTTTTCTATCTTGTACCAGTGATATATGCGGCGGTTTTGACGTATTTCCCGGATCCGAGAGAATGCTGGCTTCAGATGATTGCAGCCGGATTGTATGTGACAGTGCTTACATCGATGTCTTGTAATGTTCTGCAGAATGTCTGCATTGTGGGAATAAGCTTCGTATTTCTGGCATTTTGTTCGGTCCAGCTGGGAGAGCAGATGGAGCCGATGAAAGAAAAAGAAGATGGGGTATATCGGACGACCAGACGATATGTGAAAGAGCATGTAATCCAGAAAGCAGAAGAGACGTGGAATGCATGGAGTGCAGACAGGCAGACAAGAAAAGAAGCACAGACGAAAAAGGAAGAGCAAAAGGAAGAGTCAGAAAAAGAGGAACGAAAAACACAGGCAAAAATCCCGCAGACAGAGCAGAATATGATTCCGGAAGAGACAGGCATGGATTCTTCCGGCGGTATGGAAGATTTGCGGGAGCTGGGCAGCTTTGTCCCCAGGAAGGGTGTGTTGTTCACTGTGACGCAGGAGGAAATGCCGACAGATACGATTTATGTTTCGGAGAAATATGGAAAAGAATATGACGGGGGATCCTGGAGAGAAGGAAGTGCGACGGATCCGGCAAGTGTATATTTGCAGTATCCATCCTCTTTGAAGCAACTTCGCAAATTGTGCAACGAACTGCAAGAAGCAGATTCTTTTGAAGAAGCAGAGCGGTTCGTGGAAGAAACATTAAAACGTCAGGCTGTGTATGATGTAAATCCGGGATCGACACCGTCCGGCGAGGATTTTGCGGAGTATTTTTTGTTTGAAAACCACAAAGGATTTTGTGTGCATTTTGCAACGGCTGCAACCTTGATGTATCGAATGCTGGGGATTCCGGCCAGATTTGCAGAAGGTTATGCCATTCCGGCATCTGCATTTTCACAGCAGGAAAATGGGCAATATGTGGCAGAAGTTGAGGGCAGCATGGGCCATGCCTGGTGTGAAGTCTGGCAGGAGGATACCGGCTGGAAGGTCGAGGATCATACAGGTGCAGCTTCTGCGTTGGAAAATGTGGAGAGGGCAAGAGCATCATCGGATACGTGGCAGTAGATCCGAAAGGCGCTCTTCCAGTGTTTGAAGGTGATCGGCGTTATACTTCTGATGTTCGCGCTGATAATATTGCAGGCGTGGATACGGACTGTGCGGAAACGAAAACGGTGCCGAACGGGATCAATCGATGCAAGGATTCGGTTTGTTTATCAGAGCCTGTACGAGGTTGCAGAGTTTCTGCATCCATCCGGGGAAGATCCATTTTCAATGCAAGGAAAAGAAGCGGTGAAAAAATCTCTTCCGGAACTGGAAGAGGCCGATCTAAACTGGATGTATGACACGATGATGCGCACTATGTTCTATAAAGGCTGTGATATCCGCGATGGAGAACAGATGTATCGTTTGTATGGACAATGCAGAAAAAAAGTAAAACAAGGATTAAACGCCTGGAAAAAGCTGCAGTGGAATGTGATAAAATGTTTTCCATAGATAAAAAACAGATTATGTTTATAAAGAGAAAATGAAGTGACTGTGACAAGTTTTTAGATTTCGTTCATTGCTTTTGCTGAAAGAAACTTGTATACTGGAAACATCTCTGAAAGGAATCCCTTTCAGTTATATCTGAACCGGCAACAGCTGGCATTTCGGATTTTCCCAGTAAAGAAGCAAGAAAAAGCGAATGGAAAACCGGAACGAGGTCTATCATCGAAAAATTAATCGAAAGAATTAGTTATGAAAAGTCCTGTTTCCCGGTAAATTCATTCGGAAAACAGGAGGAATGTGAATGGAAAAAGAGAAGACAACGCAGTTTCTGATGAGACCGAAAAATGACTTTTGTTTCAAACAGTTGATGGCAGATGCACAAATCCGACAGGCATTTTTGTCGGCAGTTACGGGGATTCCCTATGAGGAAATCGAAGAGACAACACTGTTGCCCACCAGTCTTGAGAAACAGTATAAGGAAGACAAGCTTGGAATTTTGGATGTTCGGATCCAATTGAAAAACAGCGGTCAGGTCGATGTGGAGATGCAGGTGGCAGCGTACGAGTACTGGGCAGAGAGAACTTTATTTTATCTGTCAAAAATGTTTACGGAACAGATTCATGAAGGCGAAGGATATGATGTGCTGGAAAAATGTATCCATATCGGGATTCTGGACTTTGAAATATTCGAAGATACGGATGCATTCTATTCCCGGTTTCACTTATGGGAGGACAGCCGGCATATCAAGTACAGTGACAAGCTGGAATTGCATGTATTGGAATTGCCGAAGCTGGCAAAGCACCAGTATCCGGAGACAGAACTGCTAAGTTGGATGCAATTTATCAATGCAGAGACAGAGGAGGAATTCAAAATGGCAGCAGAGAAAGACCCTTATATTGAGAAGGCCTATGAGAGTCTGGTGCATCTGAGTGCAGATGAGAGGGCACGGTTGGAGTATGAGGCAAGAGAAAAGCAGATCCGGGATCACCAGTTCTTTTCAAGAATCTATAAAGAGACGGGATATAGGCAAGGGGTGAAAGAAGGGGAAGTAAAAGGTAGAGAAAAGGGCAGGATTCAGGAATGTATTGAAATTCTACAGGAGATGGGAGAAACGAAAGAACATGTTTTGCTTCGATTGAAGGAGAAGTTTAAGCTCTCAGATACGGATGCAAATCAATATTTAGAAAAATACTGGAAAGAGTGAATTGATATACAAGAAAAAGCAACATTTCATGTTTTGTTGACATAGAATGTTGCTTTCTTTCATGGTGGAAGTTCTCTGTATATAAATCATACTTGTTTTCGGGCTGATTGTGAAATTTTTTGAAACACTGTCAGTAGTCTTTGATTATCTTCTGGATCCATGATGCAGAAGCGGACAAATTCTCCCTCTAATCCGGTGAAGGAAGAACAGTCCCGGATCATAAGTCCTTCCCGGATACAGGCTTCAAATACGTCAGATGAAGTCAGTCCAACTTTTTGGATCTGTACCAGCAAAAAGTTGGCATAAGCCGGATAAACATAGAAAAAAGGAAGTTCACGCAATTTTGTATACATGTATTCACGTTCGGAAAGTATCAAATTGCGTGTCTTTTTTATATAATCTTTGTCCTGAAACAAAAGTTCGCCGGCGAATGCGCCAAGGCTATTTAATGACCATGGAATCTGTTTGCTCTTCAATTTTTTGAGAAATTCAGCATTTCCGGTGATACCGTACCCGAACCGCATACCAGGAGCGGCAAAAAATTTGGAAACACCACGCAGTACCATCAGATTCTGGAAATTTTGGGTCAAAGGAACTGCGGTGACGGCATCTACATCAGGTGCAAACTCCACGTACGTTTCATCGATCATCACAAAGATGTTGTGATCCTGACAAAACTCCAGCAGCTTTATCAGCTCCGGATGAAAAATTGCGGAAGAAGTCGGATTGTTCGGATTGCATAAAATAAGAAAATCAATCTGCTTTTTAGCCAGCGCCAGACACAGTTCCTCTACAGACAATTGGAAATCCTGTTCTGGTTTCAGATAAAAGCAGTCGATCGTGCTGTCTGAAAATCCAAGTTCTCTGGAGTATTCGGAATAAGTGGGTCCAAGGATCATCGTATGCTTTGGACGGCGCTCTTCAATCAGCAGGGAAATCAGTTCACTGGAACCATTGCCCGGCAGGATAAAGTCTGCAGGAATCTGACAGTATGTGGAGAGTATGTTTCTAAGACTGGTATAGCTCCGATCCGGGTAGGAAGAGAGCAGATCCAGATGAGCTGCAAGAGCTTTTTTTACCTGTTCGGAAAGTCCGAGCGGATTTACGTTAGCACCAAAATTGACAATATCATCTTTTTTTAATCCGTAGTGTTCGCACACTTTTTCAATATCACTTCCGTGAAATTCCAGTTTTGTATTCATGTATACAATCCCCTTTTAAATTCTTTGATTCCACCGTTGCAAGAAATACAGTGTTGATGTTATAATACTTTATTATAGTGTGTTTACAAAAAAATGCAACGTAAGAAGAATGAGCAGGTGACAAATTTGAAGAATAAAATTAAACGCCTTTCAAAAGGAGATTTTCATATTCCACAGCCGGAGATTATTTTTCCGGAGACGCGGATCATCATGCGTGTCGGAGAAGGCGAGATGTACAAAGGAAGCTTTTCTCTTCAGAATCAGGGAGAGGGGACGATCCGTGGACTGGTTTATCCATCGTCTTTTCGGGTACGCTGTGAGGAGCAGGGATTTGATGGGAATCCGGTGAACATCTCTTATACATATGACGGATCCGGCCTGGTTCCGGGACATGTGGAACACGGAAAATTTACCATTGTGTGCAATGGCGGAGAGTATGAGGTGGCATTTACTGCCATTATTGAAAAGCCGTTTGTAATGACAACTTATGGAAAAGTACAGAGTCTGGAAGATTTTAAGAAACTGTCTTTTCGGGATCCGGCGGAGGCAGAAAAACTGTTCCGTTCCAGAGATTTTTATGAGATCCTGAAGTATGAGGATAAGCGGATTCAGGCATTGTATGACAATATGAGAAAATGGGAGCTGGATCAGCAGGCGTTGGAAGAGTTTTTGGTGGGCTGCAAGCAGAAAGAGAAGATTTTTCTGACGCTGGAAGAGGAGAGCAGGGCATTTATTTCTCTTCGGGAATCCAGAAAAGACACCTTTACAATCAAGAAGAATACGTGGGGATATCTGACCATTGATGTACGTACCGAAGGCGAATTTTTAAGTGTGGAGCATACCAAGGTTACTACGGAGGAGTTTATCGGTAATGCGTACCGGCTGGAATATATCATTGATTATACAAAGCTTCATCAGGGAAGCAACTTCGGGCAGATCATCCTGGAGTCCCCGTATGAGATACTGACCTATGAGATCGTGGTGGAGAAGGATGTCTGCAGAGAGGAAGAGAGACGGGAGCGGGATAAAGAGTTTGCAAGTATTTTAAAGCGCTGTCTTGTTTATGAGAGCGGCAAGCTGGATCTGAACACCTGGTGCGAGGAGTCCTTAAAGAAGATCGAGCATTTGCGGAGTCTGGATGAGGACAATGAGATGTATCTTCTGGTACATGCACATATCTGTCTTTTGGGCAAACGGTTTGAAGAGGCAAAATGGATTCTGGAATCTTACAATTACAACCGGTTTGCAATCGGAAAAAATGTAGAGATCAGTTCCTATTATTTGTATCTGACCACGCTGCTTTCCAATGATTCGATCGGGACACGCAGAGTGGCAGAAGAGCTTTCAAAATCCTATATGAAGCATCCCGACAGCTGGAAGATCCTCTGTATGTTGGTGAATGTAGATTCTGAGTACAAGATCATCAGTGAACGTCTCAGAGCTTTGGAGCATCACTTCTATGAGGAAAAGACGCGCAGTATCTGGTTCTATCTGGAAGCCTTCCGGTGTTTCCGTGAGAAGAGTTCTTCCTTGAAAAAACTGGGCATTTTTGAAGTGCGGGTGTTGTATTTTGCAGCCAAGCACAAACTGATGACAAAGGAACTGGCATTATATACAGCCAATCTGGCAAGTCAGCTGAAAAGCTTTGACCGCTATCTTTATGAGACTCTGGTGCTTTCCTACGGGATGTATGAAGAGTCCATGATCCTGACCGCAATCTGTACACTTCTGATCAAGGGAAGCTGCATGGAAAACTGCTTTTTTAAATGGTATGAAAAAGCAGTGGAGTCGGAATTAAAGATTGCACAGCTGTACGAGTTTTATATGGCTGCGATCCAGCCTGGCAGAGTCAATAAAGCACTGCCGCGTTCCGTGTATCTTTACTTTATGCATGGAAATAATCTGGATTTCCATAAACGGGCGCTTTTGTATTCAAACCTGATTACTTATGAGGATGAATCCAGTGAGATTTATGCGCATTACAGAGATGAGATGGAAGCGTTTGCGTGGAATCAGCTGGAGCGCAGAAATATTGATCCCATGCTCCGCATTATATACAAGCGTTTTCTGACAGAAGATTCTATGGAAGCAGAGCAGATCAAAGCACTGTATGATATCTGCCATGCTTATGAGATCACAACAAAGGTACCGAATATGAAATTTATTCATGTGATCGCAGAGGATGGAACGATCACGCAGAAGGCGCCGTATACGGACAAAGGGGCAAGGGTATTTTTGTATGCAAAGACAGACCGGCTTGTATGGGAAAGCAAGGATGGAAGACATTATACAGATTCTATTCCATATGAAAGCAAGCGCCTGTTCTATGAGCTTCGTTACATGGATATCTGTAAGCGGTATATGAACAGTCTGAAGCAGAACCGTCAGGAGGAGAAGGTAGAAGAGCTTTCTCTTGAGTCTGTGCGAAAGTATGGCATTGAAAATTACGGGGAAGAAGAGATCATGGGACTGTGCAGCCGTACGATCCGTGAAAACAATTATGAATGTGATGATTTCCTTACCTACGTGTGTTTTGAGATGTTTAAAAGAAAGCAGTTTGACAGAGTGATCCTGACGTATCTTGCGAATTACTACTGCGGAGCGACTACAGACATGAAACTGCTCTGGAGAGAAGCAAGAGAGTATGAAGTACATACTCAGAAGCTGGCGGAGAGGATCATCACACAGATGTTGTTCTCGGAAGAGTTGTTCGGAGAGGTTCCGATCTTTGAAGAATATTATGAAGAGGGAGCTTATTTCAGACTGCAGCAGGCATATCTGGCGTATATGTCCAGAGAATATGTAGTGGAAGAGCGCAGGATGAGCAGAAGTATTATTGATATCATCTGTAAGGAATATGAAAAGGGTGAAGAAACGATAGACATCTGCAAGATCGCCGTATTAAAATATTATTCCACCAGAGAATATACGACGACTGTGCGTAAGACTCTGAAAAAATTCTTACAGGAGCTGTGCGGCAAGCAGATTTATTTCCCGTTCTTTCTGGCATACGAAAAGGAATGGCTCATTGAGCTGCAGCTTTGGGATAAGACGCTGATCGAGTACAAAGGGCAGAAGGGAAGCCGTGTCATGCTCTACTATCAGCTTCAGAAAGAAAATTCAGAGGCGGTAGATTATGCTACAGAGGTGCTTACGCCGATGTATGAGAATCTCTATGTGAAGAAATTTGTGCTGTTCTCCAACGAGCGGTTGAAATATTATTTCAAGGAGACCATTGATGGCAACACTTACCGAAGTGATAAAGAGTGCTGCATGAAGGATGCTGTGTTTGGAGAATCCGGGCGATATGGACGACTGAATGATATTTTACTTTCAGAGGGCAGTGAAAAAGAAGAAAAGATGAAAGCATATGCACAGGAAGATGCAATCGCCGCGCATATGTTTGAACAGTATTAAGGAGGCTGACTCCTATGGGACAAGGCAATATTATAGGTTACGAGATCAATGAAAAGACCTGTCAGATCAGTTTTTATAATGAAGAAATGGCAGAGCCGGAGACGATGGAAGTAGATGCGGATAATTATCAGATCCCTCTGGTCATCGGAAAGCTGCGTGATACCTGGGCATACGGAAAAGAAGCAAAACGTCTGGCCAGCTTGAAAGAAGGATTCACCGTAAACCGGTTACTGGATAAAAGCCTGGCAGGGGAAAAAATTGAATTTGGAGAAGAATCCTATGAAGCAGTATGGCTGCTTGCTAAATTTATCGAACTGTCGCTGCAGTCGTTTCCGAAGATCAACGGGATCGTGTTCAGTGTTCCGGAGCTGACGGAAGAGCTGGCGCAGATGTTGCGGGGAATCGCAGTACGGATGAATATTGATAAACGGCATATTTTCATTCAGGATTACAAAGAGAGTTTCTGCAATTATCTGTTTTATCAGCCAAAAGAACTCTGGCAGTATGAGGCGGCGTTGTTTTGCTGTGACAGAAATGAGATCAAAGCGTATATGCTCAGAAGGCTGAAGCCGGGGCTTGGAGGCGGAAAGACGATTTTTGTGACAGTGGACGAAGTGGCAAGTGCGCATATAAAAGAACTGGCAGCCGTGTATCCGGTGCTCAATGCGGACAAGGCAAAAGATGCGGATATGAGATTCTGCCGGTTTATTGAAGGCGTGTTTGACAAGCGGATCGTATCTTCGGTCTTTCTGACCGGAGAGGGATTTGAGAATAACTGGTATCCGACTTCTCTGAGAGTCCTGTGCAATGGAAGAAGAGCATTTATCGGAAACAATCTGTACAGCAAGGGCGCCTGCTATACCGCATACCGCAAGATGTTTATGCACATTGAGGATCCGGTTTATCTTTCCGAAGACAAGCTGACAGATCAGATTAGTGTGAATATGCGGGTGAATGGACAGGAGATGTGGTATCCGATCGTATCCTGGGGATCGCACTGGTATGAATCCAACAATCAGTGGGAAGTGCTTTTAGAGGATACAGAAGATATCGAGCTTCATATCGAGTCTCTAGTACAGGGTACGTTAAAGACGGAGGTCATCCCGCTTGGAAGGCTTCCCAAGAGAGGCGAGTATTCCATGAGGCTTCAGATCGAGACGTTATTTTTAGATGAAAAAACATGTAAGATCACGGTGCGGGATGTAGGATTCGGAGAGTTTTTCCCGCCGACCGATTTTCAGGAAGAGAAGATGATACATTTAGGAGGAAATGATGGGAAGTTTAATTCTATGTCATGATCAGCATGCGGCCCATCCGTATGAAATTACGAGGATCCACTGTAAGATATTTACAATGGAAGAACTGTGCTATTATCTCTGCAATAATCTCTACCTGATCGATTATACGATTATGAACGAGCAGCTGTGCGGATGGCTGGAAGAGGACATCGGGAAAAGGGAGCTTGCAGACCAGCTTCGAGATGTGATCCGGATGAGGGGAAGTGTGGAAAAATTTGTGCTCACGATTTTGAAGAGTTCCGGAATCTACAAGGAAGCGGAGATGATCCGGATCCAGAATGTTCTGGAGCGGCTCAAAAACCAGAAGGACATTGAACGGCAGAAATACAAAGGAGACAATCTTCTGGAAAGTGGAGAAGTGGAAGAAGCAATTCTTGTGTATCAGGCGATCTTAAATGAAGGGGAGGATGAGAATACGGATCCGAAGTTTTATGGAAAGATCTATGCAAGTCTGGGGTCTGCCTATGGAAGAATGTTCCTTTATCAGCAGGCGGCGCGGATGTATGACAGGGCATATCAGATCTGTGAAGATCCAAAGCTGTTAAAGCCGTATTTGTATGCATCCTATAAGTATATGTCGATGGAGGAGTATCATATCCTTCTTACGAAAAATGACACCTATGCGGAGATCAATACAGAGCTGCGCAGCGAGATGAAAGAAATCCGGGAAGGAATCCAGATGGAGATGTCAGAGCAGCTGACAGACAAGTGGAAACAGCAGTACCGGAGGAGTCACATATAGAGTATTTAGTAAAAGTATCCAAATCAGAGTGATCAGATTTGGATACTTTTTTGAATTAATGTGATTGACTTTGACTGAAAATGATTATATTATAAGGATAAAGGAAACGAAAATGATTGAAAATGAAAGAAAGGATGAGGAAAATGCTGGCAGAAGAGCGGTTTCGCGAAATTCTTAAGATCGTAAACGAAAAAAAACAGTGACTGTAACAGAGCTGACAGAACTTCTGGATACTTCAGAGTCTACGATCAGAAGAGACCTGACCCAGCTTCATAAAAGAGGAGCCTTGTTGAAAGTCCACGGGGGAGCAACTGTATTGAATGGAGCATATACGACAAAGGATGCAAAGGTTTCGGAAAGAGAGGGGCTGTATGTAGAGGAAAAACGCAGCATTGCAAAGCTGGCAGCGGCTCTGATCGGTCAGGAGGATTTTGTTTATATCGATGCAGGAACGAGCACAGCGTCATTGGCAGAGGCGATTTCAGAGAGAGAGGCCGTGTATGTGACGAATGGAATCCTGCATGCAAAGTGTCTGGCAGAAAAAGGCTACCGGGTGTTTTTGCCGGGAGGCGAGCTGAAAGAGGATACACAGGCTTTAGTCGGAGGAGCTGCGGTAGAGTGGCTGAATAAGTATAACTTTACAAAAGGCTTCTTTGGCACGAATGGAATTCATCTGGAGAAAGGGTATACGACACCGGATATCAGCGAAGCACTGGTAAAAGAAGCTGCAATGAAGAGATGCAGAGAGGCATATGTTCTGGCAGATTCGAGCAAATTCGGTCATGTATCATCCGTCACATTTGCGAGGTTTGAAGATGCACAGATCATTACGGATCATATCAGTGATCCGGTATTTCAAACATGCAGTAATATAGAGGAGGCAGAATCATGATTTATACAGTGACATTCAATCCATCATTAGACTATGTGGTACAGGCAGAACAGCTGGTGCCGGGAGAAATCAACCGGACAACAAGTGAAGCAGTTTATCCGGGAGGAAAAGGAGTCAATGTTTCTGTGATCCTTTCCAATCTGGGTCTGGAGAGTACAGCATTTGGATTTACTGCGGGATTTACAGGAAAAGCATTGCAGGAGATGCTCCTGGAGTTTGGCGCAAAAACAGATTTTATACCGCTTGCAGACGGGCAGACAAGGATCAATGTCAAGATCAATGCAGGACAGGAGACAGAGATCAACGGACAGGGACCGAAGATTACGGAAACGGCGATCCAGAAGCTGTTTGAGAAGCTGAAATCCTTGAAGGCAGGAGATGTACTGGTTCTGGCGGGCAGTATTCCATCAACTCTGCCGGAGAATATTTATGAATGGATTCTGATGTGTTTGAGAGACAAGGATGTCAAAGTTGTGGTAGATGCTACAAAAGATCTGCTGTTGAATGTACTGAAATATCATCCGTTTTTGATTAAGCCGAACAATCATGAACTTGGAGAAATGTTCCAGACGACGCTTACTACAGAAGAAGAGATCATCGCTCATGCGAAAAAGCTGCAGGAAAGAGGTGCAAGAAATGTACTGGTTTCTATGGCAAAAGACGGAGCGATCCTTGTGACAGAAGATGGTGAGATATACAAAAAGCAGCCGCAGAAGGGCACGGTTGTAAATTCTGTCGGTGCCGGAGATTCTATGGTGGCAGGATTTCTGGCGGGATATCTCAATACTGGCTCTTATGAGCGTGCACTGGAGCTTGGAACTGCAGCGGGAAGTGCGACGGCATTTCAGTCCTGGCTGGCATCCAGAGAGGATATTGTAAAACTGCTGGACAGACCGTACAGCGAATATCAGATTTGAAAGAGGAAGAAAAGGTATGAAAATCACAGGTCTTTTGAAGAGAGAAAGTGTGGAGCTTTCCGGAACACCCGAAAGTAAGGGACAAGCCATTGATCAGATGGTAGAACTGATGGCAAAAGGCGGAAATATCAACGATCTGCAGCGTTATAAAGAAGGGGTGTTAAAGAGAGAAGAGGAAGGAACGACAGGGATCGGAGAGGGAATTGCCATTCCTCATGCAAAGACAGATGCCGTCAGTGCACCGGGTCTTGCTACGATGCTGGTTCCTCAGGGTGTGGATTATGATGCACTGGACGGACAGCCGGTACATATGATTTTTTTTGATCGCAGCACCGAATACAGAAGATAATGTGCATCTGGAAGTACTCAGCCGTCTTTCCATGCTTTTAATGGATGACGAATTTCGGACAAATCTGCTGGATGCAGCGGATGTAACAGAATTTCTGGCACACATTGATGAGGCGGAGAGAAAGAAATTTCCTGAAGAGTACGGAGAAGAAAAACAGACGCAGGATCAGCCGGAAGAGGGATACCGGGTACTGGCAGTTACTGCATGTCCCACAGGGATTGCCCACACATATATGGCGGCGGAAAGCCTGGAAAACAAGGCGAATGATGTTCCCGATTCTGGCAGGATATATCGCCATGGCGCTTGCGGACAGACCGGCATTGATGCCCGGAATCGTAGGAGGTCTTCTGGCAAAAAGCGGTATGACAATGGCTGCAGAGGAGGCCGGCTGGGTGTCTTCTGGTTTCTTTGGCGCACTGATCGCAGGTTTTGCGGCAGGACTGATCATGCTGTTTAAAGAAAATTCTGGAAAAGCTTCCAAAAGCGCTGGAGGGAACAAAGCCGATGCTTTTGTATCCGTTTTTGGGAATCGCGGCAATGGGAGCCCTTATGGTATTTGTGGTCAATCCGCCGGTCGGAGCGTTCAATGAGTGGCTGAATCAGGTGCTGGCAAGTATGGGAGAATCCAGCAGAGTCCTGCTCGGAGCAGTGCTTGGAGGTATGGTTCCGCCGATCGGAATTGCTCTGGCGACACTGTTTTTTAAAAACCGGTTTACAAAGAGTGAACAGCAGACAGTGGCAACGAATTTCATTATGGGACTTTCCTTTATCACAGAGGGGGCAATCCCGTTTGCAGCTTCCGATCCGCTGCTGTTTCTGGCTGCCGTTGCGGCAGGTTCTGTCGTGGCAATGCTTGGAATCGTTCTGCTGAAAAAACCGCTTGCAGCAAAGTGAGAAAATGTGCAAAAAAATCAGAACAAAAATTGCGAAAAGTGATAAATAAAGCACAATATATAAGAACATCTTATTTATCTGTTGAGAAATAAATAATAAGCCACAGGAAATACAAGGCAGAGGGAATATTGATTTTCCCTCTGCCTTGTATTATAATCTATCTGCGGGATGTGCCGATAATCCCAGATCGAGTGAATGAAATTTAAGAAAAAGGACAGGTGTGAACGTATGAAAAAATTAGAACAGCTTTACGAAGGAAAAGCAAAGAAAGTATTTGCGACAGAAGATCCGGACGTTGTGATCGTAGACTATAAAGATGATGCGACAGCATTCAATGGAGAGAAGAAAGGAACAATCGTAGGAAAAGGTGTGATCAACAACCGTATGACAAACTACATTTTCCAGGTTCTGGAAAAAGAAGGTGTTCCGACTCACTATGTAGAAGAACTCAGCGACCGTGAGACAGCTGTAAAAAAAGTGGAGATCGTACCACTTGAAGTGATCGTCCGCAATGTGGCAGCGGGAAGCTTTTCTAAAAAACTCGGTATCGAGGAAGGAACAAAATTGTTAGCACCTACTTTAGAGTTCAGCTATAAAAATGACGATCTTGGAGATCCGATGATCAATGATTATTTTGCAATTGCAATCGGAGCTGCAACAAGAGAAGAGATCGACAAGATCACAGAGTACACATTCAAAGTGAATGAAGTCTTAAGAAAATTCTTTGATGAGGCAGGAATTGAACTGATCGACTTTAAAATCGAATTCGGACGTTTCCACGGAGAGATCATCCTTGCAGATGAGATTTCACCGGATACATGTCGTCTGTGGGATAAAGAGACCCATGAAAAACTGGACAAAGACCGTTTCCGCAGAGATATGGGAAATGTAGAAGACGCATATCAGGAAGTCTTCAGACGTATTGGAATTAAATAGAAGGAGTTCATCCATGAATGATTTTGAAAAAGTGGTAACAGGGCTGGGAGAAGAATGCGGAGTATTTGGCGCATATGATATGGACGGACAGGATGTTGCGTCTTCCATTTATTACGGACTCTTTGCACTCCAGCACAGAGGTCAGGAAAGCTGCGGCATCGCAGTAACTGACACATACGGACAGCGCAAGGTGCTGTCCCGTAAAGGGTTGGGGCATGTAGATGATGTGTTCAACGAAGAGACGTTACATGAATTGAAAGGAAATCTGGGAGTGGGACATGTACGGTATTCTACGGCGGGAGGTACCCGTGTGGAGAATGCACAGCCTCTGGTAATCAATTATGTAAAAGGAACTCTGGCTATCGCACATAATGGCAATCTGGTCAATGCAGTGGAGCTTCGGGAGGAATTGTCAAAGACAGGGGCAATTTTCCAGACGACTATTGATTCAGAGGTTATTGCTTATCATGTGGCAAGAGAGCGTCTGAATGTTTCTAAGGCAGAAGATGCAGTAAAAAATGCTATGAAGAAGATCAAAGGAGCCTATGCACTGGTGATCAGCAGTCCGAGAAAGATGATCGGGGCAAGGGATCCGTTTGGATTGAAACCACTCTGTATCGGAAAACGGGACAATACGTATTTTCTGGCATCTGAAGGCTGTGCGATCGCAGCAGTCGGGGCAGAGTTTGTAAGAGATGTCCTTCCGGGTGAGATCGTAAGTATTACAAAGCATGGCATGTCTTCGGACATGAGTATGGCGCTGCCGGAAGAAAAACGTGCGAGATGTATTTTTGAATATATTTACTTTGCAAGAACAGACAGTACGATCGATGGAGTCGGAGTCTATCATTCCAGAATTGTTGCTGGAAAAGCACTGGCACAGTCTTATCCGGTAGAGGCAGATCTGGTGGTTGGTGTTCCAGATTCCGGCCTTGTGGCTGCCATGGGATATTCACAGCAGTCCGGGATTCCTTATGGAACCGCGTTTCATAAAAACAGTTATGTAGGACGTACATTCATTAAGCCGAAACAGAGTGAGCGTGTGTCCAGTGTGAAGATCAAGCTGAACGTGATTCCGGAAGTGGTAAAAGGGAAGCGGATCGTTATGGTGGATGATTCCATTGTTCGAGGAACGACCTGTGCAAATATCATCAAGATGTTAAAGAAAGCAGGAGCGACAGAAGTACATGTGAGAATCAGTTCTCCGCCGTTTTTACATCCGTGCTATTTCGGAACAGACGTGCCGTCTAATGAGCAGCTGATCGCGCACTCTCATACAACAGAGGAGATCCGTGAGATGATCGGAGCAGACTCTCTGGGCTATATGGAAGTAGAAAAATTAAAAGATATGGTAGGCGATCTGAAGTTTTGTGATGCCTGCTTTACAGGAAATTATCCGATGGAGGTGCCGGGAGAAGATATCAGTCTGGCATTTGAATAGGAAAAAAGGAGAATACGATTATGAGCAATGACCGTTATGTAAGTCCGTTGTCCGAGCGCTATGCAAGCCGTGAGATGCAGTACATCTTTTCACCGGACAAAAAGTTCAGAACCTGGAGAAAACTCTGGATCGCACTGGCAGAGACAGAAAAAGAACTGGGACTGAATATTACAGACGAGCAGATAGAAGAATTGAAAGCGCATGCGGAGGACATCAATTACGATGTTGCAAAAGAGCGTGAGAAAGTAGTAAGACATGATGTTATGTCACATGTGTATGCATATGGTGTGCAGTGTCCGAAAGCGAAAGGAATCATCCATCTGGGAGCAACCTCCTGCTATGTAGGGGACAATACAGATATGATCGTAATGTCAGAGGCTTTAAAGCTGGTGAGAACAAAACTGGTCAATGTGATCGCAGAACTGGCAAAATTTGCAGATGCACAGAAATGTCAGCCGACACTTGCATTCACACATTTCCAGCCGGCTCAGCCAACTACGGTAGGAAAGAGAGCGACTCTCTGGCTGCAGGAATTTGAGATGGATCTGGAAGATCTGGATTATGTTCTGGGAAGTTTAAAACTTCTTGGATCCAAAGGAACGACAGGAACCCAGGCAAGCTTTCTGGAGCTGTTTGACGGAGATCAGGAGACGATTGATAAGATCGATCCAATGATCGCAGAAAAGATGGGATTTAAGGCATGTTATCCGGTATCCGGACAGACTTATTCCAGAAAAGTGGATACAAGAGTATTGAATGTACTGGCCGGAATTGCGGCAAGTGCGCACAAATTCTCTAATGACATCCGACTTCTTCAGCATTTGAAAGAAGTGGAAGAGCCGTTTGAGAAGACACAGATCGGTTCTTCTGCCATGGCATATAAGAGAAACCCGATGAGAAGTGAAAGAATCGCGTCTCTTTCCAGATATGTGATGATCGATGCATTGAATCCGGCAATCACCTCTGCGACGCAGTGGTTTGAGAGAACACTGGACGATTCTGCAAACAAGAGACTGAGTGTGCCGGAAGGATTTCTTGCAATCGACGGAATCCTGGATCTGTGCCTGAATGTTGTGGACGGGCTTGTAGTATATCCGAAAGTCATCGAGAAACGTCTGATGTCAGAACTTCCGTTTATGGCGACAGAGAATATCATGATGGATGCGGTAAAAGCCGGAGGAGACAGACAGGAGCTGCATGAGAGAATTCGTGAGCTTTCCATGGAAGCCGGACGCAATGTCAAAGAAAAAGGTCTGGACAACAATCTTCTGGAGTTGATCGCAGCGGATCCTGCGTTCAACATGAGTCTGGAAGAGTTGAAAGAGACGATGGAACCGCAGAAATATGTAGGCCGTGCGAAAGAGCAGGTAGAGTCGTACTTAAATAATGTGATTTATCCGCTTCTGGAGGAAAATAAAGAAATTCTCGGAGTAAAAGCTGAGATCAATGTTTAGTTTTGCCATAACAGGCAAAGGAGAAGGAGTGTTGCAAAAGAGCAGCATTCCTTTTTCGCATACCAAAGAAAAAGCAGGGAGAATGGAAAAAGAATGAGAACAAGTGGCGATTGCGTTTGGGAGAAACAGCATATCTGGAACATACCGGATGGATTAAAGAAAGTGATTGCAGGAGTTGTGACGGTCAGCCTTTTGGTTGGAATCGGTGATGCCGTCAGTATGGTACCGTTACAGGAAGATATGAGGTCATATGCTGCGACTGCGGGTGAAACGATACGATGGAGTGTTCCGATCCGGTTGGGACAGATGGTAAAACAGGAGAGTATCCGGACCTATACACTGGCAGAAATGGAGAAACATGTGCAGATAGAAACGGAGAAAGTAGCTGAAGCTTCGTCAGCCATGCCACAAGAAGAAGCGGTAGAACCGGTGGAGACAGTGCAGAGTCAGACCATACAGCCAGTGATTCCTGAGACGATGCCGGAAGAAATTGTGAATACCTTACCAGGGGAAGATATGACACAGGAAGAGTCTCCGGCAGAGGCGTATATATATTATCAGGGGTTCAAAATTGATCAGGAGGGAATGATCTGTGGATTTGACCCTGCAAAAAGCGAGATGATGGATGGATATCTGGAACTGCCGTCAGAAAATTGTATTGGAATTCGAAGAGGAACGTTTTCGGGAGTTGGAACCGGCATTTTTGAAATTTATATTCCGGAGAATATTCAGAATATAGAAAACGGTGCGTTTTCTGAACTGGGAGAACTGACATGGATCGAAGCAGGAGGCACAGGTGAATATACGGCAAGAGATGGGATTTTATTTTCCGGAACAGAGCTGGCAGCGTTTCCTGCCGGAAGAACTGGAATTTTTGAGATGCCGGAGGATGTGACTTCGATCCGTGCATCTGCATTTGCCAATACAAACCTGGATAAAATAGATATGAGAAACTGTATTTCGATTTTGTGTGATGAAGGAATATTCGGAGACGGGGCAGGCTGCGAGATCATGGAGGGGAAGAATGGAATATAAACAGATATTGAATATTGCGGTTCTTGCAGGAGAAATCATGCTCAGAAGTGGAGCGGAGACCTATCGTGTGGAGGATACCATGAAGCATATTCTCAACACCGCGAGAACAGAAGTGGCAGAGGCATTTGTTATGATGACAGGGATTGTTGCTACTTTGGATAATCCGGACATGGAAATGCTCACCGCTATGCGCAGAGTTCATGACCGCGGGACGAATATGCATCGTATTGTGCAGGTAAATGAAATATCCAGAAGATACTGCAGGGGAGAGATGACAGTTGAGGAAACATATAAAGAGTTGAAACAGATCAAGGGAAAACAGTATTCGGTGGCGGTATATAATCTGGCGACGATTCTGGTTCCGGTCGGGTTTGCTCCTCTTTTTGGAGGGGGAGTGAAAGAGACTCTGGTCTCTGCGGCAGTAGGATGTATCCTGGCATTTTTGATTACACTGGGCAAAAAAATCCAGATGAGCAGCTTTATTTTGAATGCAATCTGTGCATTCGGGGTAGCAGTGACAGCTGCCTGTGTGAATAGGGTTACATCCGGCTGGAATCTGGATATCGTGATCATCAGTTCTCTGATGCCCCTGGTGCCAGGTGTAGCGATCACCAATGCGATCCGGGATACGCTGCGGGGGGATTATATTTCCGGAGGTGCCAGGATACTGGAGGCATTTTTGACAGCAGCTGCAATCGGGCTTGGAGCAGGTACCGGGATGATTTTTGTAGGAGGTATCGTATGAGTGTGTTGATGGGAGTGGTGGGAAGTTTTGTTGCGATCATTGCGTTTTCTGTACTTTTGGAGACACCCGGAAAATATCTGTGGCAGACGGGTGTGGTCGGAGCAATAGGAGGCGGTGTTTATCTGCTTTGTACACACCGTGGAGTGGATGTGGTGCCGGCTTCTTTCTTTTCTGCGCTGGCAATTGCGTTTATGGCACATCTTTTTGCAAGGATTTTCAAAGCGCCGGTGACGGTGTTTCTGATTGCAGGAATCCTGCCGACCGTGCCGGGGGCCGGAATGTACAGAATTGCCTATTCTATCGTTGCCAATGACAGGGCAGGATGTGCCTATTATCTGCTGCAGACACTGGAGATTGCGGGGATGATTGCACTGGCAATTTTTATTGTGGATGCCATTTTCCGGGTTCACATCCCCTTGTCAAGGCGGAATAGTTAAGATATAATAGAAAAGATGACGTAAATAGAAAATGGAGAAGATAAAGATGAGTAAAGTAAGAACAAGATTTGCACCAAGTCCGACAGGACGGATGCATGTAGGAAATCTGCGTACAGCATTATATGCATATTTGATCGCAAAACACGAGGGTGGAGACTTTATCCTCAGAATTGAAGATACAGACCAGGAGAGATTCATGGAAGGAGCACTGGACATCATTTACCGTACTCTGGAAAAGACAGGTCTCATTCACGATGAAGGACCGGACAAGGATGGTGGATATGGTCCGTATGTGCAGAGCGAGAGAAATGCTTCCGGAGTGTATTTGAAGTATGCAAAGCAGCTGGTAGAGCAGGGCGACGCGTATTACTGCTTCTGTGATAAAGCACGCCTGGATTCCCTGAAGACTTCTGTTTCTGAAGACGGAACAGATATCGTTGTGTATGACAAGCACTGTCTGGGGCTGAGCAAAGAAGAGGTAGAGGCCAATCTGGCAGCAGGAAAACCTTGGGTGATCCGTCTGAACGTACCGAATGAGGGAACAACCACATTCCACGATGAGATTTACGGAGATATCACGGTTCCGAATGCAGAACTGGATGATATGATCCTGATCAAATCCGATGGATTCCCGACTTACAATTTTGCGAACGTGATCGATGACCATCTGATGGGAATCACACACGTTGTCCGCGGAAATGAATATCTTTCCTCTGCACCGAAATACAACCGTCTGTATGAGGCATTTGGATGGGAGATTCCGGTTTATGTACACTGTCCGTTGATCACGGATGAGAACCATAAAAAACTAAGTAAACGCTGCGGACATTCTTCCTATGAAGATCTGATCGAGCAGGGATTCCTTTCAGAAGCAGTGGTCAACTATGTGGCACTTCTTGGATGGAGCCCGTCGGACAACCGCGAGATCTTTTCGCTGGAGGATCTGGTAGAGGCATTTGATTACCGCCATATGAGCAAGTCACCGGCTGTATTCGATCCGGTAAAACTCAAATGGATGAACGGGGAATACATGAAAGCCATGGAGGAAGACAAGTTCTATGAGATGGCAGAGCCGTATCTGAAAGAAGTCATCACAAAAGACTATGATCTGAAAAAGATTGCGAAGATGGTGAAGACCAGAATTGAAATCTTCCCGGATATTAAAGATCAGATCGATTTCTTTGAAGAGCTGCCTGAGTATGACACTGCTATGTATACACACAAGAAGATGAAGACAAATGCAGAGAATTCTCTGGAAGTTTTAAACGATGTCCTTCCGATCCTGGAAGCACAGGAAGATTACAGCAATGACGCGTTGTTTGAAACATTAAAAGGATATGTAACAGAAAAAGGAGTGAAGATCGGATTTGTAATGTGGCCGATCCGAACAGCGGTATCCGGAAAACAGAACACACCGGGCGGTGCGACAGAACTGATGGAAGTTCTCGGAAAGGAAGAATCCTTAAAGAGAATCCGTGCCGGTATCGCATTACTCCAGGCAAATTAGAAAGAGGTATTTATGAGTTTTAATCAGGCTCAGCAGGAGGCGGTCTCTCACAATGAGGGACCGTGTCTTGTTCTTGCGGGACCGGGTTCCGGAAAGACGCTCACGATCGTGGGCAGGATCCAGAAGCTGATCCAGACGTATCATGTAAGTCCGGAAGAGATTCTGGTCATCACATTTACCAAATATGCAGCAGTGGAGATGAAGAACCGCTTTTTTTCAGCGATGAAGGGGACTCGCCCTGCTGTCACATTCGGAACATTTCATGGAATTTATTATGGGATTTTAAAGTGGGCATATCGGTTCGGACCGGAGAATATTCTGTCAGAGGAAGAAAAACGGCAGATGCTGCTTCAGATCGTCAATCGAAAAGAGATTGATGAATTTGAAGAGGAGGATTTCTTAAAAGAGATTATTTCAGAGATTGGCATTGTAAAAAACAACGGACTGAAGATTGAAGAGTATGAGACAACGATCTGCGGAAAAGAGACGTTCCGGGAGATTTACGGAGAATACGAAAAAAAGCGAAATGAAGAGCGAAAGATCGATTTTGATGACATGCTTCTGTTGTGTCGTGATCTGTTTATAAAAAGGCCGGATGTTTTGAAAAAATGGCAGGAGAAGTTTCGCTATATTCTGATTGATGAATTTCAGGATATCAATCAGGTACAATATGATGTGATCCGGATGCTCGCGGCGCCGCAGAACAATCTGTTTGTTGTAGGCGACGACGATCAGTCGATCTATGGATTTCGCGGAGCAGATTCCAGACTGATGTTTCAGTTTCAGAAGGATTTTCCAGATGCAAAACAGCTTCTTCTGGATGTAAACTATCGGTCTTCGGAAAATATTGTCAAAAATTCTCTGAAAGTGATCGCCAACAACGAGGTACGGTTTGACAAAAAAATCCGGGCGTGGAAAGAAAGTGGGGAGACACTGCATGTACAGGAAGTGAAAGATCCGGTGGAGGAAGCTTCTTATGTGGTGGAACAGATCAAAAAACAGATGGAAACAGGAATTTTGGCAGAGGAGATCGCAGTACTCTTTCGTGTTCACACAGATGCGAGGGCGGTTGTGGAAGCGCTGATCGATGAAAAGATTCCATTCCAGATGCGGGAACATCTGCCGAATCTGTACAATCATTTTATTGCAAAAGATATTATGGCATATTTCAGGCTGGCAATGGGGCAGCGTGAGCGCAAAGATTTCCTTCAGGTCATGAATCGTCCGAAACGGTATCTGGGAAGAGACTGCCTCCCTGGAAGAGTGGTTTCTTTTGAGGAGATGCACAAATTCTATTGTGATAAAGAGTGGATGCAGGACCGGATCGACCAGTTTGAATGGGATTTGAAAATGCTTGCGAAAATGGCCCCATATGCGGCAATCCAGTATTTGAAGAAAAAAATCGGATATGACGAATTTCTGCGGGAATATGCGACTACGAAAAACATGAAAGCTGCGGATTTAAGAGAAGTACTCTCTGAGATTGAAGAGGCGGCAAAGCCGTTTCAGACGATGGAAGAGTGGTTTGTCCATGTGGAAGAATATACGGAAGCGCTGAAAAAGAAAGAACAGCAAAAAGAACAGAACCAGGAGGGGGTTCGTCTGATGACACTGCATGCGTCCAAAGGGCTGGAGTTTCATACGGTGTTTTTGATCGAGGCAAACGAGGGACGAATTCCTTATCAGAAAGCAGAGAAAGAGCAGAATGTAGAAGAAGAGCGCAGGCTGTTCTATGTGGGAATGACCCGGGCAAAAGATGTGCTGAAAATCACATATGTGAAAATAAAAAACGGAAAGGAGATCTCTCCTTCCCGTTTTGTAGAGGAACTGTTCGAGGGCGTCTGACTTACTCAGCGTCAAGATCGATCTCGTCAAATTCCAGGGAATCCATCCATTCATCGAATTTGTCGGCAGCAGCATCGTACTCGTCGTCATCTTCGATGTTTTCCAGGTTTGGCTCACCGTCTTCTGTCTCAGAGAAACGGTAGATGTACACATCGCTTTCTTCGGACTCTTCTCCGTTCTCATCGAGCGGAAGGAGTGCGATGTACTGTCTGCCGGCTGCTTCGTAGATCGTCAGGACGGCACACTCCAGTGTCTCGTCATTGTCCAGTGTCAGAGTAACTGTTACACCTTCGTTTTCATTCATTGTTTCATTCATGTTTTCGCTCATAGCACGTTCTCCTTTTTTCTTGATATGCCTACTCTAACAAAAACCAGAGGAAAAAGCAAGAAAAACATCAGGTTCTTTCTATTGACAATGCTGAAAAACAGGGTAGAATAAAATAGATTATGCATATATGTTGGAAAAACAGAGTCTTAGCAATCAGGAGGACAATAGATGAAGAGAAAAATTTTGGGAGTCTTTGTGACAGTTATGTTCGGTTGTATGGTACTTTCCGGATGCAAAAAGAATGTGGGTACACCGGAAGATAACGCTGTAGTAGAAAATGAGGACGAGCAGGCACAGGATACAGAAACATCAGAAGGGCACACATTTGGCTACAGCTGCATTGATATTTATAATCCATATTATGATGTTGTAAAAGAATCGATCCGAGGGGAACTGGAAGCAAAGGGAGATACCCTGGTGGTAAAAAATCCGGACGGAGATGTGAATAAGCAGATCCAGCAGATTCAGGAGATGATCGATGAAGGAGTGGATGCAGTCTTTCTCGCACCGGTAGACTGGGAAGCAATCAAGCCTGCTCTGGAAGCCCTGGATGAGGCAGATATTCCGGTCATCAATGTGGATACGCAGGTGAAGGATACAGATCTGACAGCTGTTTATATCGGCTCTGACAATAAAAATGCAGGTGCAGTCTGCGGTGAGAATTTGAAGACACAGTGCCCGGACGGCGGAAAAGTAGTGCTTTTGGAATGCCCGTTCCAGAACTCAGTGAATGAGCGTATCACAGGATTTGAAGAAGCGATCAAAAATGCAGGATTTGAAGTAGTGGCGCGTGCAGATGCCGGCGGCACCAAGGAGAGTGCAAAGGAGAAAATGGCACAGATTTTGGCAGAAAATCCACAGGTAGATGCTGTGATGTGCGGAAATGATCAGATGGCACTCGGTGCACTTCAGGCAGCAAAAGAGGCAGGAAAAAGCAGTCTGAAGATTTATGGAGTGGACGGCTCACCGGAGATGAAAAGTGAACTTACAGATGAAAAGTCAATGATCGCCGGGACCGGAGCGCAGTCGCCGATCAATGTTGGAAAACAGGCGGCAAAGATCGGAGAGGCTATTTTGAATGATGAGGATTATGAGAAAACAACGTATATCGATACATTTTTTATCGGGAAAGATAATGTTGAGATGTATGGAACAAATGGCTGGCAGTGAGGAATAAATATATGAAAAAAACAGAAGGATATCCACAGCCTTTAGGAGCTTCCAGAAGAGGCAGAAGTGTGAATCTTGCGGTATGTGTTCCAAAAGACGTATCTTGCGAACTGCTTTTGTATAAAAAGGGCGAAAGTGAACCACATCAGGTAATCGAAATGCCGGCAGAAGAAGGAATCGGAGAAGTCCGTTTCCTGGCGCTGGAAGATCTGGAGGAAACCCAGTATGAGTATAATTACAGAATTGACGGAACGGTCTGTCTGGATCCTTACGTGAGAGAGATCGCGGGACATAAAATGTTCGGTACCGGCTGGGAATTCAACCGGCATCAGACAAGAGGAAGATTTCCGCAGAGAGGATATGACTGGGAAGGGGATAAAAGACCGCAGATTCCTGTGCAGGATGTGATCGCATATAGTCTGCATGTAAGAGGCTTTACGATGCACTCTTCCTCCAGAGTAAAGCATAAAGGGACATTTCTGGGTGTCCGGGAAAAATTACCATATTTGAAAGAGCTTGGCATCAATCAGATTCAGTGTATGCCGGTGTATGAATTTCAGGAAGATATGGGAAGTTACCGGAATTACTGGGGCTATGGCACTGGATATTATTTTGCGCCGAAAGCCGCATATGCAGCTTTTGATGATGCACAGACAGAATTAAAAGATCTGGTAAAAGCGTGCCACAAAGCAGGAATCGAAGTTGTTCTGGAAATGCCGTTTACAGAAAAGATTCTTCCCCAGACTGCGTTGGAATGTCTTCGTTTTTATCTTCTGGAGTATCATGTGGATGGGTTTGTGGTGAATCCTTACAATGTGCCATGGGACAGTCTGAATGCGGATCCGATCTTAAAGGGAGCAAAGATCTTCAAAAAAGAAGAGGGCTTCCAGAACAGTATGCGCAGGTTTTTAAAGGGAGATGAAGGCATGGTCAGAGAAGTGATACGACAGCTCTGCCGCCGGACCCCAGAAGACGGCTGCTGTAATTACATTACTTCACATACAGGGTTTACACTCTGTGACTTGGTCTCTTATGACGGGAAGCATAATGAGGCAAACGGAGAGCGCAATCAGGACGGTCCGGATTATAATTACAGTTGGAACTGCGGTACGGAAGGACCAAGCAGAAAAAGAAGTGTGATGACACTTCGCAAAAATCAGATGAAGAATGCTTTTCTTCTGCTTCTGCTTTCGCAGGGAACACCATGCATTCTGGCGGGAGATGAGTTTGGAAACACACAGGATGGGAATAACAATGTGTATTGTCAGGACAATGAGACCGCATGGCTGAACTGGGGAAGACAGAAAAGTTATGAAGATCTGTTTCGATTTGTGAAACGATTGATCGCCCTTAGAAAATCCAATCCTGTCTTTCATCAAAGACAGGCACTGCTTGGCCTGGATCGGACAGCGTGCGGGATTCCGGATGTCTCTTATCACGGAGAAAGTGCATGGCAGGTACAGGATGCAGTAGTCAGCAGACAGCTTGGAGTTCTCTACAGCTGGGAAGATACATTTTGGTTTGTCGCATATAATATGCACTGGGAAGCACACGAATTTGCTCTTCCGGCTCTGAAAAAGGAAATGAAATGGTATCAGGTTGCAGGAACAGAAGAGATGCCGGATGAGGCAGAGTGTCTGAAAGAGCAGAAGATGATAGAGGTAAAGGCAAGGACAATAATTCTGCTGCAAGGCAGATAGAAAGGAAATTCAGAGATGAACGCACTCCGACATTTTGGTACGATCACAAAACATAAGCTCCTTGTGATGAAGGCATGCTTTCAGGTAGGTTTGTACAGACAGGGGCTGCTCCATGATCTGTCAAAATACGGATGGACAGAGTTTCGTGTGGGGTGTCGATATTACCAGGGAACCAGAAGTCCGAATAATGCAGAGCGGGAGGAAAAGGGGTATTCTTCTGCCTGGCTGCATCATAAAGGGCGCAATAAGCATCATTATGAATACTGGATTGATTACGGAACGCATGGTGCCGTGCTCGAAGGAATGAAAATGCCGGTCAATTATGTGGTGGAGATGTTTCTGGACCGAATTGCTGCAAGCAAGGTATATCGCGGAACTGCCTATACAGACCGGGATCCTCTGGATTATTTCCTGGGAGGGAAAGGGCAGTATCTGATGCATGAGGAAACAGAAGCGCTGCTTGAAAAACTGTTGATCATGCTGGCAAAACAGGGTGAGGAGAAAACTTTTTTGTATATCCGGCAGGAAGTTTTAAAAAAAGGTGATAAAAAATCAGGGTGTAAAGCATGATGCTTTACACTCTGATTTTTTGCAGTAAAACTTTTGTTTTTGGAAGCCAAAACTGAACCATAGGTCCTGTCAGAAAAATGGCGATAATTGTTCCGACACCAACTGTACCGCCAAGGATAAATCCGAGGCTTACAAAGAAAGCATCACATCCCATTCGTACCCAGCGGAATTCAATCCGTTCGAGTTTGTCGGAGAGGATGATGGCAACCAGGTCATTCGGTCCGGTGCCGGCATTGCTGTTGATTACAACAGACATTCCCAAAGAGAGAATCGCACATCCGACCAGAACGCTGATGATACGAACCGGCATTCCTGAAGAAGCATTGATGTATTCTTTGAAACACCAGGTGAAAAAGTCAATGATAGGGCCTCCGCAAAATGCACAGACAATGGTTCCGGGTTTGACATATCCTTTGGTTGTTAACAACATCAGAACCATCAAAATACACAGAACAATGACGTGCACAGTTCCGACAGACAATCCTGCAACCTGGGATAACCCCTGAATAAATACTGTGAAAGTATCGGTGCCAAGTGCCGAGAGCAAAAAGAGCGTAACACCAAGATGCGCAATGATCAGCCCCAAAAGAAGAACCAGGAGTGCACGAATCCAGTCGGTGATACTTCGCTGGGAAGTATCAGATGCAAATGTTTGTTTTTTCCCCATGATATGCTCCTGTTCTATTGTGGATAAACGAGTTGCTCTTCGGTGATTTTATTCAAAACCTGAGTCAGGTATTTTCGTGCAACAAATCTGGCCATCGGCAGATTCATATCCAGAAAGTTTCCGCAGTCTTTTGCACAGGCTCCGGGAACTTCCTGATCGTAAGATGCGATAAAAGCAAACATCTCTTTCATCAAAGGAAGAATATCGCAGGATTCATAATCACCGATAAGAAGCAGATAGAATCCGGTGCGGCATCCCATTGGTCCGAAATAGAGTGTTTTTGGGCCATATTCTGCATGGTTGCGAAGAAAGGTAGCGGCAAGATGCTCGATGGTATGTACTTCTGCAGTATTTAGAACAGGTTCTTCATTGGGATTTGTGATACGGATATCAAACGTGGTAACCGGGGTATCTCCTGCAAGATCTTTTCTGGAAACGTAAAGTCCCGGAGTCAGTTTGATGTGATCGATCGTAAAGCTTGTAATTTTTTCCATGGTAATCTCCTTGTTTTTTTATGTGTCATTATTATAGACAAAATCAGGCGAATTTGCAAGCGGAAAGGAACAAAGAACGGTTGACGGGAGACAGGAAATATGCGTATACTAAGGGACAGAGTGATCGGATAAAAGAACATATCTTAGGAGGAAAACAACGGTGAGATTATATATGGTACGACATGGCGAAACGGATTGGAATAAAGCGAAGAAAGTGCAGGGGAGAGCAGATATTCCTCTCAATGCATATGGAAGAGAACTGGCAGAAAAGACAGCAGAAGGACTGCGGGGGATTTCTTTTGATCTGGCGTATACGTCCCCTTTATCCAGAGCAAAAGAAACAGCACAGATTGTTTTGCAGGGGAGAAAGATCCCCTTGATCGAGGAACCTCAGATACAGGAGATCTGCTTTGGTGATTATGAAGGCATTGTGTACCGAGGAGAAGGTCTGGATCCGCAGAGTGCGGAGTTTGTGAAGTTCTTTGATGATACTGCAAATTACATTCCAAAGGGAGAGGGTGAGTCCGTTGGACAGTTGATGGAGAGAGTGGACGGCTTTCTGAAAGCGTTATATCAAAATCCAGAATTGCAGGATAAGATGATTTTGCTTTCTACGCATGGTGCTGCAGTCACGGCAATGAAAAACTGTATCAAAAATGAATGGAGTCCGGCAAAATTCTGGCAGATGGGAGTGCCAAAGAACTGTGCGGTGACGATCGTGGAAGTAGAGGGGGGCATCCCCAAAATTATCGAAGAAGATAAACTATATTATTAAAACAAAAATACGGAAAGAACCCAACATCCGGGGATTCTTTCCGTATTTTTAATGTTCTAATCTTCCTCTTCTGTCTCGACAGTGTAAGTCTGGCGCTTTCTTGCCATCTCATCGCTTTCGAGATATTCGTCATAAGTTGTGATCTTATCGATCAGTTTTCCGCCCGGTACGATCTCCATGATACGATTTGCAGTCGTCTGCACGATCTGGTGGTCACGGGAAGTAAATAAGAGTACTCCCGGGAATTTGATCATACCGTTATTGAGCGCAGTGATGGATTCCATATCCAGATGGTTGGTAGGTTCATCTAATAACAGAACATTTGCGCCGGAAATCATCATCTTGGAGAGCAGGCAGCGTACCTTCTCACCACCGGAGAGGACTTTTAATCTCTTCACACCATCTTCTCCGGAGAAGAGCATTCTTCCGAGGAACCCCCGCACATAGGTGGCATCCTTGTTTTCAGAGTACTGTGTCAGCCATTCTGTGATGGTGTAATCGTTATCGAACTCTCCGCCGAAGTCTTTCGGGAAGTAAGCCTGTGAAGTCGTGATTCCCCATTTGTAAGTACCTTCATCCGGTTCCATCTCACCGATCAGGATTTTGAACAGAACTGTTTTTGCAAGCTCATTTCCGCCTACAAATGCAACTTTGTCATCGTGGTTCAGTGTAAATGTCAGGTTGTCCAGAATCTTGACTCCGTCGATGGTTTTGGAAAGTCCTTCCACGGTCAGCACTTCGTTTCCGATGTCACGGTTTGGACGGAAATCAATGTAAGGATATTTACGGCTGGATGGTTTGATCTCATCCAGTTCAATTTTTTCCAGGGCACGTTTTCTGGATGTTGCCTGTTTGGATTTGGAAGCATTGGCGCTGAACCGGGAAATAAAGTCCTGCAGTTCTTTGATCTTTTCTTCTTTCTTTTTGTTGGCTTCTTTCATCTGACGGATCAGAAGCTGGCTGGATTCATACCAGAAGTCGTAGTTTCCGGCATAGAGCTGGATCTTTCCATAGTCGATATCCGCGATCTGTGTGCAGACCTTGTTTAAGAAGTAACGGTCATGGGATACCACAATGACTGTGTTCTCAAAGTTGATCAGGAACTCTTCCAGCCATGCGATCGCATCCAGATCCAGGTGGTTGGTCGGCTCGTCAAGAAGCAGGATGTCAGGATTACCGAACAAAGCCTGAGCAAGAAGAACCTTTACCTTTTCTGCACCCTTTAAGTCTTTCATGTATTTGTAGTGGAGGTCTGTTTCAATGCCGAGTCCGTTGAGCAGAGTTGCAGCGTCAGATTCTGCCTCCCAGCCGTTCATGGTTGCGAATTCCGCTTCCAGCTCACTTGCTTTGATTCCGTCCTCGTCTGTGAAATCTTCTTTTGCATAGATGACTTCTTTTTCTTTCATGATCTCGTACAGACGTGCATTCCCCATGATGACGGTGTCCAGTACCAGATATTCATCGTATTTGTAGTGATCCTGCTGCAGGAAAGAAAGACGCTCTCCGGGAGTGATGTTTACTTCCCCTTTGGTAGGCTCGATCTGTCCGGACAAAATCTTTAAAAAAGTAGATTTTCCGGCACCGTTGGCTCCGATCATACCATAACAGTTGCCTTCGGTAAATTTAATATTGACATCTTCAAACAGCGCTTTTTTCCCGACGCGCAGAGTGATATTGTTTGCACTAATCATATTTTTTACTCCTTATTTATTATATAAAGTAATAATTCCAACGCTTATCTTAACATGAGAACCCACGACATGGCAAGGTCAGGAGTATGCTTTCTATGAAATAAACAAAGAAATATTGTGTTTTTGCAAAAATTTAACAGGATTAGGAGTTTGCGAAAAAGTGGAAAAAGTATATAATGGAACAAAGAAAGTGAGGGATGGATATGCAAAAAGCAACTTTGGTATTAGAAGGCGGAGCAACAAGAGGCGTATTTACATCGGGAGTACTGGATTATCTGATGGAGCAGGAGTTTTACACTTCTCATGTGATCGGTGTTTCGGCAGGAGCCTGCAATGCGGTGGACTATGTGTCAAGGCAGCCCGGACGGACAAGAGACTGTATGATCCCCACAGATAAGAATCTGTCCTATTATTACGGGATGCGTAAATTTATAAAAGAAAAAAGTCTGATGAATATGGATATGATTTTTGATATTTATCCAAAACAGATTTATCCCTTTGATTTTGCCACCTATTTTCGATCAGAGATGAACTGTGAGCTGGTCACGACAAACTGTGTGACGGGAAAAGCGGAGTACATGGATGAGGCGCAAGATCCCGACAGGCTGATGAAAATCTGCCGGGCATCCTCCAGTATGCCGCTGCTTTGTCCGATTGTAAATATCGATGGGATCCCGTATCTGGATGGAGGACTTGCGGATTCTATTCCGATTCGGAGAGCGATGGATATTGGAAATGAGAAGATCATCGTTGTTCTGACAAGAAATCGGGGATATCGCAAGAAGGCGGTTTCAAAAGCGGTGGAAAAGATGTATCGCAGAGCCTACAGATCTTATCCGAATCTTCTGCGGACTCTTTTGCGGCGTGCGCCGTATTACAACCGGACGCTGAATGAGCTGGAGAATCTGGAGAGAGAAGGAAAGATTTTTGTGATCCGGCCGCAGGTAAAGCCGGTGTCCAGACTGGAGAGAAGTCAGGAGCATCTGATGGCATTTTATCATCACGGATATGATCTGATGGAAAGAGAGTATGACCGTCTCATGGAGTATCTCGAAAAATAGGTATATTTTGCATGGAAAACATGATACAATGTGGAGTATTCATGTGAAACCGGCAGAAGGAGAAACATATGAAAAAAGAAATTTTGAATTACACACAGAACAGGGAATTGTCGTGGCTGCGCTTTAATCAGAGAGTGCTGGAAGAAGCGCAAGATGAAAGTGTTCCGCTTCTGGAGAGGATGAAATTTGTATCGATCTTCACCAGTAACCTGGATGAGTTTTTTATGATTCGGGTAGGAAGTCTCTACGATATGGCATCTGTGGACAGCAAGACATTAGACAGCAGATCGGGGATGACTCCGAAAGAACAGTTAGATAAGATTTATGAGGCAGTGGCCCCGCTTTATAAAGAGCGGGATAAGACGTATGCGGAGATAAAAAAACAGCTGCATCCATACGGGGTCTGTGGGCTGGATTTCAAAGAGCTGGAGGCACAGGAAAAAAAGTATGTCAAACATTATTTCAAAGAACAGGTGCTTCCACTGCTTTCCCCACAGATCGTAGACGCAAATCATCCGTTTCCACATTTGCTCAATAAAGAACTGTATGTGATCGCAACGCTTCGTTTTGAAGAGAAAAAAATGATGGGGATCGTTCCTGTTCCTCAGTTTATTTCAGATGTGATTTATCTGCCGGGACATGACATTCGTTATATCCGGATGGAAAAAGTGATCATGGAGTATCTGGATCTTGTGTTTGAACAGTATCAGGTATCGGATATCACATACATCCGTGTCACAAGAAATGCGGACATTTCTCCTGACGATGAGAACTATGCGGACAATGAAGACTTTCGCTATATAATGAAGGAGACATTGAATAAGCGCAGAAGAATGGCAGTGGTACGTCTGGAAGTGGCCAATCCGCTGAATAAAGAGACAGAGAAATATCTCTGTGAGAAATTCAAAATTACGCCTGCCTGCATTTTTAGAACGAAAATTCCGATGAAACTGGATTATATCTTTTCAATTATGGATAAAGTACCTGTTTCCATGAAACGATCATTGGTTGATGTACCATTTGCTCCACAGCCTGCCGCACAGGTGGGAGAAGGAAGCGTGATGGCTCAGGTAAAGAAACGGGACATTCTTCTGTCCTATCCATATGAAAGCATGGATCCGTTTTTGAAGCTGATCAAAGAGGCATCCACAGATCCGGATGTGATGACCATTAAGATCACGATCTATCGTCTTGCCAAAAAGACAAGACTGGTAGAATATCTGTGTGCAGCGGCAGAAAATGGAAAAGAAGTGACCGCTCTGATCGAGCTGCGGGCCCGGTTTGATGAGCAGAATAATATTGAATGGTCAGAACGGATGGAAGAGGCAGGCTGCAGGGTACTTTATGGGTTTGACGGATATAAAGTACATTCCAAAATTTGTCTGATTACATACCGCAGTAAAAATGAGATCAAATATATCACACAGATCGGAACCGGAAATTACAATGAGAAGACCGCAAAATTGTACACGGATTATTCGCTGATGACTGCGAATCAGTCGATCGGAGAGGATGCAGCAGTATTTTTTAAGAATATGTCCATTGGCAATCTGGATGGAACCTATAAGAATCTGATCGTATCTCCGACCAGTTTGAAGCAGAAGATTCTGGCGTTGATGGATGAAGAGATTCAAAAGGGTGAACAGGGACGGATTGTGATGAAGATGAATTCTGTGACGGATATGGATTTTATCCGGAAGGTGGCAGAGGCTTCCAGAGCAGGTGTGAAGGTGGATCTGATCGTGCGTGGAATCTGCTGTATTCTGCCGGGAATTGCACAAGAGACAGAGAATCTGACTGTGACCAGTATTGTAGGCCGCTATCTGGAACACCCGAGAGTGTTTGTGTTCGGCACGGGAGCAGAGCAGAAAGTGTACATCGGTTCTGCGGATATGATGACCAGAAACACGGAGAAACGGGTGGAAGTGGCATGTCCGATTCTCAACGAGGAGATCAAAAAACGGCTGGTGAGAAACCTGCATGTAATGCTTGCAGATAATGTCAAAGCAAGAGTGATGACAAGTGACGGAACCTACCGCAAAAAGAAGGTAGAAGGAAAAGCCATCAATTCACAGGAAATCTTTATGAAAGAAGCACTGATGGCAAAACGAGTGGAGAAGAAACCACAGAAACAGACGTTTCTTCAGAAGATGAGACGGTTGTTTCAGAAAGAATAGAATAAACAGAAAGATGATTGTATAAATAAGAATGGGGAAAGCAGTATATATCGCAGAAAAGCCAAGTGTGGCGCAGGAGTTTGCAAAGGCTTTAAAATTAAATGCAAAGCGAAAGGACGGGTATCTGGAATCAGAAGAAGCCATCGTAACCTGGTGTGTGGGACATTTAGTGACCATGAGTTATCCGGAAGTGTATGATCCGGCACTGAAAAAATGGAGTTTGAACACACTGCCGTTTCTTCCGCAGGAGTTTCAGTATGAAGTGATCCCGGGAGTGGCAAAGCAGTTCCAGATCGTCAGCTCCCTTTTAAACAGACAGGATGTGGACACGATCTACGTGTGTACCGACTCCGGACGGGAAGGAGAGTATATCTACCGGCTGGTGGAGCAGGAAGCACATGTGACAGGAAAACAAAGAAAACGGGTCTGGATCGATTCGCAGACGGAGGAGGAGATTCTTCGCGGGATCCGGCAGGCAAAGGACTTATCAGAGTATGATAATCTGAGCGCTTCGGCCTATCTCCGCGCAAAAGAGGACTATCTGATGGGGATTAATTTTTCCAGACTTCTGACATTAAAATACGGAAACAGTATTTCCGGATATTTGAAGACAAAGTATGCGGTAGTCTCAGTGGGACGGGTGATGACCTGCGTGCTGGGGATGGTAGTGCGAAGAGAGCGGGAAATCCGTGAATTTGTAAAAACACCATTTTATCGTGTGCTTGCGACTCTGGAAGCTGAGGGAAAAACATTTGAGGGAGAATGGAAAGCGGTCAAAGGCTCCCGCTATTTCGAATCGTTTGACCTGTACAAAGAGAATGGATTCAAACAAAAAGAAAAGGCGCAGGAGCTGATCGCATATCTGAAGGAGAAAGAGCCTGTCACAGGACAGATAGCGGCGATCGAAAAGAAGAAAGAGAAGAAGAACCCACCGCTTCTTTATAATCTTGCGGAACTGCAGAATGATTGTTCCAAGCGGTTTAAGATCAGTCCGGATGAGACACTGCGGATCGTGCAGGAATTATACGAAAAGAAGCTGGTGACCTATCCGAGAACAGATGCCAGAGTGTTGTCTACTGCTGTTGCAAAGGAAATCAGTAAAAATCTGAACGGGCTGTCAAAATACGGGCCCGTGGCAGTATATTTAAAAGAAATCGCGGCTATGGGAACGTATAAGAACCTGGTAAAGACCCGTTATGTCAATGATAAACAGATTACCGATCATTATGCGATCATTCCGACCGGACAGGGACTTTCGGCACTTTCGTCGGTCTCCCAGGCGGCAAGGAATGTGTATGACTGTGTTGTAAAACGGTTTTTGAGTATTTTTTATCCGCCCGCTGTATATCAGAAAGTAGCGGTGACTGTAAAGATACGGGAGGAGAGCTTTTTCTCAAATTTTAAGGTTCTGGCAGAAGAAGGGTATCTGAAAGTAGCGGGAATTCCGCAAAATGGAGGAGAACAGAGCATGGATCCACAATTTTTCCAGGTGGTGCAGAATCTGAAAAAGGGAGCAGTCCTGCCGGTTTGTGCGCTGGATGTGAAGGAAGGAGAGACTTCTCCGCCGAAGCGCTACAATTCAGGATCCATGATCCTTGCAATGGAAAACGCGGGGCAGTTGATCGAGGATGAAGAGCTGCGTGCCCAGATCAAGGGAAGCGGTATCGGAACCAGTGCCACCAGAGCGGAAATTCTGAAAAAGCTGATCCATATCAAATATCTGAGCCTGAATAAGAAGACCCAGATCATCACTCCGACTCTTCAGGGAGAGATGGTGTATGATGTGGTGAACCAGTCCATTCGTTCGCTTTTGAATCCGGAACTGACGGCCAGCTGGGAGAAAGGACTGACGTATGTGGCAGACGGAGAGATCACTCAGGATGAGTATATGCAGAAGCTGGATCATTTTATTATCAGCAGGACAGAAGGCGTAAAGCGGCTGAACAATCAATATCAGCTGAAAGGATTTTACGATGCGGCTGCAAAATATTATAAAAAACCGGTATCGTCAAACCGGACATCGCGCAAAAAAGAGAATCAAAAAGGAGAGAGTTAATTTATGAAAGAACTGACAGTAAAAGAACTTTATACATTGGATGAGACAATTGCAAAAGATATTTTTGAGGGAGTGACCTATCCGTGGGAAGTGCTTCCGAAAATCTCCCGGTTTATTGTGGAACTGGGAAATACACTCAGCGAAGAGGAATATGAAAAACAGGGAGAGAATATCTGGATCGCCAAAACAGCGAAAGTAGCAAAAAGCGCATCCATTACGGGACCGGCGATCATCGGAAAAGAAGCAGAGGTCAGACATTGCGCGTTTATCCGTGGAAATGCAATCGTGGGAGAGGGGGCAGTAGTCGGAAATTCGACAGAACTGAAGAATGTGATCCTGTTCAATAAAGTGCAGGTTCCGCATTACAATTATGTGGGAGACTCAATTCTCGGATACAAATCGCATATGGGTGCTGCATCTATTACATCCAATGTGAAGTCAGACAAGAAGCTGGTAATTGTAAAAACACCGGAAGGTGAAATCGAGACCGGATTGAAAAAATTCGGAGCGATGCTTGGCGATGAAGTAGAAGTGGGATGCGGAAGTGTCTTAAATCCGGGAACCGTTGTGGGAAGCCATACGAACATTTATCCGCTTTCTTCTGTGAGAGGATTTGTACCGGCGAAAAGCATTTATAAAAAACAGGGTGAAGTTGTAGAAAAACAATAGTGAGGGAAAATAAAATGAAAAAGATCGGGTTTATCGGAGTCGGGATCATGGGAAAATCCATGGTGCGGAATTTGAAAAAGGCAGGATTTGATCTGCACATTTATGCAAGAACAAAAGCAAAGGTAGAAGATGTGATCGCAGAGGGTGTGACCTTTCATGACAGCATTGCAGACTGCGTGAAAGACTGTGAGGCAGTGATCACCATTGTGGGATTTCCGCAGGACGTGGAAGAAGTGTATTTCGATCAGGGGAATATTCTGGACAGCGCAAAAGAAGGCGCGTATCTGATCGATATGACAACCACCAGTCCGCAGATTGCCCAAAAGATTTATGAAGAGGGGAATAAGCGGGGATTTCATGTTCTGGATGCCCCGGTAACCGGAGGAGATACCGGCGCAAAAGCAGGAACACTTTCTATCCTTGTAGGTGGAGACAAAGAAGATTTTGAAGCATGTATGCCTCTGTTTGAAGCAATGGGAACCAATATTAACTACCAGGGAGCAGCAGGATGCGGACAGCACTGTAAGCTGGCGAACCAGATCATGATCGCAGGCGCGCTCTCCGGAGTATGTGAAGCACTTGCTTATGCACAGGCGAAAGGTTTGGATCTGCAGACAGTGCTTCATTCTGTGTCTACAGGTGCGGCAGGAAGCCGTCAGCTGGATCTGTTCGGACCGAAGATTCTGGAAGGAGATTACCGCCCGGGCTTCTTTATGAAGCATTTTATCAAAGATATGAAACTGGCGCTGATCGAATCCAATATAAGCGGTCTGGATCTCAATGTCTTAAGTCAGGTGCTGGCAGAGTATGAAGAGCTGCAGGCAGAAGGCCTTGGAGATGAGGGAACACAGGCATTGTTCAAATTGTATACACAGGAAAAAGCAGACGAATAAAGAGTTGACAAACAGAAAAGATTCTCGTATTATTGTATCAAATCAACAGTACAATGAACGGGAATCTTTTTTGCGTGATAAGCCGTAATTGGTGTGACCAGTAATGATAAGCCCGTCAGACAGCTGCTGTGCCTGCACAGACAGGCTGTGAGCTGTGTAAAACACGATGGAGGAAATGATATGCTGGAAGTTCAGAAATTAAGTAAATCCTATGGAAAGTCTCTGGCGGTGGATGAGGTCAGTTTTTTTGTACCGGATGGTACAGTCGGGATCCTTCTGGGACCAAACGGAGCCGGAAAATCGACGATCATCAAAAGTATCGCAGGTCTGCTTCGGTATCAGGGGCGGATCGGAATTCAGGGACTTCCTGCCAGAAGTGTGGAGGCAAAGAGACAGTTTGCCTATGTTCCGGAGATGCCTGCCATGTTTGATGCACTCAGCGTCAGAGAACACATTGAATACATGAGAAAAGCTTACAACAGCGGGATTACGGATGAAGAGGTGGAAGCGCTGCTTGCCCGGTTTGACCTGGATGACAAGCAGGATAAACTGGGAAATGAGCTGTCCAAAGGAATGATGCAGAAGGTGAGTATCTGCTGTGCGCTTGCCATCAGGCCGAAAGTGCTGCTTCTGGATGAACCGATGGTGGGGCTGGATCCAAAAGCGATTAAAGAGCTTAAGGAGGTCGTGCTGGAACAAAAAGCTCTCGGAGTTACAGTACTGATCAGCACGCATATGCTGGAGATGGTAGAAGAGCTGTGGGATATGATGTTTGTGATGGAAAAGAGTAAGATCATTGGTTCTTACCGGAAGGATGAGGTGGGAGACAAGGATCTGGATGCGCTGTTCTTTGAAATGACAGGTGGTGAGAAATCGTGAGAGCGCTATTGTATCTGACAAAACGAAGTATGATCAACAATTTGAAAAAAGCAGTGAAAAAGCCGCTCACACTTCTGGTTGTGTTAGCCTGTGCGGCATATGCTGTTTTTCTGGCTGTGATGCTGGCAGAATTAGCAGTGCAGATGAAGTTTGACAGTGCAAAAGGAATGGTGATCATTCTGACAGTCTGGTCATTGTATTTGTTTTTGCTGAATTTTATGTCATATGCATCCAGAAAAGGAATTCTTTTCCGCCCGGCACATGCACATTTTATTTTCAATGCGCCTGTGGACCCAAAGGTCGTGCTGATCCATGGAGCCTGGATGAATTATCTGAGCAGTGTGGTGTTCTTTCTGATATTTATTATCGCAGGAATTACAGTTTTTGATGTCAGTCTGTGGAGAATTCTGCTGTTTGCGGGAATCTGTATCTGTAATCTGGCACTGGAGATCAGCCTGATGGTCTGCCTGTATTCCAGTGAACGGATTTCGGAGAAGGCAAGAGAATGGATCGGCCGTGGGATCAAGGTGTTTCTGCTTATGGTTACAGGACTGATCGTTCTGTATTTCTGGAAAAAAGGTGTATCTTTTGCAACAGTTTCTGCATTTTTTGACTGGCCGATCCTGCGGATGATTCCAATTATCGGATGGGAGATTTCTGCATTTCATCTGATTCTTTTAAGTCCGGATCTGCTCAATGCTACAGGGATGGTTCTGTACCTTCTGACGACGATCCTGCTTGTGATCCTGGCATACCGGATGCCGTGTAATGGAGATTATTATGAGGACGCGGCAAAATTTGCAGATACCTATGCAGAAATGATCAAGCGGAAGAAAAACGGCGAAATGGTCATGGGGCTGGAGGAGAAGAAGAAAAAATTCCGCCATATGACAGTCCGTTATCAGGCAGTCGGAGCAAAGGCAATCTTTTACCGCCAGCTTTTGGAATATCGAAAAGAAAGAACGTTTATTTTCTCGAAAATGACACTTTTGAATCTCGGGATAGGCATCGTTATGGCATTTGCGATGCGAGAGACAGCACAGGAAAGCGGGATTCCTCAGATTTTTCTGCTTGGAATTCTGACGTATATGACTCTGATCTTCAGCGGATATCTTGGAAAGTGGGAGACTGAGATTAAAACACCCTATCTTTATCTGATTCCGGACAGTCCGGTGAAAAAGCTGTGGTACTCGACACTGATGGAACATGTGAAAGCATTTGTGGATGGAGTTTTACTCTGTGTGCCCATCGGAATCTTGTGGAAGGTAAATGTGCTGGAAGTAATCCTGGGGATCCTGATCTACACGATACTTCAGGCGAACCGGATGTACAGTAAGGTGCTGGCACAGTGCGTGGTGGGAGATGTGCTTGGACGTACCGGACAGGATGTGGTGAGAGCTTTTTTCCAGATGTTCGTGCTGGGGATCGGGGTGACGGCCGCAGCGCTGGCAGGAATCTTTATAAGTATGGATTTAGTCTTTCCAATCGCTCTGATTTATAGTATGATAGTAACTGTGATAATCGGTCTGATCGCAGCCATCCGTTTTGATTCCATGGAACAGATGGCGTAGACGGATGAAGCTGTACAGTGAAGGTAAAAGACAGGAGGAAAAAAGATGCTGAATGATAATTTTGTGACCATGGAAATCGGCAAGGCAAAGCACATTGCGCTGGTTGCTCATGATGGAAAAAAGAAAGAACTTGTAGACTGGTGTGACAGAAATAAAGAGATTTTGAAAGGACATTTCCTGTGCGGAACAGGAACAACGGCAAAACTGATCTCAGAGCGTACGGGACTTCCTGTGAAAGGATACTGCAGCGGTCCTCTCGGAGGAGACCAGCAGATCGGAGCAAAGATCGTGGAAGGACAGATCGATTTTATGATTTTTTTATGGGATCCTCTGGAAGCACAGCCTCACGATCCAGATGTAAAAGCACTGCTTCGAATCGCGGTTGTTTATGATATTCCGATCGCGAACAACCTTTCTACAGCAGATTTTATGCTGCAGTCAAAATATATGAATACGTCTTATGAGCGTAAGATTGAGAATTTCAATAAGACGATCCAGGATCGCGTGAAATCTATGAAAGAGTCAAAATAAATTTCTGAGAATTTAAATGTGAAGATTCTTAAAGGGGCTGTCGCACTAAGTTCATGAACTTAGTGC
>OAVM01000119.1_pt1 | contig 64692 bp, 54 predicted proteins | sample 1476421 | NCBI WGS metagenome assembly OAVM01 (sample SAMEA2580099, study PRJEB22360) | human gut metagenome | biome: human gut; feature: human-associated habitat; material: faeces | place: Denmark | collected 2008/2010
TTTTTATTGCTTATTATCCGCACCCAAAAAGTTGCATTTATAAGTTGAACTCAAGAGTTGTTAATGTATGGCATTAGGCTTAGGCCAAGTTTAGTCAATGAATATTCAACCCTTGGGGGTACTTCTCCATAAACAATTCGTTTGATTATACCATCTGTTTCAAGATTTTTTAGGGTATCAGATAATACTTTGGGGGAAATGTCAGGAATAGCTTTCTGAATCTGATTGAAACGCGTACACTCGTTTTCAGACAGAATACATAATATAATTACAGGCCATTTTCCTGAAAATCGTGATATGATATTTCTTATTGGACATTCATCCAAGTTCGAATATTTTTTTAGATTTTCTTTTAACTCTATCTTGCTCATACTCAAAAAAACTATTCAAAAAGTAACCAGCTTACAATTAAGTAACCTCTTGTTTTATATGTATTTACATATTAACTTTGCACTATCAAAAAGATAGTTATTATCAAATGCAAAGATACTGTTTAATTTAAATTATCGCAATTATGAGTCTATTAAAATTAATGCCGGCGATAAATTCGCCCATGTTTCTGTTGGGAATCTGCAGCACTTTGAAGGGAAACAATTTGTAAAAGAAGCAACTGAGGCCAATTCCTGTGAAATCTCATTTGGCTCTCTCCCTTCAGGAGAATCTGTTCCGTTCTTCCATACCCATGAGAATAACGAAGAGAACTATATTATTCTTTCCGGTTCAGGGAAGTTTCAGGTAAATGATTCTGTTTTTGATATTTCCGAAGGTTCGGTGGTTCGTGTTTCAACACACTGTGACCGTTGCTTGAAATGTACCTCAGATGCACCAATGCTATATCTCTGTATTCAAGCCAAAGAAAACAGTCTCGGAGGTTACACATTGGACGATGCAGCCATTACCGAGCGAGTGAGCCTTCTATAGGGATGCTAAGTCAGTTTCATTTATTATTTGCTATACTATGAGCTGATAAAAATAAAAGGGTATTGAACTTATGTCGATACCCTTTTTTATTTTTGACTAAAAAAACTAAACTAAGCTAAGCAGAATTTATATATAAGGTGCAAATTACAGAAGTAATTTACTTGTCTGTTAGAAAGGATTCTTGTTTTAGTTGAGTCAAATCCATTCCACCTTTTTCATGCAGTACGTTCCATACGGCATCTGCATGTGTGCCAATCAAACTAATGTCCATATTGAAGATGTATTCTAAAAACGATGCAAAGGTAGTGCTTTTCGTGCTGATTTACAAGCAAAAAACGGGGTTGTTTGATGTTTGTTTGAAGTACATTGCGTATCTTTGTGCGTTTTTAAAGAATCTAGAAATGACGAAAGCAGAATTATGTAAGAGTATATCCGCAAAGACCGGATGTGATGCCCAAACCGTACTGGCAGTAGTGGAGAGTTTGATGGTGGAAGTGAAGGAATCGCTGGAAAAGGGAGAGAATGTTTATCTACGTGGCTTCGGCAGTTTTATTGTGAAGCAGCGTGCGGAAAAGACGGCGCGTAACATCTCCAAGAATACCACCGTGATTGTGCCGGCTCACAACATCCCGGCATTCAAACCTGCCAAAGAATTTGTGAAGCTGGTGAGCAAACTGGAGGATTAATGGCTGTTTGCAAAGGATAACCATAAAAGCGAGTCAGAAAACGGCTCTCTTTTATGGTTTTTTCTTACATGGGCATTTGCACTACTTTATTTCAACAGCTTCCAGTAGCCGGCTTTGGTCGGACCAATATGCTCTACAACATGTTTCAATTCTTCGATGTCGCGATGAATGGTACGCGCATTGACACCTAACTTGTCTGCCATTTCCTCCATTGTAATCCTCGAATTCTTCCTGATCAACGAGACTATCGCTTGATGGCGCTTATTCTTTTTAGAATTTTCTTTCTTGTCTGTCGGCTTTTCAAGAGAAATATTCAAATCGTCTTCATCGTTAGTGGAAATGGTTTCTTGGGACATTTGTCCGTTTCTTGGGACATTTTCCGCAGTTTCTTGGGACATTTTCTCATTTCTTGGGACATTTTCCACGGTTTCTTGGGACATTTCCATATAGGTAATGGAAAAGATGAACTGCGAGCCGTTGACGATTTCCACTTTGTAGTCGGGATAGTACAAGGGGGCATAGCGCAAGATATTACGGGTACCGGAGCCCATATCTTCCACCCAGGACAACTCATGGAACACGCGCACCAGCAGCGGATTCTTGGTGTAGTTGCTCAATTCCTGCAGTGTGAGTTCGCCTTCGGGAATCTCCGGAAGCAGACGAGTGGGGTTCTTCGTGATTACCCGGTCTTTGAACACATGATAGAAGCAGGCATAACCTGTACTGAAATCACTGTGTACGCAAAGGTTGGCCACAATTTCACGGAAGAGGTCCCAGCGCAGGTCTTCCCGTTGGGTAGTCCCTTCTGGCAAGTAGAACTTGTTCGGCAGGTAGCGTTCCGTAAACTGCGTCAGTCGGTCATAGACCTTGATCAGGTTACAGCGCATGGTGATGCGATCGTCGTACCGACTGGGGAAACGCTTGATGTCATTGTATTCCTCGTAGGTACACATGTGAAACAGCGCCTCGAAGCGGTAACGGGGCATATACTCTTCAATGGCTTCTTCCTTGCCAAACAGAATGAGTGCAGCATACTTCAACTTCAGTTTTCCGGTTTCCCTTTCTTTCTTGGCCAGACGGGTATGAAGCAGTATATCTTCATCTGTCAGCTGCAGCCAGGGATGGTTCGGCTTGATGACTGCCAGGATATTACGGCAATACTGGAAAGTATCACTGTCCAGATCTTCCAGTGTCAGTTCTTCTACAATCCTTTCTTCAAAAAGATGCGGATTCTTTCGTTCAAAGAGCGAAAGCAGCAATTCCGGCTGGTCGGTCACATCAATGTCTGCATCTCCATTGCGGTCCCAGTATTTCCCCTTGTAGCGGTAAACGTATTGTCCGCAAGGAATGTCCAGATACAGGACCACCTTCCCCTCAACGGTCAGTATTTGCGGTGTGAAGTAGGGACAGGGCAAGAACAAATCCGGATTCTTGATGGCGGTAATGATATTCCCCTGCAGGGTGGTAGCCTTGTCTGGATTTACTCCGGCAATCTCACCATTATCCTTGACTCCCACCAGAATGTGGCCACCACTATGGTTCAGAAAGGAGCAGACGGTTTCATACAATGAATCAGAAATCTGTTCATAGCATGTCTTGTATTCTATTTGAACATTCTCTCCAGCTTGGGAGAGCTTGATAAATTGGTCTTCTCTCATGAGGTTCGGTAACTTGTTTACAGATATATATATTGCATGGTCCTATCATTGAGGCCCAAGATACAAAGATAATTCTATTCCCTGAATCTTCGAAATAAAACGGTCTTTATATCATGGGGGTTAATCCTATCAGTTATCTTATATCTCGGAATCATCTTCACTGTTTTCCGTAATCACTTCCGTTTCCAGATCCAGTCCGAACATCTCCTTGAGTTGCAGGTAGTCGAAGCAAAGCGCTTTGGGGCGGTTCACCTTCGGACTCTGGATAACCTTTCCGTCTTTCACAACCGTCACGCAATCCGGGTTACCACTGGGCAGCAGGATGTAGAAGCGGTCCTGCTTGGTGCCCAGAAAGGCCGGATGGGATTTGAGGTATGACAGAACGGTGGACCAGGACGAACGGTTGGCCGTGATGTTCTGGGTGGAGTTCCGGCTGCTGAACAGCGAAGAGATGGCTGCCATGTTCAGGTAGAGTATCGGACGGGCTTCCATGAACTCCATATCTTCCTTGACATTCATCGGACGGAACTTCTTGAGATAGCGGATGTTGAAGTGTACTTTTTCTGTACACTTTCCGATGGACTGCCAGCCCTGGAGCATGTTCCAGAAGTCGGCCACTTCGGAACTTTCCTGGGCCAGTTCGTTCTGGTTGCGCATGCCGTTGACCGTGGTTTCCAGCATCTGGGCGTAACTAAAGGGAAGATGCAAGGCGGATTCCAGCGTGCGCAGTGTGGCCAACGGAATAATCCAGTTTCCGAAGATACGGTCATGGATGCCTTCCTGTTCCATCTGGATGGCAAGTTCCCGCTTGGTGAGGGAATACATGTCGGGAAAGTTCTTCTCAAACAGCTCCCGATGTTTCAGAATGTCGAGGGTCAAGTGGGTCAGGCCCAGGTTGCAGATGGACTGCAGTTCCTCGTAATGCTTTTTCTCCAGGACGCTGAACGAGGTCTTGGTGTAAGCCAGGAAAAGAACACGGGTATAGAGCGCCATATCCTGCGTCGGCTTTTCCTGCCCGCAGATGACGACTCCCGTGCTGACGATGGTCTGAGAGGCCATGCCGTCCGTGTTGGTGTTCTTCTTGGTCTGGCCGCCACCGCCCCAAAGACCTTTGAGGAAAGCAATCTTGCGCACATCGAGGTCGTTCTTGTATTCGTCAAAAACAACCAGGGTGTTGACCGCCTGCGATACCCGGTCGTTCATGGCCGGAACGGAGGCCACACCCATGTTGGGCGGTTCCACGTCATGGAGGAAGAAGGCCTGCAGGCTGGTGGCCAGCGTGGTCTTACCGGTACCTTTCTCACCGAACAGGTTCAGGATGGGGAAATGCCGGGTGCGTTTATAGACCACGTCCCGGAAGAGGGTGGCAATTAGGTAGCCGAAAGCGATGCGGGAATTGTTGCCAAAGACTTCCGTCAGCTTTTCCACGAAAGAGCGGAGAAGCACGCCGTTGCTCTTTCGGTGCACCATCAGTCGTTCAAATTGGTAGATTTCCGCATTGTCCCGGTAGATTTTAGAAGTGGCGGGAATGTAATAGGCATGGTGGCTGTCATCCTGGATGATGCCCATTTCGTCGGCTTCATGAAAGACACCGTGCTGAAAGATGCCGTTGCCGAACGCAAAGAACTCCTTGCTCTCGTTCCATCCGAGCTTGCGGATTCGCTCGGCCGTCTGGGTGCGGGCATACAGGAACTCCTTGACGTTGTTGAGTTTGTCTATCTTGCCCAGCCATACGTAATTGCCGACCGAACCTATCTTCTGCTGGAAGTTGGAGATGGAGCACATTTCGGATTCTTTCAACTCGATGATGCAGCTGTCCCGAAAGGAATTGAACAGCCGGAACAGGCGGACACCGTTGCATTCGTCATGGATGTGGAACAGGGGTTCCATCCGAAAGTTGGAAAGGCGGATGGGGTCTTCATCATCCTTGCCCAGGCAATAGTAGCAGTTGTTGCGGACAAACAGGTTGAGCTGCCGGAGTGCATCGGTCTCTTCCTGCTGTTTGTCCATCATGGTCGGCTGCTTGGCCCTCTTGGCCTGGTTGCGGGCCTGTGTCACGGCATCCTTCCACAGGCGGGCTTTGCCGTAAATCTTACTCAGCTGCTCGATGCACTGCTCATATACGAACTGGTCCTTTACATAACGCAACAAGTCCGCAATCTGATTGACGCAATTGATTTCCCTGAGCAGTGAACTGGCCGTGGCAAACTGCTTCTCTGCCAGCCAGACGATAAAATGCTTTTCCCTCAGGTTGCGGTAGATTTCTTCGCTCAGAATGTAGCTGTCTGCATCATTCTTGACAAGCACTTCCCGTTGAGCATCTTTTGGAATAGCCCCTTCGTACTTTTCCTGCAGTTCTTCTTCCGTCAGTTCCCGGGTACCGAAGGGCAATTCCTTGACTGTGGCATGGAATCCTTTTCGGATGGCCAGTGTGCCGCATTCCATCACAGCCTTGAATCCGGGACCATATTGGCCTTCCGGAGCCACATCAGAGTCAGGAATGAAACAGAGGGAGGACTTGTAGCGCTTGAGCAGGTTCAGCTGGTTCTCGTTCCAGCTGGTACCCAAAGAGGCCACCGTGTTCTCCAGACCGATGGATTGCAAGCGCAACGCATCAGGAGCGCCTTCCACGATGATGAAATTCTCTGCATCCCTCAATCGAAAGGCGCGGTCGATGCCAAACAGGGTTTCTCCCTTGGTGTAGAGCACGCTGGTGGCGGAATTGATGTACTTGGGGGCATTCGGATTGGCACCGATGTAACGGGCCGTATAGGCAATGATGCGTCCCCACCGGTTCCGTATCGGAATCATGATCCGTTCGCGGAACATGGAGTAACTGGTGCCGTCCTCCTTCCGTTTGAGCATGCCCAGTTCAAACAGCAGTTCCTCTTTCAATCCTTTCTGCTGACAGAAATCGCGGAAGGCGTTGCTGTCTTTCGGGGCATATCCTAATCCGGCCTCTGAGCAAAAGTCTTCCGGCCAGCGGTTGTAGGCATAACACCGGGCATTCCGTGAATCCTCCGTAGTTGCCAGACGAAGGCTGTCCACAAAGAAGGTCTGGAGTATATCCAGTGTAGCCAGAAGGGATTCCTTGTGTTTCTGTTCGGCTACGGCTTCCCCGCTTTGTTCCTCTTCCTTTTCATAATCTACCGGGATTCCGTGCTGCTTGGCCAGAAAATGCACCGCATCGGTGAAGGAGAGGTTTTCTTTCTCCATGATAAACCGGATGCCATCGCCTCCCCGGTTGCAGCCGAAGCAGTGGTACAGGTTCTTGGACAGATTCAACGAGAATGAAGGGGTTTTCTCCGAATGGAACGGACATAGCCCTTTCATGTTGAGTCTGCCGTCACGCGATAGCTTCACGTACGGCTCTACAATGGACTCGATGGGCAATTCCCTGACTTTATCAAGTGTGCCTTCGCTAATCATAGCATGCGGAGTTTGAACCAGCAGTCCAGAATGGATTGCCCAGTGTATTTCAGACGATGGGGATTGTCCGGATTGATGGGCTGTATGTGGCCGTTCATCCGGTATTTACGGAGCGTTTTGTAGCTGACCTCCAAGGCAGCACAAGTCCTTTTGACGGTATAGACACCATGAGGGTCTACTGATGGCTTTGTCTCATTCATTTTTCTTAAAAAACGAGGAGAATACCTACAACATGGCAATCAGATGATAGAATTTCATGGCTATTTCTCTTACTTTCTCATGTCTTTTGGCAGTCTCTTGTACCTACTAATCTATTTCTATGTTCCGTAAGACTACAACTATACTGATGGAACAAAAAAGGTTTATGTATAGTTCAGTTTGATTGCATTGATAACCTTTTCCCTCTTTGTTGATGCTGTTTAGTTCTTATTTTGTATGCTTTACCGTCTTTTTAATACTGGTAATGGATGAAAGAGGCGGGCTTTCAAAGTAATCCTGGGTGGTCTTCTGCAGCATACGAAGGTCGGCGGTCTTGTATTCTACCTTCCCCGGACGCTTGTAGCATACCACCTTTCCCTGACGTCTCCATCGATCTACGTTTCGTCTTCCAAAGAGCTTGTAGGCCTTTCTCTGACTGATGAATTCAGGGTCGTCGTGCGTGTCTTTTAGCGCCTGAACTAGTTTGTTAACCAGGTCATTCAGAAACACATCGTAAGGGACTTCGTGGTCTATAAATTGTATCGAAAACATAATTTTGATAGTTTGGTTCTATAATATGCGTTTCACCTTGATGATGTGGTTTATCCGATCGGTCTTGGTGGTGTATTGACGACTCATGATGGCGCCCAGTTCGGATGCCTGAGTTCGTACACTTTTTAGTTTCTCAATGGGGAAGGAGATTTCGTCACCTACGTTAAGAGCGATGAGCGACGGACGGATTTTTGCCGAAATTTCTACCATAAATCTTGATTATTTAATGATTAATGATTAACTTTGCACTCAAATAATGAGAGCTTTATGCTCGCAAAATAACAAAATAGTGTTTATATAGCCAATATTTGAATGATATTATTTTGATTGAAGCTTAAAATTTAACTATAGACCATGGAAGTTGCAGTAAAAAGTGTGCATATAGGCGAGGCAATAGAGAAACGCCGGCTGGAACTTGACATCAGTAAGTCCGAACTCGGACGTAGAATTGGTGTCTCCCAGCAGCATGTCAACAGAATATTGAAAAGAGATACGATGGAGAGTAAGAAGCTGGTAGACCTATGTCATGCCCTGGACTTTAACTTTTTCACTTTGTTCTGTGAAGTGCCCCCTCAGATCTCGGCTTATCTCGCTGCCGTAACGCTTCATGGTGATGCCAACAATTTTATAGGTGATGCGCAGTTAATCGCTGAGCTGACCGCAGAGCGAGCTAAGGCTGCACAAGCAGAAGAGCGAGTAGCGGAATTGACCGAGAAAGTGGAAATGCAAAAAGAGTATATAGAATCCTTAAAGAATAATTTAGAGGATAAGAATGCTATCATTGAGCTTTTGCGCAAAGGCCAACAATGATGCTACCTTATTATATAATAGTGGTATTTTACATGTTGTTTTAGACTTGGTTTGCTTTTAAGTTGAACCAGTCTCGGTAATTTACTGATAATCATAATATGATTGCTGCCGCAGTTGCTGCAAAAATGCTTGCAAATAGGTTTTTTTGACAAGAAAATTCAACGGGTTTCTTTTCAGTTTTCCAATGAGTTTGAATTTGCTGAAAATCAAAAGCGTTTTAGAGCGGCCCAAGCCGCGGTCGAGGAATAATCTCAACAAAATCAAGGCTTCTTGAAAAGTGTTTGCGATAAGTTTTCCAAGCATAGCTAACCTTGCTGATTTTGAGAAGCTTTTCCGAGCGGCGCAGGCGGCGATTGAAGATTTGAAGTAAAATATTACTCTAAAATCTCATAATTATAGGCTGTAAACCTTTTTTAGATAGGTTTACAGCCTATTTTTTTTGGAAAAACATGTATCTAATAATCAAATATTTGTTTTTTCTTTGCTATCTTTGTCGGCACTTTAAAACAGTCTGATTACCTAATATTTTAATCACCAACTTTATGAATCTGGATTTTTCTGCATTATATGTTCTTTGGGCTACTGATTTTTTTCAGAAGAATGAAATACTGCTGCTTTGTTTTGGAGTTATTATTTTATTGCTTCTGGTTATAATGATTGTTGTGTCTATCAATAAAACCAGGCGTTTGAAAACATTGCAGCAATTAAATGAAGTGGCTGAGGAAAGCAATCAGTTGAAGAATGCTTTTATTGCCAATATGACGCATGAAATACGTACGCCGCTCAATGCTATCGTTGGGTTTACAAATGTGCTTGCCGAAACAGATAATTTAAGCAGGGAAGAACGGATGATTTTTCTAAAAGAAATCAATGATAATAAAAACTTCCTGGTTCAGATGATCAATGATTTATTGGACTTCTCGAAAATAGAGGCCAATACAATGGAATATAAAGATGGAGATGTGGATGTGAATACATTGATTCAGGAAATATGTGCTGCGGAAAATGCACATCCCCGACCATCGGGTATTCAGATCGAGTTTGTAGAGAAACTGCCTCAATGTCGTTTAATGATTGACCGGGTACGTTTTGCGCAGGTGATTAATAATCTGGTAAAGAATGCATTGAAATTTACAGAACAAGGTAGTGTCAGAATTGGATACCGCCGTCTGAGTAATGATCGTTTTTACTTTTACGTAGCTGATACAGGTTGCGGTATTGATGAAGAAAGCCGCCGTGCTATTTTTGAGCGCTTTGTGAAGATGAACTATAATATTCGTGGTACAGGTTTAGGTCTTTCCATCACAAAATCCATTGTAGAGCACTATGGTGGTGGCATTGGTGTAGAGTCGAAAAAAGGAGAGGGATCTACTTTCTACTTTACTTTACCTGCCAGTGCAGAGTATAAGGAATATGGGAAATTTTAATATGGATGCTTTTTAACTTTTTAATCCGCCATTTCTTTTAGTTTCTTAAAGTGGCGGATAACGCCCAGATAATCCCGGTCTGTACAGACATTAAATTTATTCCATAAATCACCGAGTACTACCGCACCTCCGAATCCAAAATCTTTTATTTCCAGAATATTGTCGGGAGTAATTCCGCCTAAAGCCATGACTTTAGTATCGATGATTCTTTCTTTTCCTGCCGCACGCAATTCTTCGGGTGTGTAGCCGGAAAGAATTCCTTCCTTGGATATACAGTCATAAACGGGACTCATGAATATATAGTCGTAAAAATGCTTTTTACTTTTTACTTCTTCTACAGAATGGCAGGTATAACTGACATGCCCTGAATAGTCATGCGGTTCATGCGGATTGCGCGTATTTAAGTGAATGCCCATGAGGTCGAATTCTTCTTTTAGATAAAAGTGCTCATGAGTGACGATACGCCTGTGATATTTTTCTGGTATCAACGTTAAAAGTCGCTCGGAATACATTGCAGGTGTTTCCGGTTTTCGCAGATGTAGAATATCCAACCCCTCTTCAAAGAGTGCCGTGATAATCTTGTCTTCTTCCACAAAAAATGTGGGTGCTGTGACTACAATGAGCTTCATTTCTTTTGATAAACGTTTATGTTAGCAAAGTTAATGATAAAAGCTTTCAGTAGCCAACGTTTTTCTTTAAAATATGTTAGATAGGATATGCAAAACGCACCTTGGGGACTGATAATTCCCGCAGGTGCGTTTTTTTGAAAAAGAGTTTATGATGTTGTTGTTATTTCATCCGGCTGCCTACTACATTCCAATCAATGATACCCCAAAGAGCATTTACATGATCGGCACGGCGATTTTGGTAATCGAGATAGTAGGAGTGTTCCCAAACATCAAAGCCTAACAAGGGGGTAAATCCTGAACGTACAGGGTTACTGCCATTGGCTTCTTTGGTAATATGTAATTTACCATTTTTATCTACTGATAACCAAGCCCAACCTGATCCGAACAATCCTACAGCTGCAGCTGTGAATTCTTTCTTGAAGTTATCAAAGCTTCCAAAGTCGCGTTTGATGGCTTCTGCTAATTTTCCAGTAGGTTCGCTTTGAGCGGGTTTCGGGGAAAATTGCAGGAAGTAGAGGGTATGATTTAATACTTGTCCGGCATTATTGAAAATTGCTCCATCCGGTGCAGTGGCTACTATAGTCACTAGATCTTTGTTTTCATACTCTGTACCCGGTACCAGGTTATTGAGGTTATTTACGTATGTCTGTAAGTGTTTACCATAGTGAAAATCTATGGTTTGCTGACTGATTACAGGTTCCAATGCATTATTTGCATACGGAAGTTTCGGCATTTCGTGAGTCATAATTATAAGCATTAAAGATGTTAATAACGTATTCATAATTTGTTTTGAATTATGGTTTTGTTAATATAACGTTTAGTATCTTGTAAATGTTCTCTCAGATTCTATTAATTTTTCCAAAGTAAAATATAGTTTGTCACGGAAAACCGTGATAAATAGGCATATACGAGTGAAAAAGTCGTGAAAAGAGTTGTTTTGGTGAAAATAATATGTATTTTTAGAGACTTTTTATGAATTTGGTATTATGGATAGAACATATTTGTTGGATGAGATAACTAAAATCCGTCGGGTTATTATTGAAAAGAGTGGAAAGTTTACTTTAAAAGAGTGCGAAAGCATTGCTGCTGCTTTGGAAATGGATAATGTTTCATTGGTGGCTATGCTGGAGGCAATCAGGAAAGATCTGCTCCCTCAGAAGTTTGTTTTAAACTTGAAAGATGCAGAACGCTTTCAACTTTTGCGGTCTGCCCTTCAGAAGAATGCGGAACATGTTATTCTAAAGAAAATAGCTCCGGAACTGGCTGTACTTGCTGAAAACTTCAAGAAGCCTCAGGCAGATAGTGAGGCGTGTCAACAGGCCATTAACAAGCTGCGTACTCAAATAAAACCTTACGCAGAGAAGGTTCCTAAATTGGTGAAGTACCTGAATGAATATGCTGACTTATGTGAGGCGAATTTCCTGAATGTACTTAGATTGAAAGTGCTTCGAATCAATTTACGGTTCTTGCCTTTACTGAAAGAAGCGAATGGTTTGTTTGATGCTTGTAACAATACTTCCGATAAAGAACTGTATTGGAAGATGGCTGAACAGTTGTATTTGAATTTTCCATCACTGTTTAAGGAGGAAGTTTATTACTTTAGTATTATTCGGGGTGTCTTAGATGCATTTTATAGAAAGTCAGGGCAAGAGCCTATTGTACTGGATATTCCAGCGGAAATATCATTGATTGAGGAAGGTCAACCAGAGGCAGAGGAAGTGGAGGCTATTGAGGAAAAACCGGAAGAAGCTCTTGAAGGGATAGAGGAGGTGGTGCTTGAAGAAAGTGTTCCGGTTGTGGAATCAGTGGATATTCAGGAAGAAGAGATAGAAGAGAAAAATACTGAGATTGCGGATGAATTGGTTGAACCGGCAATGGAACAAACGGAACCGGAGATCGAACAAGTAGAACCGGAAATAGAATCGGTAGAAAGTGAACCTGCTGAAGCAAAATCAGAACCTACTGAGGATAAACCAGAACTTGCAGAAGCAGACGTAAAACAGGTTGAACCGGAAGTAGTACAGGCTGAACCGGAAATAAAGCAAAGTGATCCCGTTGTTGTTGAATCAACTCAACCGGAGGTAAAATCGCCAGAGCCTGAAGTGAAGCAGCCGGATCCGGAAAGAAAAGAAGAGGCCCCTGCTATTCAAAAGAAATCCGGAAAATCTCTTTATATAATAGGTGGCTGTGTGCTTCTGATCTTGGTTTTGATCTGCTTGTATTTTGTGTTTGCATCCAAACCTAAGCCAGTTGTTGTACCTCCGGTTGTTGTTGCTGACACTATTACTGTGGTGCAGGATACCACGACTGTGGCGCCTGTTGTCACTCCTGAGGAAACTCCGGTTAAAGCTGTAGAACAGCAAAAGCAACCTAAAGTAGAAGAGCAACCTAAAGCTGAAGAACAACCTCAACCTAAAGCTCAGCCGGAGGCAAAGACTCCCGTGAATGAACCTCAACAACAGGCAGAACCTGAGAAAGCAGAGAAAAAAGCTCAGACCAACTCTTTGGAAGCAGCTCGGGAAGCTACACAGAATGGCGATTACAAGAAAGCATTCGATATTTATAAATCTTTGGCCAATGCCGGAAATGCAGAAGCGCAGTATTGCCTCGGCCTCATGTATGAAACAGGAAAAGGAGTTGGTATAGACATCTTTGAGGCCGTTATGTGGTATCGGAAATCCAAGGCGAAGGGTTTTGCGCTGGCTGAACGCAAACTGCTGGAATTAGGATACAATTAGAAACGCAGATCTTATTTTATTTATTTACTATAAAAACATATCAGGTATGAAAGGAAAGGTTTTTTCTTCTTCGCAAGATTTGTATCAGGATCAAGCGAAAATCCTTTTTGATTTTTATAAAGATGCGGCAGAAAAAATAGTGTCGCAAGAAGAAGAATTAGAAAAGGAGATGGGAGAATTAAAGAATTCGTTGACTATGAATGCTACGGGTAAGAAAAAAGCCCAGACGCAGATGTACGTAGGATTGGGAATTCTTGTTGTCGGTCTTGCATTGATAGCGGTAATTGGGTGGCTAAGTATTGCTATTGCAGTAGCCGGTCTTTATTGGGGGATGAAAAACTATAAGCTGTTTAAATCCAGCGGTAAATCCATCGATGATGTCGGAGTGGAGTTGAAAGAACTGGAGAATAAGCATCAACAGATTTTCAGAGACTATAAGATTGAAAAGATGGGGGTGGTTTATGTCCCTGTTGCCAGTCAGGTTCCTTTCGAGAATAAGAGCTTTGTGATAGATCATACCGGAAATAGTTCTGTACAGAACTTTGAACTGCAATTAGTTAATAACCAAGGAGCGCTTTCCGAGAAATTGAGAGAACTGGATGAACTCTCCACTACGGCTCCTTTGGTAGAAGAAAGCAAGGGAGTGGAAGAAGTTTCCACAGAAGATTATTCAACATCTATACCTAAAGTGAAGTTCTATGACTACTTTGGACGTATGGATCGTAATCTGCGCGACAGTGCTTATTTCTTGTCGGACTTGCATACTGTTTCTGTAGGCATGCCTGTCATTCCTCCCGATTCGCCGGTTATTTCTTATTTGAATGAATATGGTACGGCCAACCCGTCGGGAGCGCCTGTGCTGAATGTATTTGATACGGCAGCGTATGATAAGGAAATAGAGCAATTTAATTCGTTGAATGCCATGCGTCATTCGCTGTCTGACCAGAGCGAGCAATTTGAAGATGTATTACGGCGTTTGATTTCAAATGTGGGCTATGCGGTGCAGACAATTGCGGCAGCGAAGGTTAAATCTACTAATTCGCTGGTGGAAAGTTCTAATCAATTGCTGTTCACCATTCTGAAAACCTCTTATAATCACTATTCGCCGAAACTGGAAAAGGATGAACTGGAGAAAATCCGCCAGACAAACTTTAACTTCCGCGATACGGTTGAGAACTATACACCTTTCCAACTGAAAGAAAGTTCGCGTGTGCGTTATGACATGAAAGACCATTCATGGGTTGCAGAAGACGGCAGCCGCACGACAATGCCTTATGGAATCAGTCAGATACAAGAGGAAATTGTGGCGCCTATCGTGCAAAACCTGTTGGCAGAGACACGTTTGAACCGTTTGGATATCTACAATGACATTGATAATCAGAAGCGTGATTATCTGAACCAGTGGCATCGTGAAACCCAGGACTTCTACGGACGTAACCGGACTTCGGGTGACGACCTCATCAACATCATGCGTAGTAATCTGACCAAGCTTCTTGCCGCGCAATCCACCTTTGAACGCCTCGACCGGATGAAATCCCGCATGCTGCAACAGATGATGGATGGAGATACCCAGGAGTTGGAAGAAAATGCCGGAGATCAGTTGGAAAACACCTCGCGAAGGTTTGCCGAGCAGTCCGATGACTTCAAGCAAATTCAGGAAGAGTTTAAAGAGTACATGAAGTTTTTGCAGGGTGATATTAATAAGAAGGCTAAAGAATATGGATATATTGAGTATTTCGATGCCAGCCTTCGTGACGGAATGGCAAAGAAAATAGTGGACGCCAATGATAATGTAGCCCTGTTGGATGACCGGCGCCGTCCTTTGGCAAGTATCAATCCATTCTATGCATTTGCTTCCAATATGCCGCCGGCTCCTGCCGTTGAAGAATGTGTGGAAGAGTATATGTCTTTGGATATAGCGCGGGTAGCTACCGATTCCTTGCAGGAAATTGCAGAAAACAGCCAGGAGGCAACGTTGGATTATCATGCTGAACTGGTGGATGATAGCGATGCGATGGAATATTCGGTGTATGCTCCCCAACATATGGAAGAAGCTGAAAAAACAATCAGAATGAGCCCTGATGTAGAAGCGGCAAAGCCTGAAATGTCAGAGACTTCAGAAGAAGCGGAAGTTCCGAAAGAATCTGAGACTCCTGTTGTTTCCGAAGTTCCTGCTGCTTCCGAAGCTCCTGTTATTCCCACCCCCTCTGTTACCCCTGAAGTCCCTGCAACTCCTGAGGTTTCGGATGAAATGGATGATTTGAGTGGTCTGGACGACTTGGATGACTTGAGCGATCTGGATGATTTGGACGATTTAAGTGATCTTGAAAAAGATAAATAGCATTCATAAATTTGAAAATTAAAGATTATGGCAAAATATGATGTTACAGTCGATACCCGCGACATGGCCAATAAGATAGATACCGTATCTAATAAGGTCAGCGGGGTCACTACAGCAGTTGTTGCTATGGAGGCAGCAGTCATAGCCGCTGAGAGGGATGCTACGAACAAACTATGCAAAAGGCTGAATAAAGGCTTCTTCTCACTGGTCGCCTCGCAGATAGAACAGAAAAATGCTACGGCATTGAGCGCTGTGAATGCGTATTTCTCTGAGCTGGAGGAGCAGGGGGGCGCATTGCTTGATTTGAAAAAGAGAATGGATGATGACTTTGTGATTTTGACAGGACGTTATTCCAAACTGTTCAGAGGGCTGGACACAGCTCTTCACAATCGTATTCATGAGCTGGATAAACCCGTCATTCGCTTTTGTGAGCAGGACATAACGGACACCCTGAATCGCGTCTACTATCAGATAGCTTCTGTACCGGTCAACCAAACCGAATCTTTGTCCACTTCTCAGGCTATTGCCGCCGCACACGTCAAGCACAATGCGCAGGCTTTGATTGCACAAATGACCAACTTCCTCACCACCTGCAAACAGCAGAGTGCCAAGATGCAAAAAATCAAGTTGAATTCGTTTGTTGGCAAATCCGTCCTTCGATATTTACCGGCCATCTTGTTGGTGAAACGGGGAGATGCGGGAGAAGTTATGGAAACTAAACTACCTTCGGGATTGGAGCAGCTTATCGGTCAACGCTCCTGCATGAAGATACGTGAAGGCATGGAGCGTAAGATTGAAAGCAGCGGATGGGAAAACATCTCGATGGAGTCTCAGCGGATGGTGACCGGGAAGCTTGAGCGCCTGATTGCAACTTCCGACCTTAGTGAAAGGGTGAAAGAGAACATGAAGAAACTCATAGCCCGGAATGAAACCTGGCTTAACACGAAGGAGGGCTGATTATGGGAGGACGAAGACATATCCTGCATGACGTGATACGGAAAAGTGAAACTGTGACACTTACCGTAGGCGATAAGTCAGCTTCCAAGACCGTTGTTCTGGAAGAACCGATTGATATCTATCTGGAGATAGACGACCATCCTTATAATAGCAGCGTACAGGATTGCAGCAAGCACATCGAGAGTTTACGCAACTCTGTTGTGGCGTGCAATGCGGCCGAGGTTGCCCATAAGATAGCCAGCACGCAGCAGATTGGTAAACGTATATCCAAAGGCTTTTTGGGATATATAACCGCCAGCCTGGATATACAGAACATGGAGGAATGTTCCAATGTAGAAGCCGTATATGGCGAGTTGCAGTCTCAGTCCGAAGAGCTAACCAACCGTAAATCGGTGATGGAAGATGATTATGACATCCTGACCACCCGCTATTCCGGTGTCTTTGAGAATCTGGACCGTGAATTGCTGCAACGCATCCACATGCTGATGGAACCTTGCTTCCGTTTTGTAGAAAGCAGCAGTAAGGAACAGCTGCGCAACACGGACTCTTCTCTTTCGGCAATGGCATTGGTGGGACATAAAGAGCAGTTGGATGTACAGGCACATATTTCTGCTATCACAGTGAAGCAGCGGGCTGCCGGATTGATAGAGAGTGCCAAGCAATACTTGCTCGGACAAAAGCAACTGGCCAGTCATATAGAACATGTGCTGATTGGCGGATGCAGAAATGCCCGTTGGATGTTGCCGGTTGTTGTTGTTGAGAAGACCGGTGCCGGTGGCGGAAAAGAAACTGAGATCGTGATGAATGAGCAAACCGCACGTATGGGAGTCAATGACTGGAAAGTACGTCAGAATGTTCAGCAAGCATCCATGCCTGCCATGACGCAAGAGGATAAGCAGCGCATCGGAAAACATCTGGAGAGAGAGATTCAAAGATTAGGTTCTTCGGAACACGACAAGCGGGTAGCCGGGATGATGAGGAAACTTGCCGGAGATTTTTTATCGTGAGATGCCGTTACTTGTGTTCTATAAAATAGAAGTAAAGTTATGAAAGAATTGAAAGTGATAAGTCTGGAGAATGGAGTGATATTAAGTGAAAACCTGGTAAAAGGTTCTATTCTCCCCCGCACATCCGCTGAGTTGGAGAGGGATGTGCTGATACAAAATGATACTATCGTAGAAGGGGCTGTATATGCCCGCAAGCTGGAAATACAAAATGGAGATGTGGAAATACGCGGTGCGGTGTTCACCAAACTGGAGTTCCATATCAGTAATAATGCGAAAGGGAACATTATCCTGCGTAAGACGGTGGCTACCTCGGACTCGTTGGTGTCGTATGCCCGTGATTGCCGTCTGATGTTCATGGCTGACATTAACGGAAAGACAGTCAAGTTGTGCAATACTTTTGTTGCCGGAAGCATATTTGCGGATGAAGTCATACTGGAAGACTGTATTGTGCTGGGCGGCGTTTTCGCTACGGCCAAACTGAATATGAAAGACTGTATTGTAGGGACTTTCAATGCAAAGCAGGTATCGGTGAGCGGAGATATAAAGCTACTGTTGCCCAGTGCTTTCAGTGGCGAAGAGATGCAGGTCATGAGCGAGACCCGTCTGTTCAATCTGAGTCTGGCGGACTTGGGCGCCCTTTATGCGGGAACCCCCGAGATGGAGAATACAGGTATCATAGAGATGAACACTTACTCCGACGAACAGGAATCCCAGCTTTTTGAAGGAGATGAGAAAGTGTTGGTGCATTGTTATTCGGTAGTGGGAAAAGTGTTGGCTGCCGATTTGGTCAATGTGGATAAGCTGCGGAATCACTTCCTGATAGGGGCTACTGCATTGGGAAGCCAGTTGCTGAAAACCTACGACCTGGGAGTCGGTGCAAATGGGGAACTCTGTGAAATCATTCCGGAGAAAGTGGCTGATTTCTTCTTCGACTTGTTGCACGGAAAGATTCAGGTACGTGTTTTGGACGGTTCCTTCTCCATTCAGGAGATTGCCCAACGCTTGGCGTAGATTTATACATTGGGAGGCTGTGTTTTCAAAAAGACACAGCCTCTTCCTGCAACAGCCATTTCCATGCAGGTATCACGTTGATTTCCTTATCCTCTCTGACGAACGTATCTTCTTCATCTTTTGTCACAATGACGAGATTCCCGCATCCGGTCACCGAAGCGGCTTCCAGCAAGCCTTTGATTTCCCTTTCCCGCGTGCTTTCATCGATCATGCTCCAGGTAACTTGTATGAGTTGTATTACACTATCCTCTCGTTGAAGTACAAAGTCACATTCGCAATTTCCTTGATAATAGGTTATCTTGTCCGACGGAAGTCGCATCCGGTTCAATTGCATGAACACGATGTTCTCCAGATTTTTTCCATTGTCGTTGCTCTGTGGCATGAGCACGGCGCCACGCATACCATTGTCTATACAATAGTATTTGTCGAGTGCTTTCTGTTTTTTTATTAGCGAACGGTCATATTTGGAGATACGTATAAACATAAAAATATCACAGATGTAATCTGCCCAAAGATACAAGTCGTCCTTACTGACTTTAAGCCCTTGGGATTTAATGTCCTTATAGATTGCATTAATGGAAGTTGGCTTGGTCAGGTTAGCCATGATACGTTTTACGAAAGATCGCATCACGCTGGTATTGGATATGTTGTAGTGTTCGGACAGGTCTTTCAATATCATCGTATCGAAATAGCCATGAAGCAACTTTAATTGTTCCGACTTGGACGATGTCAATACAATTTCAGGAAAGGCGCTTGCCTGATTGTATGCTTCGAAAGTCATCTTTAGTCTTGCCCTGTCCTGTTCCAGATAGCTGTCGGTGGTGATTCCCTTGAAACGGCAATATTCATTGAATGAAAGCGGATAAGTTTCATATTCCAGAGGGTAGCCACGTAAAGCCGAACTCAACTCCGTAGAAAGCATGGTGGCATTACTTCCGCAGATATAAATGTTTTTGCAATAAGATTTATAGACCCGTAATACAAAATACTCCCAGTCCTTAATCAGTTGGATTTCATCAAAGAATATATGTACGTCTTTTATCGGTGTATCCGGGAACATTTCCATGTATGACACTATTACGTCATCCAATTCTTCGGACGACATCATTCTCAAACGTTCATCGTCAAAGCCCAGTCATAATATGTTTTTAGAAGGAACGCCTTCGCGAACAAGATTATTGATGGTTATTTCCATTAATGTAGACTTGCCGCAACGTCGCACTCCCGGAACCGTGATGATCTTTTTGCGGTTTATCGGCAACTTTACATCCCGCTCAATCACATCAAACGGTATTTCACTTTGCTTGATAGCAATAAGCGACTTGATGACATCCTTTCTCATACACTTTCCTTTTTTTACGGACAAAGATATTAATAGTTTCCTGAATTAAAGGAAACATTGGCTTTGTTTTTTCCTTTAATTTGGGAAACCTTGATTCCGTCTGCACATTTGATGCCATCTATCCTTTCTCATTTTCTTTACTTTGTATTCACAAACATTATGCCTTTGAATCCTGTTATCAGGAGTCATTTTGTAATGTGCAACTTTAAAGCGATAAGAGTTATGAATACAGAAAGAATTGAGAAAGATAATGGAAAGATGGATTTAGCGTTGTATATGGCGGAGGTCATTGAAGAGTTGAGGTAGGACAGGAAGTATCCGGCGGTGCATATCTATACCAGTACGCTGCATTCCTTTGCAAAGTTCTCCGGTGGTATGATGCCTATGAATGAAGTGTTTACTCCAGGGCGGCTGAAGGAGTATGAGGAGTGGTTGCTGCAAAGGCGATTGAGATGGAATACTGTTTCTACCTATATGCGCACCTTGCAGGCGGTGTATAACCGACTGTTCCCGCCCGGCATGCCGGGATGCAATCCTAAACTCTTTGATGACGTGTATACCAAGGTGAAGTCGCAAACCAAACGTGCATTGACGGAAGAACAGACGAACCGGCTGATGTATGCAGACTCCGATACATTTCCCGAAGAGGTGCGACGTGCACGGGGCTACTTCTTGCTGATGTTCCTGTTGCGCGGTATGCCGTTCATTGATTTGGCACACTTGCGCAAGGTAGACGTGCAAGGCAACAGGATTGTGTATCGCCGCCACAAGACGGGCAAGCAGATGACGGTGTGTATTCCCAGGGAAGCATTGCCTTTACTGAAAGAGTTTAAAAATAAAGACAGTACTTCGCTTTATCTTTTCCCCATATTGAATGCTGCGCAAAAAGAGGATTATACATCGTATGAATACTATCAGAAGGCCTTGCGTGATTTTAATAAGATGCTGGGTGTATTGGCACGATGGCTACTCCCCGGTGTAAAAATCAGTTCCTACACCGCCCGCCATACATGGGCCACGCTGGCTTATCATATGGACATGCCCGTCGGCATCATTTGCCAGGCATTGGGACACTCTTCGGTTCGTGTGACGGAAACTTATCTGAAACCCTTCGAAAATGAAAGAGTGGATAAGGCTAATCGTAAATTGATTTCTACTGTTAGAAAAGGTAAATGGGGAGCACTGAATCTTCTAATGACTGGGGCAGTTCGCATTGGAAATCCTATGTTCAAGGAGAATACCCTAAACTGCTTTGGGAACCTTAAAATAATAAATGGATTATAAAATGGAGCAAATAGAGTATGCCCTGACAATTAATCCAATAAATTTCATTACTTTTGTTTCGTGATAATCTTTAAGATGAAGTGATTATGGGAACAGAAGGTATTAGGATTTTCAATCTGCTATTACTATCTACTCCGTAATTATCGTATATGAGCGGATTACAAATCCTTATACTCAATCAATCGGATTGCAAATCCGATTGAACGTGTTCAAACATATGAAATCTTAAATAAAACGGACGGTCTGTTTGCACTGAACAGACCGTCCGTTTTGTTGTGTCAGATGGTCTGTTTAGTGCAAACAGACCGTCCGTTGCAAAGCCTTTTTACGTACATTTATAGATGCTGAAAATAAAATTAATCTGATAAAAACAATGACTGAAGAAGAATTGAGACAACGCCTCGAACGTACAAGGCAACGTTATGAACGCCAGGAAATCCGCCTGGATGCCTTGCTGCAAAGTATGCAGAATAATCGTGATAAAATGGAACAAATAGAGTATGCCCTGGCAATGATGGGACGCGCCGGCACGCAACGCTTGCGTCCCCGCATTGTTCACTACGCGGAGATACGCAACTTCATAGCATACGCTTCCCGGCTCTACGACCGCCTGCAGTCGCGTTTGCACCGGCATCTGAATTATGCTTACTTCTGTAGCGTCATCTGCTCGCGCTATTTGTTCGAAAGCCGCTTTCATATTCGCGACCGTCGTTTCCTTAATTTCACCACCATCTTGTCCTACTTCAAGCAAGAGAGAGGGAGATAATTTCCGAAGTTGAATATTTCGTTTTTCCTTACTTTCGGATTCTTCCTACCTTTGCCCCTGTTTTCTAAACAGGCTGGGTGCACAAAGCTCCCCGTGCCGGTAAATTTTAAATAAAAGACATGAAAGAAGAAGATTTTGATTGGTTGCTTTCGGGCTGCCATGCCTTGTCCCGGGTGGCACAGGCGTATTATCCGTGTGAGCTTAACACTTCGTCCATCCGTTCGTTCCGGAAACATGTGCGCGAACTTCCCGCCCTGTATGCCGACTTGCTGAGTGTGGAATATACCGACAAGCTGGTTAATCTGACTCCACTCCAGAACGCGGTGATCGTCCGCCATCTGGGCTTTCCGGATCAGGTGAAAAGGGAACACGGAAGGTGGAAGAAGGAAGAAGGAAGGGGAGGGGTAACCTCCCTTTTTTTGTGCAGTAATGCCTCCGACAAAGCCCCGGAATGCAGAAGGATATATTTATATATCCTTCTTTTAAATTCTTATATTTACTTATTAGGGTACGGTTGGTGGTACGGTTGGTGGTTCACGCGGAAAAGTAAGATGTTTGCTGTCAATAGGTTATCCGGTACACGGAGTGATTCAAAAAAAGTTCGCTTCCGAAGAGCGTTTCCGGGGAGCGCTTCAGGATGCCATTTGTATGAAATTGTAGCCGAAAAGAGCGGATTGTAGCCGGATCAAGCATCGGGCAGACCGGATGCGGCTTTCTTGCATTACCTTTGCAGTCGCAAATAAAAAAACAACTATGAATATATTTAATGATTTAAAAGTTTCCGGTTATGTCATGATTCCCCGTTCGTTGCTGCTCAAAGCATTCGAGGAGTGTCCTGAAGCAAGTGGAGACATGGCGGCCTTTCTGAGAGTGCTGACCTATGTAAACTATAAGGAAGCGACGATGAAACGTCAGGAGTCGGACATCGTCTGCGGACGTGGGGAATCGGTGATCTCGTTTCGCCACTGGTCGGAGATTCTGGGATGGAGCATCGGGCGTACCCGGCGCTTCTTCGGAAGGCTGATGGCGGACGGCAACATCGAGAAGCTGAAGGGGGATGCCCTCACCCATATCCGCATACCGGGATATGATGTGTGGACGGGCAAGAAGATAACCGGAAGTGCCGGTGCAGGCGCGCTCGAAGCGTCTTTCTGCGAATTCTGGAACGAATATCACGAAATCACCCATATGCCCAGGCAAAGCCGCGAAAGTGCTTTCAGCATTTGGAAGAAACTGTCGCAAGCGGACAGGAAAATGGCGACGGAACATATAGAGGACTATTACTTCCATCTGCGCAACACGAAGTATTGCCGCCAAGCCGCCGGCTATCTGGACGGCGGATTGTTCAGGGATGAATATGAATGATAATCAGTAAATTGCAGGAAATGAAGGAAATATGGAATCCTCAGGATGAGGAGATGGAAGAAGCGGTGGTGGGCGCCTGTTTGATAGAGAGCGAAGCCATGCCGCTGATTGCCGGGAAGATTGGCCCGGAGGTGTTCTACAACGAGACAAACCGGCTGATTTTCTCCACCATGTTGAGCATGAACCATAGAGGCCTGCCTATTGACATCCTCACCGTGAAGAGCGAGCTGGCAGCCCGCGGCAAACTGGAAGCGGCGGGAGGGGCCTACAACGTGACGCGCCTGAGCGGTCGCGTGGCGTCGGGGGCGCATCTGGAATATCACGTTGCCATACTGAAGGAACTGTACATCCGCCGGGAGGCGATACTGGGGTCGCACAAGCAATTGGCTGCCGCCTCGGATCAGTCGGTGGACATTGCGGACATCCTGGTGGGTATGCACAATTTGCTGGACCGCCTGGAAGGGACGCTGGGCACCGCCGACCATCTCCGGGGCATGGAGCAACTGATGGAGGATACGCTGGCACAGGTGGAAGCTCGCGTGGAGAACAATAAGAACGGCGTCACGGGCATTCCCACCGGACTGACCGAACTGGACGAGATGACGGGTGGATGGCAACAGGGCGACCTGGTTGTCATCGCCGCGCGTCCGTCGGTGGGAAAGACGGCCTTCGCGCTGCACCTGGCACGGGCGGCTGCGGCGGCGGGATGCCACACGGTGGTTTTCAGTCTGGAGATGCAGGGCGAGAGGCTGGGAGACCGGTGGCTGCTTGCAGCTACGGAAGATGTAAATCCTTCGCACCTGCGCAACGGGCAGCTCGATACAAGTGAGTTGCGGCAGGTGAGGGAAGCCTCGGTGGAACTGGCGGGGCTTTCTATCCGAGTGGACGACAGTCCGGTGGTGAGCATGGATCATGTGCGCGGAGTGGCGCGGATGTTGCAGAGCAAGGGGGAGTGCGACTTGATTATCCTGGACTACCTGCAACTGTGCAAGATGGATGCGGGGCAGGATAACCGCAATCGCGAACAGGAGGTGGCGCAGGCCGCCCGCAAGGCGAAACTGATGGCGAAGGAACTGAATGTGCCGGTGCTGCTGCTCAGTCAGCTGAACCGTGCCAGCGAGGGGCGTCCCGATTGCCGCCCGGCGTTGAGCGACTTGCGTGAGAGTGGGGCGATAGAACAGGATGCGGACATGGTAATGCTGCTTTATCGTCCGGCCATGCACAATATGAAAAGTGAGAGCAAGAGCAAATATCCTTCAGAAGGGCTGGGGGTGGCGATTGTGGCCAAACACCGCAATGGGGAGACGGGCGACATCTACTTTGCCCACAACCCCAGCCTGACGAAGATAGGGGATTATGTGCCGCCGATGGAGTGGTTGATGAGGCATGCGAAGTGAGGGAAATCGTGATTTATAATTTATAAATCGTGATTTATTCAGGAAGTGGAAGCGTAGAAAAAATATTGAAAAATAAATGGTGAAATACTTGACTTTCGGGTTCTGATATTGTATCTTTGCATAGTGATTTGAAGAGATTTTATAAACTTAAACCTTAACTTAATTTTATTTGACTTATGGGTGTAACAGTAGAACGTTATCTTCGTAGAAAGATTATGACTGATTCCAATTCTCCCAAGTTCTTTTATCTTCGTCAGAAACCCGGCACGTGTAAGACGGTGGATACCGATACGCTTGCGGCTGCCGTGCAGAAGAGCTGCGCGATGACGAAGGGAGATGTGAAGCACGTGTTCGAGGCTATTATGGAAGAGATTCAGCAGAGCCTTGCCGATGGCAATAAGGTGAAGCTGGATCAGTTGGGGACATTCCACATGACCTTCAGTTGTCCGGGAGTGGCGAAGTCGGAGGATTGTACGGTGAGGAATATCAAGAAGGTGAATATCCGCTTTGTTCCGGATAAGGCGCTGAGATTGGTGAACGGCACCAATGCCACCACCAGAAGCTTGGCAAACGTGAGCTTCGCCTTGGAAAAGCCGGAAGATAAGGAGGGCGGCTCTTCTTCCGGCGGCAGCGGAGAAGGTGGCGGCGGAAATTTGGACGAGAATCCGCTGGGATGAATCTACCGCCGGAGGCGGTAGAAATTGAAAGTTGAAAATTAAAGGCTGCGCAGTGTGGGATATGCTGTAGGAGCGGAACACTAATTTAAACCTTGACTGTTGTGAAAAAAAATTACTTGGGATGCGATTCTGAAAGTGGTGATTGCAGTGGCTTCGGCTGTGTTGGGTGCGTTTAGCGCTCATGCGATGACGGGAAGGTCTTAATTACAAAAAAAAGTCTAATGGAAAGGATTGATTTAATTGTCATTTGTAGCAGCGCCACCCGCGCTGACCGTTGCTATACGGAACATGACCTGATAACAAATAACCTGTGCCGGAATTTTTCCGGCACAGGTTATTCTTATTATATAAGAAAGAACGGAGATATCAAAACCCTGTGTGGTAAACTGCAACGGAACTCTGTCGGAATCTGCTATGAAGGCGGTGTGGACTCTGCAGGATACCCGGCCGATACGCGCACTGAATTTCAGAAACATTCCCTTCGCGTGCTGGTGATGCTGCTGTTGAGGGATTATCCCGGATGCCGGCTTGCGGGATGTCCCGACCTCTGCTTTGATGCGGAAACCGTACTTCGGGAACCGCCACCGCCCAATCCGGCGTATTACTGATGGGATATGAGCTAAATGTGATAAGGTGGTAGAGTGATAAAGTGATAACGGGATAACGCTCTGTGATATATAGCGCAGCTACTTTATCACCTTACCACCTTATCACTCTTTTCCTTCTTTTCTATACCGTAATGAACTAAACTCAATTGGCTGATTCGTCTTACTGATAAATCACCTGTATCTTCTCCGTATTCTTGGCATCTCCCCGGTCAGTTTTCTGTATCCACCGTCCGGTGCTGTCATATTCATAATAAGCATTACTGTCTATCTGGTTGCCGAACTCATCATACAGGAAGATGAGCGAACCGCTGGTCTTTTCACTGTTGACAAGGGTCTTTTCAAACGTAATCTTAGTCAGGTAGCCGTAAGGATCATACTCGTACACGTCGGTTTGTTTGCTCACCTGGGTAGGAAGCGGGTCTTTCATCAGCGGGAAAGTTTCCTCCCGTTTCACTATCTGTCCGTTCTTGCCGTATTGGTTGACAACGGAGGATACCGGAACATTCTTCTCATAGTTTGTTTCTTCCGTCGGAAGATTGAGTTGCGGATGATATTTTCTCACTGTCAGTTTTCCGTTCTGGTGGAAAGTGGAATCGGTAAGCACTATGCCCAGCGTGCTGAAAGTGCGGAGGCGCTTATAAACCTCTTTCATGCCTCTTTGGTTCACCTGCACCTCTTCTACGCAATTGCCTTGCGGGTTGTAGAGGAAGTTGGTCTGCAGGGTGGTGGTTCCTTTATCTTCTATAACCTCCTTGATACTTACCAACCTTCCATTCTCGTCATACGTGTAGGTCTTTTGAGTATTCTTTCCATTTTTCACTTCGTTGGACTTCATTAGGAGTCCGCGGCTGTAGGACTGGATGACAGTGGGGTTGCTCCACACCAGTTGTTGCTCGAAAGGCACACGCAACTTGTTGGCTTTGTCGCGGAATTCCTTGTATTTATGAGTCTGGAGATACTCTTTGATGAGCCCCAGTTTGCTTGGTGAATTCACTTCCAGCTTCAAAGTCTCATAGTCGATACTGTCCTTTTTGTACTCCAATGTATTCGTATATTTCTTGTCGGACGGGCTCAGATAAGAAGCCTGTTCGTATTCCGCAATGGCTTGCTTGATGGAAGCGATGGCCTGCGCTTTGCAGATATTTCCGTAAAGATAATCGTCGTAGAGGGAGAGGGCTTGCGCCATGGACTCCCGCTTGGAACGTCCGTCGAAGAATGTATTGAGACGGTCATGATCAAAGAATCTCTTAAAATTGCTGGCGGATGGTGATTTCTGTACGGTTTGGAACAACAGACGATTGTATTCTATCATGGCTTCTGCTTTATACTTGCCATCTGCATACTCAGTCAGATATTTTTCGCATTTCGGAATATTCTTGTTGCGCACGAAGTCTTTCCATAATTCCTCTTCATGCACATCATAGAGATGTTTGCTGACTTCATCGGATAATTCGTATCCGGATGCCTTGACGGCTTCTACCAATGTGCCGGAATAGACCAGCTTGTTGGGATATTCATCCAGAATGGCGCTGATGCTGCTCTCCATACGTTTGCGGATAGCGCCGGGATCTACGCCGGCTTCCTGGCAAATGGAGAGGAAACTGCCTTTGGTGGCATCTACATAAGCCTGGAAATAATCCTTGGCTACGGTTACTTCCTGCTGGTTCCATATCTGGTCGCACAGATCGATCAGCTTGACTTCCGCTTCAAAGGCGGTTGCGGTTTCTGTGTCTAATTTGTCACGGTTTTTTGTGAACTTGTCATTCTCGTTGTTTACCAGAAACTTCAAGAGTTTTTCCACTTTACTCTGTTTTTGCGCCATTGCAGGTGAGGCGCACAAGAATGCCAACAGGCACATAAAAGAAATATAAAGTCGCATATTTTTAATTTGTTCCATAGTTCTCTGTGATTTTAGTTAGAATAACATTGTACAAATATAAAAAGATTCTTTTAATTTTGCATACATGAATACGAATTATATCGAAGAATTGAATGAAGGACAGCGCGCTGCAGTGCTCTATAACGAGGGTCCGTCGCTGGTGATAGCCGGTGCGGGTTCCGGGAAGACACGGGTGCTGACCTATAAGATAGCCTATTTGCTGGAAAATGATTATCAGCCCTGGAATATCCTGGCTCTGACTTTTACCAACAAGGCCGCCCGTGAGATGAAAGAACGTATTGCCCGGCAGGTGGGAGAACAGCGGGCACGTCATTTGTGGATGGGTACATTCCACTCTATCTTCCTGCGCATCCTGCATGCGGAAGCTGCGAGCATCGGTTTTACCTCGCAGTTTACTATCTATGATACGGCGGACAGCAAGAGTCTGGTGCGCTCTATCATAAAGGAGATGGGGCTGGATGAGAAAGTGTATAAGCCGGGCAGTGTGCAGGCACGCATCTCCAATGCGAAAAACCACCTGGTGTCCCCTGCGGGATATGCTGCCAACAAAGAGGCTTATGAAGGGGATTGTGCCGCCAAGATGCCTGCAATCCGGGATATTTACCATCGTTATTGGGATCGTTGCAGGCAGGCGGATGCCATGGATTTTGATGATTTGCTCTTTTATACTTTTATTCTCTTCAGAGATCATCCTGAAGTACTGGCGCGTTATCAGGAACAGTTTCGCTACATTCTGGTAGATGAGTATCAGGATACCAACTATGCCCAGCACAGTATTGTGTTGCAGTTGGCAAAGGATCATCAGCACGTGTGTGTGGTAGGAGATGATGCGCAGAGTATCTATTCTTTCCGGGGGGCAGATATTGACAATATATTGTATTTTACAAAAGTGTACCCCAATACGAAAGTATTCAAGCTGGAACAGAACTATCGGTCTACGCAAACCATTGTCTGCGCTGCCAACAGTTTGATTGAAAAGAATGAAAGGCAGATACGTAAGGAAGTCTTCTCTGAAAAGGAGAAAGGGGAAGCCATCGGCGTGTTTCAGGCATACAGTGATGTGGAAGAAGGAGATATTGTAGTCAATAAGATTGCTGAGTTGCGTCGTTCGGAGCATTACGCCTATTCGGATTTCGCCATACTTTATCGGACCAATGCGCAGAGCCGTGTATTTGAGGAAGCTATGCGTAAGCGGGGTATGCCTTATCGCATTTATGGCGGTTTGTCTTTTTATCAGCGCAAAGAAATAAAGGATGTGATAGCTTACTTCCGTCTGGTGGTCAATCCTAATGATGAGGAAGCGTTCAAGCGTATTATCAATTATCCGGCCCGTGGTATTGGAGATACGACGGTAGGCAAAATTATCACCGCTGCTACGGAAAATAATATCAGTCTTTGGGCTGTGCTCTGTGAGCCGCTGACGTATGGATTGAATTTAAATAAAGGCACGCACTCTAAACTGCAGGGCTTCCGTGACCTGATTGGTGGATTTATAGAAGGGATAATGGAGAAGAATGCCTATGAGATTGGTACGGAGATTATCCGTCAATCCGGCATTATTAATGATGTCTGCCAAGACAATTCACCGGAAAATCTTAGCCGTAAAGAGAATATTGAGGAATTAGTGAATGGCATGAGCGATTTCTGTGCTTTGCGCTTGGAAGAGGGTAATCCTAATATTTCACTGACAGACTTTTTATCGGAAGTATCATTGCTGACTGACCAGGATTCGGATAATGAGGATGATGAGAAAATAACGCTTATGACCGTCCATTCTGCCAAAGGACTGGAATTTAGAAATGTATTTGTGGTGGGAATGGAAGAAAATCTTTTCCCCAGCGGTATGGTGGGAGATTCTCCCCGTGCGCTGGAAGAGGAGAGGCGTTTATTTTATGTGGCCATCACTCGTGCGGAAGAACATTGTTTTCTTTCGTATGCCCGCACCCGTTTCCGCTATGGAAAAATGGAATTCGGCAGTCCCAGCCGCTTTCTGAAAGATATTGATATCCGCTTCCTTCGCTTGCCCCAGGATGCGGGGTTGGGCAGTAAGATTGATGAAGAGGCGGTACATTTCCGTAGGGAAAATAGTAGCGGGTTCTCTCGTTCGCCTCATACCCGCGAGTCATTGTATAACGCTGAAAAGGAAACTCCCCAGCGTCCCAAGCAACAGATTATTGCTCCGAGCGTGCCGCGCAATCTGAAACGGGTGACTCCGTCCGCATCACCTGCCGCGTCGTCTTCCGCTTCGGCAATGGCTGTGCAGCCGGGGCAGCTTATCGAGCACGAACGTTTTGGACTGGGAGAAGTGATGAAGGTAGAAGGCAATGGTGATAATGCCAAAGCGACTATTCATTTCAAGAATGCGGGCGACAAGCAACTTTTATTGCGCTTTGCCCGTTTTAAGATTATCGGTTAAATGAAAAAATACTATTTATGATAGATTTCAATTGTTTCCCCTCTCCATGCTACATCATGGAGGAAGAATTGCTGAGAAAGAACCTCGCCCTTATAAAAAGCGTTGCCGATCGTGCCGGAGTAGAAATTATCCTGGCATTCAAGTCTTTTGCCATGTGGCGTTCGTTTCCCATATTCAGGGAGTATATAGAGCACTCTACGGCAAGTTCGGTATACGAGGCGCGTCTGGCACTGGAAGAATTCGGTAGTAAGGCGCATACTTATTCTCCCGCTTATACGGAAGCTGATTTTCCTGAAATCATGCGTTGCAGTAGTCATATAACTTTTAATTCTTTGTCGCAGTTCTGCCGTTTCTATCCGGAGGTCGTGAAAGAGGGGAGTGGCATCTCTTGTGGTATTCGTATTAATCCGGAATATTCTGAAGTGGAAACGGAACTTTATAATCCCTGCGCTTCCGGCACTCGTTTCGGCATAACAGCGGATTTATTGACTGAGGCTCTGCCACAAGGTATTGAAGGTTTCCATTGTCATTGTCATTGCGAATCTTCATCTTATGAACTGGAACGGACATTAAAACATCTGGAGGAAAAATTCTCTCGTTGGTTTCCGCAAATTAAATGGTTGAATCTGGGAGGTGGGCATCTGATGACGCGTAAAGATTATGACGTGGAGCATCTTATTCAACTGCTGAAAGATTTGCGTGCCCGTCATCCGCATTTGCGTATTATCCTTGAACCTGGTTCTGCCTTTACCTGGCAGACCGGTGTGTTGGCTTCTGAGGTAGTGGATATTGTGGAAAGCCGTGGTATCCGTACCGCTATTCTTAATGTGAGTTTTACCTGTCACATGCCCGATTGTCTTGAAATGCCTTACCAGCCTGCCGTACGTGGTGCTGAAATGGGAAATAACGGCGGTTGCCATGTATATCGCCTGGGTGGAAATTCATGTTTGAGTGGTGACTATATGGGCGACTGGAGTTTTGACCATGAATTGCAAATCGGAGAGCGTATTGTCTTCGAAGATATGATTCACTACACGATGGTAAAAACAAATATGTTCAATGGAATCCACCATCCTGCCATTGCAATGTGGACAAAAGAAGGGAAAGCGGAAATATTCAGGCAATTTTTTTATGAAGATTATCGGGATAGAATGAGCTGATAATCAAAAAACTGCTGTGTATACAGGGATAGACGTGTACTTTTCTTCGCGAAAAAAATAGCCGGAATGTTTGCAGGTTTAGAGAAAATATCTACCTTTGCAACCGCAAACGCGGAAATAGCTCAGTTGGTAGAGCATAACCTTGCCAAGGTTAGGGTCGCGAGTTCGAGTCTCGTTTTCCGCTCAAGCGCATAGTTGCAATTACCTAATGCCCAGGTGGCGGAATTGGTAGACGCGCACGTTTCAGGTGCGTGTGTCGAGAGGCATGCAGGTTCGAGTCCTGTTCTGGGCACATAGGTGAGGCAAGCTTTAGTTCTTTGAAGGTATGAGATAGTATGGAGAGGTGGCGGAATTGGTAGACGCGCTACTTTGAGGTGGTAGTGACAGAAATGTTGTGGGAGTTCGAGTCTCCTCCTCTTCACACGATTATCATAATGCGGAAATAGCTCAGTTGGTAGAGCATAACCTTGCCAAGGTTAGGGTCGCGAGTTCGAGTCTCGTTTTCCGCTCAAGCGCATAGTTGCAATTACCTAATGCCCAGGTGGCGGAATTGGTAGACGCGCACGTTTCAGGTGCGTGTGTCGAGAGGCATGCAGGTTCGAGTCCTGTTCTGGGCACTTTCTCTTTGTGAAAAGAGAGTCATCTAATGCGGAAATAGCTCAGTTGGTAGAGCATAACCTTGCCAAGGTTAGGGTCGCGAGTTCGAGTCTCGTTTTCCGCTCCATTGAGAATAAAAAAGTCCCGTAAACATTATGTTTACGGGACTTTTTTATTGATATTCCGTTTTATTCTTTCTTCTCAAGTGAGAAACCTAACATCATGCCGTCGTAGCTGTTTGCCAGTGAACTGATTGTTTTCAGTGTGGCATTGCTGCTCTTGCTGGAAAGGAAAGTGATTAGCTTCAGTAGTTTGTCCGATTCGAACAGTAAATCCATGCTGCCGGATGTACAGTTAACTTTGGCATTCATGTTTATCAGTCTGACGAACTTCATGGTTACATGCTTTTCGGTGGCGTCATACACATAAGTCCCCTTCAGAGTTTTGGTTCCCAGTTTAGCGTTGAAAGTGCTGTCGGCATTGAAGGTAAAACTCATTTGTCCGGGTTTGATACCCACTTTGCTCAGTTGCTCATTGAGTTTGGCTTCGGCAGTGGTAGCAGCAACGGCTCCGCCGGCTTTCATCAACAGGTTGTCTGATTCGAATTCGATAGCGGCACCGGTATACGACCATGTACCTGTCATATCAACAGTATTCTTGCCGGTAACGGCGCTGACTACTTTTTCTACATTTTCTTTGTTGAATAAATCTTTTAGCGATTGTGCCTGACTATTGGCCGACACAAGAAGTAAGGTGGCAATAAATGCCAGTGAAAATACACTCTTTTTCATATTTACTATTACTTTATTTGGTATTCAATTCTTTATTAATACTCTCTATATAATCTAATAACTCTTTTTTGCCCATTCTGTTCTCAGAAGAGGTCACAAAATAAGGGGGAAGTTCTTCCCATTGCTCTTTTAGTTTTTTCAGATACTGCTGGATATTGGTGTTCAGCCTGCCGCCTTTCAGCTTATCCCCTTTGGTAAAGACAATGGAGAAAGGTACTCCGTGCTCGCCCAGCCATCCCATGAATTCGATATCGATGACTTGTGGTTCAAGCCGTGAGTCGATAAGCAGGAAGAGATTGGTCATCTGTTCACGTTCCAGAATATAATCTTCGATGATACGCTGTATTTGTGATTTCCCTTTTTGTCCGCGTCTGGCATAACCATAGCCAGGTAGATCGACGATGTACCAGTTTTTATTAATAAGGAAATGATTGATGAGCATAGTCTTTCCCGGAGTGGCGGAAGTCATGGCAAGTCCTTTACGCCCTGTCAGCATATTGATGAGGCTGGATTTTCCAACGTTGGAACGTCCGATAAAGGCGTATTCAGGGAATATCCCGGAGGGGCATTTTTTCACATCTGTATTACTAATGACGAATTCAGCGCTTGTAATCTCCATTTTTATGTCAAATTTAGAAAGTTTCTTACTCTTTTTCTTTTTTTTCTGCGTATGCAAAGGTAGTACTTATTTCAGAATTTCTCATAACTTTTTCATGCTTGCATGAAAGTTCTGCACTCAATTTGCATTATCTTTGCCGCCAATAGTTGATTTTTTAGTATGAACGGACAATTTTCCTCGATATTATTGGAGAAGGCGGTGAGCGAGTTTGCCAAACTGCCAGGAGTGGGGCGGAAGACGGCTATGCGCCTGGTACTACACCTTCTGAGACAAGATACGGCAGTGGTAGAAGCCTTTGGTAACGCTATTGTTACACTGAAGCATGAAGTAAAATATTGCAGGGTTTGCCACAATATTTCAGATACGGAAACTTGCCGTATTTGTGCCAATCCGCAGCGGGATGCATCTACGGTTTGTGTTGTAGAGAATATCCGCGATGTCATGGCGGTGGAAGCGACGCAGCAATTCCGTGGACTATATCACGTCTTGGGTGGTGTTATTTCACCAATGGACGGGGTAGGTCCGGGTGACTTGCAGATAGAAAGTCTTGTACGGCGTGTGGCTGCCGGTGGAATCAAGGAGGTGATCCTGGCGCTCAGCACTACGATGGAAGGTGACACAACTAACTTCTATATTTATCGTAAGCTTGAAAAGATGGGGGTGAAGCTAAGTGTGATTGCCCGTGGCATTTCAGTGGGCGATGAGTTGGAATATGCGGACGAGGTCACTCTGGGGCGTAGTATTGTAAACCGGACGCTTTTTACGGGAACGAATTAAATTATTGTTATTAAGTTTATTGTTTATAAGAGAATGGAAGAACAGATAAAACACGTTGCAAGTCGTTTAAAAGTAATATTTATCAGTTTCTGGTTGCTGCCGGTGATATGGATCATAGTAGGTGAAACCGGTGGAGATTGGGTAGGTATATATGCCGATGATGTCCGTACGACTTATTTTGCAGAAACGTTGTCTATTTTGCTGGTTGCAGCTTGCGTGCCGGTTTCTCTGAAACTTTTCGCCTGGGTGCTGACGCGGAAGATTGATAAAGTTAGTTTGCCTGAAGCTTTACGTTTATATTCTTTCTGGAGTAAAGTTCGGGTAGCTCTGCTTTCGCTGCCGGTATGGGTAGGTCTTGCAGTTTATTATCTTACATTGAGCAATAAAGGTTTGCTTTGTGCTTTTATTGCTCTTACGGCTTCGCTGTTTTGCTTGCCCGGCGAAGGACGCTTACGTAAAGAATTGCATATCAATAAAGAGGAGGAAGCATGAAATTCTCTGTTGTCATAGTCAATTACAATGTAAAGTATTATCTGGAACAGTGTCTCTGTTCCTTATACAGGGCTATTGACAATCTTTCAGCCGAAATTTTTGTAGTGGATAATGCGTCCGTCGATGATTCGGAGGCATACCTTACCGAACGCTTCCCACGTATTACCTATATATATAATAAGGAGAATGTTGGTTTTGCCCGTGCTAATAACCAGGCCATTCGTCAAGCGAAGGGAGAATACGTGCTGTTGCTGAATCCTGATACGGTATTGCCGGAGCAGACTTTGGAAGAAGCGCTTCTGTTTATGGACACGCATCCTTGCGCCGGAGCTGCCGGTGTGAAAATGCTGACGGATGACGGACGTTTTCTGCGGGAATCAAAACGTGGATATCCTACTTTGGCTGCCACTTTTGGTAAACTGTCCGGCTTGGGAAAACTTTTCCCCCGTTCTAAAGGTTTAGGTGGGTATTATTGTAATGCCTTGGATGCGGATGCCATTCACCGGGTGGAAGTATTGGCAGGTGCATTCATGTTGCTGCGCCGTTCTGCATTGGAAAAATCCGGATTACTGGATGAAGACTTCTTTATGTATGGTGAAGATATAGATTTGTCCTGCCGGATTGAGGAGGAGGGATATGAAAATTACTACTTGCCTTATCCTATATTGCATTATAAGGGAGAAAGTACATCGAAAGATACCTATCACCATGTACGTGTATTTTGTGGAGCAATGGATATTTTCTTTCGTAAGCATGGTGAACGTTATGGGCTCTTGGGGCGTTGGCTTGTTCGGATCGGTATCCATTTACAGATGTATATTCGTTTGCTGATGCTTTCCTTGAGACGTATATTCAGTTTCCCGGGAAAAAAAGCGAAAGTCCCCTTCCTTAAAGGACAAGCTTTCCCTCGTTTTCTTGTTTTCGGTGAAGAAGCCACTATTCATAGTTTGCGTGGACTTTTCAAACGTAACGGGCTGATCGGAAAGCATCATTTCGTTGTGGCAAACGAAGCGTCTGCCGCCGACGGACATGCCAGTCCATTCATCTCGCTGAAAGGTTTCACGCATGTGGTGTATGATTGCCGTGCCTTTTCTTTTTCTACAATTATCCGCTTGCTGTCCCATCATCGGAAAATGGGGTTGCGTCTCGGAATTTATAACCCGGAAAGTCGCGTACTGGTGACTCCCGAAAAATGTTATCTCTGATCATGAAACATACTTATTTTGTAAACGACCGTATTCGCCTCCGTGCTATGGAACCGGAGGATCTGGAACTGATTTGTGAGATGGAAAACGACCCGCAACAGTGGGATATCAGTAACTTCACTGTACCCTATTCACGCTATGTGATGAAGCAATATATGGAGAATTCACAATGCGATATGTTTTCCGATAAGCAGCTACGTATGATGGTGGTGCGCCTTGAAGATCGTGCTACGATAGGAACGATTGATATTACAGACTTTTCTCCGATGCATGCACGCGGAGAAGTGGGTATCGTTATCCGGAAAGAGTTTCGTGGCGCAGGCTATGCAAAAGATGCATTGACACTACTTTGTGACTATGCTTTCGACTTTCTGCGTATGAAACAGTTGGTTGTCCATATCGCCACGGATAATGAGGCAAGCATGCGTTTGTTCGCCTCTTGCGGCTTTGTTCAGTGTGGGTTGTTAAAAGATTGGCTGTGTGTAGAAGGTTATTTCAAAGATGTTGCATTACTGCAGTGCATCCGGGTCGATTAATTCAATGTGGGTATCTGCGGGAAACGTGACCATGTTTCGTATTTGCCTCCCAGTTCTCCCAAAACATTTTTCCAAAGCTCTGCGCTTCCCTTTTCATCCATAAGGGAAGCGATGTTTGTCGATCCTATCAGCCAGGTGTTTTCTTCAATTTCCTGGCATAGCTGGTCATGTTCCCAGCCTGAATATCCCAAGAAGAAGCGTATCTTTCCGGTGATGTCATTGCCTTCCAAAATATAACGGCGGATGGCATCAAAATCTCCGTTCAGATAGAATCCTTTTCCTATTTGCAGAGAATCTTCTACACCTTTTAGTGTATGAAGGTAAAACAGCGTATCGGTACATAACGGACCGCCTTTATAAATAGGTATATTTTCCACATCTTTGAAGTCTTTCAATACGTCATTGAGATATAGCGGGAGAGATTTGTTCAATACCAATCCCATTGTACCATCCAGCGTATGGTCTACCAGCAAGATAATAGAGCGTCCGAACATCTCGTCATAGAGGAAAGGCTCGGATATCAGTACTTTTCCACGTGAAGGTAATACGTGGTTCGTTTCAATTTTGAATATGTCTGTGTTAGTATCCATGCCACTAATATACAGACAAATCCTTTAAAAACAAATATTATTTCTCTTTTTTCACTGATAGCCTTTTTATATATGTTATATAACAGGTTTTTATTAGGAAGAAATTGGTTACAATTGCAAATTGTTATTTCTTTATTGTAAATCATGAGGTTGACTATCTATAAATATATCTGTTTTTTAATTTTTAGTTATTTTTTTTCGTACAGTAGTTCTTGTTATGCTTTTGTTGCAGACGATGTGAACCATCGGCTTGAGGTATTTACCGCCCGGAAAAGTGTAATGGGACGTGTTGTGGATGAGGGTGGTATACCTTTACCGGGAGCTACAGTGCTGGAAAAAGGTACTTCGAATAGTGGAGTAACCGATTTGGAAGGTAAATTTGCGCTGACAGTTGCTGATGATGCGGTGCTGAGATTCTCTTTTATGGGATATAAAACGCAGGAAATAAGCGTAAAAGGACATACATTTCTGGACATTGTATTGGAGGAAGATGCAGTGGAACTTGATAAAGTAGTGGTGACTGCATTGGGTATCGAAAAGAAGGAGCACTCTCTTTCTTATGCAATGAGTCAGGTGAAAAGTGAAGAACTGACACGGGTTAAAATGCCCAATCTGATAACTTCATTGACCGGTAAGGCTGCCGGTGTGCAGGTTAATCAGGTATCATCGGGACTGGGTGCTTCCGCTAAAGTAAACATTCGCGGAATCCGTTCGGTAGCCGGGGAGAACCAACCTCTTTATGTAATTGACGGTGTTCCTATGTTAAATTCAACTTCGGAACAGGCTTTCAGTGCCATTGGCGGAACTGCTAATGCAGGTAACCGCGATGGCGGTGACGGTATCTCAAACTTAAACTCGGAAGATATAGAAAGCATAAGTATTCTGAAAGGGGCTCCTGCAGCGGCACTTTATGGTAGCCAGGCAGGTAACGGTGTGATATTGATTACGACCAAGAAAGGTAAATCACAAGGACAACGGAGCATATCATTTTCTACCAGTCTGATGTTCGATAAAGCATCTTCTTTACCCGAAATGCAAAATCGTTATGGAGTAAGTGATGGGGTGGATAGTTGGGGGGAACGAAAAGACTTGCCGAAATACGATAATCTGAATGATTTCTTCTCTACCGGAGTGACTTCCATTACTTCCGTATCCGTAAGCCATGGCAATGAGAAATTGCAGAATTATTTTTCATATGCCAATACTACCGGTAAAGGGATTATTGATAAAAATCGCTTATCCAAGCATAATATTACATTCAGGGAAACTTCTGTGATGTTCAATAATCGTTTGAAACTGGATGGTAATGTGAATTTGATGCGACAAGTCTCTAAAAACAAGCCGACAGTGGGCGGATTTTATATGAACCCGTTGGTGGGGCTTTATCGGTTTCCCCGTGGAGAGGACTTGTCGTATTATAGGGATAATTTCGAGGTGTACGATGAAAGTAGAAATCTGAATATACAGAACTGGCATACTTCCTATGAAGATTTTGAGCAGAATCCGTATTGGATAACGAACCGCATACAAACTAAGGAAGTGCGTATGCATGCCATTGTCTCCTTATCGGCAAACTTGCAAGTAAATGACTGGTTGACGGTACAGGCCCGTGGCAATGTGGATTGCATTGACGATAAAGTCCGTCAGAAATTTTATGCTTCTACAGCTCCGGCATTAGCCGGTGCTAACGGACGTTACCTGGAAATGGATTATCAGGATCTCCAGTTTTATGGTGACCTGATGCTTATGGTGAAGAAGAAATGGGGCGATTTCTCAGTAAATGGTGCATTTTGGGGAAGTATTACTGATAAGACTACTAATTCTACCCGTTATGATTCCAAAACAGCTTCTTTGTACTATGCCAATGTATTTACTCTGGCAAATATTATAATGAACGGTTCAGCAGCTCTTGACCAGAAAATTGATTCACACCGTCAGCTGCAATCGCTGTTTGCTACGGCGCAAGTGGGCTATAAAGAGAGTGCCTATATAGATTTGACGGCTCGCAATGACTGGTCTTCCACTTTATCACATACCAAGCACGAAGGCAGAGGATATTTTTATCCTTCAGTTGGTACTTCGTTGATCCTAAGCCGTCTGCTGACTTTACCTGAATGGGTGTCGTATGCAAAGGTGCGTGCTGCTTATAGTATGGTGGGGAATGATATTCCTTTGTATATTACGAATTCCGCTTCCCATATCACTGCCGGTGGTGAATATCTGGCGAATGATGCGGCACCTTTCAAGGAAATGGAACCGGAGATGAATTATTCGTGGGAAATTGGTGCGGAAGGACGTTTTCTGAACAGCCGTATCGGGTTTAATATCACTTTCTATAGAACAAATACTCATAACCAGTTTTTTAAATTGCCTACGCTGGCGGGCGACAAATATGCTTACCGCTATGTGAATGCCGGTAACATTCAGAATCAGGGATGGGAAATCGCATTGGACGCTACTCCTGTGATGGTAAAAGATTTTATGTGGAGCACTACTCTTAATTTTGCTTCTAACAGGAACAAAATAGTTGCTTTGCATGAAGATTTGAAAGAATTTGTTTATGGCCCTACCAGTTTCTCTTCCAGTTATGCCATGAAACTGATAAAAGGTGGATCGATTGGCGATGTTTATGGAAAAGCTTTTGTCAGAGATGCTTCCGGTAATATTGTTTATGAGACGGAAGGGAATAATGCAGGATTGCCAAAAGTAGAAGGTGACGGGAATACGGTAAAGGTTGGAAACTCCAATCCGAAGTTCCAGCTGGGATGGAATCATACGCTTTCTTATAAAGACTTGTCTCTCTATTTCCTGGTAGATTGTCGTTACGGCGGTAAAGTGCTTTCGCAAACTCAGGCAGATATGGACTTGTACGGTGTATCGGAAATTACCGGAAAAGCCCGTGATAATGGTTATGTTATGCTGGAGGGGCAGCGGATAGAGAACGTGAAGGGATTCTATAAGATTGTAGGCGGACGCGCAGGGACAACGGAATATTATATGTATGATGCGACCAACATCCGGTTGAGAGAACTTTCATTGTCTTATCAGTTGCCTGCTTCCTGGATGGAAAAATCTAAAGTCCTGAAGAAAGCGCAGGTTTCTTTTATAGCCCGCAATTTGTTTTTCTTTTATAAGAAGGCACCTTTTGATCCGGATCTGGTGTTATCTACCGGTAATGATAATCAAGGTATTGATGTGTATGGGATGCCGACAACGCGCAGTTGGGGCTTTTCATTGAAGTGTGAATTTTAATGGGAGAAGGGAGGATTGATATGAAAAAATATAGTTGGATATTCGGTGCTCTGTTAGTTCTGGTTTCTTGCACGGGTGACTTTAAGGATATCAATACGGATTTATCCGGAATTACGGATGAGGATTTGCAGATTGATTATAATGAACATGGTATTCGTCTGGGAGTGATTCAGCAGGGCATTTACTTCAATTATGATTATGGAAAGGGTAAGAACTGGCCTTTCCAGTTGACGCAGAACCTGAATGCAGACATGTTCAGTGGATATATGCATGATGGAAAACCATTGAATGGAGGTAGCCATAATTCGGACTATAATTTGCAAGATGGTTGGAACAGTGCAATGTGGGGACATACCTACTCGTATATTTTTCCACAGATATATCAGTCGGAGAATGCAACGCGTGAGAAACATCCGGGTTTCTTCGGAGTCACCAAGATTCTGAAAGTGGAAGTGATGCATCGCGTTACGGATTACTATGGTCCTATCATTTATTCACGGTTTGCTGATCCTAACGCAGAATATATGCCCGATACACAAGAAGCGGTTTATAAAGAGTTCTTTTGTGAATTAGATACAGCTGTGAGTACCCTTACCGGTTATGTAGAGTCAAATCCGGAAGCTGCTGAGTTTTCCCGTTTTGATATATTGATGAATGGTGAATACACTTCGTGGATAAGGTTTGCCAATTCATTGAGAATGCGGCTTGCAATGCGAATAGCTACAGTGGATAGAGAGAAAGCCCGTTCAGAGTTCCTGAAAGCTTTTAATAATGAATATGGAACGTTGGAAGCGGAAAATGAACCAGTGGCGGTATCTACAAAGAAGGGGTATACCAATCCGTTGGGAGAACTCAATCTGGTGTGGAACGAAACTTATATGAGTGCTCCGATGGAGTCTATCATGAACGGTTATGAAGATCCTCGGCGTACTGTTTTTTTTGCCACATGCCAGGATGAGTCGTTTAAAGGTCAGTACCGTGGAATCCGGCAGGGGACTTGCTTCTCTCACAGCAATTATATGGGTTTGTCGAAACTGAAGACCACTCAGTCGACGGATGCGGTTCTTATGACTGCTGCCGAGGTATGGTTGCTGCGTGCCGAAGCCGCTTTGAGAAACTGGACAAGTGAAGATGCCGGTACATGCTATGAAAAAGGAATTACTTCCTCCCTGCATCAGTATGGTATCATGCAGACTGATTCGTATTTGAATAGTGATAAATTGCCAATTGATTTTGTGGATACATTTGATGCTGAAAATAATATAAAAGCCTATTGTAAAGTCTCACCGAAGTGGATTGAAACAGCAGACCGTGATACGAAGTTGGAGAAGATCATTACGCAGAAATGGCTGGCAATGTTTCCTGAAGGATGTGAAGCCTGGGCGGAGCAGCGCAGAACCGGATATCCACGCCTTTTTCCTGTTCGTTTCAATCATAGTAAGGATGGCTGCGTTGATACGGAAATCATGATTCGCCGTTTAAACTTTCCCGGAGGATTACAAACGGAAAATCCGGAGCAATACCGTGCATTGGTGAAAGCTTTGGGAGGAGATGATAATGCCGGCACCCGTTTGTGGTGGGATACCGGCACTAATTGGTAAGTTTATTCTATTATATCGGATGGTTTTCTGCAAAGATTGCCATCCGTTCTTCTAATTGTGCATATTGATGATCCTGGATGAATGAAGTACAGGCACGCAAACCTTCCTGATGGCTACCGGTAGTAATCAGAGATATGGCGCTGACACCATAGTACATCAATTCCTTAGCCAATTCGCCGCTGGTCATCCCCGGATAACCGATAGTAAAGTAGAAGCCATCGGCTACGGGATCACCAAGGTCATTGTCATATACCAGATGAAAACCGTGGCGCAGAAAAATCTCTTTTAGCCTGTGAGCGCGTTCACCATATATTTTCACTTCGTCAAGGAAGTTGTACTGCCCTTCGTTAGCAGCCTTCAGCATGGCGGCAAGCGCGTATTGTGCCGAATGACTCGTACCGGAGGAGAGGGCATAGAGTACACGGTGAATGAATACTGTACCGAATGTGCCGCCACCATAGCGTTTTGTCAATCCGGGATAAGAGCGGTGATAGAGCTTGTTTGAAATGCAGCTGACACCAATACGCTGTCCGGCATAGCTGAATGCTTTAGAGCCGGAAATGAGCAATACATAGTTGTCTGTATAATGTGCCACTGATGGTTGATAAGGTGCTTGGAATGGTTTGCTCAAATCTTGCCGGAAGTCCATAGCGAAGTAAGCCAGGTCTTCCAGAACAATAATATCATATTGCGTAGCAAGTTCTCCGATGATACGTAGCTCTTCTTCTTTCAGGCAAATCCAGCTGGGATTGTTCGGGTTGGAATAGACGATAGCAGAGATATTCCCTTTCTTGAGGTAACTTTCCAGTTTCTCTTTCAATTTGTCGCCACGGAAATCATATACATCGAAAGTCTCGAACTTTTGTCCCATAACGACTAGCTGTTGCTTCTGTACAGGAAATCCCGGGTCAATAAACAATATCGTATCTTTCTTTTCATCACACTGACTGCAAGTGAGGAACGAAGCAAAGGTGCCTTGCATGGAACCGGTAACAGGTACACAACCTTCCGGTTGCAAATCTACATTAATAAATGCTTTTATAAAACGTGAAGCTTCTTCTTTCAGTGCAGGCAATCCGTTGATGTCAGGATAAAGACTGGCAATTCCTTTTTGCAGAGCTTCTATTTCAGCTTTCACACCTACTGCCGAAGGGGGAAGTCCCGGCACACCCATTTCCATTTTTATAAATTCTATACCAGATTCAGCTTCTGCCTTGGCGGCAATCGCCTTTACTTCGCGGATGGTTGCTTTTCCAAAGTCTGCAATCTGAAATGCTTCGATGGTTTCGTCAATCAGTTTACGTTCAATAGGAGTATTTCTCATGGTTTTTCTCGCTTTTAATTGATTTTGATTTGTCATTCGAATTTTTTTTGCCACACAAAGGTAATATAAATATCTTATAATCAAGCCTACTTTAAAAAAGATGAAAAATATTTCTTTCAAGCTATTGCAGGTTTCAAAAAAACACCTACCTTTGCAACCGCAATCGAGAGAGAAAGCGATAAAAGAAATGAAATTATGGTGCGTTAGTTCAGTTGGTTAGAATACATGCCTGTCACGCATGGGGTCACGGGTTCGAGTCCCGTACGCACCGCTCAGTTCTAAATTAGAAGTCCTAATTCTGTTAAGAATTAGGACTTTTTTTATTCTTTGAAAAGAAGGAAGCATAATTGGGATATTAAACAATCTCAGAATCCTTTGCAAGAGAATTGCGTAATACAATTGATGTTATATTAAAATATATCTCCCATATTATCATTACAATAATATGGGAGATATATAAAAATCCTATTGATAAAGTCTGTTGTATGATGTTTTATATATTCTTTTTCCAATGAAGAAATGAATTCTTGTCGACTTTATCTTTTCCTATTAATTGCAGGTTGTAGGAGTTTAAGCCCGCATAGCGGTATTCGCCATAATTGATGCCACCCAGCAAATCTATGTTCAGAAATGCGCGGACAAGCTTCAAGCCGCATTTCTCTATTTTTTCGACTATACATTTTCCTCCTAAAAGGTTCATTAGTAGATAAGCTGAAACTTCGTAAGCACACCAACCGCATTCTTCCAGATACAGATGGATGCAGCTTTCATTAGATTGTTCTTTTTCAAATACTTCAGAAACTTCTTTTTTCATGATAATCTATTTATTTATTTAGGTCTATATTATATGGTACGATCAATCGGAACTTATTTTCCCTATATTTAAAACAAACTTCCCGCTCTACTGTTTTTTCAAGAGTTGAAACTATTCAGATTATTAACAGTATAAAAGAGAACATAACAAAATGCTATGTGTCTCAATACTAACGCATGAACAAGGACTTCAAGCCATCAAACATACCTGGAAGGGCTATTGTACCATGCACTTCGTCCGGGAACTTTTTGTATATAGCACGCAGATGTTGGCTCTTCATCTCTGGAATGATTCTTTCTCCTAAACTGTCAGCCAATGCGAACTGGTCCAACTTCACATTAGGACGTTGGCGGGTAGCAAAGGCAACATAGAGTTGTTTTCCCGAAAAGTCCTTCTGACCAACTTCTTTCTCGGCTTGCTTCAGGAAAACTCCCCGGTCCCACCATAAGCTGGGATCTATTGCCATGAAGGTATCAAACGACTCAGGATAGTCGAGTAGAACCTGTAGGGTAAATAAACCTGCGTATGAATGTCCTACTAAGAAATTACGGCCGTTGGCAGAAACTTTTTTTTCTATTTCCGGGCGCAGCTCTTCAGTTAAGAAACGATAGAAAGCCTTCATCCCTCCACCTTTTGGAGTATCTCCAGGCTGAATACTGCCATCCCGTCGTGCAGCCGAACTGGTAGGGGTGAAATCTCTGGTACGGTCTGTATTCAAAACAGCGACTACAACACAAGGGGGTAATGAAGAAACCCTTGAAGAAGCAAAGAAACGGGTAAAACCTACTACGGAATGGAAAAATACATCTCCATCCAATAAGTAGAGAACCGGGTAGTCTTTTTCTTCTTCACCCGGTTGTTTTTCCGGTTCATAAATCCAGTACATCCTTTCTTCATTCAGTATGTTGGAGAATAAAGAATGGCGGGTTCCTATATTAATAGAGTCCTGCCCTTGTACCGGTAGAGAAGACGTCCAAGTTATCGTAATAAGCAATACTATATAAAAACTTTTCATTTTATCTGATTCTTGTTACAAAGTTGGAAGAAAATATTGGTTTTATCAATCCCTACTTGTGGGTATTTTGGGTAGGATTATTCGCCAAAGTTGGTCATAAATCTCTATCTCTTTCTTCTTTTGTTACAAGCTTCTGCCATTACCCCAATTCAGGCTTTTTCTTTTTGACGAATATGTCGTTTGTAATCGGTTCTATTTCAATCGTATAATAAGGCTACACCCTTTGCTCGGAATGGCTACACCCTTTTGTGCTTAGGGCTACACCATCCTGACCAAAGGGTGTAGCTATCCTGATGTTTGGCTAATGAGACAAAGTCATAGCCTCTCTTTGAAGTAAACAGTGTGTGATTTACTTTTACATCGTAATTGAATGAGGTACATAAAAATAGAAAATCCCCGGAACTGATTAAAATTCCGGGGATTCTCTATTCTATTCTCTCTGTTACTTCTTTATCTTTATCACTTTTTCTATTTCTTCCAAATTATACCGGGCTGCTTCGTTACCATTCCGGGCAACTTTGGTAAATTCAACAATAGCTTGATCCTTATTGCCACTCAGCAGGTAGTAGATGCCGTTATTATTTGCATATTCGGCTGTCTGTTTATTGGATTTATCCAGATACTTTCGGGCATCGGGCAAATCTTTTTTAGACAAGGCTACAGCGGCAGCATTCAAGTTGGCTACTTCGTCATCAGGATACATACGTACAGCGATGTCGAAAACCTTGATAAAGTCGTCGCCACCTTTGGGATAGCTGTTGGCCACCAGATACATCTCGTTCAAACTGAGATATTGGGGCTGTGTCTTGATAATCTCTTTTCCTTCGTCTACTTTGAAATTGGCAATCGTATAGTCTATGCGGCAATTCACTTTGCGGAGTGCAGGGTATAATTCCTTCAGCATTGTACGATAGGGAGCGCCACCACCTACACGTTTTATTTCCTCTTTCCGGCGGGCTATATCGCTGGTGTTTCGGATGATATTGAGGAATTCGGTTTTCTCTTTCGTGTTAGAGGCTTCCAGAGCTTTTACCAGTCCTTCCCAATTTTCACCGCCAAAGGAGACATTGTAGAGATTGGCAGGAATCTGTTCGTGTACGGACAGATATTTCTTTAACGCTTCGGCACGGCTCTTAGAGAGTTGTTCATTGAGTTTAAGCGGTCCTTCGGGGGAAGCAAATCCTTCAATGTAAACACCGGTAATGGTCAACTTCTTGTCATTCTGTACCTTATTGAACATCTCCCGGATATTCCGCAACTCTGTCTGATTGTTCATGAAATCCGGTAGAATAACGGACTTGCCTACGGGGAAATCGAGATAAGCTTCATATTGTTCGCTACGTGCTTTTACTACTTCTGCTTTCGGCTGAATGTAAGAGGGGACAGGTTGCAGTGCAGCTAGACGTTTGGTCTCCGTAGAAACTCCGTTCATAATCATTTCCTGTGTCAGTACCTCCTGGTGTCCTCCGCATCCGCATAAATCTTCTTCCAGATTCAGATAAGCATTTTCCATCCATGGTTCGTAAGGGATGACTTGTGTGTAGTTCAGAACTTCCTGAGTATTGTAAGGAATCTCTATATTGGTTGCCTTATCCAAAGCCATGGCGCGGAGATAGGCCTTTTGCCTTCTGCGTCCGTTGATAACGATTTCTGGCAATACGACATTATTGTCCGGGCCTGTTAGTACGGGAGTTAGCGTCAGGGTGCGGTCATTGCTGACTTTCAGGTTCCGCATATCCATCTGCATATTTATGTAGAGCGACTCTCCCTGTTGCCATAGGGAGGCATTGGTGATGTTGATGGCATCTTTATAGAATTTTTGCGCGCTGACCGGAAGTGCGGCTATGAGGCACAAAACAGAGTATATCAGTATTTTTTTCATGACTATATTATTTTATGACGTATATGATGTTTAATGCTACCTTGGTAGGACCAATGTAGTTTTTGTGTCCGCTGTCGAGTTTGCTGCCGCACTTGCCGCAGTTGTACTTATCGTAGTCTATGCGGGCGTAGCCTACACCGATTTCCGCTTCCATGCTCCAGTGCTTGTTCAATATCCATTGATATCCATAAGAAATGCCGGCTCCATAGATATTGCCCTGATAGCGTTCGTGTCCCAAACCTAATATATTCAGGTTGCTTACATTCGCTTCTGCATAATGGGCGTGCAGGCCGAAGAAATGTCCGTAGAAGCGCTCGCACAGCCAGTAACGAAGTTCAGGCTGTACCAGCCAGTGCTTGATTTGTTTGTGATCCGAGAATTTCCAGGGATTGTAGTTACCGGATACATCGAGGGTCAGCTTCTTGGAGAGTCCGACCTCAAATCCAAGGTTAGCCGTAGTGGTAGCCCAATACAATGCATTGGTCTTTATTGCAAATTTAGGCATGTAGTGGCTTTTGTCCTGTCCGTACGTACTGATGGTGTATGTGAGCATCAGGGCTGCCAATAAAAGGAATTTAATCGTTTTCATATTTTCATTACATTATATTATCGTAAAACAATAGCCGGATTTTGCAGTAACTCTTCCACTTTATATGTGGCGGAATAGTTATAATTCCTCAGAGTGAAAGTAACCACATCATTCAATTTGGCTCCGGCGTATATGGTCGTTGAATAAGTGCTGGTGCGGCTGGTGGTAAAACCAGATGCAATGCCGGTATCTGATGAGGTTACCGTATAGCGGGGGATATTGAGCAAGCCGTTATTCTGATAAACCTTTATCGTATTACCCACCGTTATTGACTGCGCCAGAATATTCTCAAAGCCAATGGTCGTAGGACTAAATCCGGGAGCGGATATTATCAGCTTTTCACTGCTTAAAGCTTTTTTGGAGGTAAACGTGACGGTTTGTCCTCCTGAAGGCTGCGAAGCGTAAGTCCGTTGATAACCACCTGCAACTGCTGTCCAACCGCTTTGGGTGGTTTGCAGGTTTTGGGTTGCAATAAACACCGTTAACGGGTATGTGGGCGGATAATCCGGGTATGATGGAATGGTAAACATAAAGCTGGCTGTATTGTTCACACCGTAATTTACCGTATTGTCTCCGTTGACGGAAACATTGGTAAAGTGGCGCGATTTTACTTCCACGCTCTTGGTCTGGAAGATTTCATTGGCTATCAGAACGGTTTCATCGCTGTTTTCAAGACTGGTACGGAAGTTCAATACTTTGGTTCCGGGACCGGTGGCCCAATAGACATACTGATACCCTCCGTTAGTGTACTCCAGTTGCAGGTTTTTGTTAGGCTCTACCGGATAGAGGTTGCCTGTGGTAATGGTACACTTCAACGGATACAAATAGTAGGGTATTGCCGATGGAATAGTGAAGCTCAGTGCTACGTCCTGGTCACGGGCAGTGTATATTTCGGGTGATAAGCCGGCGGGATCGAACAGATATAACGCACTGGATATGACCGTGATGGTACGTGAAAGTACACCTGCCTTAACGGTAATTGTAGCCTCATATTGTCCTGTAATGATGCGGGATACATCGGCAGAAATATTCCCATTTCCGTCATAAGAGAGATTATGAAGTATGTTTCCCTGATCTTCGGCTATGGATACGCTGATTTTAGAGTTATCAGTCACGCCGTTGGCCGTATATTGGGCTGATACCTTCAAGGTGCCTGCCTGGGTGAACAGGAAGTGCAGTCTGCTTACTGTCAGCACATTATTGTTATTGTCGGAGATAGAAGGAGATTCCTTGAATATCTCGGCATAGATATTATTGGAAGGTTCTGAAGTTTTAGCATCGGCAAATTCAGTACTTCCGTTTGCACTCTCGCTGAAGGATTTTATCACAATCTTGTAGTGGTAATTCCTCATGACGGGGTAGGGCTTCTTGTCCGTATCAAGAAGCTGTATCTTGTAATAAAGTTCTTCGGTCTTTCCTGTCAGTTTTCCCTTAATGATGATATAGGTCTGATCGTTGGAATAGTTCTCATTCTCGAACATATATTTGGCGTCCATGTTACAGTCTGTTTCTGTCTGATCGATTTTGGAGACGGGACTGCGAGGCAAGGTCGGCGTGTCGTCTATCAAGGTGAACGGGGTAGCGGGGGCATTCGGGTTGAATGGAGCCACCGTTCCATTACTTGCATAGTTACAGAGCGCATATCCTGTTACTTCGAAATTCGTAGCTTCGGTTTCTACAGTCACTTTGGCCAGGTTGCGGTAAAGTGTGACATTGGGAGTGTCATTGGCGGAAGAGATTGTTTGTCTTCCCCAGAATACTAAATTGCTGCTGTTCAATGAAGGTATAATCTCCCTTTCATCTTTCTGCATGGCGGCACGTTCGTCAAAACTATCCCATTGGGAATAATTGGCAATGAGGTGGATGATTCTTGCGTCATCGGGTATATTTGCCTGGAATGTCCCGGTACCATTACTGTTACTGCTTAGGAGCGAGGCATGAGCCCGCCCTATGAATAGTCCGTTGGTATCGAAGGTCATCAACCACAGGTCGTTAACAGCATTCTCATCCGTGGCGGCACGGGTGAGTGCCGGTGTATATTCAGGCATGTTTACCGAGAACTGAAAGGCGGTCTTATCGTCATTTCCAGTCGAGGGAGTGCCGAGAGTAGCTTCATCTGTACACGAAGCCAGAAGAAGACCGAGGAGTGTTATAAGGTAGGTTAATCGTTTCATACTTTTCTAATTTTAATCCATCAATACTGTTTACCGGATGTCGCGGACGTATCGGACGGATGCATTCAGCGGACTAAATTTACCACCTTCTCCAACGCGAGGGTCCATGAAGTTAACAGCACCGGAAGCATTTGAACTCCAATAATAATTTCCTTCAAGGATGCCTTTTACTTCGCATATCCGGATGTTTTGTAGGACATCTATCAGGTAGATTTCCGCTTGCGTGGGCATACGCCAGTCGGAATAGGTTTCTCCGGTAGTGGCATCCCGCTCTACATAATCCCGGCATTTGATTCTGGATGCGGTGTATGTATCCGCCGTTGTCGTACCATGTTGTGAGGCAAGCATGAAGTGCGGAGAGATTCTCCGGTTGTTTTCTTCCGTATCTATGGCTGCGTGTTCGCTATCTGTCAGCGGATAACCGAGTACGGCATTGTCACGTATGTACGAAGCGTAAGATGCGCCTAATGCGGGATTGGCTGCATAATGGGAATATCCGCTGCCGAAGTCTTCGTCAAACTCGTCCGGATTGGGAAGAGTAGAGAAGTCGGCGACGAAGGAATTCATTATATACATCTTCGTATTATTTTGCCCTTGGCTTCCTCCGGGGACATCGGCTGAAATGTCAGAACCGATGTAGAGGGCCGGATATTGGGAGACAGTGACAGGTTGTGTAAGTCCGGCACCATTGACTACCTGAAAGGTGATATCTTTGGCTAGGAAGTTTTCAGGAAGAGGACTCGTTATGGTTATGTTGCCGGACTTTACATTCGGGGTAGCGGTGATGGTTATCTCTTTTCCACCGTTGGAAACCGATACACCATTTACAGTAATCTTCTGTATTTCTACATCCGGTGTGGATGACTGGAAGGTAGTGGTGAACTGTGTACTGTTGGGCATCGAAATCTTGGTATCTTTTACATAGATGAAGTTGATTCCTTCTACGGAAACAAGTACTTCGTGGGTGCTCCAATCCTGTATGGTGTATCCGGCATTCAGCGGAACTGCGGAATGCGGGTCAGTATCACCTTTCTTGTCTATGTTCACGCGGATATCATACAGGCGGTTACGTTCCAGTTTATAGAGATTTTCAGTCTGGCCCGTGCTTCCGTCCGATAGCCGGTAGTTTACCGGTATTTTGTAATAGTTCTGAGTAGTAGTGTTACCATCAGCGTCCTTTACAGGGACATTGATGAGTACATAACTTTCCCTGTTCGTATCTTTGGTCCAATCATTGGCATACGAATAGAGGATGAATTGATTGCTATTGCCTGCACCTGTATTTTGTTCCGTAAATGAGTTCATGCTTTGCAGAGTGGGGGTATTTACACTACCGTCTGCAATGGATGAGCCACTGGCGGCATAGTTGACCATTTTTTTTGAAGGTATATTATTGTCTATGGGGGTGAAATCGTTTACATAATTCAGGCTTATTCTGATCTTGGCGGCCGCGCGTTTAAGAACAACGGGAATCTCTTTGTTGACGATGATTCCGTCATTCAGCACCATTGTATGCTTTCCGTCCATTAAGAATGCATCTTGTTTTTTATCTGCATCCAGAGTAGGGGCGGTGAGCGCCTTCAGTTCCGGAAGAGATAATCCCGCAGCCGGAATGGTTGCCGTATGGTTGGCTACTACATAAATGGTATGGTTGATGTTCTGATCGAATTTCTCCTGTGCGGCATCCAGGGTAGCTGTATGTTCCCCGGTTCCGGTCAGTTCGGGAGAGAACGCAAAATGCTGGTAGAACAGGCATTCGTCTGCTCCTTCACGGTAAACGAAAACATCTAATGATTTTATCGTATTTTCATTGAGTGCTTCTTCGCCCGGCTCTTCTACGGCACGCGAAGCCACGGAGCTGGGCATAGACAGTTTCAGGGTAATTCCGCTTACCGATCCTGTTCCTGCTGATTCGATGGAGGAATCATCCTCGCAAGAGGTGAGTCCCCAGAATAATGAGAGTATCAGCGGGAGGATATATAGTTTATTTCGTTTCATAATTCATCTTATTTATATTCGGTTTGGCGGATTAAAATATCCGTGTCGTTGTCGCCCGGAAACTGGCGGTTGCCATTGCTTTGCTTCGGATTGATCTTGAGTTTCACGCCTCCTGCGGTTATGTAGAAGTAAGTGCTCTTAGGATTCCCACTCCAGCGTTTGGTGGCTCCTACCTGTATCGTATATGCTTCATCACGGGCTATCCCTTTGGAAACGTTGAGACCGTCGTTCATGCCAAACGTAAAGTCAAGTCCATTGGTCAGAGTAGCGGTCCAGATGGCACCCGCAGGGGCTGTCAGACTAAAACTGTAGTTGGCGTAGGAAGTCTCATTATGGGCTTCTCCGTTCGCTATGTAGGGAAATTGCACGATGCCTGTAGTGGCACCGGCGTCATCTCCATTGTACGGTTGAAGCTGATAGTCGTCCTCCGTGATCTCTTGTCCGATTTCAGACGAGGTAAGCTCCCATGGATAGGGAGTCGTTTTTATTATTAACTGGTTGTCCGGATGGTCGAGCATAGCCATGACGCGGTAAACTGTATTATGCAGCAGACTGTACTTATGGGTTGTCTGCCCCTGATCGGTAAGATATCCCCTGTACGTATAACTGATCCCGTTGAACAGCGCCTTTATGCGGATATAGGGAGTGTTAGCGTCAGGTGTAGCGTCAGGAACTATATTTCGATATGTATAGAATGAAGCATGTGCATTCTCCGGTACTATTTCAGATAAATCAGACGGCATAAGTTGCAGAGTTGTTCCTCCAAGAAATACCTCCGAAACATTCTTCTTGCTAATGGGCGTCGGCATTGATGTTACCTCCGGACTACTATTTGTATTAAGTATCTGATTGACAAATTCTATGGAGTTGACAACTACACTCGAACTCTCCAATCCCTGATTCTTGAACATATAGATGTCCAGCCGTGCTACCAGGCGTTCCATAGGAACTTCCGCTACTACATATTCACTATTGATTGCAACTTCCTTTTTTCCGACCATCAGGATATTGCTGTCAGTAAAAGCGTTGCCGGATACCGTCAGGCTTTCCAATTGCTGCAATGTAAGGTCGGGAGACACCGGAACAGAAAAGGTCTTATCAGGATCGTTATAATTAGCAATCGCATAAATTACTTTTGTCTGTGGCGACACATTGACAGAGCGTGAAAACTCTTCCAGTCTCTGCGGGGTGAATTCCGGAATCAGTTCCGAATATTCACAGTGCTGGTCTGCTTTATTGAAAATATAGAGTGCCAGACTGGAAAAGCTGCCATCGTCTCCATGAATCAAAGCTTTGTTTGTAGGAGCCGTTTTGATCAGAAAGTTTAGCCGGGCCTGATTATCGGTTGTATCGGATATCGGCGTCTCGTTTTCACTGCAAGAGTACAGTAGCAGCGCCATGGCAAACAACTGCAAACAGAACCGGTATTTTAATTTTAGCTTCATATACATTGGGGGTTATATCCCCGGTCTGATCACTTCCTCGTCCCAGGGTTTTACTGTGATGGCGGTTCCATTGAAATAGATGCGGATGCCTACCGCAGCTTCATTGATGCCATTTACAGTAATATTATTATCTTTCATGAAGTCCTTTAATTGCATGGTGTATAATTCTTCATTGCTCTGAAGGTCGCGCAATCGCAGATATACTTCATTATCATCATTAAATCGTAATACGTTGAATTTTGAACCAAACTTTTGTACGTTGGAGTCAAAAGTTACCAACGGGAAATAAGAGACGCGTTCGTTTGAAAACGTTTTGGTGAAGTCCACTGTTGAACTTAATTTCCCCATTTCTATACTGACGGGGGAAGTGGCTGCACGTGTACTGCCAACATCCAGTCCTTCCAGCTCTATTTGCATTTTTATATGCGCACTGCTGAAATAAACGGTGTCAACCTTATAGCTTTCATTGACAATTGTAATCTCTCTTTCTCCAAAATACAGGCTGTCATTGGTCGATATCAACTCTTTCGTAAAATAATGCGGGGCTCCGACAAGGTTGTTTTGCAAGGATGAACCTTCGTTTATCCGTGTGTCGTTGAGGGAGTTTCCCCAGCATATAATGTGATATTGACCGCTTGGCAAGTTCAAGGTAGTGCCGCGTTGGCGGTTGAGCTCTTTCCGGTTGAGAACTGTTTTTTGTACAAATACATTGTTCTGATTGTATATATACATATCTACCTTTTCTATTTTCTGAGGAAAGATTTCCTTTGTTCCATCACCCAGGTAGCTGAAGTACAAAGTTGTCTCACAATCATCAAGGTTTTCTTTTATACACCCTGTCACTGTTACCAGTAGCAGGATGTATAGAATTATTGCCTTTTTCATATTTCAGGGTTTGTTGAGTCTGAAACTTATTGTTCCAGATCAAATCCCGGAGTGATTGTTTCTTCATTCCACGGAGCGACTGTGACGTGTACCAGTACGTTGTATTGTACATTTCCTAAGTCATTGTCGAGCATCGGAACTAACTCTATCTCCATATTATAAAGGGTACCGGGTTTGAAGTCGGCTGCTGTCAGTTCAGTGTTTACTTCTTTATAATACTTCACCAGGTTGGCAAAGCGTGCGCCATTTGCTAAGTCCGGGTTAAATACTTCCGTATCGGATGACTTCAGGCCGGTAATGTTCAAATCAGAAAGATCTAAATGCAATTGCGGTATGGCTGTGCCCGGGAAGAAATTGAAAGCATAACATTTGCCGGCTAAATCCAGTGGCAGGTTACCGTAGGTTCCGTCTTCATTATATATAATGTAGCTGGCAAACGGAGCTGCGTCTATTATCGGAGTCGTGTCAAAAGTCCACATACCATCATGGATATGTCCTTCGAAAGTTGAGTTCAGAAGCAGGTTGTCCATTGTTCCCGGATTTTTGTAAGTGTTATAGAAGTTATTCATATAGAAGCCTTTTACATTTCCTGAGAATCCTGTCCAACTAACTGTTGCTTTCTTATCTGTTCCGTCAATGGTTCGCGTAAAATCGAAGTTACCTGAATTCTTGAATGAAATCTTGGTAATTTGCAGTCGGGCTACAATAGGGGCTATGGTCACTTGTGCCGTATAAGTCTTACCTGCTGTCGGAGTCGGATCTATCGGTTCATTTACGATAGGTTTCAGATCATCGTCCATACCATAGTAAAGCACTTCGCTACCCTGTTGATTGGCTAACTTGGTATTAACTATATTGTTAGTTACGGCATTCCCAGGATTTCCATAAATATACACTTTAGAAACGGATTCGGGAATGTTTATGAACTTCAATCCTTTTGCTGGATCGGTCAATTTATTCCAGTCGGAGTTAAGCACTTCATCTTTGGTGACGGCTTTGGAAGTTATGATTTTTCCATTTACGTCAGTCAGATTGATTAATACACTGTTCACATTCTTAATATCCGATGTGATGATATCTGTTGGAGAAGAAGCTCTTGTCTTGATCCCGCCTAATGATACTGAAATGGATTTTATTTCGTCCTGTGAAACAGAAACATCGTCTTTGTCACTGCAAGAGAATAATGCTATACTTACGACTCCTGCTAATAATAACTGTTTAATTTTCATGTCTTATAAAAATAATTGTTTATAAAATTTCCCAATACTAATTTTGGTTGCGTACGTCCTGTTGGGATCATAACAACAACAGTTGCATAGGAAAGTTTTGAGTGCAGGTAGTATTTTCTACAGGAAATAATCAAAACAATGATATTTTTATGAATTTTATCCAAAATTGTATCGATTACAACTTCTGTTAACCATGTTGGAGAGCGTGAGCTCCGTTATAGGATGTTGTATTGCGCAACTGGGCTGTTTGATAAATAGGCTCTAAAGTTGATTTCATGAGATAGAATATGAAGCAATGTTATGTCGCATATAAAGCAATGCTTTTGAATAGAACATTGCTTCTTTCAGGACAGAACATTGCTTCTTCTAATACTATTGATATAATATTGGAAATATATTTACTAAATCAATCCTGATCGGCAAGGTTCTGGCGAGTGAATAGGTGTCATTTTTGGTGTCAGTGTCACCTATACACGTATTTTGGAGAGTGTGTGGCTTGAATTTATTGGCAACTTGTTGATTAATAGTGTATTATTTTTAATTTGTATTTTGTGTTTATACTTTTTTATGTCTTTTAGCATGTTCTTCCATTCTCTTTCTTCTGCACTGCAAGAGTAGATACTTAGATTGTGAAATATGTATACATGTACCGTCTGTGCGGAATTTTTTGCCGTAAATTGAGCTTGTTCTCTTTTTATCTTAAATATAAACATATCGATACTTCCTTTTTCTGTTTTTTGCTTCCAAATGCGTGTATAGGTGACACTGACACCAAAATGACACCAATATGATGTTTTTTCTCTTGCTTAATATGTTGAATATCAGTAAATAATGCTTTCCTTAATTCTTCCATTCAGGATTTGTCTATAAATGGTTTTATATCAAAAACAGAGCTGAATATTTCCATGCTAATGTTATGAAAATACATTACTTCTATTTACTCTTTTGGGTAATCGGTTGAAAATGAAATTTTCTATTTTCATATAATTGATACGGAGCGAAGCGGCACAGATGTGAACCACGGTATCGCCGGGCAATGCGTTAGGTTGTGGCAACGATTTTACCGGCTAACTCAATAAGCAATTTTATAGAAATATACTGTAGTTTAAGATTCATATGTTTAATAAATATAATTTTATTAATTTTCTCCATTCTTTATTGTCTCTATTCTTTTTTTATTTAATTTTGTCTGCACTATTTTATGTGGGAATGTAAACTCAAACCATAATAAATAACAAATCGATAATGACACAAATAGTTGAATTAAAAGGCACGGAGAAACGGTTGTATCAACTGGTCGCTCCATTGGTTATGAATCCTGTAGTATTGAAACAGAACTATAATTATCCTTTTCGCACTTCAGAAAACTTTATATGGTTTGTTGCGGTGGAAGGAAAAGAAATAGTTGGCTTTATACCACTGGAACATAAGAAATCGGAAGCAATTATTAATAACTATTATATAAAGGAGAATAATGCAGAAGTATTAAAAGCTCTTTTGGAGAAAGTTATAGACAGCACGGATGAAGATAAGCAGTTGAGCTCGGTTACATTTATTGAGCATCAAAAAATATTCCAGGAATTAGGCTTTTCTGTGGAGAAAGAATGGAAACGCTATGTAAAAATGAATAAGGAGAAATAGAATGGGGGAGGTTCAGAAGAATGTATATGAATTAGCACAAGAACGGTTACACATTATATTTAAAGAATTTGATAATATCTGTGTATCCTTTTCGGGAGGGAAAGATAGTGGTGTGTTATTGAATTTATGCATTGATTACATCCGTCGCAATAATCTGAAGCGTAAACTTTCTGTTTACCACATGGATTATGAAATTCAGTATAGCATGACTATCGATTACGTGGACCGTATTCTGGAAGCTAATAAGGATATTCTGGAGGTATATCGCGTGTGCGTACCTTTTAAAGTAACCACCTGTACGTCTATGTATCAGAATTATTGGCGTCCTTGGGATCCGGAAATGCGTGATATATGGGTGCGGAACATACCGGAAGGCAGCATGACCGTAGAGAACTTCCCTTTTTATACGGATGCAATGTGGGATTATGAATTTCAGATGCATTTTGCCAAATGGTTGCATGCAAGGAAAGATGCGGTTCGGTCCTGCTTTCTCATAGGTATTCGTACGCAGGAAAGTTTCAATCGCTGGCGCAGTATTCACCTTGCCCGGAAATATCAGATGTATCATAATTACCGATGGACTTCTAAAATTGGAAATGATATATTCAATGCTTATCCTGTTTTCGACTGGAAAACGACAGATATCTGGGTAGCCAATGGAAGGTTTGGCTGGGACTATAATCATTTATATGATTTATATTATAAAGCAGGTGTAAACATTGAGCGCCAGCGTGTAGCAAGCCCCTTCCTTTGTGAAGCTCAGGAAAGTCTTCGCCTTTATAAAGTGATTGATCCAAGTACATGGGGCAAGATGGTAGGCCGTGTTAATGGGGTGAACTTTACCGGAATTTATGGCGGAACCCATGCTATGGGCTGGCAAACCGTCCGTTTGCCGAAGGGATATACCTGGAAAGAATTCATGCAATTCCTGCTTTCTACTTTGCCCGAAACTACCCGGCGCAATTATTTGAAGAAACTGACTGTCAGCATTGAATTCTGGCGTACGAAAGGTGGGTGTCTTGCTGAGGAGACCATTGAGAAACTAAGAAAAGCCGGTGTGTCATTGGAAGTGGTGAATACGACCAATTATAAAACGAATAAAAAGCCCGTTAAAATGGATTATCTGGATGACATAGACATTTCTGAGTTTCGTGAGATCCCCACGTATAAGAGAATGTGTGTATGTATTCTGAAGAATGATCATGCCTGCAAATATATGGGTTTTGCCTTAAATAAGGAGGAAGCATACAAACGAGATAAAATAATGGAACAATTCAAAAATATGATGTTATGAGTGTAGATCAAAGTCCGGTATATGCTGTAAAAGCTGTGCCGTTGGAGAAAATAGTGGCGAATGATTATAATCCCAACATAGTGGCACCACCTGAAATGAAATTACTGGAACTTTCTATTTGGGAGGATGGTTTTACGATGCCTTGCGTATGTTACTATGATAACGAAACCGACCGTTATATACTGGTAGACGGGTATCATCGTTATAGTGTGTTGAGAAGCTCCAAGCGAATTTATCAGCGGGAAAACGGTTTGTTGCCTGTAGTGGTGATTGATAAAGAATTATCTAATCGAATGGCATCTACCATCCGGCATAACCGTGCACGAGGTTCGCACAATATCGAACTGATGTGCCACATCGTGGCCGAACTGGATAAAGCGGGTATGTCCGACCAATGGATTATGAAAAATATTGGCATGGATCGTGATGAACTTCTTCGTTTGAAGCAGATTTCCGGCTTGGCGGATTTGTTCTCGGACAAAAGTTTTAGTATTCCAAATCCGGTTGAAACGCCGGTTCCCGAAGAATAAAATGCCCGTTTGGGGCATTTTTGTTTCTATTATGTTCTTTTGTTATCATTAACAAGTGAAATATCTTGTTACAAACTTGCATAAGTTAACCAAATCTCCTACTTTTGCCATCATAAACAAACGAACAGGTTTCATAAGCCTTCGGATATTATAAAAAACTTACATGAAAAATATATTGGTTAGCGGTGGTGCTGGTTTTATAGGGTCGCACTTATGCACACGGTTGATAAATGAAGGACATCATGTGATATGTCTTGACAATCTATTTACCGGCGCGGAAGCAAATATCGAGCATCTGAAAAGCAATCCTCTTTTTGAGTTTGTGCATCACGATGTGGAATTTCCCTATCATACCGAAACTCTTGATGAAATATACAATTTAGCTTGCCCGGCATCGCCGATATATTACCAATATGACGCGATCAAAACAATTAAGACTTCTGTATTGGGAGCCATTAATATGTTAGGATTGGCAAAGAAGACGAATGCAAAGATTCTACAAGCTTCTACCAGCGAAATATATGGTGATCCGGTAGTGCATCCCCAGGTGGAAAGTTATTGGGGAAATGTAAATCCAATAGGTATCCGGTCTTGTTATGATGAAGGGAAACGGTGTGCTGAAACTTTGTTTATGGATTATCATCGGCAAAACAAGATTCGTATTAAAATTATTCGTATCTTTAACACGTATGGTCCACGAATGTTGCCGAATGATGGAAGAGTGGTTTCCAATTTTGTGGTTCAGGCATTACAGGATCATGATATAACTATCTATGGAACAGGAGATCAGACGCGAAGCTTTCAATATATTGATGACCTCGTAGAGGGAATGGTGAGAATGATGAGTACAGAGGATGAATTTATTGGTCCGGTGAACCTTGGAAACCCGAATGAATTTTCCATCCTCGAGTTAGCGGAAAAAGTAATCCACTTGACAGGGTCGAAGTCGAAGTTGGTATTCAAGCCACTTCCACATGATGATCCAAAACAGCGTCAGCCGGATATTACGCTGGCAAAAGAGAAGCTGAATTGGAAGCCTACCATTGAACTGGAAGACGGTTTGAAGCGGATTGTGGAATATTTTAAGGAATATCGTAAATAGATTATATAGATAAACGGGAAAACAATATTGTATAAGATGAATATGGAAATTAATCCTTCTGAGTACAAAATTCTCATCGTCGACGATGTGATGTCCAACGTATTATTGTTGAAGGTACTCTTGACAAATGAAAAATTTGCAATCGCTACGGCAAGTAACGGTCGGCAAGCATTAGAGCAGGTAGATAAGGAAAACCCGGATTTGGTGTTGCTGGACGTGATGATGCCGGATATGAGTGGTTTTGAGGTGGCACAACATTTGAAAGCAAATCCCAAAACCGCAGATATTCCTATCATCTTCCTGACTGCACTAAACAGCACGACGGATATTGTAAAAGGTTTCCAGGTGGGAGCAAATGACTTTATCTCCAAACCTTTTAACAAGGAAGAGCTGATTATCCGTGTAACCCACCAGATTTCGTTGGTAGCTGCCAAACGTATTATTTTGAATAAGACCGAAGAACTGCAACGTACCATTGCCGGACGTGACAAACTTTATTCGGTGATTGCTCATGATTTACGTTCTCCTATGGGCTCTATCAAGATGGTGCTGAATATGTTGATATTGAACCTGCCGTCCGAGAAAATCGGTGATGAGATGTATGAACTGCTGACAATGGCAAACCAGACGACAGAAGATGTGTTCTCTTTGCTGGATAACTTGCTGAAGTGGACCAAGAGCCAGATTGGTAAGTTGAATGTAGTATATCAGGACATTGATGTAGTGGAGGTTGTAGATGGAGTGATTGACATTTTCAATATGGTAGCTGGTATGAAGAAGATTACAATCCGTGAAGAGAAACCGGAGAAGTTAGCTGTATCTGCCGACATCGATATGCTGAAGACCGTAGTACGCAATCTGATAAGCAATGCTATTAAGTTCAGTAACGAAAATTCTGAGGTGCTGGTGAAGCTGGAAGCGAAGGATGGCATGGCAGTAGTCAGCGTGCAAGACCACGGTTGCGGTATTGACGAAGAAGGACAAAAGAAATTGCTGCATACAGATACTCACTTCAGTACATTCGGTACTAACAATGAAGAAGGTTCCGGCTTGGGATTGTTGTTGTGCCAGGACTTTGTGGTGAAGAATGGTGGTAAGTTGTGGTTTACTTCGAAGAAGGGTGAAGGTTCTATATTCAGTTTTTCAGTTCCGTTGAAAAAATAAATGATACAATAAAGAAAAACAAAACAGACCGTCTGTTCCAGGTGAACGGACGGTCTGTTTTTTTATTAGCGCCTGCACAGGTCTCTGAAATCACAGAACTCACATTTCCTTTTATCTTCAGTTTGTGTGAAGGGTTCTTCCGGATTGTATATTTCTTGTAATAGGTTTTGCAGGCGTTCGCGAAACTCATCTTCATAAAAAGCGAAGTTGTTGACCGGTATTTTTGGTTGGCGGGCTTCCCCCATTTCAATTACAGGAGAATAAGTTTCTGATGCTGCACGGTGAATGTAGAGCAAGGAAGGGGCAACCTTCAACGATTGTTTGCGGCACATGATGGAAGCGTACAGGAAAGTCTGGAAAATATAATTCGGACGTCCGTCGGCAGGAGTGAACAGTTGCTCTATATTCTCGGGAGTTTTGGGGCTGCCACCGGTTTTATAGTCTACAATACGCAAGGTATCGCCCTTACTGTCCATACGGTCGATGGTACCACCGATATTCAGTGCCAGTTTTCCTTGCGGAGTTTCTATTTCCATGATCTCGTTTACAGGTTCTTCCATACCTTCCATGGTGAAAGGAGCATATTGCAGGTCGTTGCGCAACAATTGGCGGAGATAGGATGCAATCACTTTGGCATTGATAAGTTGCGTACCATTATATTCAGGCCTTTCTGTGGGGAGAACGTGGAAGAACTCTTCTTTGAAAGCTGTATCTACATAATTCTGTAGCTTCACGTCATTGCGTAACAGTTGCTCCAGGTCTTCTTTTCGTATTTCTTTTCCATTTGCAGTCAGATCCTTATATGCCAATTCGGCTGAACGGTGGAAGATAGTACCGAACAGTGCAGAGTCTATTTCAGCACTCACTTCATCGGGAGCTTTTAATCCGGCCACATAACGATAGTAGAATTTCAAACGGCAATCCAGATAAGCATTGAGTGCGGAAGGAGAGAACAGTGCTTTGGGATGGCGGACGAGATTGTATTTCTCATACATTCTCGCAATGATTTCCGGTGTTTTCTCTATACGGATTTCTCTGCCGCTTTGAGGAGACTGTCCGGCTTCCAGGTATTCGCGTGAAATATCGTGCGGTGATTCAACAAGAAATTGCAGCATGAAACGGGACATTTCTCCACGGTTCAGTCCATCAGAAGATGTATTATATAATAAGGTGATATTTTCAGTGCGTTGTATCAGTCGGTAAAAGTAGTATGCATAGACCGCATTCTTATGTTCGATGGTGGTCATGCCGAAAGCTTTTCGCAGATTGTAAGGGATGAAGGATGATTCTCCACCGGCTTTGGGCAACTGACCTTCGTTGAGGGAGAGCATGATGAGGTTTCGGAAATCGAGGTTACGTGTTTCCAGCACTCCCATTACTTGCATACCGATGGCTGGTTCACCGTGGAACGGAATATTTGAGGTTGCAAGCAAGCGGCAAAGAAGACGTTTCAAAGTGTCAGTTTGCAGATTTAGTTCGCCACTGTCAATAAGACTGAGCAGACGGTTGATGAGGGTATAGCTCTTGAATAAGGACTCCCGGTAAAGCTGATTGAAAATATCATCTGTTTCCTGTTCTTGCCGGTAGAGGATGGAGACTTCGCGAAGTGTATCCGTCAGGTATTGGCAGAGGGCTGAAATGCCGGTCTGCGGAGTGAATACCTGTTCCAGAAACTCATCTTGCTTTAATTCGGAAGGCAGAGGGTAGAAGCGATTGTCTTTCGTCAGCTGTTTCTCCAGTTTTTCTGCGGAGGGGGACAATTGGCGTGTATAGGGATGTTTCAATACAGCCTGGACGGCTTCGTATGAATAACGTCCTGTGTCTCTGCGATAGCCATTGGTTTGCAGTTCTATGAGTGCGCTGATGAAACTATATACAGGAGTCTGTGCCAGCGGAAATCCCATCGTGATATTGACATTCTTTACTTCTGATGGTATGGAGTGGAGTACGGGTAATAAAAGAGATTCATTACAAAGTACCACAGCATTCTCTTTTTCATGGGTTGGTGTACCTGATGGATCATTTTTCATTACGGAGTGTACCCATTCCGGCAAATAGCGTGCCTGTGCATTTTCGGTAGGGGCGGAGATGAAACGTACATTTTTAGGATGTCTTAATACGTCGAATACGGTTTCGGGTAGTTCGTTGGGGAAGATTTTCAGGTTGCGGAGAATGAATTCGCCGGCTTCATGCGTGTAAGGCGGAGTCTTTTCACGAGGCAGACGGGTGTAAAACAAGTCATAATCCCAATAGAACAATGCTCTGCCGGCATCACGCAGACGCTCAAAAAAACGGGTTTCCACTTTATTCAATACATTGAAACCAACGAAAACATATCGGTCATATTTCAGCTTTTCCGGTTGCAGTTCTTCCATGACGTAGCGATACATCATACCCTCATAAGCAATGCCAAGTTCTGCGAGATTGTCGCGGTAGCCGTGATAAATATCGCCTAATTTATCCCACAAGGAGATGAACTTCTCTTTCAGTTGCGTGCGTCGCTCGATGGAGAAGTTTTGAAAGAACTGACGGATGGCTTCTTCCTGTTCGGAGTCAAGGAAGTCGTAATCATCCATGATATTTTTCAGGTCTTGCAGATTAGAGAATAGACGGTCGGCATCAACAAGATTTTTATCGACATCATCGAAATCGCTGATAAGAAGTTCTCCCCAGAAATAGAAATCATCAAGTGTTTCTTCACTATGGGTTTCTTCACGAAATACTTTATAGAGCTCACAAACAAGGCGGATGGGGTCGCCCAGCTTCCATGGAGAAAGCTGTCGGAACAGTTCACTGATGCTGACGTAAGCGGGAGACCATAAAGGGCGGTCACTTTGTGCCGCCAAATGCTCGTTGAAGAAAAGGCTGGCACGTTTGTTCGGAAAAACAATGGCGACCCGTGAAAGATCGTTTCCTATTTTTTTGTATAAGTCTTGGGCAACTAATTGAAGAAAAGTTTGCATCTTAATCTTTTGTTTTTTGATAACTATTCTGCACTGAATATTATGGGTACGGTGTACTCTGTGTCAACCACTTCCCCTTGTTTGGTACCAGGTTTCCATTTGGGCATCATATTAATCACCCGCAGAGCCTCCTTGTCAAAATCAGGATGGATGCCACGGATTACTCGGGCATTTGCGATGCTGCCGTCTTCTTTGACAGTGAACTGTGCTACAACGCGCCCTGTCACGCATGTATCGTTATTGGGATATTGCAGATTCTCACGTATGAAATTGAATAAAGCTTGTGTGCCTCCGGGAAATTCCGGTGAAGTCATATCTACCATTTCGAAGGCGACATCTCCTTCCAGTATCTCTCCGGATTCTATTGTTTCTGTGGGACATTCTCCCATTGTCATGTTACTTTCACGCAGTGCAACCTGAATGTAAGTTGCTCCTTTCTTATTTATTTCAATTTCCTGTGTTTCCATTCCAACGTATTGGATGATTAGCGGATATTTACCGGAAACTTTTAGTGTAAACTCACCATTCGCATCTGTTAGAGTACCGTTTGTAGTTTCTTTTTCAGAGACATTGGCCCCGACAATTGGTTTTTGAGTCAGACTGTCTGTAACTGTACCTTTGATTAAAAAGAGTGAGTCCTTATCCATCGGCACGCTCTGACACTCAAGTTTGATCTCTGAGGTGTTCTTTGCTGACTGGCCTGGTGAGTTGGCGCAGGCATTCATTGCGATAATCCCTGCGGACAATCCTAATAGGGTGATCGCTTTTCCCGCCATGCGCCGTCGCTCCAGTTGATGTTCCAGATATCGTACTTCTGATTCACATTTGGGACATGTGCCTGTACAATCTCCTTTGTATTGACATTCGGAAGTGATATATTCGATATCATTTGCTTCGGCAATTT
>OAVM01000124.1_pt1 | contig 63630 bp, 57 predicted proteins | sample 1476421 | NCBI WGS metagenome assembly OAVM01 (sample SAMEA2580099, study PRJEB22360) | human gut metagenome | biome: human gut; feature: human-associated habitat; material: faeces | place: Denmark | collected 2008/2010
ATGCCGCCGCAAAGTCCGCGGACATTTCCCTGTAGTGCAGGCGGCCGCCGGCGGAGCGCCGGGCTGTACTCTATCAAACAGAAAGCCGTGATCGTACCGCATGGATGAAACCGACCAGAACCGTTTGACCGAGGGCAGCGTTCCCCGCAAAATGCTCTCCTTCGCCCTGCCTATTTCCCTCAGCAACCTGTTTCAGCAGCTCTACAACGCCGTAGACTCCCTGATTGTTGGCAATTTCATCGGCAGCGCCGCTCTGGCGGCGGTGGGCTCCTCCGCCAGCATGATTATGCTGCTGGTAGGGTTTATTAACGGAGTCTCCCTGGGTGCCGGGGTGGTTATTGCCCGCTTTTACGGTGCCGATGACCGGGAAAATCTCTCCCGCGCCCTCCACACCACCGTAGCGCTGGGCATCGCGGCCGGGCTTGTGCTCACCGTGGTGGGCGTTCTGCTGACCCCCCAGATTCTGCGCTGGATGGGCACACCCGGCGATGTCATCGGAAATTCCATTGCGTATTTTCGAGTGTACTTTCTAGGCTCCAGCGCCGTAGTGCTCTACAATATGTGCGCCAGCATCCTCCAGTCTGTGGGGGACAGCCGCAGTCCCATGAAGTATCTGATTTTCGCCTCCCTCACCAACGTGGTATTGGATCTGTTGTTCGTGGCCGTCTTCCGCTGGGGCGTGGCCAGCGCGGCTCTGGCCACCATCCTCAGCCAGACCCTCAGCGCCCTCCTGGCTTTCCGCAAGCTCACCCACACCGGGCACAGCTACCGCCTGTCCTGGCGGCAGGTACGCTTTCACGGCGATATGCTTCGGCAGGTCGTCTATCTGGGTATTCCCTCCGGCGTTCAGAACTCGGTCATCTCCCTGGCCAACGTCATCGTCCAGGCCAACATCAACGCCTTCGGCTCGGCGGCCATGGCGGGCTGCGGTGCCTACAGCAAAATCGAGGGCTTTGCCTTTTTGCCGGTCTCCTGCTTTTCCATGGCCCTGGCCACCTTTGTAAGCCAGAACATCGGGGCGCGGCGCTATGACCGGGTCCGCTCCGGCATCCGGTTCGGGCTGCTGTGCAGTCCCCTGCTGGCCGAGGCCATCGGGCTGGGCATCTTCGTCCTCTCTCCCCTGCTGGTTGCCGCCTTCAACAGCAGCCCGGAGGTCATCGCCTACGGCGTGGCCGACGCCCGGACCGTCAGCCTGTTCTACTTCCTCCTGGCCTTCTCCCACTGCTGTGCAGGCATTCTCCGGGGGACCGGGCGGCCAATCATCCCCATGGCTATCATGCTGGCCACCTGGTGCGCCCTGCGCATCGCCTACATCACCGCCGTCACCCATTTCATTCCCGATATTCGGGTGATCTACTGGGCCTATCCGCTGACCTGGTTCCTGGGCGGCCTGCTGTTTGCCGTCTGCCTTCTCCGGCTCCGTTTCCCCTCAGATGCCGCACTGGAAACGTACAAATAAAATAGAGCTGGTATCCGGAATGGATACCAGCTCTTTTGTTTACTTGTTCAGTGCTTTCTGCTTTTTCATGCTGCGGTTCCAGATCATAATACCCACAATACCGATGAGCATAATGATACCGACGGCAAGGAAGTAATACTTATAGCCCGCTTCGGTAAATGTATCCAGGATGATACCGGCAGTCGCGGGGCAGACCACCTCGGGCAGATAGCCGATGGTGCAGATCACGCCCACAGCGGTGCCGGAAACCTCCATGGGAATACCGCCGTCATCCATCAGGGAGAACACGATGCCGTAGTTGCAGTACATACCCACATACACCAGGGCGCACAGGGCCACAAAGACGGGCACGCTCATCTTGGGGAACAGGGCGATGGCAAACGTACCGACCGCCATGATGGCAAAGGCGATGGTCATGATCCTGGGCCGGCCCAGACGGTCTGCCAGGACGCCGCCGCCCACAGAGGCAAAGGGACGGATGTAGTCCGCCATAATCGTTACAATGGTGCCGCCCACCATGGCCACGCCCAGAGTAGAGGTGGCGTAGGGGTTGAAGTAGGCATAGGACATGTTCATGACATAGGTGCAGCACAGGATCAGGCAGAGGATCCACACCTGGGGCAGCTTCATCACGGTCAGAACCTGCTTGAAGTTGAAGCGCTCGGACTTGTCAGAGGTCTCAGGATCCTTAAAGAAGAGGAGCACTAGGATGCCCAGCACAATCACAACGACAGAGTAGAAGATGATGCCTCCCTTGAGGCCGGCGGCGCTGCCACGCTTGCTGGTGATGGCGGTGATGATGGCCAGAGCGATAGCGAGATGGGCCGCGTTGGTCACGCCGCGTCCAGCCTCCATGAAGCCGTAGGCCTTTCCCTGCTCCTCAGAGGAGGCCAGACTACGAATACCCTTGACCAATGCGGGCCAGAACGCAAAGAGCGCTGTAAAACCCCACACCAGGTAAATCACCAGGAGCATGGAATAGTTGGTCGCGAACAGGTGGCAGAATCCAGCCACCCCGGTCAGGATCAGTGAGATGGAGATCAGCTTCTTGGGAGAGATAAAGTCGGCTACGACACCGCCGAACAGATAGGAAATCATGCCGAATACGCCAAAGATGGAGCCCAGCGAGCCCATCTGGGTGTTGGTCAGGTTATACGCCTGGAGATACGCGTCATAGTAATAGGTCCTGAAATAAGGCAGTCCGTAGATCAGGGAGCCGGCCACTGCCAGAATGATCAGCCGCCACATGTTCCCCCTCAACTTGGATACAACTTTCTCAGCCATCGTTCTCTTTACCTCCTAATGTTTTTACACTGTCCTCTTCTTTCTAAGTCAAGCATCCATCCCATGGAGCTCCTCCAGGGCATACACACACAGCTCCATGGCGGCCTGCAGACAGTCCTCGTCAAAGTCAAATTCGGGGTTGTGAACGGGGCCGGTGGTATCCGCACCAATGCCCACATAGGAGCCAATTCCTCCGTTCTGCTGTACCTTGGTCAACATTACGGCGGCGTCATCCGTACCGCCGACATTGCCCTCAAAATATACTGTCTGGAACCAGGGCACCTTTTTGGCCGCCCGCTGGACAACCTCCATCATGGCATAGTCGCTGGCGCCTGCGGGCACCTCTCCGTAATCCACATAGTGATACTTGAGGTCGTAGGCCTTTGCAGTGCCCTCCAGAATATCGAAGATCCGCTGGCCCGCGTATTCGGAGATCGCGGGCTTCTGCCCCCGGTACTCAATGCGCATCATGGCGTCCGGCGCAATGGTATTGGCACACACACCGGCGTGGATCTCGCCCACATTCACCCGGCACAGGCCCTCCTCGTGGGGGGCGATGCTGTGGATGTTTAATGCGGCGGAGCAGGCGGCCAGCAGGGCGTTCTTTCCCTCTTGGGAGGCCCCGCAGGGGTGGGCGGCCTTTCCCTCCAGATAGACATCCAACTGCCGGTCGCTGAGGAAATCCCGGCACCCGCAGGCTACGGTATGGGAGGGCAGAGGCTTGTTCTCCGCGCTCAGGGCGATATGTACCGCGATAAAGTTCATCACGTCGTCCAGGTGCCCCTTATCCACGATGGACTGGGCGCCATAGAACGTCTCCTCGGCAGGCTGGAAGAAGAGCTTGATCTTTCCCTTCAGCTCCCCCTTCCGTTTCATCAGCTCTGCGGCGATGCCCAAGCCGATAGCCGTGTGTCCGTCATGGCCGCAGGCGTGTACTGACTGGGGGTTGCAGGAGAGATAGCCCTCGTCACAGGGGCGGTATCCCGGCCTCTGAGGTTCGTCGTAGGGCAGGCAGTCCATCTCAAACCGCATCGCGGAGACAGGCCCCTCCCTTCCGGTGTCCAGCACCGCCATCACGCCGGGCCAGCCCTGGGTCCGCTTCACAAATGCCGGATCGGCTCCCTGCCGGACGGCTCGCTCCATCTCCTGACGGATCTGCTCCTCGCTCAGCCGCTCAGGCTCCCCCACGCTTCCGGGCTCGATCACGTCCGGTCCCATGGCCACATCATACCCCATCCCGGTCAGTATCTCGGCCACCCGGGCGCTGGTTCGAAATTCCCGCCAGCCGTTTTCTGGGTATTTATGGAACTCTCTCCGGTACTCTGTTAACTGGTTCATGCTATCCCTCCACAGGTTTATTCCACGCTGTGTTCCAGCGCTTCACTCAAAATTTGGACACCTCGTTCAATGTCGGCATCGCTGATATTGGAAAAGCACAGCCGAACATGACCGCCGCCCTCATAGCCCTTCGGGTAAAACAGGAAGCCGGGCATAATTAACAGCCCGCGGCTCTCCGCCTCGTGATACAGCCTGCGTTCATTGATGCGTTCTTCGAGATCACACCAGAGAAGCAGCCCACCCCGGGGCTTGGTATAGGTAATCCCCTTGTCCGCAATCCCGTCCAGACATTGGCAAAGGAGATCCCGCTTGTGCGCATAGTGCTTCACCAAGTGTCCGATATGGGTTTGATAATATCCGCGCTCGATATACTCATTAAGAATATATTGCCCTAGGCTGCTTACAAAGGTCTCGTCCACAACAATGAGCCGTTCCAGCGTTTCGATCAGGTCGGTAGGCCCCACAATATACCCCGTCTTAATCCCATAAGGAAAGGTCAGCGTGAAGGAGTCGATATAGATCACCGACCGGTACCGATCCTGAGCGTACAGGCTGGGAAGCCGGTTTCCTTCGTATCGAAAATCCCGCTGGGAGTCCTCTTCGATGATGGGAATACAATACCTTCCCGCCAGCTCCAGCAGCTTTTTCCGTTTCTCCAGGGACATCACAATGCCCGTAGGATTGTGATAGTTTGGCATGGTATAGATGAATTTCGGTGCGTATTTTCGGATCGCTGTCTCCAACTTGGCCAGATCCATCCCGTCCGGCTCCATCGGCACTGTTACGAGGTTGATCCCCTTGTTGCGGAAAATGCTGGCGTTGTCGGGTACCACCGGCTCCTCTGCTATCACGTAGTCCCCCTCTTCCAGATAGAGTGTCATGATATGGCTCAGTGCCTGATTGGTCTCGGCAACCAACTGAATATTCTTTGGGCTGACGTACATGTTCTCCTGAAAAAGTACAGAACAGATGTTTTTCTTCATCCGTTCGGCCTCGTTTCGCGGCTCCCGGGACATGTTCTGCAGAATCTTCTCTACGCCCTCTCTGGGATAAGCCGCATCATCCATGATGATCCCGCCCATCGAGATGCATTCCTCCCGCTCCGACCGGCTGAAGATGTCCAGAAACAGCTTCTCCTTGTCCGTAAAATGATAGCGAATCATTTTCTCCAGCGGGAAAAAGCGCTTGAATGGCACTCCGTCGTCGGCAATCTCCTTGACAAAGTAACCCTTCGGCCGCTTCGAGGAGACGATCAGATATCCCTCGTCAACCAGCTCTCCATATGCCTTGATGACGGTATTCCGATGTATATCCAGCTCTCCGGCCAGCTTTCGCTCTGCCGGCATCTTGTAGCCAGGGCTGAGCTCCCCCGATAAAATCAAATTCTGAATGGCGCATTTTATTTGGAGATAGATGGGGGTCTGGCTGCTGCGATTGATCCTGATGTTCATCCTTCTCCCACCTGCCGCCCAGCCCCTCTCTTTTGTGAAAAGTGTCTTGTGCACTCTCCAAGTATGTCTAACAATTTGTGAGAATTATATCAGTATCTTTCCTCAAGCAAAAGTACCATATTTATTTTTTGGTATAGTCCAAATCTTTTGCTGTATACCAAAATACCCCCAGAGATAAAATTGATTCAAAATTGTACATAATAATACCCTTTAAAGTTTCTGTCCCAGAACATGGTATCCGGGGTGTGTCATAATTACTGGTACCCACATCAGCGGATTGAACACAAAAAGAAAGACACGACTTTCGTCGTATCTTTCTTTTTGGTGGAGCGTCCGCAACCAACGACGAACACAAATTATGGTTGGCCAGGTCGTCATCCAAGCCCTCCTCGATCTCGTCCAGCAGGATGTCATCGATGACAATCGGCTTATCGCTGCCGTTTAGAATCAGGGTGAAGGTTTCGTCAAACAGATAGACGGCCCGAAGGAAGATATTGATAATTCCCCGTTTTGTATTCTCATCATTCTTATCGCCGTGTTTGAGCGCATAGAGGTACGCCCTGATGTCGGGCGCACTCAGCCTGACCTGCTTGTTCATCTCAATGGCCAGCTGTGCTTGTAGCTCTTCTTTTTCTTTCTGGCGCTTTTCAATCCGCTCGGTAATCATGTCAGCAGCCTGCCCTTTCTCCAGAGCTTTCCAGAGATTTTCGATGGCAGTATCAGCTTCCTGAATGGCAGCTTTGATTCTCTTGACGGAAATTGTGTCCCAGTCGGACTCACAAACTGCGGCTACTGAGGCCGCGATATGCTCGATATTGCTGTCTGTCAGCAACTTGCGGCATTCCAGCACCACACGGTTTTCTATCTTCTCTTTGTTGATAACCTTCTTTTTGCACTTGCGCCGTTTGAAATTATTGCAGGCATAGTAGTGATACGCCTTGCCGGATTTTCCTGTACCGCCGTAACCGGTCATCATCTCCCGGCAGTAGCCGCAGAACAGCTTGGTGGTCAGCAGATATTCCTCCCTGCCCCTGGAACGGGCAGGGGCTTTTTTGTTGCGATTCAAAATGTGCTGCACCCGCTCAAACAACTCGTCCTCCAAAATTCGGGGCATCCCATTTGGAGTTTCCACCCCTTTGTAGATGTAGTAGCCGATATACCGTCGGTTCCGCAGCAGACGATGCAGGCTATTCTTGTTGAACGCTTTTCCCTGGGAGGTCTTGATTTGTCTGGCGTTAAGGGACTGGATAATCTCCGTCACAGTCTTTCCGCTGGCATACTGTTCAAAAATTTCCCGGACGACCGCAGCACCCTCCGGATCAATATGAAACCGTCGTTCTTCATCCACACGGTAGCCAAGTCCCGGATTGCTACCGTTGCTCAAGCACTTCTCAGCATTGATGTCCATACCCCGGCGAATCTTTTGGGAAAGCTCTGCGGAGTAGTATTCTGCCATACTTTCCAGAACACCTTCCACCAGGATGCCGCTGGCATCATCGCTGATGTTTTCCCGTGCGGAGATCACTCGCACACCGTTCTTTTTCAGTTTTGCCTTGTTGATGGCACTGTCATATCGGTTGTGGGCAAAACGGTCAAGTTGGTAAACCAGAACACCCTCAAAGGTATGCTTATCACTGTCGGCAATCATCCGCTGGAACTCGGCGCGGCTGTCGGTGGTTCCGCTCTGAGCGCGGTCAATATACTCTCCGACAACGAGATAGCCATTGTTTTTAGCATACTCATAGCAGGTATGGAGCTGTCCCTCAATGGATTGCTCAGTCTGGCTATGACTGGAGTAGCGAGCATAGATGACAACATTCATTGTTTCGCCTCCCCAAACATCCGCAGCAGTGCTTCCTTGAGTCGTGCATTCATAGGAGATGTGGGGTCAAAGCACATTTCCACAAACTTCTGCATCTGGGAGTCGTTCTGCTGAATTTTAGGCTTGTACTCATACAGCTTGCCCTGAGGATTGTCCGTGCGTCCAAAGATATAGTCCATAGATACATCAAAGTAATCCGCATATCGGGTAAGTGTTTCAAATGTCGGTGAAGCCTGATTCAGCTCATAACGGTTCAGGCTGGATTGCTTGACGCCGACGATCTCGGCCATTTTAACCTGGGATAGCTTGACGCTTTCCCGCAGAGACCGCAATCTTTCTGCCACTTCCTTCAAGAGATACACCCCCATTTGTCAATTTCATTTTATCATATATGAGAATAATATTAAACCCTATATTAACATAATTGTAATGATAAAATGCTGTTAGCGCATAGTTTTCAAATACCACGTTTTTAAGGAGAGCATATTGACGCAAGCAATGCTTGTGGCTATCCACAGCCACAAGCTTGCTTGTTGAGGGCAGTGCCCCCAAGCCCCCTTTAAACGCAGAATTTCATTCTGCGGCTACGCGTTCTGCGAACGCTTTTTTATCTATGTCCCCTCGTATTTACTGACTATAAATATTGAACGCCTGTTACCAAGCGAGACGTTCTTTGTTTGCTTCATAAAGCCGCTCCGGCAGCTTGCGCAGATAGGTGTTTAATGCACCAATCGCGTTTTCCATGTGAACTTGGGAAATCAAATCATACTCCACAGAACAATATCCGCACGCATCCAACACTCGTTGAGCTTCTTCCATCTGCTCGGATTTTTCCTCGCGTATTTGTGCCGAAATACTGTCGTGAGTGACCTGGTACATATGATAGGCAAACAGGCTTTGTTTGATTTTTTCCATTACAATTTCGAACTCCGTGCTGGTGAGAAAATCATTCAGAACCACTGTGTCTTTGGTAAAATACATCTGCGGCTCTTCTTCGTTGCTGGAATTTTCTTTGCATCGAACCAATTCTTCGATTGCTCCGTCGCACAGCCCCAGCTGTTCGGAAATATCATGGTATTCCCGTTTGCGAGAATTAGAGAGTCCCAGCAGATACTCCACCGACACATCATAAAAATCCGCAAAGGCGACCAGATACTCGATGCTCATGCTGCGGGTACGGCCATACAGAGAATGTACTGGATCGTTAATTTCATAATTTTTAAGATTTGTATGGCTGATGTTGATGCCACGCTCTGCAAGTTGCTTGGAAAGCTGTTCAAAGGACAGCTTTTTTTCTTTGCGCAAATCTTCCAGCCGCTCTTTGGTCAGCGTCATCCCCGCTTCGTCATACAGCATGAGTTTATCCCCCCGTCTATATATAAACTATAATTTATATTCATGTATTTTTTGAAACTAAAATAATTCGTGGTTGATATACCGCATTCAGACTTTTTCTACGGTATAATTCAATTATAGTTTATGGTTTACGTTTATTATAAACCATAAATCTTATAAAATCAATTCTCTACATGAAATGGAGGAAAGCGCATGGAAAAATGCCTGCATAAGCGGCAACCGAAAAGCTGGGAGGAAAAACAATTTGTCAATTCAAATGACACCCAAGCAAAGGAGAAAAGCCAATGCGCTGATTCGAAAATCCTGCTGTAATTATGACGGCGGCAATTGTATTGCGCTGGATGATGGCGAGCTTTGTGTCTGTGTACAGAGTATCTCTTATTCTCTGTGCTGCACCTGGTTCCGGGATTGGGTTCTGCCGGGCGCTCCAGCCTTACAAACTGAAATCACCAAACCCAAGGGAGTGAAGCTATGCTCAGAATGTGGTGCGCCGTTTCTGGCAAAATCCAACCGCGCCAAGTATTGTCCCGATTGTGCCCGCAAGGTACACCGCCGTCAGAAAACAGCAAGTGACAGGAAACGGAGGTCAAATACGGACAAATAGAGCTTCCAAAAGCCGGATATATGCTCGGTTTCCAGCCTGGCAACCATGGAGGTGAATAGCAATACCCCTTATCGCTCAGAAATCACGTTCTAATTGTCCGCATGGAGGTACCTGTCATGGCTACAAAACCCTTTTACATTCATCAGAAGCCACCGGCCCAAAGTTTTATACGACTACCCAATTTTCTGTTTGAGGCACCAAGTTTTTGCTCCTTGTCAAGCGAAGCCAAACTGTTGTATGCGATGATCCTGCGTCGAACGGATTTGTCCCGCAAAAACGGATGGGCCGACGATTATGGCAAAATTTATCTGTATTACCCCATCAACGAGGTGTGTGAACTGCTGCACTGTGGTCGTCAAAAAGCGGTGGACACGCTACGGGAGCTGCAATATGCAGATCTTGTATCCATCAAAAAGCAGGGTTATGGAAAACCCAACCGTATCTACCCAAAACACTATGAAGCGGTTTCGAACACCGACTTCAAGAAATCCGGTTACGGAACGCCGGAAGTCTGAATAATGAATTCGACAAGTACGGTAATCCGCTTTGTTGAAGTGCGAAAACCAGACGGAAGATAAAAAGAAAAAGATAAATATACCCAGTTTAATTCGATTCATTCCCTTCCTATCCGAGCTATTTTGTGCGGGCTTTTCCGGTGAAACCCCCGGAAGGGAAGGGATGGGAAAGGAGCTCTATGAGAATTTTCTCAGGTTTTGAAATTATCTGTTTCCCCTCTGTGTATGGGAACAATCTTTGGCAACTGTGTATCGTCGGAAAGGAGTGTGAGATGGACTGAGTTGAGCCGGAAAGGTTTCGCTGTTGGGGCAATACACTATGGCCAGCCAGGAAAAACGTCAAAATCCATACGAGATCGAACTGCCACAATCCATCATTGATTCCTTCGCCCGCTTCCTCGCACCTGAAATCCAGAAATTATACGCCAGCAAAGAAGGGCGGAAGGAATTGGAAACATGGAAAAAGAAGTATTCTGATAAAAGTGAGGAGTGAAGTAAAGTTCAAAGATAATATGCAAAGGGATGCCCTGTTCTGGGGCATCCCTTTTTGTCGCAGTAATCAGGAGGAAGGGTTTGTTCCATAGGGGTACGTCGCATTCCGCGACGTACCAGTTGGAATCGAAGGTGTGCCAAAAGCAAATTGAATATTGAGATATTCAATTATGAATTGAAATCTTTTTCGTGTTATGATAAAATGGTACATAACAAAAGGGTAAACAAGGAGGAAGATTATGCCTGTTTCTTATAATAAACTATGGAAAATTCTCATCGACGAAGGAATGAGCAAAACAGATTTAATCAAAGCCTCGAAAATCACCACGAACGCTATGGCAAAACTGGGAAAAAACGAAGATGTACGCGTGGAAGTACTGGTTAAAATCTGCCGGGCACTGAACTGTACATTGGATGATATTGTAGATATTTTACCGGATCATTCCGTAAAGTGAAGGGAGGAATGGATATGAGTCCCGTTTTACCCAAACATCAAATGAGCGAAGAAGATATTAAACTTCAGTATATTACTCCGTCCATTACCTCCAAGTGGAGCCGGGATAAAATCACCATGGAAACCCGCATCACAGACGGGAAAATCAACTTAAAAGGTAATTTTGTGTTTCGTGAAAAGCCAAAGCGGGCGGACTATATCCTCTACCTCAATGCGAACAATCCCATTGCCGTTGTGGAAGCTAAAGACAACACTCACAGTGTTTCTCACGGGTTACCGCAGGCAATGACCTATGCCAAGATGCTGGATGTGCCCTTTGCGTACAGTTCTAACGGTGACGGCTTTGCTGAACATGATTTTCTTACTGGACAGGAACGAGAATTTGGTCTGGATGAATTCCCAACAGAACAGGAACTTGTTGCCCGATATAAGCAGGAATCCGGCTTGACACCTCAGCAAGAAACATTACAGGAGCAGCCCTACTATACCAGCCAGAACACCTACCCGCCGCGCTATTACCAGCGCAACGCCATCAACCGCACGGTGGATGCCATCGCCCGGGGGCAACAGCGGCTTCTTCTGGTCATGGCCACCGGCACGGGCAAGACCTATACCGCCTTCCAGATCGTGTACCGGCTTCTGCAAAGCGGCATGAAGCGAAAAATCCTGTATCTGGCGGACCGGAACATTCTGGTGGACCAGTCCATCCAGCAGGACTTTGCCCCGCTGGAGAAGGTTACCCACAAAATCAACGTGGCGATGGATGACAAAAGCACCATCACGTCCCACGAGGTTTACTTCTCGCTGTATCAGCAGCTGGTGGGCGACGATGACCAGGAGCATTTCAGCGAGCTGTTCACGCCGGACTTCTTCGACCTGATTATCGTGGACGAGTGTCACCGCGGTTCCGCCAAGGAGGAAAGCCGCTGGCGCAGGATTCTGGATTATTTCCAGTCGGCCACCCAGATCGGCATGACCGCCACCCCCAAGGAGACCAAGTACATCTCCAACCTCAGCTATTTCGGGGAGCCGGTCTATACTTACAGTTTGAAAGAGGGCATCGAGGACGGCTTCCTCGCACCCTTCAAGGTTATCAACGTGATGACCGACATTGGTGAGGGCTGGCGGCCGCGCAAGGGCCAGCGGGACATCAACGGCGAGGAGATCCCCGACCGGGTCTACACCAACAGCGATTACGACTACAACATCATCATTGAGGACCGAATCCGGCAGGTGGCTGAGGAGATTACCAAGTATCTGAAAAACACCGACCGCATGGCAAAGACCATCGTGTTCTGCGCCACCGAGGATGCCGCCCTGCGTATGCGGGATGAGCTGGCAAAGCTCAACGCGGATATGATGAAGGAGAACCCCGACTATGTGGTGCGCATTACCGGCGGGGATGAATACGGCAAGGGAAAGCTGAAGTATTTCATCTCGGTTTCGTCGCCCTATCCAGTGATTGCCACCACCTCCAAGCTGCTGTCCACCGGGACGGACTGCAAGATGACCAAGCTGATCGTGCTGGATGAGATGATCGGCTCCATGACCGAGTTCAAGCAGATCATCGGCCGCGGCACCCGGCTGCGGGAAAAAGAGGGCAAGACCCATTTTGTGGTCATGGATTTCCGCAATGTGACCCGCCTGTTCGCCGACCCGGAATGGGACGGCCCCATCGAAATTAACGAGGGCTTTGTGCCGGGCGCGAAGCCCGGCGACCGCAAGGACCCGCCGAAGGAAGAAGGCGGAGATGACAAGGACCCGCCGCCGGAGCCGAGGAAAAAGCCCATTGTGGGCCGGGACGGCTGCCAGGTGCAGATCATCCACAAGACGGTGTCGGTGTATGACGCAAACGGCAAGCTGCTGCGGCAGGAAAGCATTGTGGACTACACCAAGGAAAACATCCGGGGCGAATATGCGTCGCTGGATAACTTTATCCGACAGTGGTCGGCGCAGGAGAAGAAGGAGCAGATCCGCGATTTGCTCCACGAGCGGGGCATCGACCTGGAGCTGATGAAGGCGGAGCAGAACATGTCGGACGTGGATGACTTCGACTTCATCTGCCACGTGGCCTTCGACAAAAAGCCCCTCACCCGCAGAGAGCGGGCCAACAACGTGAAAAAGCGGGACTTCTTCAGCAGATACAGCGGCGCGGCCCGCGAGGTGCTGGAGGCCTTGCTGGACAAGTACATGAACACCGGCATCTATGAAATTGAAAAAACCGAGATTTTGAAGCTGGACCCCTTCATCCGGCTTGGCAAGCCTGCAAAGATCGCCTCGTATTTCGGCGGCAAGCAGGGCTATCTGAAAGCGGTGGAGGAGCTGGAGCAGGCGATTTATGCGGACGAGGTAGTGTAAGTTATGAAAGGTTCAGAAACGAAATTGGTTTCTTATATGCAGGGATCGGACAAACGCTTTATCATCCCTGTGTATCAAAGAAATTATGATTGGAAAACCGAAAATTGCAAACAGCTATATGATGACTTGATCAAAGTTGTAAGGAGAGGGCGTAAAAGCCATTTCTTTGGCAGCATTGTATCGGTTCATAATGACGGTGAATTCAACGAGTATCTTGTCATTGATGGGCAGCAGCGGTTGACCACAATTTCGTTGCTCTTATTGGCAATGTACAATCTGATGAAAAACGGCGTTCTTACACCGGCCAAGGGGAATTTAGCAGAGAAAATCTACAAAACATATTTGATTGACGAATGGCAGGATGATGATACCAGAATCAAATTAAAGCCGGTAAAAAATGATCGGGATGCCTTTGGTCGATTGTTTGATGACCAGTCTCAGCATATTCCAAATTCTAACCTTACGATTAACTATGAGTATTTCTATTCTCGTATCCAAAAAGAAGAGGTCTCTCTGGACGAACTTTATGAGGCGGTCACAAAGCTGGAAATTATCAATATTACCCTGAACCAGGACGATAATCCGCAGTTAATCTTTGAAAGTTTGAACTCCACCGGCGTTGCGCTCAGCGAAGGCGATAAAATCAGAAACTTCATTCTCATGGGGTTACCCAGCAAACAGCAAGCAGAGTTTTACGAGAAATACTGGAATAAAATTGAGGTGTGTACGGACTACGATGTCAGCTTGTTTGTACGGGATTATCTTAGCGTAAAGCAACAGCTCATTCCTGCCATGAGCAAGGTGTATTTCACATTTAAAGCATTTGTGGAAGAAAGCGGGACGGAAGTTGAGGATCTGCTGCAGGAGCTTTTGCGCTATGCTAAATGGTATGCAGTTCTTCTGAAAGGAAAGACCGCAGACAAAGAACTCAATTCCTGTATTTATCGGCTAAACCGTTTGGAAACAACGGTTACCAGACCTTTCTTTCTGGAAGTTCTTCGCCTGCAATCAGAAAATAAGATTTCGCTGTCCGATGTAAAAGAAATTTTCCTCTATACAGAGAACTACCTGTTTCGCAGAGCGATTTGCGATCTGCCCACTAATACTCTAAATAAAATCTTTCTGATGCTGCATCGTGAAATCATTCGATATGACGGTACCGAGAACGATTATGTGGAAAAGTTCAAGTACGCACTTCGAGCAAAATCAGATCGCGGCAGATTTCCTGATAATGGCGAATTCATTGAAGCGTTTGAAAAGCGTCCGGTTTACCAGATGAACAGCAAAAACAAAATCTATATGTTGGAGCGCTTTGAAAACAGCGGAACTGTGGAAGTACAGGATGTCTATAAACAGTTTGATGATGGTGTATACTCGATTGAACATATCATGCCCCAGCATCTTACGCCAGTTTGGATCAAAGACCTTGGTGAGGATTATGAAGCTGTTCAAGAAACCTGGCTACATCGTTTGGCAAACCTTACCCTGACTGGCTATAACTCCAAGTATAGCAACAGTACATTTCAGGAAAAGCGTGATATGAAAAACGGATTTCGTGACAGCCATTTACATATGAATGTGTGGATTGCCCAGCAGGATCATTGGGGGCTGGAGGAACTGGAAACACGCAATCAAATTCTGATGCAGAAGGCCTTGGTGATTTGGCCGCTGCCGGAAACTGATTTCCAACCAGAAGAAAAGCAGATAGATTCGTATTCTCTGGATGACGATGTGGATTTGAGTGGTCGAGATATTGTCCGTTTTGGTTACAAAAATACAGAACAGCCCGTTACTAGCTGGATTGATATGATGGAGCAGATTTTGAAAATTCTCCATGCAGAGGATAAATCCGTGTTATCGAGGTTGGCGTATTCCACAGATGATACAAATGATTTGAATGTATATGTGAGCCACAACTCACAGGATTTGCGAAATGCACTGGAGATTGATACGGATATTTTCGTTGAGAGAAATACCAGCACATCCACCAAAATTTCCATGCTGCGCAAATTCTTTAAAGCATACGGCGCAAACGAAGCGGATTTGGTATTCTACCTTAAAGACTCCAACGTGGATACCGCAGCACAAGAGGCAGGTACAAGATATGAACTGAGGCGCAGGTATTGGGCATTTGCGCTGCCGTATATCCAGCAGTCACATGACGATGGAACTGGTCGAGGATGCTTCTCTGGATGCACAACATCCAAAGAGAATTGGCTGAGCGGCTTTTTTGGAATTGGCGGATTTAATATTTCTTGTATTGCCAACTACAATCGGGCAAGGGTGGATTTAACCTTGGCAAACGTCAGCAAAGAGCGAAACAAAGAAGCGTTTGATTATTTGTTCGGCCATAAAGATGAAATTGAAGCGACGCTGGGAAGTTCGGTCGAGTGGCTTCGGAGCGATAATACCAAGGGATCTTATATTCTTGTGCGCTTGGAAGGCGTTAGCATTGAAAATGAGGCTGACTGGACCCAGATGGCAAAATTTCATGCGGAATGGAGCAAGAAGTTCTATGACGCATTTGTTCCCTATTTAAAGCAAAAATACTAAGGCGGTATAACCCATGAGCAATTTAACGGGATTTGTAAAACGGCTGCGGGACATCATGCGCAACGATGCGGGCATCAACGGCGACGCACAGCGCATCGAGCAGATTGCCTGGATGCTGTTTTTGAAGGTGTACGACGCAAAGGAGCAGGACTGGGAATGGGATGATGAGGCGTATCAGTCCATCATTCCCGAGGAGTGCCGCTGGCAGAACTGGGCACACGATGACAAATCCGGCACCGTCCTCACCGGCGACCGGCTGCTGGATTTTGTGAACAACAAGCTGTTCCCCACGCTGAAAAGCCTGCCGGTGAGCGCGTCCACCCCCATCAAAAAGGCCATTGTGCAGACCACCTTCGCCGATGCCAACAACTACATGAAGGACGGTGTGCTGCTGCGGCAGGTCATCAACGTGATCGACGACCTGGATTTCAGCGACTATGAGGAAAGCCACGCCTTCGGCGAGATTTACGAGACCATCCTGAAGGAGCTGCAAAGCGCCGGTTCCGCCGGTGAGTTCTACACGCCCCGCGCGGTTACGGATTTCATGGCGCAGGTCATCCGCCCCGAAATCGGCGAGACCATGGCCGACTTTGCCTGCGGCACCGGCGGCTTTATCGTCAGCTGGCTGAAGGAGCTGCACAAGCAGGTGAAAACCACCGAGGACGAGCAGGCCTACAGCAACTCCATCTACGGCATCGAGAAAAAGCAGTTCCCCTATATGCTCTGCGTGACCAACCTTTTGCTTCACGGGCTGGATGTGCCCCAGGTGTACCACGCGAACACCCTGCTTCACGATGTGCTGGACTACACCGAGGACGACAAGGTGGATGTGGTTCTGATGAATCCCCCCTACGGCGGCAGCGAGAAGGCGGACGTGAAGAACCATTTCCCCGGCGACCTGGCCAGCAGCGAGACCGCCGACCTGTTCATGTCGGTAATTATGTACCGGCTGAAGAAAAACGGCCGGGCGGCGGTGATCCTGCCGGACGGCTTCCTGTTCGGCACCGACAACGCCAAGGTGAGTATTAAAAAGAAGCTGCTGCGGGAGTTCAATCTGCACACCATCATCCGGCTGCCGGGCAGCGTGTTCTCGCCCTATACCTCCATCACCACCAATATCCTGTTCTTTGACAACACCCATCCCACCGAGGAAATCTGGTTTTACCGGCTGGATATGCCCCAGGGCTACAAACATTTTTCCAAAACAAAGCCCATGAAAATGGAGCACTTCCAGCCTGTTCTGGACTGGTGGAACGACCGGCAGGAGCTTGCCGAGGACGGCTTCGACAAGGCGAAGAGGTTCACGGCGCAACAGCTCACCGAGGAGCTGGGCTACAATCTGGACCAGTGCGGCTACCCCCACGAGGAGGAGGAGATTCTGGCCCCCATGGACCTGATTCAGCGGTACGAAGAGCAGCGGGCCTCGCTCAATGCGGAGATTGACCGGGTGCTGGCGGAGATCACCAGCCTGTTGGGAGGGAATGCCGAATGACCCCGCAGGAGTTGAAAAACAGCATTTTGCAGCTTGCCATTCAGGGCAAGCTGGTGGAGCAGCGCCCCGAGGAAGGCACCGCCGAGGAACTTTTTGCCCAAATCCAGCGGGAAAAACAGCGGCTGATTTCCGAAAAGAAAATCAAAAAGGAAAAGCCCCTGCCCGAAATCACCGAGGACGAAAAGCCCTTTGATATTCCGCGAAGCTGGGTATGGATTCGACTCGGAGAAATTTCATCGCTCATAACCAAAGGAACTACACCAAGGGGTGGAAATGTAAGTTACTTAGAAGAAGGCATTGGTTTTCTAAGAGCAGAAAATGTTGCTGGACTGGATAAACTGGACAAAACAAATCTGAAATATATTGATAAAAATACTCATATCGGCTATTTAAAGAGATCAATTATACAAGAAAACGATATTTTAATTACAATTGCAGGAACATTAGGGCGAACTGCTATTGTAAAAAAAGAAGATTTACCTCTCAATGCAAATCAAGCGGTTTCAATGGTAAGATTAGTAAATAACTGTAGCCTTGAATTACTATATCTTATTTATGCCCTGAATTCAGGGGGGATACAAAAGTATCTCACTGAACAAAAGAAGACAACAGCTATTCCCAATCTCACATTAGAAATAATTGCAGATTGTATTATTCCTCTCCCTCCGCTTGCTGAGCAAAAGCGGATTGTTGCCAAAATTGAGGAGCTGTTGCCCTATATCGACCGTTACGAGCAGGCATGGAGCAAGCTGGAGCAGTTCAACAGTCGGTTCCCGGAGGATATGAAAAAATCCCTCCTGCAATATGCCATCCAGGGCAAGCTGGTGGAACAGCGCCCCGAAGAAGGTACAGCGGAGGAACTTTTTGCCCAAATCCAGCAGGAAAAACAGCGGCTGATTTCCGAAAAGAAAATCAAAAAGGAAAAGCCCCTGCCCGAAATCACCGAGGACGAAAAGCCTTTTGATATTCCAGAGGGCTGGAAGTGGGTGAGCTTAGACAATATATCGTGGTTCTTAGATGCTGGAAAAAGCCCAAAGTGTGATAAACAGCCTGTAAGTGAAGATGAATGGGGCGTAATAACAACTACGGCAATTCAGCTCGGTTACTTTGATGAAACGCAAAATAAAGTTTTGCCAAAGAATTTTGTTGTAAATCCAAGTATGCAAGTTCACAAGGACGATATTTTAATCACACGAGCAGGCCCAACAAATAGAACTGGTATTGCGTGTCTAGTTAAAGATATTAACTACAATCTAATACTTTCAGATAAGACATTACGCATCAATATGACCAATGAGTTTATATATAAAGATTATATTGTCATGGCTATAAATTCTCCGCCAATTCGAGCTTTAATTATCGAATTGATGTCGGGAATGGATAAGCAACAGGTAAACATTTCGCAAGACAAATACAAAACATTATTGATCCCTCTTCCTCCCCTTGCCGAGCAAAAACGCATTGTCGAAAAACTGGAACAACTGCTGCCGCTGTGTGAGCGGTTGAAGTGAGGAAATATGATAAAAGGGTTTATTGATTATAGAGAGGGTAAAATTCCGTTTGTCATTGAAAATTACCGCATGGAGTTGTTTACAGACGATGACCTCCTCAGCGACTTTTCAATGGAGCATAATTTTAAGAAAAATTATATTCTCCACGGGCAGTGTTTCGGTGTAGGCAGCCAAGGTCAAACGGCCACTTTTTTGTGGAGCGTTCTATGGGCAGTACCTGCTATTTGCGCTGCTATATCATCAATACAATAGCCTCAAAAGGCAACTACGATACCATAGGCTTTCAATCACCATTCCTTGACGATGTGTTCCGATACAAATATGAATATCTGGATATGGTCAGAAAAGGAATTAACTTGGCACTGGAACCCAAGGATGTGTATATGTTTCCATTTATCATGAACGGCATGCATTATGAGTTAGTGTATCGCATTGGACAAAATCATCGTTTGGGGCTTCTTGAGGACTTTGACAAAAAAGGAGAGCTTCTTTTCCGGCTACAGACAGATGACATACAAGAGCTTTATAATATTTCGATGGTTTTATATCGTCTTGCAATGTTTATGCTGTCTACATCAGAAGTGCCGTTTCAGCAGATCACACTATATAAAAATGGTCTAAAAACAGGATGGTTTTATTGTCCCATGGTTTCAGAAGAAGCGGCATCTTGGAGTGATGGATTTTTTTATCAGTTTGATGCCATGAAATATGTTCCTCGCATCCTAAATAACATAGCGAAAGATTCTGGAAGCAGAATTACCAAAAGTATACCGTTAGGCCACTTAGAAACTTTCTATACATTGTTTTCTCCACAACGCTTTTTACAACAGGTCATGTCATTTGAATATCTGTTTGATAAACTAGAGCCAGATAAGGCAGCAGATAGGAAGTTCCCGTTAAAAGCTGAATTACAATATATGTTTGATGAATTTCCGCAGTTGTTGTCTAATTCCAATTTATCCTCAGACAAGGTAAGTGCAAGAATCAAGGAAATAAGACATCAGATTACTCATGGACATGCCTATTATTATGATTTCAAAAGTGATTCTGAACTCCAATATTTGATTATTATTCTTGATAAGTTGATTAGGAACATGAGCTTATGGTGGGCTGGATTTACAAAAAAAGAAATTCAGGAATACCCCAATTTGTAAGACAGAAATATTCGTTGTTGAAAAATGCTATAGTTACTTCTATCTAGGAAGTTGAAGCGAGGTGCAGGAAATGAAAATTAAAGTTCCACAACTTTATGCCCCAAAGGCAATCAGTTTTTGCTGTGAACTTAGTGAGATAAGTGCTGACGAAACATACACATTTGATTTTTCAAACATCACTAACTATGAACCGTTTGCTATGCTACTATCTTCGGCAGCAATTCGACAGTTTTGTGCAAATAAGAATCTTGCACCGGGACAATACGACGCAAATTATGTGAATGATAAAAATTTTACATATGCTGGACATATGGGATATTTTCAATCAGCAGGCTTTCCACTGGGAAGAATGCCCGGAGAAGCCCCCGGCGGGGGAACATATATCCCTTTGACGAAAATTAATGTGGAACAATGGATACAAAACAGTATCCAAGCCGGTCGTTGTCTAGAGCAGGTAGACATTATTGAGTCGGAAAGCAAAGGCCTTGCGCGCGTCTTAGGACAAAAAAATCCAGAACTATGTAAGCTATTTCAATACTTGATTCGAGAAGCGATTCGTAATGTTCCAGAACACGCTGGCACCAGCGAAGTTTGGATTTGTGGTCAATACTGGAGGAACCGACCTGGCCACCCGGCTGAAATCGCTATACTGGATGAAGGTATGGGCATTATGCAAAGCTTATGCCGCAATAGGAGGCATAGAGAATTTATTTCCAACAATACGGAAGCATTGGAATGGGCAATCAAGCCAGGAGTTTCTGCGTCATTCGATCCAGGTAAAGGAGATAAAGGGAACAATCCAAATGCAAATTCCGGGTATGGGCTTTATATTATCAGCGAAATTTGTCGCATGACAGGCGGTCGATTTATCCTATTAAGTGAAACAGATTGTTTGGATGTGTTTCCGTATTCTTTTTATAAACGCACAACAAATTTTCACGGTACGGCGGTTGCTATTCGGATTAACACAGAAAGGATACAGAACTATCAAGAAGTTATTGATGCTGCGCGAAAACGAGGAGAAGAAACAGCTAAAACAATCAAAAACGCATTTAAACAAGCATCCATTCCTTCAAAAGGCTTGCTGTCTGAATAAAAACTGGTTTCATTAACAGAATAAAGGGAATTTGCAAAATGTGTAGCCGCAGAATGAAATTCTGAGTTCAATGGGGTTTGGGGCATAGTCCCCAACAAGCAGAAAAGGTGAGTGTGTACTAACACTCGCATTGCTTGCGCCAATCTGCCTGCATGGTTAGACGCCGAACCAAAATAAGACATAGGTATATAAAAAATCGAGGGCCAAGGTACTATGTACCTTGGCCCTCTGGTTCTGTGTTGACATCACAGCCACACTCTTACGGCAAAGCCGCCTTTAAAAAAGTAGGTGTTCGTGTAATGTCCATCTGGTGGACCTAGGCGGGCCAAATAAGAACCTTAAACTATATGCAGGATGGCTTTCGTTAACCATCAATTGGCGCAATTAAAAGATATGCAAAGACTAAGTTTCAGAAGTAACTTCATCCCCACCATCTTGGGGGCGTTCAGAAATTATTTGATCGTATAGCTCTTGAATACTGTCATGAAATTCTGCTAAAGCACTTTTTTGATCATCCACAGCCATAGGATGACGGTACGGCCTATCATCTTCAACTTCATATGTTGAAATCATATTTACTTCCAGCAGCAAATCATCTGTATTAAATGCAATATCTACGACTATTTCTTGTGCCTCACGTTTATGCTCAAATCTTACAGTTGCTTTTGGGAAAAAATAGCCTCGTTGAACAGCTTGCATAACGATAGGGTTACTGCGTAGTCCAGTTCCAGAGAGATGAGCAGACTTTATTCCCGTCAAAATGCTTTGGGTGATAGCTTCTTGCTCTATATCGTCTTGATCGTCTATCTGACCATCGCTTATCTTTATATCTTGCAGGGACATAAAATGCCAATTTGCAAAAGTATATCCAAAAAAACGATCAAAAAGCTCTACTCTCTCAGATATTTTAAGGGGTTTCAGTGAAATCTGTGTTGGTGGCTTTAGAGCGCTCGATGTCGCAACGGCTGCATTAACAATCCTTTTTGCTGTTGATATATCATTTCGATCGGCAAATAAGAAATCAATGTCAACCCTGTTATCAGTTGGACATTTTGCTTGAAAAGAGAAATGTTGTGTTATTTCTGAGAGCATCTCAACCTTGCCGGGTTTTTTCTTTATGTATGAAATTTCACCGACCAACATCTGGGAATCACCGATGGTCACAACATTATAACTATCAAACCGCACCTTACTATATGAAGCAATAGAGTTTCTATAGCTCGTAAATGCTGAGCAGAGAGCTGAGAATATAGAGCTATCGGCATCACTAGGAGAAAATTCTAGTTGTAACCGAAATGATTTTTTATAGTTCTTTTCATCTTCAATTTGATCGGATATAGTATTTATATCATTGAAACCCCAGTAAAATAAATGCGCATCTCGGATAACAGTCTCTTTGTCTGGAGAAAGTAAAAATATTCCATTTCTTTTGCAGATGTTTTTTAGAGATGTTGTAGAAAGACTACCTGTCAAGACTTCCTTTAATGTGGCTTTTTCGGGGTATTTGGTAATCATGGCATTATACCTCCTCAAAGCGAATTATTGCATCAGGAATGTTAGCCATTCCATCAAAAATGTCTAGATACTTAATCTCTAAAATAGATGGGCTCTGGAGATCGCCGTATGGCTGAGCGCTGATTCTTCTCAAAAAGTCAGCAGTAATATGTCGTACTGATACTTCTCGATCATACAAATATACTTCGCATAAGGGATAAGATTGGAAGTTTAGCCGTTTTATTAAATCATAGAGGAAATCTAATGATTGGATGGAAGCGGGTTCAAAGCAAAATACTACTAGCTTTGATATAATATCATTACCGCCTGTCCTGTTTGGAATAGACTGCTTTACTTCCGCAAATATATACTTTGAAAAAAGATGAGTCAAAGTAAGGTGGTCAGCCAAAATCAAATTAGTCCCTAATGTAGGTACGTTAGGATAAATATATTTGAAAGATTGACAGAAAGATTTTATCGTATTAACTGTGCTTATTAGTGAGCACCATTTCAAAATTTCACGGTTAGATGCCACAAATATATTACAGGGATATTTTTTATTTGCAATTCCTACTTTTGATAATTCGGCGACAAACTCATCAGAATCATACTCGTCATTTGCCCAACACATGAGTAGTGCATTTTGTATAGGAGCAGTGGACAGTGCTTGGATTGTAGGAGATACCTGCATACATTCCATACAATCTGTCATTTGCTTTATCCACTTTTTAATATTGGCGGTAGTTATGTTTTTGAACTGCCAACATTTTGATTCGACTAATATCCCCTGAGGACCTTGATTGTACGGGTCATAGTATTCAAAAAAAGAATCTACTCCATGAGGCTGACCACGGCGCTCTTTGCGATGATGAGTACATTCGATATCAAAATTGCTAGTTCCCTTTTGAGTCCAGCCGAGTTGCTTTGCTATAGCTACACTTTCTCTAGTCCAGTGTTCTCCGCTCACATTTTGGTTTTCCGGCATAATATATAGACTCCTCTCTATAACCCCTGTTTCAGGAGCCGAATCATTTGAATATCGATGGAATCAGCATCTTTATAGATAGCTACAGCACCACTTTTGTAAAAAGCTACTGAATACGTATCTTCCATACTAATACTTATAGTAACGTTGGTTATTTGCTGCTCATATTTCTTTACAACGTCAAGGGCTTTGGGATAGCCGAATAGATTTAATGAACAATCTCCAACAATATTATCAAAAAAAGAGTATTCTGCTATTTTAACTTTCGAAATATTAAATAGTATTTTGTTTTGGACGCAATTCTGCAAAAGTTTAAGCAAATTAATTTGCACATCTTCAATACCAATCCGGTACTTAGTAACTTTCCCCAAAAATTCTATTACCCTAGTTGCCTGTTGTTTATTTCCAATTATATCAAGAGTAGATTGTTCCAAGTCGATAAAAAACGGTATGCATTCCACCCGCTTGAATTCAATTCGGTCAAATTCTTCTGTCTCAATGTTGTAAGTGCTTTGACTGTAGACTTTCTCAAAAAGGAAATGGCAAGAAATGTAATTCTCAGAATTGTTTAGAATGTGTATGCCCTCACCACTTGAAGATGAAAAAACAGCTGAACATAATTGCTTCATAAGTTCTGCTTTTGAATTTTGTGAAAAGATGAGCCTCTTCACAAAAACACTTTTCATGTTCATCACCTCTTATTGAATACCGTGAGCCGTTGCTATACTTATTGAAATATTATCATATATCGACAGAAATTTCTAGAGGGAGAAGTGCTTAGTTTGTGGCAACTGCACTTAATTGTCATTCAATCCAAACTGAATCGACCACAGTTTTTTCTTGTATAGTTGCTCATACTCCAATACCTCGTGCTTATCCCTCTTGATAGGGAACACTTCTAAAATGGAATACTGGAAATTGTTGCAATAATCAGCATTGGCGGAGATCAGCTCCTTAAGACGCTTGTTGCCGCCGTGCTTTGTCTTGGCGTATTCGCTCCACCGTCCCCAGATACCGCCCTGTTCGCCACTGGCGGAGCCGACATAGTGCTTGCCAGTTTTGGTATCCGTAATAAGATATACCCCCGCCACGGCGGACAGCTTTTCTTCCCACTCCTTGTAGGCTGCTTTGTTGTAGACAATTTTTCGGAGAGCCTCAAAGGAAAGCAGCACCTTGTCATAGCTGATAAAGCTGATTTCAGATACGGCAGGGCGGATTTCCAACAACTCCTTCTGTGTTGTCCCGTTCTGGCACCAGTTGATAGCCCCCTTGCCCCAATCAATCACAAGGCGGTCTTTCATATCAGCAAGCAAATCCGTCTTGGCTAGCTCATATACCACAGATTTGTCCTCGGTCATACCACCGTCCGGTGTAAAATCATCTGGAAATTGGGTGCGGCGATAGGGTTTGAAATCGCCTACCCGGTAACAGCCTTGAAAAACGCCATTTGTTCCCTCTGTCCCTAAAAAGCTGATGACCATATCACAATTCTTAAACCGTGTAGTGGACTGAACTGATTGGTATAGTTCTAGATACCCCTGTTCATAGTTGGCGGCTACCGCCTCATTTGTAAGATTATGACGAATGAGCTTTACCCGTTCCCAGTTGATTTGTTTTGCTGCCAACAGTTCTTGAAACTTCATAATGACCTGCTCCTCCGCATGTTTTACAAGAATACTGCCCTCATCTTAAAACATCTTTTGGTACAGCGCAATATGATACACTCAAAAATATAAGTGTAAAAATAGCGTGTATTTGGCACGGTATTTTTCATTTATACTGATACCAAGAGGTGAGGCTATGTTTAAGGTGAATAAACCTGAGATGGTAAATAAAACATTCCGGATGCCAGCAGAACTGGTCGAACGGTTGAATGTAGTAGCACAAACCCAAAAGGTTTCCTTGAACAATCTGGTGTGCCAATGCTGCGAATATGCATTGGATAACTTGTCAGAGCCAAAAGAGGATAAAGAATAGCGGCCATGCCACGATAACAGTGACACAGCCGCTATTCTTTTTTGCGGTATAAAGGTTTTTAAGGGGGAAAACACACTTTATCGTCTAAATAACCTTTTAACCGTGCAGATGTTCATTTATCGAAAAACAAAGGGTTAAGCAAATACCCATTTCCACGGGGCCGCCCTCCTGTTGGCGCAGAGTATGTACGCTCTTTCAGATACCCGTATTCAATCAGTAATTCAATAGCGGGTATGGTATCGTCCACACGTGGGAACTCTCCCCGGCACAGACGATGAATTTGGTATCTGGTCAACTCCCGCTTGTCTTGCCCTTGAAGCCTCTTTAGAATTCTTTTTGCTCCCCTCAGAGCTTTATCCGCTCCCATAATGGAGTAGGCACATAATGCGTGTTGTAGAAAATATTTTCCAATTCTAATGGCGCGCTTTGTGGTGCTTGGTGACATGGCGATTTCACTTGCAGTTTCTTTGTATTGGACGCAGTGTAGCAGTCCCGCTATCCGAAGCGTATTCCCAATGAATTTTGCACCCCACCCTTCCATATGCTCCAGATTGTCAACGAGCTGAGGCTCAAGCCAATCAAAAAATTCTTCTATGTGGTGATAGGCACCGGGAGACAGTCGAATTCGTTGTGGAACACCGTTTGCAGGAACGGGAATTTCCAACAGGGCAAGAATCAGCTTCATGTATTCCGCCTTTAATTCTTTTGGCAATTCAGGAGTGTCAAAATGTCTGGTTCCCATCTTTGATTTCGGCCTGCAATACAGAATTCTGGCAGTCAGTCCTCTTGACTTAAATACCTCATTTCCCATAAGCCCTTCCAATACATTGTCCTGGGCAGACAGCAACATTGTTAGTGCCGGGTCATTGATAACTTCACTTTCCCGGCCCTTCCTGTCCACACGAATTCTGTCACCGCTATATGCCTTTAACAAAGTATCAATAGAAATATTATTGGAATATCGTCCAGCTAAAGTATCAAATAAACCTCCTTCTGTTGAGATAATGGTCATAAGTCCTTTGTTTTCGGCCAGCAAGGAAGTCAAAGCCTCTGCTGTAATATCATCAGCAATTAAGCGGAGCGGTTTGGCTCGATTGTGTTCTAACTCTCTGCATTTTGCCCTGAGTTTGGCAGCTTCATCTGTTTTCCCGTCCCGCTCCAACATATCAATTTGCTTTTTCCAACTGCTCAAGTTGGCTTGATCGGCCTCCATCAATTCCTGTCTGCGCTGATTCTCTCTGTCCTCATACTGGTATATGGGGCGGGTCATCATATTAACAATCGGACTTTTCCGCTCACCTGAATTGGCTATGATGAGGATATAGAGATTGAGTGGTTCATCATAGCCCGATTTGGCATGAACTATAAATTTCCCTTGCAGAGCACAGGAAAGCACAGCGAGAGCGCAGACCGCCGCCATATCAACTGGGGTTTCTGTATTCTCTGCAACAGCTTTCACCCAGTCACATAATGGAGCGGGAAGGGCGTCCACCGGGAATGAAGGCAACTTGACTTCGTCAAATGGTATTGGCGTGCTCCACTTAGGCTCACACAATTCATGTTTCAATTTGTCAATTGCATGTGCTTTTGTAAGCCCTTCTGCATGGATCAGATAGTCGATAATGCTCCCTCCAACGGCTTTCGAGTGACAATAAAATGTATTTGTTTCCTTCACATACATCAAATTACCATGGTGCCCGCAAATTTCACAGTTATGGAATACTGCGCCACTTTCTGTACGCCGAAAACCGCCGTTGCGCTCTTTCAAATACCCGAATAAATCAAAGTTCCGCACCAGTTCGTCCAGTTCGGAATCGGAACGCACGCCTACGTGGCTAGAATGGCCGCTATGGTGTTTTCCCGCGCGGGTGGGGAAAGAGACAGCCGTGATGTTCTCCCACGAAATACGCGCATTCTCGTTGAGAAGTTTTGCGCTTTTATTCGTGCCGTGGAAAATGCGGTCGGCGTTTACGCAGCTTTTGTCGCTCTGCGGAAATAGATTCACCAGCGTCTCCATGATTTTCTTTCTCTTGCCTTCATCGGTAACAGGTTTGTCCATGACAAAGGCAAGACGGAACTTGGGGTGTTCTTTCGTATAGCTGAAGGTCTGGTAATAGAACGCAAGAGGCAGATTGTTTTCCTTACAAATAGCCTTGGCGCTTTTAATACGGAGCATTGGTCCATCTTCCTCATTATCAATATCGACCAGAAACAATTGTTGTTCCTTCCAGTCTTTCGCACTCATACCGCCCATGATTCCGGGACTGATTGAATGGCCTGTTTCAATTTTCTGCACCAGTTCTTCCAATGTAACAACGGACGGACTGGTGTCTTTTTGCAGTCTGCTTTTGATTCCCCCATTCTCTTTGCCAGAGGGCTTTTCATCGTAGCCCTTTGGATCTATGTGTACTTTGATTTTCGTCATTTGCATCCTCACCTTTCTCTTCAAGTAGAAACTGTTCATATTCCCGTTGGTGGGCATGAATGTAAGCAGACACATCTTTACAAATAGCCCTAGCAAAAATCCGGGCCTGTTTTTGGTTAATTACAATATCGGTCTGCCCCACTCATATCGCCACCTTGCCGGAGAACTTTATGGTGATATTTTATCAAGAAATAAACCTATTGACTTATAAGTGTTTTGAAGATATGATTGTATTTGAAAGGAAATATTTTTGGAGGGCAAGATATGGACTACAAGCTAATCATTGTCAAAGAAGCCGGGGATTTAAGCGCAGAACTACAAACAGCAGACCAAGGCCATCGTCAGGCCTTCAATATTTATGATGTAATTAGTGATTACAAGAAAATCAAGAGAGTAGAGCATGGGAAAAGAGGCCGCCCCAAGACATATTTCGATTTGCAGAATCATGTTTTCGGATGTATGTTCAGCCACACAGCCATCCTCTATGACCCTTCTTGGATGGAACTTCGCTATGAAAATGTGCGGAAGTCGTTTCAATTTTTAAGCGAAGCAGAACCAATATTAAAAGAATCTCGTAGACAGCCTCACAAAAGAGCAGAGGAAATTTGGAGACTAGCCCGTAAATATGAGGCAAATCTGGATGTAAAATTCTATCGAAGTGAGCAAACAGGCAATGATGATGGAACAATTTCTTATGACTTCCCTATTACCAAATATTCTGAAGTAGCTCAATCGGATCATTGGGTTGAATATTCTTGTCAGACAGCATTGGATATGATGGTAGCCGTAATGCACTACTATGCACTCAATGGTTTCAAAATGGCGATTTGCCGCCACTGTGGAAATTCCTTTGTAACGACTAATTTTAAGCAACTGTACTGTGGACGGATAAGCTTATACCAAAATCGCTTTTCGCAAAAGCGCAGTACCCCAAAAACCTGTGAAGAAACCGTTCGGCAAACAATTCAGTTCTTTAGAAACGAAAAAAATGCCCTGATTCGAAGAGCTGCGAGAAATCCAGATGTAGAACTTTGGAGCGGAGCAGGATATGAATTTTACAATCAGGTCATTTGCGAGTGTAATACTTATATGGACAAGATAAAACGGGAACCCACACCAGAGAATTTTGATGAATTTGGTCAATATCTACTAGAGACCAACAAGAAGAAGGGGTGGAAAAAATGAATGTCGTTATCTATGCCCGGTACTCTTCTGACCGCCAGACAGAGCAAAGCATTGAAGGCCAGTTGAAAGAGTGCTATGAGTACGCACAGCGCAACGGCTACACCGTTGTTGGCGAATACATTGACCGAGCCATTTCTGGCACCACAGACCACCGCCCGGAATTTCTGCGCATGATTGCGGACGGAGACAAAAAGCTCTTCCAAGCGGTATTGGTCTATCAGCTTGACCGATTCGCCCGTAACCGCTACGACAGTGCCACTTACAAGGCCAAGCTCAAAAAGAACGGTATCCGTGTGCTGTCTGCCCGTGAGAACATCTCCGATGATGCCTCCGGTGTATTGATGGAGGCCGTACTGGAGGGAATGGCGGAGTATTATAGCGTCGAACTCTCACAGAAGATACGGCGTGGCATGGACATCAACGCCGAAAAATGCCTCTCCACAGGTGGAAATGTGGCACTGGGATTCTATGTGGACAGCGAGAAGCGTTTTCAGATTGACCCCAATACCGCGCCAGTCGTAAGAAGGATATTTGAGATGTACGCCAGCGGCCAGTCCATGGCAGACATTATCCGATACCTCAACGCAAACCATATCAAAACCTCCTATGGCAATGAGTTCAACAAAAACAGTATCAATCGCATTCTCCGCAACAAGCGGTATATTGGCGTTTATACCTATCATGGAACAGAAGTGCCAGACGGCCTGCCCCGGATCATCAGCGATGACCTGTTTTATGAAGTGCAGGACATGATGGACAAAAAGAAAAAAGCCCCTGCGCGTGCAAAGGCTTTTGAAGGCTACATATTGAGTACCAAGCTGTTTTGTGGGCATTGTAAGGCTGCAATGACTGGCATCAGCGGAACCAGCAAGACAGGGGCCAAGTATCACTATTATCAGTGCGTCACCAACCGCCGGGACAAGAGCTGTCACAAAAAGACGGTCAGCAAGGACTACATTGAAGATTTGGTAGTTACGGAAACCCGGAAACTGCTCACTAAGGAGAACATTGACCGAATTGCCAACGAGGTCGTGCGGCTTTGCGAACAGGAGAAAGATACAGAAAACCTCAAGCGGCTCAAGAAGCTCTTAAAAGAGAACGAGCGGGCCACGGAAAATCTCTTTAAAGCCCTTGAAAGCGGACAAATCGTCGATGTGATTGCAGAGCGTATCTCCCAGAAGAAACGGGAACGGGGCGAGCTGGAACAGCAGATTCTTGTAGAAACCTCCTCTCACCCTACACCCACGGTCAATGAGGTGCGTTTCTTCCTGAACCAGTTCCGCAAAGGCGATGTGAATGACCTCAAATACCGTCAGGCGTTGGTAGATACTTTTGTCAACAAGATTTACCTCTATGATGACAAAATGACTGTCCTGTATAACACACAGGACAGCCATTCTGATGTGACCATCGACGATTTGAGTTCGTCTAGGGTCGCTTTGGTGGAGGCGGGGGGAGTCGAACCCCCGTCCGAAAACGCTTCCTCGGGAACCTCTCCGGGCGCAGACGGTCATTTACATTCCCTTACCCCGGCGTAGGCCGTCAAACTACAGGGCTTGGTAGCTTCATTGTTCATGGTGCGCTCAAAGCTTTGCGCACACACGTGCACCACTAAACGACGCCCCGTTCCGGCTCGTGGTCCTTCCGGACGGGACGGTCACGGCTTAAGCCGCGACAAGCTCAACGTTATCGTTGTTCTTTAATTTATAAGTTGCCCATTTTAAGGATGATAGGCGCATCCGCCCGCTATTCCCGCCTCTACGTCCCCGTCGAAACCAGTACGCCCCCGGCTCGTCGCAAAGTCCGCTTTCTTCCGGGCACCTGCCAAAGGCGGACATCCGTCAGGCCGCTCCCTTGCTCCTCACCTTCCCGGTGAACCCGCTGACGCTGGGCTTCACCGGGAGAGATGAGGTTGCAGGACATTTCTGCGTGGAATTGAGTCGTTGAGCTCTCCTGAAAATCAGCACTTGGCCGGGGCGGGGTAGTCCACGCCGAAGGTCTCCACGGTGACGGACTTCATCCGCTGCTCCTGCTTGGGCTTATCCATCCGGTCCCGGTCTGCGTTCACGATGGTATCGGCCACGTCCATGCCCTCGATCACCTTGCCGAAGGCGGCATACTCGCCGTCCAGATGGGGGGCCTTCTCCACCATGATAAAGAACTGGCTACCGGCGGAGTTGGGATTCATGGCGCGGGCCATGGAGAGCACACCCCGGTCGTGCTTGAGGCTGTTCTGCACCCCGTTGTGGCTGAACTCACCGCGGATGGAATAGCCGGGGCCACCCATGCCGTTGCCGTTGGGGCAGCCGCCCTGGATCATGAAACCAGGGATCACCCGGTGGAAGATCAGGCCGTTATAAAAGCCGGACTGCACCAGGCTGATGAAGTTGTTGACCGTGTTGGGCGCCACCTCCGGGTAGAGTTCAGCGACCATTTTGCCGCCGTTCTCCATCTCAAAGGTGACAATGGGATTTTGAGCCATTGGATTCCTTCCTTTCCCAGGGGGATGCCCCCCTCTTTGACATCAATAACCGCCGGTGCGGCGGGATTTCATAGTGCGGTCCATTTCCCTCTTGGCGTCCTTAGCCGCGGCGGAGGCCCGCTTGTCGTAGAGCTTCTTGCCTTTGGCCAACCCCACCTCCAGCTTGACCCTGGGACCGCGGAAGTAGAGAGACAGAGGCACCAGCGCGTATCCATCCTGCTTTACCTTGGCGAAGAGGCGGAGGATCTCCCGCTTGTGCATCAGCAGCCGGCGAGAGCGCAAGGGGTCCTTGTTGAAGATGTTCCCTTTCTCATAGGGGCTGATGTGCATGCCGTGAACGTGCATCTGTCCGTCTTTCACGATACAGAAAGAGTCTTTGAGGTTGACATGGCCCTGGCGGATGGACTTGACCTCGGTGCCCGCCAGCTCGATGCCCGCCTCGTACTTATCTTCAATAAAGTAATCGTGGTAAGCCTTGCTGTTCTTTGCAACCACCTTGATTCCCTTGCCGTCCATGTCCTCACCTCCGGCCTGCGTTCCGGCTATATATGCCTGGATTTTTATTATACCACGCTTGTCAATAGGTCAGACGGGAAAGTAGGAGAGCAGCGCGGTGAGGGCGTCCTGATCCCACACGGGGCGGCCGTGCTCGGCCAGACGGGCTTCCAGATGGGGGCGTGCGGTCTCACAGCGGCCGAACTCCGACAGCCGCGCAATGGCCTGCTCCTCCCCCGCTCCCAGCGAGAGCCACCAGCGGTCCTCCCACCAGAGCAGCGCCGCATCCGGCCGCGGTGCGGGCAGATCCCGGGCCGCGGCCACCACAGGCTCCAGCCCGTCAAAGGAAAACCAGGCCCGCTCCGGCGCGCGGACATGGGCAAACACCAGAACGCCGCAGGCATCCGGGTAGGCCTCGATCTCGATGGAGCCCTCCAGAGTGATCCCCGCCTCGTGGAAGGCGGTCTGTGTAATGGCCAGCGCCCGTTCCAGAGTCAGCCCTGCCGGGGTGAGACCGTGCTCCTTCAAGTCCGCAGGTGTGATGTACAGCGCCACGCTGGCGCTTCCGATTGGCTGGATCGTCATAACGGGCCTCCTTTTGCAAAAATCAATCCGACCGTTGATGGTATTATACCGGATGGCCGTGGACTTTGGATAGCTGTAATGATTGGGGGGATTGGCAAAGGGGCGGAATCTATGATATAATGTGGTTTAATCTGGATGCAGCAGTGCAAAGGCTGTGCAAAGAAAGGGATATGCCGGATGGAACTGATGGAAAAGACAGTGGAGAGCCGCGTGCTCTTTGAGGGAAAGATCATCACGGTGCGGCTGGACAAGGCGGAACTGCCCAACGGCCGCGTGGCCTCCCGGGAAGTGGTGGAGCACCCCGGCGGGGTGGCTATTCTGCCCCTGTTTGACGACGGCACGGTGAGCCTGGTCCGCCAGTTTCGCTACCCCTTCCAGGAGGTGGTGGCCGAACTGCCCGCAGGGAAGTTGGAGCGGGGCGAGGACCACCGTCTGGCCGCCCTGCGTGAGCTGGAGGAGGAGGTGGGCGCCTCCTGCGGGAGGCTGACCTACCTGGGGTGTCTCTACTCCTCCCCCGGCTTTTCCTCGGAGGTGCTTCACATGTATCTCGCCCAAGAGCTGACTGAGGGAGCCTGTCATCCGGACGAGGACGAGTTCCTCTCCGTGGAGCGCATCCCCTTCTCCGCCCTGGTGGAGCAGGTACGGCAGGGGGAGATCAAGGACGCCAAAACTGTGGCGCTGGTGCTGAAGGCCAAGCTGCTGCTGGGACTGTGAGTGTGTGGAGGAATTGCCATGAACAAGCGTATCCTGATCGTGGAGGACGAGAAAAACATCGTCGATATTCTCAGCTTCAATCTGTCCAAGGAGGGCTATGAGACGCTGGAGGCCTACGACGGCGAGGCGGGCCTCCAGTTGGCCCTGGAGCAAAACCCGGATCTGATTCTCCTGGATCTCATGCTGCCCAAGATGAATGGTTTTGACGTATGCCGCAGCCTGCGCAGGGAAAACCGGAGCACACCGGTCATCATGCTTACCGCCCGTGAGGAGGAGACCGACAAGGTCCTGGGGCTGGAGCTGGGGGCCGATGACTATATCACGAAGCCCTTCTCCATGCGGGAGCTGCTGGCCCGGGTAAAGGCCAATATTCGCCGCAACGAGATGGTGGCCGCCGCCGGCGCGGCCGCTCCCCTGGGGGGCCAGCGTATTGAGCATGGCCGTATCGTCATCGATGTCGACCTGATGATCGCCTACAAGGATGATCACCCCCTGGAGCTGACACAGCGGGAATATGAGCTGCTGAAATTTCTGGCCTCCCAGCCCGGAAAGGTCTTTTCCCGGGAGGCTCTGATGGAACACGTCTGGAACTATGAGGGTTATGTAGGCGATGTGCGCGCCGTCGATGTAGCCGTGCGCCGCCTGCGCGAAAAGGTGGAGGACAATCCCGCAGTCCCGCAGTTTATCGTCACTCGGAGGGGACTGGGCTATTACTTCAACGCATAAAACTCCAGCAAGGCAAGCCGCAGGTTGAATTCGCTTTACCTGAAATCTTACATCCCTATGGAGTCTCCGTGCGGCCTGGCGTGCAGGGAACGGACGACTCCGCAGCGCTGTAGTTCATCATAACCGGGAGGCCATCGGGTACTGCTTCAACGCTTCGGCTCAGGACGCCGTTGCATCTCTTGGAAGAATTGGGAGGGGGTGTCTCCATGTTTCGAAGCCTGCACATGAAGCTCATGCTCATCATGACGCTGCTGATTATCTCCCTGATGACGGTGGTAGGTGCATTTCTGATCAATTCGGTTGCCAATTACTACACGCAGGACTTCTATACCCAGATGTCCGAGGCCTTTGGCGACCCGGACTTCTGGAAGGACTTGGAGACTCCCATCGAGGGTGAGGAGGACGCCGCATCCAGCATCGCCCACATTCTGGATACCAACAGCACCCTCGGCATTGACAACCGCAGCCGGAAATACTACGTACTGGACGGTACCGACGGCCACTGGCTGGCAGGCTCCGACGATAAGGAGTCCGGACAGGCGATGCCCAATGATTCCCGCAACCTGATGCGGGTGCTGGCGGGTGAGGATGCCAGCGACGATAACTCCCCCGCCGCCGCCTATATGGACGTAGCCGTGGCAGTACAGCGGGGCGAGGGCCGCTACATCGTCTATGTGCAGGACAACGGCGCCAATGTGTCCGCCCTCAACAGCGAGCTGATCACGCTGATCGTAGAGGCGTTGATCTTCGGCCTTATCATCTCCGTGCTTCTCTCCTTCCTGCTGTCCAAGACGCTGATCACCCCCATTGAGCGGCTGACCGAGGGCGCTGAACGGGTGGCGGACGGCGACTTTTCCCACAAAATCGAGGTGGCCTCCCGGGACGAGATCGGCGTGCTCACCGGCACCTTCAATGACATGGCCCAGCAGCTCAAGCGCACCCTGGAAGAAGTGGAGAACGAGCGCACCAAGCTGGGCACTCTCTTTCTGCATATGACCGACGGTGTGGTGGCCTTCTCCCGGGACGGCTCGGTTATCCAGTCCAACCCCGCCGCCGAGGAGATGCTGGGCCGATCCATTCCCATTGGCGGCAGCGAGAACTACGATACACTCTTCTCCGACATTGCTCCCCTCCAGGGGGTGCTGGCCGTGGAGCAGCCCGGCTACCTGGACGGTGAGCGGGATGTGGGCGGCCGCAGCCTGGAGCTTCTGCTCACTCCCTTTGACCAGGAGCGTCTGGGCGGCGTTCTTGTCGTCATTCACGACGTAACCGAGCAGCGCAAGACCGAGGAGCTCCGCCGGGAGTTTGTGGCCAACGTGTCCCACGAGCTGCGCACTCCCCTGACCAACATCCGCTCCTATGCGGAGACGCTGGCGGACAACGCAGGAGAGCTCCCTCCCAACACGGAAAAGAACTTCCTGGGTGTTATTCTCAACGAATCCGACCGTATGACCCACATTGTGCAGGATCTGCTCACCCTCTCCCGCTTTGACTCCGGCCGGGCCGAGCTGAAGTTGGCCCCCTTCCCTTTCGGACAGGCGGTACAGGATGTCTACAACGCCAACCTGATGGAGGCCCAGCGCCACGGCCACGCCATGGAGCTGGACATCACGGAAGAGCTGCCTGAGATTACCGGGGACCGTGAGCGGATCGTACAGGTGATGATGAATGTGGTATCCAACTCCATCAAATACACCCCCGATGGCGGCCGCATCCGTATCTCCGCCGGCCGCCAGGACCGGCGGGTGTGGATGGAAGTGGCCGACAACGGCATCGGCATCCCCAAGGAGGACCGGGGCCGCATCTTCGAGCGGTTCTACCGGGTGGATAAGGCCCGCTCCCGCGAGTCGGGCGGCACAGGACTGGGGCTCTCCATTGCCAAGGAGATCATAGACCGCCATGAGGGCACCATCGAGTTGGTGGACCGCTCCGGTCCCGGTCTGACGGTACGAATCACCCTGCTGGTGGAGGGCCCGCACCATGGAAGGGAATAAGCGCGTGCGCCGCCGCAGACGAAACACCGTGGAGCGGCTTAAAAACCTGCTGATCCTGCTGCTCACCCTCTCCGCCGTGGTGCTCACGGTCCGGGTGCTGATGTTCAACGGGCTGGTGGATAAGGGCCCCCGGGGCTGGCTGGATCATCTTCTCTCACTTTTAAATCCAGGACAGAGCGTTCCGGCGGACGCCCCCGAGGCGACCGGACAGGCCGGAGCCGCCGCCCAGCCCGTGCGTATTGCTGTCTGCGATGGGGTGGACCGCTTTGCGGTTCAGTATGACCCAGCCCAAGCCGACCGCCTGTTCAGTTCGGTAGGCATCCTGCTCAGCGAGGCTCTCTCCAGCGCCGCCTCTCCCCATACAGTTCCGGAGTCAGCCTGGCGGGACGCCCTACAGGCCCCGGGCGTGTGGTTCGACTTCCTGGGAGAGCTCCCGTTGGAGGCCCTATACGCCTGGATGGGCGAGGGCGGCAGCAACCCCTCCCTTACTGCTACAGCCCGCCAGTTGGCCGTGGCCCAGGATCTGGATGGTGGGGTCTCCCTGTACTATCATAATGAATCAGATGGCCTGTATTATGCCTGTGAAACGGAGGTCGCCTACACTGGCCATATGGACGAGCTGGTTTCCGGCCATGGGAGCAACGGTGCATTTTTTGTCTTTGAGTTGGAGGCGGACCGGGGCTATGCCGGGCTGGCCCCCTATGTACTGCTCACCTCCGCCACGCCGAGCCCCCTGGTGTACCACTCCGCCAACCCCCTCTCCTCCCCGGACGAGGCCACTGTGTCGGCCCTTCAGGCCGCTGTTTCCTTCCAGACACAGAGCGATGCCCTGTACGAAATCCCTGGCGGCCTGCGCCTTCGGGTAGGACGGGAAACTCTGGAGATCGGCAATGACGGCACCGTGTCCTACCACACCTCAGAGGACGCGGCCTCCCGCTATCCCATCGGAACCACAGATGGCTATACGGTGTCGGAGCTAGTGGAAACCACCCGGCGGCTGGCCGCAGATACTGTGGGCGCCTCCTGCGGCGCTGCCCAACTCTACCTGATGGATATCACAGAAGGGGCCGACGGCACCACAGAGGTCTGCTATGGCTACAGCCTGAGCGGAGCGGCCGTTCTCCTTCCAGAGGACGGCTGCGCCGCCCGGTTCACGGTGCGGAACGGACAGATCATAGACTATACCCTGCGCTTCCGCCGCTATGAGGAGACTGCGGAGCACAGCCTGCTTCTTCCCGAGCGGCAGGCCGCCGCCGCGCTGGAGGCCCTGTCTCCCGAGGGAAGGGAGTTAGTGGTCTTTTATACGGATAATGGCGGTGACACTGTGGAGGCCGGCTGGGCCGCCAGATAGGAATGATGCCCTGTGGAATGGTCCAAATTAAAAAACATCATCCTGCTTCTGCTGGTATCCGTCAATGCCTTCCTCCTGATTCTGGTGGGTGTGCAGGAGAGCCGTGCCGCCCGCTATGAGGAGGATACGCGCCAGGCGGCCGTGCGCGTTCTGGAGCAGAGCGGCATCACCTTCGGCCCGGAGCGGGTCCCCCAGGAGGCCGGACTCTCCCCTCTGACCGTCACCCGTGACCGGGAAAGCGAGGCCATCGTGGCGCAGACTCTGCTGGGCGATGTCTCCCGCGAGGGGGAAAACGATGTCCGGCATCGGTATTCCAGTGTACAGGGCACCGCTGAATTCTCCATGAACGGCACCTTCTCAGTGCGTTTTCAACCTGGTGCCTGGGCCAAGGAACATGAGCGCTCCTACGAGGATGCCTCCCAGTCATGCCTGGAGCGAATCGATTTCCAGGGCACTCTCATCTCCTCCGAGTCCGGTGAGCGCCCGGGGCAAACGGTACTGACCTACTACCAGAACTGGGAGGGTACCCCCCTTTTTTCCTGTCAGGTCACCCTGCTCTGGCAGGATGACACACTGCTCCGCATGGAGGGCCAGCGCCTGTCCGGCACCATAACCTCGTCCAGCGAGGAAGAGACCCTCTCTGCCGCCACAGTCCTGGTCCGTTTTCTGGCCGGTGTGACAGAGGGTGGCTTTGTGTGCAGCCGCATTGACGAAATGAACGCGGGCTATCTGATTGTCAGCGGCACCACGCGGCCTGTCGAGCTCACACCGGTCTGGCGCATCACCACAGACAGCGGCGCCTATTATGTGGACGCCATAACGGGAGAGCTCTCCCCCACCGAAGATTGACAAATGTCCCCTCCTACCATTTGTGTCCGACTTGGACACATCCAGCTTATCCAGGCTGGTGCCGACCTGGTTCCATACCTGGATGAGCACCACCTCATCCCCGCTGTAGAGGCGACGGAGCGAATCCGGCGTGATTCCTTTTCCGCAAGCTCAGTCAGCAAGCGCGGTACTTGCGGAATTTTGGACTTGATTGCTACCCGCAATAAGGGAATGGGCGCCGGGCTGCAATAATTTCATGCCGTACCTCAAATTTTGTATCGTATTTTTACCTCTGCCCGTGGCACCCTAGTGGTGAGGTGATACTATGGCAAAGCAAGGTATGTCCCGCCCCGAGCGGACGCACACCCAACCCCACAACGACGCCCCACCCGTCCCCGAGCTCCAGGGCAAGGCGAAGCACACCAAGAAAAAGGCCAATCCCATTGTGGCAGGCACCTCCGGCCCCACAATGCTGGTTTACCACGAGCGTCCGATTCCCGTTGACGCATACCCCGAGCTGGACACTGATCTGGCGCGGGATAACCTGGAGAATGACCTCCCTGCTGCTGATCTGGAAGATCTATAGTCCTGAGCCGCCCCTTTCATGGGGCGGCTTTTTGTGGACCATTTCGAACTACTCAACCGTTGCGGTCATAGGATACTCTACCGTATTTGGGAGAGGAGGTTCTACTGTGGAACCAGATAAGTCCGTAACCATGTACGCCACGGTATGCAGATCCTGCGCCTCACAGCTTCTTGTGTGCGACCATTGCACCAATCAAGCCGTCGTTGTGCACGCCGGTAACGCTCTCTGTTTTTGCCCTGGCTGTCAAGTATGCATCCACTACAACGGAGTAATGACGCATAGCATTCCCCCGCAGATCAGCGCCACCTGTATTCACGCCATGGGATGATGATTCCCTCAGCCTACAGGATGCTCGCTTAGCCGCTGGACTTCTCGTCTTTGCCGGGTACTCCCACGGCTCCTATTCGGCATTCCAACAATACATGCCGCCCGCGTGGGACACGGAATGTTCCGACCGGAAATGCAAGAAGCAGCTTCTAAACAGTTGAAAAAGCTTCGCCTATACATCCCTCAGGCTCCTGTGGTAAACCTTACTTGTAAGTTAAGGAGGACTGGCAGATCACCTTGTATAAGTGCGCCCCTATCCGGATACTACATACAGATTTACTGGTTAAAAAGCAGGATATATTATGGTATCAAAGCTGTGATTGATTTTTGTACCCACTCGCTGAAATCACGGGGCATGCGCCGGATTGCTGGCCGTCTGTTCGTCGGACTTTGATCCGCGTTGTGCACGTTGTAATGTTTGTACGCCGGCAATGGGCTTATTGCGCCCTGATCTACTGGTTATGTAAAGACGAATTATTTTAATCATCATAATTAGAATGATAGTAAAAAGTGCAGCTATATGGCTGTGTTGTTTTATGCTATGCTAATTCCGTTATCAGGTGGCATTTCTCACCCGTGGATTTATTCCAACTCCCTGGAGACTTGACAGAGATAAAAACAGACCGGCCTTCATTTGGAATATTCACCCATCAGGTCCGAAAACAAGCACGAATTGTTTTCGGGCCTTTTTCTGTCCAAAAGGATAACACAAACCTGGCGCAGAGGAGCGCTCCCCATGCCGGTTTCACCAGTATGCAGTGTATCTTTCCGTCCTGCTGCCGGGAGCGGACCACGGACGCCGGCAGTATCATCTGCCCCTCACCCAAGGACACGCGGCCGCTGTGGGAGCCCGGCTGGCCTCCATCCTCTCATTCCAGTCACCTCAATGCGTTTACCGCTCCCGGTGCTGACTGTGATGGGAGTTTCCCGCGGAAATCTGCCAGAAACAGTCGGCCCGCGCCGTTGGGTGCACTGCGTCCTTTTTTGATTTTGAAAAGCAAGAGCGGCCGGCCGGTTTCACTGAATCCCATCCTGGAGCCACGCCTCCGGTATCATCTCGAGCAGACGCTACAGGGATGCAAGCTCCTTATCCCGGACGGTGTGCCCACCCATCAGGACATCACGGTCCTCCAGGCTTTTCGTTCCTACGCCCAAGAGCCGGACTCCACTCGCTCAATGGCCTCCCACGGCCTCCGACACACCTACGCGGGCGAATGGTACGAAGCCAACATCTCCCTATGCGGCCCAAAAGGCCGTGGCCGGGTTCCTCGGCCATGGGCGGGACGATGTGACCAACCTCTATTTTATGTCCCGCCCAAGACAGACCGTGAAGCGGCAGAAAATGATTTTGTCGTCCCTCTTATTTTCTCTAATGTTTTCCATTTGATACACCCTTAGGCTATCCAACATGAACGCCGGAAGCAGGGTCGCGCCGCTCCTATCTCCAAGGGCGCTCCAATGCCTGACACGGAGCCCCACCATGACAATCCCTTTGACACCGATTTGCAAGTCCTCCATTCAAAGGACTTTTTCGCACGCATGAAAAGCACGGTTAAACCCGTGACGCCGATGATAACGCCGTGGTCGGTGTCCACCGTCTGGCGGCCCAGGTAGTGGGCCCCCCGGGGCCTGCCGGGGCGGTTCAGATGGCCGTCCTCCGGGTCAGTGTGGCACACACGCTTTCTGGTGTGGCAGCTATCCTTTTTGAGCTGTTTGGTTCGTTTGGAACGGTGTTTTCCGGTCCACTGGGCCGGTTCCTCCAGCCCCTCCTCCCCGTAGGTGTCCAGACGCTCCCAATAATTTCCTGGGCTCTCCTGGAGCTCCATCAGCTCCTCCGAGGCACGGGAGGCATTGGCCTTCACATAAGTCGGTACCCACCAGCCGACCGGTCACAGGGCCGTTTGGACACACTGGCGTACTATTTCCTCAAACAGCCGCCGGAAGCTCTTGCCGAAGGAGGGCTTCCTCCACCGCAGCTGGGAGACGGTACTGTGGTCCGGCACCCGGTCCAGGAGGTCCAGGCCCAAGTACGTCCGAATTGGGGACTTTGTCAGCGGCTTCATCGTGGCCAGAAGTGCCAGAGGGTTTGGGGGCACCCCAACAAGCATTTTTGCGGTGCAAAAACGTCAAGTGTCTATACACTTGCCTTGCTTGATACTAACGTGCACCCCACAAACCTGCGGAAATGCAAAAAATCGAATTATCTTCCTATCCTTGATGTATTCAAGGATTTTGCTACAATAGTAGTTGACGATTCCCCCAATCACAATAGAAATCTGAGGAAAATCTTAATATTTTCTCATGTAAGGCTCAACAATTATAATATCCCTTTCTATTACAATATGTGGCGGACAATGCAAAGGAGGAGCGAAGTATCATGCCGGACAAAATACTAGTCGTCGATGATGAGGTCGAGATTGCGGATTTGATTGAAGTATATCTGAACAACGAAAATTATAGCGTGTTTAAATTCTATTCTGCAAAAGATGCCCTCGATTGTATCAACACAACAAATCTTGACCTTGCGATCCTGGACGTCATGTTACCGGATATAGATGGATATACGCTATGCCAGAAAATCAGAACAAGACACACATATCCAATTATTATGCTGACAGCCAAAGACGGAGAAACGGATAAAATCAACGGTCTGACACTTGGTGCAGACGACTATATGACAAAACCTTTTCGTCCGCTTGAATTAGTTGCAAGGGTGAAATCTCAGCTGCGGCGGTACAAAAAATACAATCCCGCGCAAGCTGAAGCGGAGGCCGGTGATGTCATGACCCACGCCGGTTTGGAGATGAATGTAAAAGCTCACCAGTGTTTGTTGGATGGAAAATCACTTACGCTGACGCCTACTGAATTTTCGATCTTACAGATCCTTTTAGAAAGCAAGGGAACGGTTGTCAGCGCCGAGGAGCTTTTTTACAGAATTTGGGCGGATGAATATTACAGTAAAACGAACAACACAATCACGTCCCACATTCGCCATTTAAGAGAAAAGCTGAATGATACGATGGACAATCCAAAATATATCAGAACGATATGGGGGGTCGGTTATAAAATTGAAGATTAAGTTCAGCAACGATTATGCTACATTTCGGGCTAAAATCACGCGTCGTTTTTGCGGTAACGCTTTGTTATCGATCCTTATCGTAATTGTTCTTTATGTGTTGCTGTGGAGACAGCGAGGAGGAAACCTAATTGCATACTTTTTGATGCATTTTTTTGGAGTAGACCGTGAAACTGCGAACATGATCTATTTCTACTATTTTCGAAGTTACAGGGAAGTGTTCTTCGCAGCGGCAATTACATTCGTCTTTGCGTTTTTGCTCCTGCGCCTATTCCGATGGATGACCAAATACTTCAAGGAGATCGATCAGGGAATTGACGCTCTGCAGGTGGACGATTCAAAAGCGATCCGCCTATCACCAGAAATGCTGCCATTTGAGAGTAAATTAAATGCTGTAAAGCAGACACTGGAGCGACAAAAGGCGGAAACGGCCCTTGCGGAACAGCGGAAAAATGAGTTGGTAATGTATCTGGCCCATGATATTCGTACCCCACTCACATCCGTTATCGGCTACTTGAGCCTTTTGCACGAAGATCCGGATATGCCAGCCCCTCAGCGTGTGAAGCATGTACGTATTACATTGGAAAAAGCGTACCGGCTGGAAAAGATGATCAATGAATTCTTTGAAATCACCAGGTACAATTCACAGCAAATCAAGCTAATAAAAGAGTCGATAGACCTCTCCTATATGCTGATACAATTATCCGATGAGTTGTCTCCGGTCTTTTCTCAGCGCGGGCTCTCAATTAAACTGGAAATTGATGAAGATTTAACAGTTTGTGCGGATGCGGATCAGTTGGCCCGTGTATTCAGCAATATATTAAAAAATGCGGCGGCATACAGCTATCTGAATACAGAAATCAGAATCTCTACCGAGAAAGTGAGAGGACATGTCTTCGTCATTTTTCAAAACAAGGGGAATACAATCCCGGCTGAGAAGTTGTCCTCCCTCTTTGATAAGTTCTACCGCTTGGATGAATCCCGCGCCTCTGATACAGGCGGCACGGGGCTTGGGCTGGCAATTGCAAAGGAAATCATTCTTTTACATGGCGGTACGATCCATGCATCGAGCGAAAATGACACGGTCACATTTACGGTTCAACTGCCTGCGGCAGATTCAGAAAACATCTATCCTTCCTCAAGTTTTTCTCAAGAAACAAACAACTGAATATTCAAACTTGCCACGCTCCTGTTCAGTACAATGATAACTGTCAGGAGCGTGGTTTATTTTGCATTTTAGAAAAGGAGCATACCTATGAAAGAAACATTCGGCCAAAAAACCAGGCGGAGTCACAAACGCAACCAGCGGGTAGTGATGTTTTGGTGCGCATTTGTTTTTGCATTTGTCATCGCAGGAGTCTGGCTTTTTAGAGGAACCTTATTTCAGAATGATAGCGGCGCATCTTCCTCGGGCACCAATCAATCCCGGCATGATGCGTGCGGGACGGCAGACAGTAGGCAAAAAAGTACAGATGTTACCCAGGCGCCGATGGATCATGAAGTCTGGCAGAAACTGCAAGACTTGGTGAGCCAGGATCAGCGGGTTCAGCAGGTCATAGATAACTGCGAAATCTATCCCGAGGATATTTTGAAAATGCTGTCCAGAAACCTGGATATGCTGAATTTTGTTTTAGAGTATCCAGAGAAAGTAGGGCAGGTTTTTGCTGAAACTGTCGGAGAGGTTGAAGTCGGAGAAGTTCCGCTTCTTCTGCAATACGATCAACGCTGGGGTTACGGCGACTATGGCAACAGCTCCGTTGCCGTCAGTGGATGCGGGCCAGCCTGCTTATCCATGGTGATTACCAGCTTAACGGGCGATGACACCATTACGCCGTATGTAGTGGCCCAATACGCCAGTGAGCAGGGATACTATGTTCCCGGCGCTGGGACTGCCTGGACACTTATGAGCGAAGGAGCGAAGCACTTCGGAGTAATCGGGGAGGAACTGCCCTTGACAAAATCGATTATGGAGGGTGTCTTGAAGGAAGGCCGCCCCATCATTTGCAGTATGCGGCCCGGAGATTTTACAACAACCGGACATTTTATTGTGATTACCGGCATAAAGGACGGACAGTTTACAGTCAATGATCCCAACAGTACGGAGCGGAGCAATATGCTGTGGGATTATGATACTTTGAAACCGCAAATCAGCAATCTATGGGCATTTCAAGCCTTATAAAATGGTCCAAACTGTGCCCCGCCAGAAAGCGCGGAGAGTAAGGAGGCAACGTACCAGAATACTTATTTCAATTTACGTATTATATAGGAGGAATCTTTCCCATGGATTTTTACGCCAACGAAGGAAAGTCCGTTACCATTCAAGCTAACGGCAAGACGTATGCCCGCCATGCGATTACAACACATTTTGTCCAGGTAGGAGAGAATTATATCGACCTCCTGGAGAGATATGTCATACCAGTCTACCAACCGGGAGATATTCTTTCCGCCAGCGAAAAAGTCATTGCCCTATGCCAAGGGCGGGTGGTTACTGAGGAACAGGTCAAGCCAGGCTTCTGGGCCAAGCTTCTTTCACGCTTTGTCCATCAGACGGCGGCTGGGCCCGGGATGGGCCTGCCTGTTAAAATGCAGTTTGCCATCAACTTTTGCGGCTTGGGAAAGGTCCTCAAGGCGGCTGTCTGCGCCGGCCTTAATAAGCTCCGCGGCATCCACGGTACTTTTTACGATATGCTGGACGATGAGGTGAGGGGACTAGACGGCTTTTGGGGGAGGGACATCCCGGAGTATGCGCATATTGGGATTCGTATTCCCAGTAAGCCGGATAAGGTCTGTGATGAGGTATATCAAAAAACCGGAATTGTGATGATGGTCGTGGATGCCAACGATTTGACTGTCGAACTTCTGGGAAAAAGTGAACAGCTCCAGAATTGGCCCGACTCTCAGCTTTTGGCTCTGATTGTAGATAATCCCGCAGGCCAAGACCGCCAGCTTACCCCCTTCATCCTAATCCGAGAGATTTCGTAAAGGTCTGCATGACAGCTAAAATTCACAGGGGGATTCTATTTAGCCTGATGACAGCTATGTAAAAAATACGTCAAAAGTTATCTGCTCAGCGGCAGGAAAGAAAAAACCGCCGCTGGGCACATATTCCCTCATGCTCGGATTTCTTGTACTAACGGCGGTTTAGCAATAAGCCGCCGTTTACTTATGCACAGGATACGGCGGATTATAGGAGGATACTGCCATGTTGTTACCATGCAGCAAGCTGACTGATGGTTATTCGTCAAAGAAAGTCCGGCCCTATTAGGGGGCCATTCCGCAGTCAACTGCGAAAATGGTCGTTTTCTGCCGGTGTCCCTGTCTGGCCTTGTAGCAGAAATCTGCCAGTGCCCGAAAGAAAATCATGTTATATCTGTCCGCATGGTCTTGCGCCGTGCGGACATTGTTATACCAGACTACCTCTGGCCATCGCGGCCAGAGGTGGGGGCGGCTGGCCTGGGCGCCGCTCCCCGCCATCCTCCATTTCGATCTGCCAGTCCGTCAACTGCTGAACACCGAAATAAAGACTAAAAATGAAAACTATCATTCTAAACAATTACTATCCCCATTTGACCGAGCGCGTCATTCTGGAGGCATCAGACGAAATTACCGTGACTCTTTCATTGGTGGCCGCCTGTGTGACAGCTACAAGCGCCACAAGCAGGATCATGGCGAGCGTTCCATGGACACTGATCACGGCTTTGAGGCCGACATGCCCTACCCGCCGCTGTCCCCGGAGCAGCCTCTAGAGACCGGTGAAGATCGGGACCCCCTCCATGCAGCCATCGTCCAACTCCCGCCTGTCCAGGCCCGGCGCGTTCATGCTTATTACATTCTCAGCGTCAGTAAAAAAATTGCCAGGGTCGAGGGCGTGGGGATCAGCAGGGTCTGCTAAATTTAAAATAGTTTGAAAAATTCTCTGCAAGAGAGGACCTTTGCCCTAAAATCCGCCTAATAGATTAGAGGGTCCCCCTCCCACTGACAACTAAATACACAGTATTTCAGATACAACCCCCGCGTGAATAGCGATGAAAGGCGCGCCGCCAGGACAGCCAGCTTCGGGAGGTAATGGACATCTGGCCGGGCGATTCACGCAAGCCTTAACTAGGGCACGGGAGTTCCCCTCCATGAATCGGAAGCCCTGGCCCGTGTCCTGCTCCCGGAAATTCAAGCCTTTTCGAGAGCAATGACAGCTTGGCAAGAGATTTACTGACTGATGAAGAATTTAATCAAATAGCAAAGAATATGTCGGATGGAATAGGATTTTTCAATCCATCATTTGTTGGAGAACCAGAACAGGCATTAAGATGGGTTATTGATAATCAACTATCTCCCTCGCCACTTGGCAGGGCGGCTTTTGCCGAAAAATCTCTTGAGTGGGCTGTTCGCACGGGAACAGAACAGTATTTAATTTGAGGAGCCGGATATGACACTTTTGCGTATCGGCAACCATTATGGGCAAAGGCATTGCAAATTTTTGAGGTAGACAATCCGGCTACCGCAAGAGATAAACAAGAGCGGCTGAAAAGTGCCGGAATTGTAATTCCCGACAATGTTCACTACATTGAAGCAGACTTCACAAAAGGAACATGGAAGAAAGAAATGCAAAATCACAACTCGTTTAATAGTGATAAAATAAGTTACTGTTCCATTCTTGGTGTCGCCTATCATCTCTCAAAGGAATCCTTTGAATCGGTAATTTCTTCTATAAGTAGTATTGTGGCGAAAGGCAGTTCCATTATATTTGATTATCCAGATGAAAACAGCTATACTGAAAAAGCCGGAGAACGAACAAAAAAGCAATTCATGCTGGCGGGTGTTGCAAACGAAAAAATGTTGGCATGTTATTCCTACTCTGATATCGAACAATTGCTTTCAGCACATGAATTTTTGATATATGAGCACTTGGAGCCCCAGGGAATAACAGAGCAATACTTTGCGCTCTATAATGAGGCCAATCCTAAAAATCAAATGAGTGCTTTTGACAATACGAATTATTGCCTTGCAGTGAAACAATAAGCATAATTTTCAATTGCAAATCTTTGATTTGTCTGACAGACACAAAATATCAGAAAAGATCTAAAAAAACAAGGGCGGGGTGATAGTCCCGCCCTTGTCCATCAAAGCACATATTCAATAGAAATGATAAATCCGAACACATTACCCACTTGGATAATGTAGTTCGGATTATCATTGTTTGGTCCGAGTGACTGGATTCGAACCAGCGGCCTCTTGAACCCCATTCAAGCGCGATACCAAACTTCGCCACACCCGGAAGTCGCCGCCCTCATCGGACGGCTTGATTATATTACCACATCCTGCGAAAAGATGCAAGTGTTTTTTTCAATTTTTCTCGATTTTTTTCGAAAACCTTTTTAGACCCAGCTATCCTCCAGCTCGTGCTTCCGGGCGCGGGTCATCAACTCCTTAATCACGGCCCTGGTATCCCGTCCGCCGTATAATACCTGATAGGCCGCCTCTGTGATGGGCATCTCAACCCCCGCCTTCTGAGCCAGGGCGCGGGCGGTGGCGGCCGCATAGTAGCCCTCTACCACAGCGCCAATCTCCTTTACCGCCTCAGCGGCAGGGGTTCCTTGGCCGATCAGAATGCCGCAGCGGCGGTTTCTGGAGTGCATGGAGGTACAGGTGACGATCAGGTCACCCACGCCGGACAGGCCCGCAAAGGTTTCTCTGCGGCCGCCGAGGGCTACACCCAGGCGGGCGATCTCCGTCAGGCCGCGGGTCATCAGGGCGGCCTTGGTATTGTCGCCGAAGCCCATGCCGTCACAGATCCCGGCACAGAGGGCGATAACGTTTTTTAACGCAGCGCCCAATTCCACACCCACTACGTCGTCGGAGGCGTAAACACGGAACCGCTCATTCATAAAGAGATCCTGCACCAGCTCCGCTGCCGCCTTGTCTCGAGAGGCGGACACCACCACAGTGGGGACGCCACGGCCCACCTCCTCGGCGTGGGAAGGGCCGGAGAGGGCCACGATGGGATGCCCCTCCCCCACTTCCTGAGCAATGGCGTCGGTCAGGGTCAGAGAGGTATCTTTCTCAATGCCCTTGGACACCGACACCAGCACCGCAGAGGGCTCCAACAGGGACGCCACAGCACGGGCGGTGGTACGCACCGCAAAGGACGGCGTAGCAAGCACAACCACCTTACAGTTCTTCACGCACTCCCGGTCAGAGGTCAACGCCAGTCCATCCGGCAGGGGCACCCCCTTCAGCATGGGGTTTTCCCGCTTCTCCCGCAGGATAGCGGACTCCTCCTCCCTATAGGACCACAGGGTGACCTCATGTCCGTTCTCCAGCAGAACCAGGGCCAGGGCTGTCCCCCAACCGCCGCTGCCCATCACTGCGATCTTCATGCTTTCGGCGCCCCCTCATCTTTTTTATGGTGCAGGCTGAACTTTGATTCCGTTCCGTTCAGAATACGCTTCAGGTTGCCCCGGTGCTTCCAGACGATCAGGCCGCCCAGCAGAATGGCCAGCGCCAGCAGCACCACGTCATGGTACACAAACCAAGTGGCAAAGGGGAAGGATGCCCCGGCCCAGATGGAGCCCAGGGAGACCCATTTGGTGAGCGCAGCCAGGATCAGGAATCCCCCCCACACCACCAGCGCCACCCGCCAATCAATCATGATAGCGATGGTGCCGCCGGAGAGGATCCCCTTGCCCCCCTTAAAGTGGAACATACAGGGGAACATGTGCCCCAGAAGGCAGAAAGCTCCCGCCCAGTACTTACCAAGCGCCACTACCAGAAGCTCATCCGCCACCAAATACTTTGCCGCCAGGATGCCAGCCCATACAGCCACGACTGCTTTGAGCACATCGGTCAGGATGACCACAAAGGTCAGCGGCCCGCCGAAGGTGCGGTAGAAGTTGGTCAGCCCGGCATTGCCGCTGCCATGGGTACGCACATCGTCCCGCAGGATATACTTGGAGACGATGACCGCCCCGTTGAAGCAGCCGCAGAAGTAGGCGATCACTGCGATCAGCAGGGCCGGAAGCAACAGGGCCGCCCCCAGCTCACTCAGTGCGGCGGGAAGGTTAGGCTGTATTCCCGTGGGAACTGTTGTAGGATCTGCCATGACTATCCCTCCTTGTCGCTCTTCTGCCGAATGGTCAGCCGGACTGGCGTGCCCTCCAGGCCAAAGGTGGAGCGGATCTGGTTCTCCAGATAGCGCTGGTAGGAGAAGTGGAACAGCTTGGCGTCGTTGCAGAAGCAAACAAAGTGGGGGGGCTTGATACCGATCTGGGTCATATAGTAGATCTTCAGACGGCGTCCCTTGTCGGTGGGTGGCTGCACGCGGGCGGTGGCGTCAGCCAGCACGGTGTTGAGCATGCCGGTGGTAATGCGCAGGGATGCCTGGTCATTGACATAGTTGATGAGGTCAAAGAGACGGTCCACCCGCTGTCCGGTGAGGGCGGAAATGAAGACAATGGGGGCGTAGGTCATATAGGACAGGTCCCTGCGGATGTCCTGGCGCATGTGGTCCATAGTCTTGTCATCCTTCTCAATGGCGTCCCACTTGTTGACCACGATGATACATGCCTTGCCCGCCTCGTGGGCCAGACCGGCCACCTTGGTATCCTGCTCGGTGACTCCCTCGTTGGCGTCTACCAGGATCAGGCACACGTCAGCCCGCTCAATGGCCATGGTGGCCCGCAGGACGGAAAACTTCTCGATGCGGTCGTCCACCTTGGACTTCTTGCGCATACCGGCGGTGTCGATGAACAGGTACTTGCCCTTCTGGTTCTCAAAATAGCTGTCCACCGCGTCCCGGGTGGTGCCCGCCATGTCGCTGACGATCACCCGCTGCTCCCCCAGGATGCGGTTTACCAGGGAGGACTTGCCCACGTTTGGCTTGCCGATGACCGCCACCTTGATGACATCGTCCTCCTCTTCCTCCTCGTCCTCAGGGGGGAAATACTCCATACAGGCATCCAGCAGATCCCCGGTGCCATGGCCGTGGACGGCGGAGACCGCGATGGGATCCCCCAGTCCCAGGTTATAGAACTCATAAATGTCTGGGTTGGTGATCCCCACCTGGTCCATCTTGTTGACCGCCAGCACCACCGGCTTCTGAGAGCGCAGCAACATGTTGGCCACCTCTTGGTCGGAGGCGGTCAGGCCGGTCTTGATGTCGCAGACAAAGAGGATCACCGTGGCGTGCTGGATGGCGATCTCCGCTTGCTGGCGCATAAAGGCCAAAATCTGGCTGTCGGCGGAGGGCTCGATGCCGCCGGTGTCCACCAGGTCGAACTTCCGGTTTCTCCACTCCGCCTCGGCGTACAGCCGGTCGCGGGTGACGCCGGGGGTATCCTCCACGATGGACAACCGCTGGCCCACCAATTTATTAAACAGCATGGACTTGCCCACGTTGGGCCGGCCCACGATTGCAATCAAAGGCTTCATAATAGCACCCTCACTCTCTCTGTCACGGGTTGTAGCGATAATAGTCGCCCTCCGGCGGCAGGGCATAGGCGGGCGCCTCCACCGGCAGCCCCAGAATGGCGTCCACCAGGTCAAAGCCGCTGTCAGCCGGAAGGGCCGTCACCGGCACCCCCAGGGCCTCCTCCACCTGCTCCACAGTGACGTCGTCCAGGAAGATCCGTTCCCCCGCCCGGAGCATGCTGTCCGGGATGAGCAGCCGCTCGCCCAGCGCCTTCCCCTTGAGCTGCTCTATCAGATCCCGTCCGGTAATCAGACCAGAGACCGTGATGGTCTCCCCGAAAAAGCGGTTGACCATCGGATAGACATTTCCTATTATATTACCACATTTTTCCCGGCACATGTCAACGATTTTCTGCAAGAAGGGGGCAGCGGACACGCCGGTGGCAATGGCAAACGGCGGCGGGGCCTCCTCCAGCTCCATGTCCTCCAGGGCCATAGCCGCCTGACTGGTGAGCAGGCGGAGCATCCCCACGCCGTTTTCCATCTGGGCCATGTCCTCATAGTATCCCTTTTCCGGCAGGGGACGGCCGGCCAGCAGGTAGAACTCGTCGGAACACCAAGCCAGGTGGGTGCTGTGCTTTTTCAGGAAAGAAGCGGCAAATGCCTCCACCTGATCCAGCACCGCCGCGGCCTGGGCCGGAGTGTACGGGTCGATCCGATACAGGCCCTCCCGGAATCGGGTCACCCCCACCGGCACTACCGCCACGCTGCCCACCGCCGGGTGGAGTGCCCCCAGCTCCCGCAGGGTGCGGTCCAGGGCGGGGCCGTCGTTGACGCCGGGGCAGGCCACGATCTGGCAGTTCATGGTGATGCCCGCCGCAGCAAATCGCTCCATGATGGCCAGACACTCCCCCGCCCGCCGGTGCTTGAGCATGGCCTCCCGCAGGGCCGGATCAGTGGCATGAACCGAGATGTTGATGGGGCTGATGCGCAGCTCTGCGATGCGCGCAATCTCCCGCTCCGACAGGTTGGTCAGGGTGATATAGTTCCCCATCAGGAAGGACAGGCGGGCATCGTCATCCTTGAAATAGAGTGTCTCCCGCATACCGGGGGGCATCTGATCCACAAAGCAGAAGATACACCGGTTCGCGCAGGAGCGGGCCTTGTCCATCAGATAGGTCTCAAAATTGAGGCCCAGCTCCTCCCCCTCCGCCTTGCGTACCCGCAGGGTGCGGCTGCGGCCGTCCCCTCCTACCAGGGTCAGCTCCAGCCGGGGGTCGTAAGCAAAAAATTTATAGTCCAGCACATCCACAATGGGGCGTCCGTTGATGTGGGTCAGCGTCTCACCCGGCCGGACACCCGCCCTCTGGGCCGGACTGTGGGCGTCCACGGATTTGATTTTCGTCAGGCTCATACGTTTTGGGCTCCTCAAAAAAATAAAGTGACAGAGGGTGGCTCTGCGGCCGCCCGCCCCTTTCTTTTCGTAGGGGCCGATGTCCTCATCGGCCCCGCGGGCGGGGGGGGGGGCCCCCCCCCCCAGATCCTTGCAAGGGCGGCCCTTGTGGTCTGCTGCGATTCTCCGGGGCCGCCGCCCGGCCATACGGCGCGGTGCGCTCCCCCACTTCCGGGGCCCCCGCCGAAGCCCAGCGGCGACGGCCGCGGGTTCGGTGGGGAAAGGAGCCGCAGCGGAAGGAGTGAGCTTTGCCGCCTGCGGCGAAGCGAAGGATCTGGAGCTTGCGGCGAAGCGAAGGATCTGGAGCTTGCGGCGACGCTGTCACGCTACGCGCCCTCCGCGACGGGCAACTGCTCACTGCTCCGCCGAAAATACCGCTGGACTGCGTCCAGCCTGTTTTTCGGTCTGCGCAGTTCTCTGTTGCCCTGCTCCCGGGCGCTCCACGCTTCTATTCTACCCCATTTCCGGGCAAAAAGAAAGAGGGGTGATTCCCCTCGTTCTTTTCGGGCTATTTACTTCGCCTCGGCGGTAGCCTCCACCTTGCCGAACTCATGGCCGTTGTAGCTCATGCAGCTCTTGCACATCCGGTGGGGCAGACGGAACGCACCGCACTTGGGGCAGGTGGTAACGCCGGGAGTCTCCAGCTTCCACACGGAGCTACGGCGCTTGTTCCGGCGCTGCTTGGACACTTTACTCTTAGGGACTGCCATCTATGACACCTCCTTAGGTTCATGCCCTGGCCGGGCAAAACTTACTCAGACTCTTTATCCAACAGCTGCGCGAGGGCAGCAAAACGTGGATCAATTTCAGGCTTGCAGCCGCAGGGTCCCTCGTTGAGATCCGCGCCGCAAGTGGCGCACAGCCCCTTGCAATCCTCGGAGCACACATGCTTGGAGTCCATGGCCAGCACCAAAGCGGTGGTAAAGACCTCATCCAGATCCACCGTACCGTTATCCAGAAGCAGGATCTCGTCGTTTTCCTCGTCCTCCAGAGTCTCGGCCAGCAGGCTGTCCACCGGAACGCGCATATCCCGGCAGAAGGGCTTGAGGCAACGGTCGCACACCAGCTCCAGCGTAGTCTCCGCCGTCCCCTCCAGAACGAGGGCATCCGCCTGATTTCGCACTGTACCAGACACCTGTATCGGGCCGACAAATGGACGCTCTCCATAGAAGTCCAGGCCGGACAGATCCAACGCAAACGAGAAGGGGAGCGAAGCCCCGGGAACATGAAGAATAGAACGGAGATCCAGTCGCATGGTACACCTCACACAATGGCACAGCAGACATTATAACGAAACCCGCGGCCAATGTCAAATATTTTTTTCGTGGAAACCCACATTTTTTCAAAGTCCGGCAGGCTGTACTACTTTACGGCGGATTTCCTTCTTATGATACCACAGCTTGACCGTGCTGCGCAAGCCCTTTCCCCTCTTTCCCCGGTTGTGCGCTTATGTTATAATGGATGCAAATGAATTGTGAGGCAGACTATGAAAGAATTCACCATCGGAAAAAACGACGCCGGACAGCGGCTGGACCGCTGGCTGGCCAAGACCCTCCCCCTCCTCCCCGCGCCGCTGGCCCAGAAGTACATCCGCCTCAAGCGGGTGAAGGTCAATGGGAAGGGCTCCCAGCGGGATGTGCGGCTCCAGTTGGGGGACATACTCCAGTTATACATCAACGACGAGTTCTTCGAGCAGCCCAGGGAGGAGAACGCCTTTCTGAGCGTCTTCAAGCCCCACCTGGACATCGTCTATGAGGATGAAAACCTGATGCTGCTCAACAAACGGCCTGGCCTGCTGTGCCACGCGGACGAGCACGAAAAGGTGAGCACCCTCATCACCCATATCCAGGCCTACCTCTACCAAAAGAAGGAGTGGAACCCCCGGGACGAGCACTCCTTTACTCCGGCCCTGTGCAACCGCATCGACCGCAACACCGGCGGCATCGTCATGGCCGCCAAGAACGCCGAGACCCTGCGCATCCTTAACCAGAAGATCAGGGACCGGGAGATCGCCAAGTTCTACCTGGCCATTGTCCACGGCCGCATGAAGCCATCCCAGGGGAAGCTGGAGGGCTTTCTACTCAAGGATGAGGACCGGGCCCAGGTGAAGGTCTTCTCCCGCCCCGTCCCCGGCGGCAAGAGCGCCGCCACCTTATATAAGACTCTGCGGACGGCGGGCGGACTGTCCCTGGTAGAGTGCGAGCTGCTCACCGGCCGCACCCACCAGATCCGCGCCCAGTTCGCCGCCGCCGGCCATCCTCTGCTGGGGGACGGCAAGTATGGCCGGGAGCGGGACAACAAGAAGTACGGCCGTTCCTTCCAGGCCCTCTATTCCTATAAGCTGGCCTTCACCTTTCCCACCGACGCCGGGCTGCTGGAGTACCTGCGGGGCCGCGTGTTCACCGTGGAGCAGGTGGATTTCGTGGCGGAATACTTTCCCACCGGGGAGCGGGTATAAAATCCCTGAAAATATTTCGTTTTATTATTGACATTTTTCGCAAGAACATATATGATTTGTTTCGTCATTAGGGCGTACCCAACCGCCGGTTTGGGTGCGCCCTTTACTACCTTTTAGAAATGGGGGAGGATACATGTCCAAGGAACTGATCCGCCTGTCGGATTGCTTCATGAAATTTGACGACGACGTCATTCTGGACCATATCAACCTTTATATCAACGACAAGGAATTCCTCACGCTGCTCGGTCCCTCCGGGTGCGGCAAAACCACGACGCTCCGTATCATCGGCGGCTTTCAGAAGCCGACCTCTGGCGACGTGTTTTTTGACGGCGTGAGGATTAATGACGTTCCTCCTCATAAGAGGAAGGTCAATACCGTCTTTCAAAAGTATGCCCTGTTCACCCACATGAACATCTTTGAAAACGTGGCCTTCGGTCTGCGCATCAGCAAAGTGCCCGAGGCGGAGCTGCGGGAGCGGGTGGAAGAGGCCCTGGCCCTGGTCAACCTGGCCGGGTACGGCAAGCGTTCGGTCAATTCCCTCTCCGGCGGCCAGCAGCAGCGGGTTGCCATCGCCCGTGCCATTGTCAACCGCCCCCAGGTACTCCTGCTGGACGAACCGCTGGGTGCGCTGGATCTCAAGCTGCGCAAGGATATGCAGATCGAACTCAAGCGCATCCAGCAGCAGGTAGGCATCACCTTTGTCTATGTCACCCACGACCAGGAGGAGGCCCTCACCATGAGCGACACGGTCGTGGTCATGAATGAAGGGCGTATCCAGCAGATCGGTACCCCCCAGGATATCTATAACGAGCCCAAAAACGCCTTTGTGGCTGACTTCATCGGCGAGTCCAACATCATCGACGGCATCATGCATGAGGACAGGGTGGTGGGGATGTACGGCAAGAAATTCCCCTGTCTGGACGGCGGTTTCCAGCCCAACGAGCCTGTGGATGTGGTCATCCGCCCGGAGGACATCGACATTGTCCCCGTGGAGCAGGGCCAGCTCACCGGCACTGTCACCGAGGTCACCTTCAAGGGGATGCATTACGACATCATCGTGGACTTCAAGGGCTTCAAGTGGCTCATCCAGACCACCGACTTCTCCCCAGTGGGGGCCAGGATTGGGGTGAAGATCGACCCCGACGGCTTCCACATCATGAAGAAGAGCCGCTACTCCGGTATGTTCGGCGACTACAGCTCCTACAGCTCAGAGTACGACGAGCTGAATGAGGGCCCGGAGGAGGGAATCGAGGATGAAGAGTAAGGGCATCGCCGTTCCCTATGTCATCTGGATGGCCATCTTTGTGGTGGCTCCCCTGCTGATCATCGTCTTTTACGCCTTCACGAGCCAGGCCGGCGGCTTCACGCTGGAGAACTTCTCTACGATGGCCCAGTATACCGGCGTGTTCGGGCGCTCCTTTTTACTGGCCATCATTGCCACGTTCATCTGTCTGCTCATCGGCTATCCCCTGTCCTACTGGCTGGCCCAGGAGAGTCCTGCGGTGCGCCGGGTGGCCATGATGCTCATTATGCTGCCCATGTGGATGAACTTCCTGCTGCGCACCTACTCCTGGATGTTCCTGTTGGAGAAGCGGGGGCTGATCAACAGCTTTCTGGGCCTGTTTGGTATCGGCCCCTTCCAGATGATCAACACCCAGGGGGCCATCGTGCTGGGCATGGTCTACAACTTCCTGCCCTTCATGATCCTGCCCATCCTCTCCGTTCTGGAGAAAATCGACCCCAAGGTGATCGAGGCCGCCCAGGATCTGGGCGCCAACTCCTTCACTGTCTTCCGCCGGGTGACCTTCCCCCTCTCCCTGCCCGGCGTGCTCTCCGGCGTGACCATGGTGTTCATTCCCTCGGTGTCCACCTTTGTCATCTCCCGTCTGCTGGGCGGTGGCAAGAGCCTGCTGCTGGGCGATCTCATTGAGATGCAATTCATGGGGACCACCTATAACCCGTGGCTGGGTTCCGCCATCGCCCTGGTAATGATGGTCATCGTCCTGGTCTGCATGGCCATTATGAACCGCTTTGGCGAGGGAGAAGAGGGGGTGTCGTTCCTGTGAAACAGTCCCGGCGCATCGGCAGCCGCTTCTTTATGCTGCTGGTCTTTTTGTTCCTCTACCTGCCCATCTTCGTGCTCATCGTGTTCTCCTTCAACGCGTCCAAGAGCCGGTCGGTGTGGTCCGGCTTCACCCTGGATTGGTACAAGGAGTTGTTCCAGAACTCCATGATCCTGGACGCCCTGTGGGTCACACTGGCGGTTTCCATTCTGGCTGCAGTGATCTCCACCATCATTGGCACGGCAGCCGCCATCGGCTTCACCAACTTCCGCCGCCGCAGCCGCACGGTGGTCACCACCATCAACAACATCCCCCTGACCAACGCGGACATCATCACCGGCGTGTCCATGATGCTGTTCTTTGTACTGGCGGTCAACGTCTTTAACGGCACACTGGGAGCTGCCTTGGGCATCAAGTGGAACCTGGGCTTTGTCACCCTGCTCATCGCCCACCTGACCTTCGACATTCCCCACGTCATCCTCTGCGTCATGCCCAAGCTCCAGCAGCTTGACCCCAATATCTATGAGGCGGCCCAGGATCTGGGCGCTCCCGGCTTTCTGGCTTTCCGAAAGGTGATCCTGCCTGAGATCATGCCCGGCGTGATCAACGGCCTGCTCATCGCCTTCACTATGTCCATCGACGATTTCGTGATCAGCTACTTCACCGCCGGCTCCACCTTCTCCACCCTGTCCATGGTCATCTATTCCATGGCCAAGAAGCGGGTCAGCCCGGAGATCAACGCCCTGTCCACCCTGCTCTTCGTGGTGGTGGTCACCCTACTGGTCATCGTCAATGTACGCCAGACCCGGCAGGACAAGCGCCGCATGGTTCATGGGAACTGACGGATATCAAAGGCAGCCCGCCTTGATATAATATTATTTTTTGAAAGGGGCAAACGAAAGGAATTGAAAAAGCAAATTGCACTTGTACTGGCACTGGCAACCCTCAGCACGGCGGCCCTGAGCGGCTGTACCGGCGGATCGCCTTCCGGCACAGCCGAGACACCGGGCGGCGAGAGTTCCAGCGGCAACACCGGCACTGCCGGCGTGGTCAACGTCTACAACTGGGGCGAGTACATTGATATGTCCGTTCTGGAGGATTTCGAGGCGGAGACTGGTATCAAGGTCAATTATCAGACATTTGAGTCCAATGAGGCGCTCTACGGCAAGCTGGCCGGCGGTGCCGGCGGCTACGACGTCATCATCCCCTCAGACTATATGATCGGTCAGCTCATCGAGGAGGACATGCTGGAGCCGCTGAACTTTGACAATATTCCCAACTTTGCCGACATCGACCCCAATCTGAAAAACCCGGAGTACGACCCGGAGAACCTCTACTCCGTCCCCTACATGTGGGGCCTGCTGGGCGTGATCTATAACAGCGCCTACATTGACCCTGCGGAGAAGGATGTGGAAACCTGGGACATTCTGTGGGATGAGGAGCTCTCCGGCGACATTCTGATGTTCAACAACTCCCGCGACGCCATTGGCATTGCCCTCAAGAAGCTGGGCTACTCCTATAACACTGAGGATCCCGCCCAGGTCAAGGAGGCCACCAACCTTCTGGTAGAGCAGAAGCCCCTGGTGCAGTCCTACGTCATGGACGAGATTTTCGACAAGCTGGAGGGTGAAAACGCCCTCATCGGCGCCTACTATTACGGCGATTTTCTTACCATGCAGGAGAACAACCCTGACCTGGCCTTTGCCCTGCCACGGGAGGGCACCAATCTCTACGTGGATGCCATGTGCATCCCCAAGGGCGCGGAGAACAAGGAGAACGCCGAGAAGTTCATTAACTTCATGTGCTCCACTCAGGCCGGCCTCAAGAACTGTGAGGAGATCTGGTACTCCTCCCCTCTGCTGAGTGTCCGTGAGGAGCTGGACCCTGAGACCGCCAACGATCCCTATGCCTACCCTACCGACGACGTATATGCCAAGACGGAGAGCTTTGCCTGTCTCTCCCCTGAAATCCGTGAGCTCTACAACAGCGAGTGGATCCGCCTGCTAAAGTAAAAGCACACTGCCCCGCCGGGTCTCCGGCGGGGCAGTCTATCTGTTAAAATAAGGTTTTTGACGGCCAAAGCGGGCCCGACCGTCAGGTCGGACCCGCTTTATACAGCGCTTGTCGTACGTCTCTTCTTAGTAATTGATGCTGCGGATCTCGAAATAGGCCTGGGGATGGGCACAGATGGGGCAGACCTCAGGAGCGGTTTTGCCGAAGTGGATGTGGCCGCAGTTGCGGCACTTCCAGACATACTCGTCACCGCGCTTAAAGACCACACCCTCCTCCAGGTTCTTCAAAAGGGTCAGGTAGCGCTCCTCATGCTCCTTCTCGATCTTGCCGACGCCGTCAAACAGGAAAGCCAGCTTCTCAAAGCCCTCCTCGCGGGCGGTTTCGGCCATCTCCTTATACATCTGGGTCCACTCTTCGTTCTCACCCGCCGCCGCAGCCTTCAGGTTGGCAGCGGTATCGCCGATGCCGCCCAGCTCCTTGAACCACAGCTTGGCATGCTCCTTCTCATTGCCGGCGGTCTCCTCAAAGATGGCCGCGATCTGCTCGAAGCCCTCTTTCTTGGCCTTGCTGGCAAAATAAGTATACTTATTGCGGGCCATGCTCTCTCCCGCAAACGCCTTCCACAGATTGGCCTCCGTCTTGCTTCCCTTCAGCTCCATAATGCTCAGCCTTCCTTTCTAAATTAGATTTTGAGTGAAATACAGGCCTTCTCAGCCCTCGCCCTTCCAGAAGCCGTGGAGATTGCAGATTTCGTACGCCTCCACTTTCTCACTGCGGCAGAAGGTCTTCAGCTCAGGCTTTTCGCCGGGCTTGGGGAACTTCATGGTGACGGTGTCCCCATCCACCGCCGCGATCATGGAGATGTAGTGCTCGGGGAGCATGGGGTGCTCCACACTGCCCACCTTCACGCTGACGGAATAGCCGCTGCCATGGGCAGTCTTTTCCACCGCAGGGACATGCTTCTCCATAGCACCATCGGTGGTGTTGGGGACGAACTCCTCCATTTTCTGGCCGCAGCACATGACAGGAACACCCTTGTCGACCACCTTGAAAATGACATTGCCGCAGTGGGCACAGCGATACAGCTTGAATTCCATTGGAACAACCTTCCTTTCTAATTTTGATGGTCACATCTTATCATATTTTAAGAAAAGATCAATGAAGTTGTTTGCACTTTGTGCAAATTCCGTGAAAAACCACCTCATGGCCCGTGACATCGTGCCCGCTGGCCAGCAGTGCCTGCCGGTCCAGCTCCGCATCGTAGGGAAGGTGCAGGTCGTAAACCGCCCCGCACTGGTCACAGCAGAAATGAGGGTGGGGCATTGTCTTTGCGTCATAGCGCTCCACCGGAAATGCCATCCGGCGGATTGCACCTTCATCTGCCAAAAGGTTTAAATTCCGGTAAACGGTTCCCAGGCTCAGGCTGGGATTGGCCGGCTTCAGCCACTGATAAATCATCTCCGCCGTGGGGTGCTGTTCTGTCTGCCGCAAAGCCTCATAGATCAATTCCCGCTGCCGGGAATAGCGCTTGCCGTTCATGAGCCACCTCTTTTCTCGGCACATTATAAACAGTAACTATTACTGTTATTATTATATTAGCAGATCTTTCTGGAAATTGCAACCCTTTTTTCTCTGACACTTCTTCCCGCGTGTAATCAGCGTGGAATAACGTATACTAGGTGCTGGGTGAATCCATCTGAACGAAATCCATTGGAAGGAACAGGAGGAACACATATGAAACGCACATGGACTCTGCTCGGCATCGGGCTCGCTCTGGCTCTGCCGCTGACCGCTTGTACCCGCGATAAAGCCCCTGATGTGACTCCGACTCCCTCGCCGGTTGTCACCTCCCAGCCCAGCACCATGCCGGAGAACACCCCCGCAGCCCCCAATACCACCACGCCCGTCCCGGAGGGTACCGAACACCCGAAGGACGGCGGCTCGACGGCCCGTGACGCGGTCCGGGATGCCGGGGATGCCGCCAAGGACGTAACCCGCGGCGTGGGCGATGCAGCCCGCGACATCGTCGACGGCGTTGGCGACGCCGCCAAAGACATCGGCAACGGTGTAAAGCGAGCCACAAAATGACAAAAAGCGGTATGGTCTGAGACCATACCGCTTTTTGACTGCTTTCTTTAAGATTTGGTTCAGAGGATTGTAAGCCTTTGGTCGGTTGGAAGTCAGAAACGCCTGATATACTCCCTCTATAATAAAAGAACAGGCGAGAGCCCATTCTGACGGAGGTGTTCCCCCATGAAAAAAATCACATTGGCCGTCCTGTTCGGCGGCTCTTCCACCGAATATGAGATCTCCCTCCAGTCCGCCCACGCGGTACTCACACATCTGGACCGGGACAGGTACGAGCCCGTCCTCCTGGGCATCACACGGGATGGGCGCTGGCTGCTCTACCAGGGGCCGGTGGACGCCCTGCTGGATGACACTTGGCACACCGACGCCCGCCATACCGTCCCGGCGGTGATCTCCCCCGACCGCGGCGTCCACGGCCTGCTGCTCATCGCCCCCGCTGGGCCCTCCACCCGCTATCTGGACGCCGCCTTTCCGGTACTCCATGGCAAAAACGGGGAGGACGGCACGGTGCAGGGCCTGCTGGAGCTGGCAGGTATCCCCGTAGTGGGCTGCGGGGTGCTCGCCTCCGCCCTATGCATGGACAAGGACGTGGCCCACCGCTTGGTCCAGGCCGCCGGTGTAGCGGTGCCCCCTTCCATCCTCTTTCGCACCGGAGAAGGGCTGGACACCCTGCCGGAGCGCACTGCCAGCCTGACCTATCCCCTGTTTGTCAAGCCCGCACGGGCGGGTTCCTCCTTTGGCATCACCAAGGTGGAGGAGCCCGGCGTGTTGGCCGAAGCCGTCACCGCCGCCCTGGCCCACGATAGCAAGGTGGTCATTGAGGAGGCCGTGCCCGGCTTTGAGGTGGGCTGCGCCGTACTGGGCAATGAGGTTCTGACAGTGGGACATGTGGACGAGATCGAGCTCTCCGGCGGTTTTTTCAACTACACGGAGAAGTACGGCCTGATCACCTCCAGCATACACATGCCCGCCCGAATTTCCCAGGAGAAGGAAACAGAAATTCAGGCGACCGCCCAGTTGATCTACCGGGCGCTGGAGTGTTCCGGCTTTGCACGGGTGGATTTGTTTCTCACGCCGGACGGGCGCATTGTCTTTAACGAGGTAAACACCATCCCCGGTTTCACAGCTCACAGCCGCTACCCCAACATGATGCGGAGCATAGGCCTGGAGTTCGGCCCTCTGCTGGACCGTCTCATCGGACTGGCGGTGGACGCATGAAAGGTACGTTGTATCTGGTCAACCGCGCCCATCCCCTGCCGGAGGAGCCCGCCGCGGAGGACCTCGCCTCCGTCCGCTCCGGTCAAACCGAGGTACGTCTCCACCAGCGAGCCAAAGTGATGTTGGATCAGCTTCTCGCCGCAGTGGACGGCGCGGGCACCATCATTCCGGTCAGCGGCTACCGGCCTCAAACCGAGCAGCAGGCCATCTGGGAGGACGCCCTGGCCGAGCACGGCAGTGCCTTCACCGAGACCTATGTGGCCCGCCCGGGGTGCAGCGAGCATCAGACCGGGCTGGCCATTGATCTGGGCGAGAATAGGCCGGAGGTGGACTTCCTCTGCCCCGCCTTCCCCGACTCCGGCCCCTGCGGGGCCCTGCGCCGCCGGGCCGCCGACTTTGGCTTTGTCCTCCGCTACCCCAAGGGGAAGGAGGCTGTCACCGGCATCGGATACGAGCCGTGGCACTTCCGGTATGTGGGCTGGCCCCACGCCAAGCTGATGGAGGAGCGTCATCTGGTACTGGAGGAATATCTGGAGTGGCTTCACGACTTCCCGCTGGGAGGGGAACCTCTTCGTTTCCGGGGGCTGGGGCGTCTGTTTGAGCTTTACTACCTGCCCGTCTGGGCGGCGGACACCCTCACCCTGCCCGCCGACATCCCCTGCCAGCGCTGTGACACCAACGAGGGCGGCGTGGTGCTCACTCTGTGGAGGGATGCGGGATGAAAACCGAGTCGCTCGGCGGCTTTGACCGCTTCCGCGTCCCCGCCGCCCTGCTGGTCATCGCCATCCATACCGGCCCTCTGCTCTCCCTGAACGGGGAGGCCAACTACCTTTTGACCGACATTTTGGCCCGCATCGCCGTCCCCTTCTTCTTCGCGGTGTCCGGCTGGTTCCTGGTACCCCGTCTGCTCCGGGAGGGGCGGGCCGCCCTGATCCCCTTTGTCAAAAAGCTGCTGCTGCTTTACGGGGCCGCGGTCCTGCTCTACCTCCCCCTGAACCTCTACAACCACACCCTGGAGGAGAGCGGCTTCGCCCTGCTGCGAGATGTGCTCTTCAACGGCACCTTTTACCACCTGTGGTACTTCCCCGCCCTGGTGCTGGGGGCCTGCCTGGTGTACGGCCTTCTGCGCATCCTGGGGCCCCGCTGGGCGTGGCTTCCCGCCCTTCTGCTCTATGCCGCCGGGCTGCTGGGGGACAGCTATTTCGGCCTCACCGCCGCCCTGCCGCCCCTCCGGGCCGGGTACGAGGCCCTGTTCCTCCTCTTCGACTACACCCGCAACGGCCTGTTCTTCCCCCCTGTCTTTCTGCTGCTGGGGGGCTGGCTGGCCCTGAGGCCTGCCCGCCGGAGCGCGGCTTGGTACGGGGCCGGACTGCTCCTCTCCCTGGCGCTGCTGACGGCGGAGGGCCTGCTGGTGCAGCGCCTTGCCCTGGCCCGCTTTGACGCCCTCTACCTCTCCCTCCCCCTGTGCGTCGGGTTCCTCCTGCGGTGGCTCCAGCGCCTGTCCCTCCCGTCCGCTCCCGCCCTCCGGGGCTGGGCGGCGGCGGTGTATGTCCTCCACCCCTGGTGCATCGTCCTCATCCGGGGCGGCGCCGGGGTGGTGGGCCTCACCGGCCTGCTGGTAGACAACTGTCTTGTACACTATCTGGCCGTGGTTCTGCTCTCCGCCCTTCTGGCCCTCCCCTTCGCCCGCATCCGCCCCGCCCCCTCCCCCCGGAGCCGGGCCTGGATCGAGCTGGACGCCGCCGCCCTGCGGCACAATCTGGGC